>Ga0172368_10000231_pt1 | contig 78879 bp, 91 predicted proteins | sample Lak11m_FD_114540 | JGI IMG/M metagenome (GOLD analysis project Ga0172368, IMG submission 114540) | Freshwater microbial communities from Kabuno Bay, South-Kivu, Congo - kab_022012_11m | ecosystem: Environmental > Aquatic > Freshwater > Lake | place: Democratic Republic of the Congo: South-Kivu...
CTCTTCTTTTACTCGCTTGAGAATTTGCTCTTTCATCTCGTTTGAGATTTTAAACGCTTTTTTCATATGTTTCTAGTTTAGTAACACATGGAGAAAGTGTCTAGTGTTTGGGGTACCTTCCAGATAATAAAAATGAATCACGGGAAACCAATTCAGAAAAAGAGATCAATCAAGAAACTCTAGAGTTAGAGGCGGCTGAAACCAAGCACGACGTCGAACAAGATTATGAAAGAGGCCACCAGATTGTAGAACACTTGGCCAAACAAGCTATTAACCTCTCTCAGGTCAGAGACCTAGAACTGGAAGATACTAAAACTGAAATCAGAAAATCGGAAAGTATTATCAAAGAAATAACTAGCGACACGGAAAATAAAATTGACCAAGAATCTCAGGAACCAAGCTTGGAACATCTGCCCAACTATTTAGCCGACTCCGAGGAGGCAAAACTGGTGGAAATGATCCCGGCCAGCGCTAAAGTCCAAGAGCGCTTCAACGAAAAAATTTCTCCCGACATGAAAGAAGCGATTGCCACTGTGGCCGGAAAGGTTTTTAATAACTGCAAATATCCCTACGCCCTCATCGGTTCCAATTGCTACGTGCCCCATACCGAATATTCCGAAAAAATCCCGGACGACCTGGATGTCATTTTTGGTATCAAAGACAAAGACGAGGTCTATGCCGAACTCATGAAAATGCAGGCCGAGGGCTCAGTCAAAGAATTAAGCATGACCGAACTCCACAAGTTTGGCAAAGAGAAGAACGGTTGTTTCAAAATCCATTGTTTCATCAAAACTTCTACCGGCTACAAAGAAATGGAAGCCTTTGCTCAGCACATGCAAGATGAGGTGGTAAACGAAGGCAAAAACACCAACGGTGTTATTAATCTGGGCGTCGACCAGCAAGCCGTCGAAGTAGTTGATGTGGGCGGCGTCAAAGTCAACATCGGTAATGAAAAAATGGCCGAAGAATTATACCTCAAAAACACCATCAACGAATTCGCCCTCTATGATCTAAACGGCTGGGAAAACCGCGGTATTTTGAATGCCAAAGCTCTCCAGCGCATTTTCAATATCATTAACCTAGACAGTCAAAAGTTTGAGGATTCCATTGAACTGATGATTGAAAATATCGGTAAGATCAAGCCCCAAACCGAACAAGCCAAAATCGCCCAGGAGTCAATTAAGCATCTCTGGGAGAAATTTAAGTCCCTGCCGAAAACTAAAGACGAGGGTCTAGTTAATCATTTGATGGAAACTAATAATATTAAATTGAATGACGGCATGGACAACCACGAGAAAAAAATTATCTCCACCGAGAAAGCCGTGGATATTATCACCGCCGAAACCAAAGCCGACATGACTCAAATGTCCGACAACTACGACGTCCTGCATGGAAACTGCGCCGCGGTTTTGAATAACCCAAAAAGTTCTCCGGAAGAAATCAATAAGGCGATTGACAAGATTGGCACAGAAGTAAAATCGCTGCGACAAATTGATTTGAAATATAAAAATTATTTGAACCAGGTGAACAGTGCCGACAAGAATGACTTCTGCGTCTATGCCGCCATGCCACAACTGATTAATAACTTTATCTTGCCAATCGTGACACGCCTCATGAAGCAACGTCGCGATCTAAAACAAAAAATAAAATAATAACCATATGAATTTAAATAACGATCAACCAAATAACGTAGCCATGGAAGCAGCAAGCGGCGCCACGGTTGGCCAAAACCCAACACCGCCAATATCTAAAGATGAGCACGAGCAGGACAAAAAAGACCTGACTCGCGCCGAGTTTGTCGAAGAATACATGCAATCCTCGGGAGCCGACAAAACAGAAGCCGAGGAAATGGCTGATGAGATTTATGGAAAAGCCTAAGACAATAAACCGTCGATAATCTTTTTCAGAGAAGCATTAGCCGATTTAATGACACTCGAAACAGAACTGCATAAGCGATTGTGCAGTTCTTTATTTTTCATTAAATTTTTGACTTGAGATACAAAAATATCAGTGGATAATCCGGCCTCAGGCAAAACCAGGGCCGCTTTTTTTTCGGCAAAAATAGCCGCATTGTCCTCCTGATGAGAATTAGGCATTGGGATTAAAATGGCCGAGCTACCGAGAGTGGAAATTTCTGTTAAAACTCCCAAGCCGCAACGAGAAACCAAAACCTGAGATTTCTTGAGTAAACTCAAAAAATCAGCGTGAGCTACAAACGGAAGCGGCACATAACCCGGCCGAGCCTCAAGTCCCGCCAGCTTTCCCCGCCCGCTGATATGAACAATCTGACAAAATGATAATAATTCTTCCAAACTGTCACGCACTAACCAATTGATAAAAACAGACCCAGTACCACCGCCCGCCACCAAGAGGAGAGGTTTGGTTCCATCCAGATTATATTTCGACTTAAGATTAAGTTCTAAAATCGGACTGTCACTGGTCGGATTGCCAACCCACTTAGCCTTAACACCATAATCCGTTACTGATTTTTCAAAAGTGACCGTTACCTGGGCGGCTACCCGCGCCATCAACTTGTTGGCCAGCCCCGCTCGAATATCTTGTTGATGAACTAAGACCGGAATACCCCAGAAACAAGCCGCATAAGCCAGCGGCACACTCACGAAGCCGCCGGCTGAAATCAGCAAATCCGGGCGCCGTTGAGACAATAAGTGGAGTGATTGGAAAAAAGCATAAATTATTTTAAAGATATCAAAGAAGTTCCGAATAGAAAAATAGCGCCGCCACTTCCCGGCCAGAATCGACAAAAATAAAATATTACTAGATTCCACCAGATACTTCTCCGGACCGGAACCAGTCCCCACAAAAATAAAATCATAAGCCACACTATCCGCTTGGCGCAAGTAATCCGCCAAAGCCAAAAGCGGTGTTACTGACCCACCGGTGCCACCGCCCGACAACATAATTAACTTTCGACTATTTTCTTTTTTCATAATTGCGTAAGCCATTTAACACCGGCACCTTAGTCTGCCGGCTGATGTTGGATAAAATTCCCATCGCCGCCAGAGCCGACAGGAGTGACGAACCGCCGGAAGAAACAAATGGAAGTGGCACGCCGGTCATCGGAATAAAATTCATTGTGCCACCGACATTGAGAATAGTCTGGACGACAATCCAAGAAACAATTCCAATCGCCAGAATCCGACCATATAAATCCGGGGCTCGTTTGGCGATTAGAAAACCACGATAGAAAAGATAGAAATATAAAGCTAGAAGCAGAATTGAGCCCACAAAACCGAGTTCTTCCGCTACGACCGCAAAAATCGAATCGCTCCAGACCTCCGGTAAATACATAAACTTTTGGCGGCTTTCACCCAGTCCCCGCCCCCAGAAACCACCGGAACCAATAGCAATCAGCGCTTGATTGGTCTGGTAGCATTTATCATCAGCACTGATTTCCGGATTCTTGAAACACTGGATGCGGTCCATTTTGTTAGACTTGATACTGACCAGAGCCACCAAACAAATCGCCGCCAGAAGTAATGTCACTAGAATATGGCGCCACTTACCTCCAGCCACAAAGAAAACAATTAGTGAGGTGGCAAAGATAATCGATAGAGTTCCCAAGTCTGGTTGCATCAACATCAAGAAACCAATGATACTCAAAATGGCCATAAAAGGACCCATGCCATGAGAAAATTCTTCCAGCTTATGCTGTTTCACTTCCAGCCAAGCTGCCAGGTAGAGCAGAAAGGAAATTTTGACAAACTCCGATGGCTGCAGAGAAAAACCAAAAATATTAATCCAATTATGCGCCTTGCCGTAATTAGCCGAGAGTCCGGGAATAAATACCAGGAGCAACAGGACAATAGAGCCCAGTAAAAGATAGAGAGCGTATTTGCGCCAGAAGTGATAGTCAATTCGGGCACAGATCATAAAAGCTGGAACACCTAAGAGGAGACCCAATAATTGATGATTGATAAAATACAAGCTGTTACCGGAGCGCAGATAACCAGCCACGAGCGAAGCGCTAAATAACATCACCAGTCCAAAAACCACTAAAGCCAAAACCGCCATCGCCAGTTTGTGATCAGCGGCATGATAATTCTTTTGGGGAGTTAACAAAGACTTGAAAGACATGGATGATAAAAATTAAATATTCTTGTCGAGTAAGAAAATCATCAGACCAATGGCGGCCATGACACCAGAGATAAGCCAGAAGCGCATCACCACCTTAGTCTCCGGCCAACCGACGGCCTGATAATGATGATGAATTGGAGCGGACAAGAAAACTTTTTGGTGGCGAAATTTTTTGGATAGCAATTGGATAATCACCGAGCCGGATTCCAACACAAAAACAAAACCAATAAAAGGTAGAATAAAAATGTTGTTGGTCATGAGAGCAATAATGCCCAAGGTGACGCCCAGACTCATAGAGCCGGTGTCTCCCATATAGAAGCGGGCCGGAGCGATATTAAACCACAAGAAAGCGAGGAGCGCCCCCATTAAAACACCACAGAAAGCCGCTAAATCATAACGACCCATGGAAAAAGCGATAATACCATAGGCGACATAGGATACCAGCAAAGTGCCGCCAGCCAAACCGTCAAGACCGTCAGTTTCGTTAACCGAAAAGGAAGTAGCGACAATCACCAGGATAAAAATTGGGATATACCACCAACCGATTTCAAAATTTCCCAAGAAGGGTACGTGAAGCACCGACCAATCTAATTTAAAATAAAACCACAGCGCTCCGAACAAGGCGATGAGAGTATACATTAACAAACGATGGCGCATCTTGAGTCCGCCACCACCCATCACGCCTTTGCCCCGGACGTCCAACCAGTCATCAAATAAACCAATCAAAGCCGAAACAATTAAAGCGCCTAAAGGCAATAAGGTTTCTTTCTGAGTCAAAAAATTCAGACTCTTGAAAATATCAATTGGCAAAATCTGACCCAGAAAATAAAAGAAGAAAATAAAAACCAACAAAGTGCCCCACATTAAAATTCCGCCCATGGTCGGAGTTCCGGCCTTGTGAGCATGCAGTTCGCTGAAAATTGGCGTCGAACCGCTGTTTCTAATCTTCTTCCCCAATTTATATTTGTACAAAATATGAGTCAGAAGCGGAGTCCAAAAAATGGTAAAGATAAAGGCGAGAGTGGATAAAAAGATTATTTTTATCAAATAAAAATCGATCATACTGTTATTAGCTAAAGTTAATCAAATAAACGGCCAGCTCGGCGAGGAGCAAAAAAGTATTAGCCAGAGCGGTCGTACCCCACAGAATATAAGACACAAACTTGAAGTGTTTGTGACGGACAAAGAATAGGAGCAGGGACAAATTTAATAATAACAAGAGCAGGCCTAACACCGGATTCAAAAATAACTGACCACGGTGACCAATGAGATCAATCCCGAAATCAATATTATAATGCAAAACTGTCAACTCGTTGCCTAGGGAGCGATATAACAGAGAAACTACCAACCAGTTGCCAAGATTAACTATTAAAACTATGATGCCAAAGAGACGAGAAAAGGACCAGGAGAAAACCTCTCTCCAGGAATTGGCCAAATTAGCTCTAAAGAGAGCCAAATTATGACTTAATTTTCCGGTTAAAACCATAAAAAATGAAAATAAATGATTAATTCTATTATCAGTTTAGCATGTTTTAAAATAATAGAAAATAATGCTATAATCAATAATGACTATGAAAATATTTTGCGTCATCCCAGCCTATAACGAAGCCCAAAACATCGGCGCGGTCCTCAACCGCGTTAAGCCTTTAGTGGACGAAGTTGTGGTGGTTGACGACCATTCTAGCGACCAAACCATGGAAATAGCCCGGAACTCCGGCGTCACCGTCTTGCACCATATCGTCAATCGCGGCCAAGGCGCCGCTCTGCAGACCGGCAATGACTATGCCCTGCTTCAAGGTGCGGAGGTCATCGTTCACTTTGATGCCGACGGTCAATTCTTGGCCGAGGAAATTAGAGATATTATCCAACCAATTATCGCTAATCAGGCTGACATCGTTTTCGGTTCTCGTTTCTTGGGCAAAAAATCCAATCTCCCAGCCTTCAAAAAGAATATCATTATGCCTCTCGCTAAAGCCATTAACAAAATCTGCTTCGGTATTAACCTTTCCGATCCCCAAAACGGCTTTCGAGCGATGAGTGCCAAGGTAGCCAGAGAGATTAGAATTGAAAATGACGGCATGGCTCATTGCAACGAAATCTTGATTAAAGCTTTCCAAAACAAATACCGCATCCAAGAAGTGCCCATTACCGTCATCTATCATGAATTCGGTCAGAAGTTTTCCGGCGGCGTGCGCATCATCAAGGATTTAATCTATAAAAAATTAACCAAATAATATTATGTTCCAACAAGTCATTGCCCTCCTGATCATCGCTTTCTTCGTGACCAGACTCATCAAACAGAAACAGAAAAACCAAATTACCAAAAATGAGAGCATCCTCTGGTTCACCTTCTGGGCCCTAGCCGCTCTAGCCATTATCTTCATCAAAACTATTGATAAGGTGGTCGCCGCCCTGGGATTCTCCGGCTCCGGTATCAACTTCTTAATTTACATCGCCGTCATGATTCTCTTCTACTTCATCTTCAAAATGCGCCTCAAAATCGTCAAACTGGAAAAGAATATCACCGATATTACCCGCGAGGTCGCGTTGAAGAAGTAGCTCTATTTTATGCCCCTTGGCATGAGACAAAACACCCCAAATAGATTGCCAGGACTGCTCCAGAGATTTAGCGTCTATTCGACCGGCTCGAAAATCAGCTAGATTCAACCTGAGCTTTTTTATAATTCTTTGTTTGGTTTTAGCCCTAACTATAATATAGTGAGGGCGAATCACATAGCCCAGCCAGTCAATCCCCTGGCTTAATTTTTTAAGACTAATTTTGTTGGGGTGCAGTTTTAGTCTTAGCTTTTCCGACAGAAAGCCATCAATTTTCACGACCAATTTTCTCAAATAATCGGCATTAGTGCTAAGAATAATAAAATCGTCACAGTAGCGCAAATAATACTGGACGCGCAATTTGTGCTTAATAAACTGATCTAACTCATTGAGATAAGTATTAGCAAACAATTGACTCGTGACATTCCCCAAGGGTAAACCAGATTCAAAACTATCAACAATCACTTTTATCAACCCCAAAGTATCAACATCGCTAATTGATTTTTCTACCAAGCCCAAGAGAATATTTTTATCAATAGAAGCGAAAAATTTTTTGACATCACACTTCAGAACATAAATCGGCCGACTATAATTACGACTCAGACGGCGGCAAAAATCAATCAAGCGACCCACTCCGGCGTGGGCACCTTTATTAAAACGGCAAGAGTAGGAATCATGAATAAAGCGCCGATCGAAAATATCATACAAAACCCTAAATAATGCCTGATGAACAACCCGGTCCCGCACTCCAGCTTTACTAATTAAACGCTGTTTGGGGTCGCAAACATAAAATGACTTATAGGCTCCGTGCTGATAGCTTTTTTCCAGCAGAGACCGGTGTAAATCAAATAGATTATTTTCCAAATCAAGATCAAAGTCGGCCACATCCATCTTGGTCATCTTGCCTCGCCGAAATTCCCGCCACGCCAAATACAAATTATTTAAAGAAATAATATCTGCAAAACTATGTCCCCAGTTTTCACTAACATTGCCCCCCCCCCTCCAACGGAGTAGCTGCTCCAATTGTTCATAGAGTAAATGATTTTTACAAAGATTTTTATAACCTCAAGAAAATTATCAGCAAACCTGATCGCTATGGCCTTTATCTAAAAACCGAAGACCTGATTTTAGAAATTTTTCAACTGTCAATCGCCGCCGCCCTGTCGGAGAAATTAGCTAAAGCCAAGATAGTGCAAGAATTGAAAATAAAAATTGAAGTGAGCAAACGTCTAATCCGACTGATGTCTGAATTAAATATTATTACCCAGAAAAAATACATAACCCTAGAAACCAATCTTCAAGAAATCTCCAAAATGGCCGCTAACTGGTACAAATATCTCATAAAAAAAGAGCCCTAAATAATAAGGCTCTTTTTTAGAAACTTCTACACGAGACCGCAGATTGTCGTTGGCATTGCTAGAATTGTTCCAATTGACGTGAAGCTTGGAATTGTCAGAGTTCCAGTTGACGTTCGGAACGTTGCCATCGGAGTTGCGCGAGCCGCATTTTGCCCAGCTCCATCAGCTATCACCGGAAATTCAAAAAAGAATTTCCTGCGTTATCTCGCTCCTCAGGCGAGCTTAGTTTGCGAGTCTTTAAACTCGACCAGAACCGGGCAAGCAATTTCTTTGGTAAAAAAAGTAAATCGCTATCCAAATTAGACCGATTTAGTAACCTTGGTTTTCTAATTATATAATATAAAAGGCCCATCCGTCAAAACGGATGGGCCAGGTTACAAGATACAAAGGTACAAGACTATAAAGAAACTACTACACGAGACCGCAGATTGTCGCTGGCACTGCTAGAAAGGTTCCAATCGACGTGAAGCTCGGAATTGACAGAGCGCCAGTAGACGCCCGGAACGCGGCCATCGGAGTAGCGCGAGCCGGAACATAAGTTCCAGTTTTTGATATCCAGATGTTTTTTGGTAGTTTCAAAATAGTAGGCTTCTAAAAGCAATCTTTCCAACAAAGTGATACCCTGGTGATTTTGTTCCTTCAAAGTGTTGGCTGAAGTGTTTTTATATTCTTCGTCAGCCTCCACATTTTTGTGGAACAAAATGGCATAATCTTTGTCAGCCACTCGGTCGTTGTCTGTGACATCTCCGTCCAGATCTTCAAAGTAGAGAGAAACAGTAAAATGTTTTCTCAAGCCCTTCACTACTTCATTCATCTTCATGCCTTTAACTACAATCACGCAGAAATGTTTTTTCGGATCATAAGCTGCGGGAATGGTGAGCTGAGAGAAATCAACTTTACGATTGAAATACTTTTTGTAAATTCGTTGCCAAACGGACTGGATATCCTGGGGTTCGGCGGCTTTCAAAACAGCTACCATCTGTTTAGCCAACTCAGCGTCAGAGCGCAAAAGCGCCAAATGATCAACTGTTGCCCCGGCATCTTCCAGAGACTTCAAAGTAGCACCGATTTCGCCGAAACCGGCATTCCATAAACCAGACTTGTTACTCATGACTTGTCCTCCTAATTTTGTGCCTTGTCTTTAGATTTAAAGACTTTGGCGGGTTAATAAATTATGAAATTACTAATGACAATTATATCATATTTCTTAATTTTAGTCAATATATCATAAAAATAACTAATAATATATAATGAAAGAAGAAAAATAACCTGTTATCTATGAAAATAGCCCAAATCGTCTGCGCCTACCCGCCCTATGCCGGTGGAATTGGTGTCAGCGCCAAACAATTTGCCGACTTGCTGGAAAAGAGTCATGAAGTGACGACTTTTCACCCGGAAAACACCAAGCCCCTCGTCAAGCTGGGACTCGGCGCTTTCATTCCATCTCTGTACAAGAAGTTGTCACACTTTGACGCTATTTTCTTACACTATCCCTTCTTCGGTACCGCCGAACTGGTCTGGCTTTTCAAACGCCTAAACCCCAACAAAAAACTGGTTTTGTATTATCACATGGACGTCCGAGGCCTCAAACCCCTGGCCAAGATCCTGAGCCTACCATCTCTTCTGAGTCGAGCTTGGCTTCTCAAGCGAGCCGATAAGATTGCTTGTTCCAGTTTGGACTACATCAAAAATAGCCAAATCAGAAAATACTATGCCGCCCATCCGGACAAGTTTGTCGAGATTCCTTTTGGCGTTGATACTAAAGTTTTTCAACCGGCTCATCCGCACGAAGATCATATCAAAAAAATTCTCTTTGTCGGAGGCTTAGATCAAGCGCACTATTTCAAGGGGGTCAGCAATCTCATCAAGGCTTGCGCGGAGCTCGGTGCCACCAATTGGCAGCTGGTAATTGCCGGTGACGGTGACCTGAAAAACAGCTATCAGGCCATGGCCCAGGAACTGGAAATCATGGACAAAACTATTTTCCCGGGCAAACTAAAACCCCAAGAACTAGTCGCCGCCTACCAAAGCGCTTCTGTGCTAGTTCTTCCCTCCATTAATTCCAATGAAGCCTTTGGCCTGGTTCTAATTGAAGCTCTGGCCTGCGGCACTCCCGTTATTGCCTCTAACTTACCAGGAGTCCGAACGGTTTTCGCAAACGGTCAGGAAGGTTTTGTGGTGGAACCGGAAAACATCAATGACCTGGCCAGCAGAATTGATGAAATTTTAGCTGATGATGATTTGCAGGAGATGATGCGCCTCAAAGCGCGCGAATTGGCTGAAAAGAAATATGATCTCAGCATTACCGAGAGACACCTCAACCATTTATTCCACTAATATGAAAATTGGCCTACTAAACACCCTCTACCCCCCATACCATCGCGGCGGCGCTGAAGTTGTCGCCACTATTATGGTCTCCGACTTAGAAAAGTTGGGCCACGAGGTTTTTGTCATTTCCACTTCCCCGCAGAAAACCTACTCGGACAATAATGTTCATTATCTGGAATCCGGCTATTTCCATTTGAACAAAATGCCTATTTCTCTGAGGCTTTTTTGGCATCTCAACAATCTCTTTGGCACTAAACAAACTAAGCGAATCAAGGCCATTTTTGCCCAAGAAAAGCCCGATCTGATTATCACTCACAACTTGATGGGCCTGGGTTTTCAAGTTTCTAAATTAATTAAATCATTAAACCTGCCCCATATTCACATCATTCACGATATTCAATTACTTCATCCTTCCGGACTGATGTTTTTTCGCCAAGAAGCTTTAATCAATTCCCCTTTTGCCAAAATCTACCAACACTTCACCCGAAAATTATTCGGTTCACCCACAGCCGTAGTTTGCCCGTCACAGTGGCTACTTAAAATCCACGAGGAAAAACACTTCTTCCCTCACTCCCAAAAACAAAGCATCCCTAACCCCATCAAGACTAACTATCAAAAAACAAATAAACCCCGCAACCCAAAATCATTTCTGGCTGTCGGCCTTGTCTCCAAACCAAAAGGATCAGACACTCTAATCAAAGCCTTCAACCAATTGCCGAATCTTAAACTGACTATCGTAGGCGATGGTGACTATTTGGAAGAAGCCAGAAGAATAGCTAACAACAATATCACTTTCTTGGGAAGACTGAATAATGAAAAGGTAAAAGGACTGATGCTGGAGGCCGGGGCGCTGATTGTCCCTTCCCTCTGCTATGAAAACTCTCCCACCATCATCTATGAAGCGACCGGTTCCAAATTACCGGTCATCGGCTCAGACTTAGCCGGAATAGCGGAGTTGATAAACCAATACGGTGGATTGTTATTTGAACCGGGCAACGTCAACGAACTAGTCAAACAAATCAAATACTTCAGCAATAATTATGACGAGTTGAATAAGAGTTTCCCTCAAAAACCACTGCCACCGGATAATTATATTGAAAAAATTCTCGCCCTAACAAAAAACACCGGATAATCTCCGGTGTTTTTACATATGATCAATTAAATTAATTCTTTAAACAACGGACTGAAGCGGCCACAGTCGTTTGACTGTCAGCATACCGCAAAGTTGCGGTATTAATCCAGCGCATCCAAGCATTTCCGCCAGTAACCGTCGAGGACCAAAAAATAGGTTCTATGCCCCAATAAGAAAATGCTCCTGAACCAGCAAAACCATAGCCACCAGCCGCCAAAGATTCAAAACCCGTCGAACCGCCGGCGTTCAATTTGGTACCGGCCCCGGAACAATCCCAGGCTTGAATTCTGTCAGGATCGCAAGTTTGGCCAGAATCTTTAAGATAATTTTCTAAAACATACCATTCGCCATCACTCGGAATATGATAGCCCGTTGGACAAATGCCTTGAGCACCATCAACTACCGAATACTGCATTGCCTCACTAAATCGATATAATCCGCCACCAGTCGAGCAACCGCCACCGCCAGCATCAACGGCATTATTATAATAACAATATTTTTCCACCACGCTATTATCAGTTTGAGCCTCATAACAATAGGTGTTATTTGGTGATCCAGGGCATAACATAGTTCCGATATCTAGATTCTCTTTAAACCAACACTGGTCCCCTATTTCGACCAGATCATAATTCTGACCGCCGTAAGCGACCGAACCAAAACAACAACTATGATCTAATATTCCGCTCGGAGTGGCGCATTTCTTATTGGCCGACAAAGTTCCAGTGTTACCACCCAAACAAAAAGAGATGGAATAAGCACTGCCATCATCGTTGGGATTATAGGAAAAATTATTTTGTGAATTGCTGCAATTTCCATCAGCCGGAGTTGGAGCGGTTGGAATAACTTGCATGTAGGTGGATGTAGAGCTGGTGGTAGTAGAAAAGATCTTACCGGTGTTCCACTCATCCACGGTTGGATAACGGTTTTCGTCATTAAAAAACAACTCCAAAGCGGTCTGGACTTGTTTTATATCTCCGGCACGTTTTGCATCTCTGGATTTAGCTCTGGCATTCTAGAGAGCAATCACCGAAATAGTAGCTAAAATTCCGATAACAGCAATTACCACCAAAAGCTCAATAAGGGTGAAGGCTTTTTTGAATTTCATAATAAAAATTACAAGTTATTTGAACTTGCTTGCTCGTAGTATTTATTGCCCATTGTAAGCCAAACCCCTCAGTTGCTTCTTAGCCTGAAGATCAAAGATAGTTTTCTTGAGACCGTTTTTGAGAGTCACGACCGGCATCCAACCGAGATCGTTCTTGGCTTGGAAAATATCCGGTAAAGGCAATTCCGTCATAAATAGAGTGCGCTCTTTGAAGATAACTTTGGAATTAGTGGCACCGGTTTCTTCAATAATGGCTCGGCAGATATCGGAGATTTTGACATTCTCGTCAGATCCGATATTGATTGGTCCAGTCAGAGGAGAATTCATTAACTTGAAGGCGGCATCGACAGCATCAGTGACATAACAGAAAGAAGAAGAAAAATTTTCATCACCCAACACCGTCAGGTCTTCATTATTCAAAGCGCTCATTACAAAATCCGGGATCATCTGGTCGTCATTTAAGGGCATGCGGGGACCATAGGTGCGGAAGATGCGCATAATTTTGGTGTCGATGTTAAACATGCGGCGGTAGTCGGCCACCATAGTTTCAGAAAAACGCTTACCCTCATCATAGCAACTACGTTTTGATAGGTGATCTAAGCGTCCCAAGAAATCTTCTTTAATCATTACCATCCCACCATTTAAATCTTTCGGACCATAAACTACCGAGGAGGAGAAATGTAAAAACTTGGCACCATACTTCACGGCATAGTCCAAGGCATTTTTAACACCCAAAGAGTTAGCCAGCAAAGTGGCATAGCAGTTCTCTTCAAAATGACGCGGTGAGGTCGGACAAGCTAAGTGATAAATCTCTTGGATACCCTGAAAAGGAATCTTGAATTTCTTCAGCTCCGGTAAAGCTTCCAAGTCTAAAGGCTCAGAAATATCATGATTAATGAGCACGAAGTTTGGATTAGGCAATAAATGCTCGATATTGGTAGCGGAACTGGTGATGAAGTTATCTAGACAGATAACTTTACACTCTTTAACCAACTCATCACATAAATGAGAACCAATAAAACCGGCGCCGCCGGTCACGAGGACATTGCGTTTATCAAATATTACTTTTGGCATATATATTTAGATTATATGATAATTATAGCCTAATTATCCATTAAAATAAAGCCCACACTGACTCCTTTGTTAAAAGCGTCCTTATAAGCATAAAATGACTCTAAAATCTCACCCTGGGCGGAAAAAACCCGGACATGAGGTGCTCCCCCCGGACCGGCTCCGGTAATAATTTCGGCCTGGCCGTCGCGGTTGACATCACCGGCCGCCAGACTCAGACCATTCTTGAATTTGTCATCATAGGCCATAAACTTGGTCTTGAGACGACCGTAATTATCAAAAATCTTGACCAGCGGACTAGAAGCTTCCATGGGTGCCACAATAATTTCCGCTTTGTTGTGATCTACCCGACCGTCAATATTGGCCACTACTAAATCAACCCCGCCCTTGAAATTTTTGTCATAGACCATAAACTGGCTTTTGAGTTGTCCTCGACCATTAAAAATTCTAACGTGCGGTCCGCCACCAAACCCCGGAGCGGTCACGATATCGATTAGGCCATCACCATTCACATCACCGACAGAGATACTGACACCGCCCTTGAATTTTCGATCATAGGCCAGAAATTGTTTTTTGAGTTTGCCTTTGTCATCAAAAATCTTGACGAGAGGTTCGGCGCCAAATCCCGGAGCAGTGATAATTTCATTTTTAGAATCACCATCGACGTCGCCAGCACTGACGCTGACACCAGATTTAGATTTTGGATCGTAAGCTACAAACTGGCTTTTTAATTTTCCCTTGACATCAAAAATTCTGACAAGCGGGGTGCCGCCGTAACCGTTAGCCGCTACAATTTCATTAGTGCCGTCATTATTCACGTCACCGCTGGCAAATTTCAGACCCTCTCGATATTTTTTATTATCCGTCAAAAATTCTTTAGAGAGATTTCCTTCCGGCGCCAAAATCTGCACCTTGTTCTGGTGCTCTTCTGTGTTTTTGAATTTGAAAGAATAATCGGCAACATAAGGCGAAACAAGCAGGCGGCCGGAAAAATCATTCAATCTTTCCTTGGCCCAGTTGACGGCCGCAAATAGATTCAAGCGGCCCACACCTAAGCGGCCGATATAATCCGGATTGAAGTTGTTGATGTTGTCGGTACTGCGCAACAAGATGTTGGTGATATCATCTCGACTCAAACTGGAATTAGCCTCTTTGATGAGAGCTAGGGCGCCGGAAACGAGCGGCGTCGCCATAGAAGTTCCAGACCAGAAACCGTTGTAGTAGCGATTATATTCATCGCCAAAGGCGGAATTGTAGGTCACGGTACTAAAAAAACTGACTCCAGGAGCGGAAATATCAATGCAATTAGAACCATAGCTGGAAAAAGTAGCCTTCTGGTCCATGGTGTCGGTAGCCGCCACTCCAATTACTAAGTTCTCACCGTTGTCACCTTCGTAGCAAGCCGGATAAAGTGGTGTCTTGTCGATATTCACGCCGTTGTTGCCGCTTTGGTCATTACCGGCCGCCGCCACCACAATCACACCAGCTCGATAAGCGCGCTCTAAGGCTTCTTTCAGACCCTCACTATAACTCTGAGTGGTAAAACTGAGATTAACAATATCGGCGCCGTTGTTGGTAGCATAGTCAATCGCTCTAATAACATCGCTCATCTTACCGCTGCCACTGTCGTCCAGCGCCCTGAGAGCCATAATTTGTGATTTCCAAGTGACACCGGCGATTCCCATTTGATTATTTCCGGAAGCGCCGATAATGCCGGCCACCATCGTGCCGTGAGAAATACCGGAGCTATTAAATCCCGGCGAAAATTTCGGCGAAGGATCAGGAGTGTTAGTAACAAAATCCCAACCGCTGACATCATCAATGAAACCGTTATGATCGTCGTCAATGCCGTTTCCCGGAATTTCACCGCGGTTCACAAAAATATTTCCAGCCAAGTCCGGATGATTAATCTGGATACCGGAGTCAATGACGGCAATAGTGATATTGGGACTGGTATTAATCTTTTCCCAGGCCTCATTGGCCTTGATTTTACCCAGATACCATTGATTGAAATAATAGGAGTCATTGGGAATAAAAACCGCCCGCACCATTTGGAGCGGTGTGGCTAATAACAGCGAAAATATTAAGATTTGGCTGATTTTCTTAAACATATTACTCTTATTCTAACATAGTAAATACGCCCTTGGCAAATAAAAAAATGCCGAAAAAGATTGGCATTTATCTCTAATTTCAAATAAATATTACAAGCTCTTGATTTCCCGCAAAGTCTCCTCGGCACACTTTCTCCAGCTGAAATTTTTGGCCCTTTCCAGACCATCAGAGGCTAACTTGGCGCGCAAATTTTCATCGGTCAAAATGATGCGTAGTTTCTCGGCGATATCTTCTTTCTTGTTTTTGTCGAAATAGAGCGCCACTTCCCCGGCTACCTCGCGTAGCACTGGAATATCTGAGGCCGCTGTCGGCAAACCGCAAGCCAAAGCTTGAACGACCGGAATACCAAAGCCTTCATGGCGAGACGGAAAAACAAAAGCGCTCGCCCCGTTATAAATCATCGGCAAATCAACCTCTGCCACCCAGCCTGGCATCACCACTTCAGAATTCAGATTATACTCTTCAATAATATACTTGATCTCGTCATAACCGAAACCGGCATGACCAATAAGCACTAATTTGGTTTTGATCTCCGGGTGATTCTCTTTGAGAAGCGCCAGAGCCTCAATCAGCATTGGAATATTCTTTTTCTTTTCCAAGCGACCGACGCAGAGCAGATAAGGGAAATTCAGACCGTAGCGATCCAATACTTTGGTCACTTGCGCTCGGTCATCAATCTTGCGATAGAAAGAAGCATCATAGCCATTATGAATCACCACAATCTTCTCCGGCTTAGTTTTGTAGACCTCCACGATTTCTTTCTTGGTGTTATGAGAAACGGTGATAACTTTTTTGGCGTGACGCAGTGCATAACGGGTCGACCAATCCAGATAGGCGGTCGGATCATATTTGAAGCCCTTGCCGGTCAGAAATAGAACGTGTTTGATAACAAAAATGATGAGACGACGCAAAAAATGATAGCCACGATCCACCGTTTGTTCGGCATAGACCGCCCCTTCTTTTTTGAAAGCGATATCATGAATAGTGGTAATAGTTCGACGAGGATGAATCAGCGGCAGAGAGTGAGCCGGAACGAATAACACTTTAGGGCGGCGACCAATCATCTCTAAGGTCAGACGACCGAGAGTCCAAAAATATTGCCAAGGCCAATGCAAGACCTGGCCACTAAAGTTTGAATGATGGTTGATGATTTCCTGCAAATCCGGACCGAAAGGCCGGTCAGAATACAGCCGATATTGATTAACGCTATCAATTTCGGCCATGTTTTTAATCAAATAGAAGGAATACCATTCGGTTCCTGTCTTGTAGACTCGGTTCGCTCTAGAGGCATCAATGCCAATAATCATAGAATTACTTTGCTGCCAGGATACTGCGCTTGTAAGAATCTAAATTGTCCAAGGCAATACCGGTTCCTTTGGCCACACATAATAATGGGTCGTCAGCGATATAAGCTGAGACGCCAATCGCACGAGAAAATAATTGATCGATGTTTCGCAGTAAAGCACTGCCACCGGAAATAACAATTCCCTTGTCAATAATATCAGCCACTAACTCCGGCGGAGTTTCTTGCAAAATTCTCTTAGTCGCATTTAAAATTTCTTCCAACTCTCCCTGAATCGCTTCAGTCACATCGTCGCTCGTAATAGTAATGGTGCGCGGTAAGCCATTAACTGAATCGCGACCGTTAATCTCCATGCTCAGTTTTTCTTCATCGGACAAAAATAATGCGGAACCAACTTTGATCTTAATCTCCTCCGCGGTTCTCTCACCAATCACCAAGTTATGTTTCTTTTTGACATATTCCAAAATCGCCCAATCAAATTTATTGCCACCCACTCGGACCGAAGTTGAAGCTACCACACCACCCAAAGAAATCACCGCCATCTCCGCCGTACCGCCACCAATATCAACAATCATATGACCGGCCGCCGAACTAATCGGAATGTCAGCTCCAATCGCCGCCGCCACCGGTTCTTTGATAATATAGGCCGCCTTAGCACCGGCTGCCAGAGTCGCTTCAATTACTGCCCTTCTTTCGGTCGAAGAAATTCCGGCCGGGACAGCCACCATCACTTCCGGACGGAAAATACGCATGCCGCCTAAAGTTTTGTTGATAAAATAACGAATCATGGCTTCGGTCGTTTTATAATCGGCGATCACTCCGTCCTTCAGCGGTCGAAGCGCAATAATAGTATCCGGAGTTCGGCCCAACATGTCTTTGGCTTCATTTCCCACCGCTAAAATCTTGCGGTCATCAACCGAAACAGCCACCACAGAAGGTTCGTTAATCACGACACCTCTTTTGGGTAGATAGACAAGAGTATAAGTTGTTCCTAGATCAATTCCGATTCGCTTGATAAACATATAATTTCTTTAATAATATATGACAATATTACCGCATTATAAGGGTTTAGTCAATGAAAAAGGCTGGAATAAACCAGCCCCAAAAACCACCCGATTATTCCCTTCTCAGAGCCTCAATCGGGTCCATGCTGGCCGCTCTTTTGGCTGGATAAACTCCGAAGAATATACCGCAGGCGAAAGCAAAAATGAGCGAAACCACAAAAGCTTCAAGTGGTATTGAAAAAGCCCAATGGAAACCAGCCGCGGTAGCACCCACACTAATTAACCAGGAAAGTAAAATGCCGGCGGCAATACCCAAAACAGCCCCCACTAAAGTGATGAGCACCGCCTCCACCAAGAATTGAATCATAATGGCATTGTAGTTAGCGCCGACCGCTTTACGCAAACCGATTTCGGCCGTTCTCTCACTGACAATAACATACATCACATTTAAAATTCCCACCCCGCCGACAATCAGCGAAATAACCACAATAGCCAAGAGCAACCAAGTAACAGCGTTCATTACTGTGTCGAGCGTCTTCATCATGTCTTCCATGGTCGAGACTCGGAAGTCGTCTTTGTTGGGATCGGTAATTTCATGATTGGTGCGCAGAATGTATTTAATCTCCTCGGCGGTATCAGCAACAATACTGGCATCTTTGAATTCATGGACCATATACATCAAATAATCCAGACCCATGATTTTCTTTTGCAAAGTTTTGACCGGCACATAGACATAATCATCGAAGTCCATGCCCATCACCGCCCCCTTAGACTTCATGACACCGACCACCTTGAACTTAGTTTTGCGCAGAGTAATATAGCGATCGAGCACATCAGAATCACCAAATAGTTTGTCCTTCATTTTGCTACCTAAAACCACCACTGGCGCCAAGGAGTTGTCGTCTTCTTCCGTAAAGAAATTACCGGCGGCAATTTCTGCTTTGTCGATTCGAGCATAATCGGCGCTGACTCCGAAAATGGAAGCTTTGCGCGTTTCATTACCATAACTGACTTTTTCTTGACTTAGAATTGCGCCATAGCCGCCATTGATATTCTTCAGTTTTTTGACGTCTTCCAAATCTTTGATTTTCAAAGTGGTGACCTGCACTCCGGCGGCAATCGCCATAGCACTATTAGTATCACCCGAGCTTCCTTTCTTGCCGATCGGAACCTTGACCTCGGTTTGAATAATATTTGTTCCGAAAGATTGAAGTTGATCAACCAGAAGACCCCGGATACCTTCACCGGCGGAATAGACAATGATGACGCTCGCAATACCAATGGCGATACCTAAAACCGTCAGGACAGTCCGTCCTTTGTTGGCCGCCATGGAAGACAGTGATATTTTGATGGAAGTGATGATATTATTCATAACTGAGCGCTTCAACCGGCTCCAAGCGACTGGCTTTCCGGGCCGGATAAATACCGAAGATTAACCCGATGAGCGTCGAAACCGACAAGGCTAAAATAATTGATGAAGGAGTAACAACAAATTGATAGTGGTACCCCAAACTATTAACCACCAGCGAAACCAGCCACGACAGAAGGATGCCAAAAATAACTCCGATTGTACCACCAATCAAAGTCAGAGAAACTGCTTCGGATAAAAATTGAGCGATGATGTTGGAGTTATTAGCTCCCACCGCTTTACGCAAACCGATTTCGCGGGTTCTTTCATTGACACTGATGAGCATAATATTCATAATACCGATACCGCCGACGAGCAAAGAAATGGCGGCCATGGCAATCAAAAAATAGCGCAGAGCGTTGGTCACGGTGGTAATCATTTCGAGGGCCTGAGCCATACTGCGAACGGAAAAGTCATCATTGGCCCCGCTCAAGTCTTTAATCTCATGGCGATCACGCAACAAAGCGGCGACGTTAGCCATTGCCTCATCAACGTTTTTGCCGTCATCCACTTTGGCGCGGATAAAACTCAAATAATCAACTCCGTTAATCAATTTCTGAGTGGTGCGAAGTGGAATATGCACTTGATCGTCGTAGTCGACAAATAATATTTTACCTCGAGGGGCCATCACTCCGATCACCTCAAAAATCTGTTTCTTGATTTTGATTTGTTTTCCGACGGCATCCGAATCACCGAACAATTCTTTTTTGACCGTATTTCCCAGAACCACCACGCGAGCCATATTCTTGTCTTCTTCTTCAGTATAGAATCTGCCTTGAGCCACTTCTCCGCCCTCCGTGTCCAAATAGCCGGCGGAGACACCATCGATATTAGCTTCATAGCTGACATCGCGCCAAGTCGCTGTCGCCAAAGAACGGGAATAGCCGGCGGCGCCGGCGATATGCGGCAACTTTTGGATAGCTTCCATATCTTGATCAACGAGAGTGGTAATCACAATGCCCATAGCGGTAGCCGGTGGACCATTCGTTTCAGATTTACCCGGGAGAATACCAATTAAATTACTGCCGGTGCTTTTAATTTGATCCAAGATCAAACTCTGAGCGCCGGAACCGAGTGACATAATGAGCACCACTGCACCCACGCCAATAATGATTCCAAGCATAGTTAAAAAGCTCCTAGTCTTGTTGGCTAAAAGAGCTTTGACAGACACTCTCATGGATTGCACCAGATTAAAAATCATAGAATTATTTTAATATTTCTCCGTCTTGAGCGAAACGACGATTAACTACCTGTTCATCACTCACTATCAGTCCGTCCTTGATTCGTAGAATTCGCTTGGCGTGTTCGGCGGTATAGGTTTCATGAGTAACTAGAATAATGGTATTGCCGGCCTCATTTAATTTCTGCAAAATGTTCATAATCTGGATGCCGGATTTGGAATCTAAATTACCGGTGGGCTCATCGGCAAAAATCACCGATGGTTCATTGACCAGCGCTCGAGCAATCGCCACTCGTTGCTTTTCGCCACCGGAAATTTGATTGGTGTAATAGTCCAGGCGATGCCCCAGACCGACACTTTCCAAGACTTCCCGGGCTCGAGTATCGGCGTTATGACGATGATCGGAATAAATTAACGGCAGTTTGACGTTTTCAATAACGGTAGTTCGCGGCAAAAGATTGAAGGCTTGAAAAACAAAACCAATCTTGTCGTTACGGAATTTAGCCAGTTGATTATCATCCAAAGAACTGACATCTCTGTCATCTAAACGATAGCTGCCGGAAGAGCCCCGGTCGAGCAGACCCATGATATGCATCAAAGTACTCTTGCCGGAACCCGAGGGGCCCATAATAGAAACGAATTCACCCTGGGCAATATCAAAAGACAGGCCGTGCAGAACTTTAGTGACGACATCACCGGTGCTATATTCTTTTTTGAGATCACGAATAGAGATTAGCATAAATTTATTGGCCGTTTTTGACGAAGGTAATAATCTGATCGCCTTCATGCAGGCCGTCAGAGATAACTTCCACCATACCGTCATTACCGCTCAGACCGACGGTTACCGGGACTTCATTGACGCGAGCGCCATTAGTCAAAACTCGAACGAACTTGCCGTCACCGGTCTTTTCCAGGACCGCTCGAGCCGGGACTGACAGTACATTATCTTTATTGTTGGTGGTAATAACCACATTGGAGGTCATACCGGATTTAATATCGGTTAAAGTGGCGGCATCATCGGTTAACTTAATCTTGACCTTGTAATAAATCACATCCTGAATGGAGGTTGAGGCCGGATCAATGAAATACACAATCCCCTGGAACTTGCGGCTCTCACCGAAAGCATCAAAGGTAATCGCCACCGGATCGTTGGTTTTGACCTTCACAATATCCGATTCGGAAATATCCACTTCAATTTCAAAATTATTTTCCGTCAACATGGCAATCACCGCCTTGGCCGAACTGACCTGTTCACCGATTTCATAGTTAATCTTAGTGATTTGACCGTCCATCGGCGCGGTAATCACATTATCACTTAACTGTTTCTTGATTAAATCTAAATTAGATTGAGCCTGATCGACTTGGGCTTTAGTCAAGGCAATATCCTCGACGCGAGCCGGAGTCTTAATGCGCTCTAATTGCTTTTGAGCCACATCCAAACTCTCGCGGTTAGTATCAACTCGAGACTGCGCGGAAGCTAATTGCTGACGACCGTTAATCTGCGCTGAGTTTAAATTATTCTGAGCGGTTTTCAGGGCATCAGACAGGGCCACAATGGAACTCTTGAGAGTGTTGTCCCCACTCTGAACCGCCGCGGTGCCGGCATTAGTCAAACTAATATGACTGTTAACATTGGTCTTGAAAGTTTCCAGAGTAGTTTGCGAAAAAGTGGAGGAAGTAATGGAGTTTTCTAAAACACTGAATAAATTATTCATAGTCTGAGAGGTGGAGTCCAGATAAGCTAAAGCGCTTTTCACCATTTGATTCAGATTAGCATCAATGGGGTTGCCCCGGGCCGCAGATAGATCGTTGGCAGCGCTGACTTTTAAAAGCAGAGATTGGTCATAATAGGTGTCGGTAGCTTGCAAATAGGCCGGATTGCGAACACTCAAGAAATTTTTGATATCATTATCACTCAGAATTCTATTGGCATAATCTAGCGCCACTCCGGCTGCCGCCAATTTAGAATCCACCGTAGTTATCAGACCACTGCGGTTATTATTGATGGCTTGCTGATAAGTGTTAACGGCCGGGTTAGTTGATTGCAAATCGCCGAGACGTTGCCCTGCCTGAGCAACAGTTTCATCAATACTGTCCTTAGCCTTGCTATAGTCCTCCAAAGCGGCATTATAAACAGCTTTGGCAGAATTAGCTTGAGCGGTATAAACGGCAATTTCACTGGCGGTAGAACCGGCCAACAGTTTGCTTAAATTAGCTCGAGCCACATTCAAAGCGGCTTGCGCCTCCCCTTGTTTGATAAGCAGTGAGCTTTGATCGAGCTCGGCCAGAACTTGATCTTTCTTCACCAAATCGCCGACCTTCACATCAACTTTATTTAACTTACCCAGTTGGGAAAAGTTAAGTTCCAGCTCTTTTTTGGCCTTGACCGTTCCAACCTCACTGACGGTCTGAGTCAAAGTTCCTTTGGTGAGGGCCACGGTAGTATATTCCACCTGAGGCTTATTTCCTTTTATCCACCAGAATAATCCGCCACCGCCAATAACTACGACAGCGATAATAATCAACCACTTTTTTTTCATATTGATAAATTTAATTAATATTTTATTTAAGAAATTTTATTTAAAATCGACAAAAATGCTTTCTTCTCTGTCTCACTCAATTTGTTAATATTTTCCTCGACGGTGGCCATAATTCTCTGAAAACTATCATGTAATAATTTTTGGCCAGTCTTGGTGACTTGCAGTCTAATAGACCGGCGATCGGCGTCGCTGCCAGCACGAACAATAAATCCCCGCTTGACCAGAGAGTTAACAACCGAAGTGGCCGAGGGTGGAGTAATATGTAAGAACTGGGCAATCTCTTTCATGTTAGCCGAACCATTCTCTTCCACATAGTGTAAAGTGTGCATATGCAAAAAAGAGCAATCGGTTAAATTGCTTTCTTCGCGGGCTCTTTCCCTTAAAATTTGTCCGGCGTTAAAGATAGAGCAGATTAAATCCTTAGTGGTTTTAGTGTTCATAATTAGTTAGAGTCTATAACAGTTAGACATTCTAATCATATCAAAAACCACTGCCCCTGTCAACCGAACTGAATATTATTCTAGAACTAAGTCGTTCTCTTCGGCATCATCGGCCGAAGCATCGCTCACCTGTCGATTTTCAATGATTTTTTCCACATGATCGGCGAATTCGTTAATATCCAATTCACTCTTCAAAAAGTAGAAGTTAGCTCCCAAACCGACACTGCGAGTCCTGGAATCTTCATCACTTAAGTCTGTAAAGATCAGCACTTGGACGTCTGAGGTTTCGTCATCACCTTTAATTCTCTTTAAAATCTCGGTACCGTCCAGTTTTGGCAGGACCAAATCTAAAATTACATAAGCCGCCTTAGTTTTCTTGATGCGAACCAATAAATCCTCCAACTCTTCGTCGGCGGCGCTGATTTCCACCTCATAACCGTCGGAGGTAAAATGATCTTGGAGACCATATAAGATGCTTTCGTCGTCTTCGATTATAAAAATTTTCTTGGACATAAATTTAATTTTAATTTTTTATTTGAATTTAATTAATTTTAATCTGAGCTAAAATACGCTCCGCTTCCCCGGCCTCGTAGTGTCCTTGACGCCAGAGAGTGAGACCGTCGCCAACCTGACGCGGAATGACATGAAAATGTAAATGTGGCACAACCTGGCCGGCTACCGGATCATTATTTTCGTAAACATTATAGCCCGCCACGCCCAAATTATCCTTCAGGCTCTGCCCCACTTTTTTGACAGCCTTGATAGTCGCCGAAAGAGATGACTCGGACACTTCTTCAAAGTTAGCGGCGTGAATTTTGGGCATTACCAATACATGGCCAGGGTTAGTCGGATTAATATCCAAGAAAGCTATCGTGTCATTATCTTCGTAGACTTTGTGAGCCGGAACCTCCCCTTTGATAATTTTACAAAAAATACAATCCATGAAATTAATTTATTTTGTAAGGTGAGGCTGGATCAAGTTCCCAGCGAATTTCATCAATCTCTTCCGACTTGCCAGTTCCCTTATACAACTTATCCGGCAGATTAACGGAAAAAGCTCCCGACTCAGAAACGCATTTGTAGCCATGGACCACTCCTGGCGGCACAATCACAGTGCTGGGATTAGTTTCTCCCACCACCAATTTTAGATACTCATCCTTAGTGGCTGAGCCCTCGCACCGGTCCCACAAATGAAGCTCAAAGTCACCGGGGCCGACAAAAACAAACAAATCACTTTGGTAAACGTGTTCATGGGGACCACGAATAATGCCATTTTTAGTGTAGCTAATATAGGACATGAGCGGTTGATAATGATCATCGTCTTGGCGATAAATTTCAGCCAGCCAGCCCCGGTCATCGGTAAATTTCTGCAATTTTTTGACTACTACGCCTTCTATCATATAGTTTATATTTTATATTTCTTTAAATCTGCTTTCAACAGCAGTCCGTTCTGAGCTCCGATTTCCGACACCACGGCGGCGGTATTGTAGACCGCCAAGAGCATGGCTCGACGAATATCATTGTCGTACATTTTCAAACCCGCCAATAATGAAGAATGAAAAGCATCGCCGACACCGGTCGCATCCAGACGTTTTTGATTTTTAATGATTCCCTGGTGATAGAAATTGCGGCCATCATAGAAATCGGCGCCCTTCTTACCGTTGGTGATAATAACCATCTTAGGACCGAACGATTTAATAATTTGCAAAAGGTTTTTAGCTTTGTTCAAAAACTTGAAATCGTCAGCTCGGTACTTCCCCGTGCTTAAGACCAACTCTACCGCTTCTTCTTGATTGACGCAAAAAACATCAGTCTGTTTCAAAAATTTAGCAATCTTCTTGATGCCACCTAACAGTTGCGTCTCGCCCGGATTCCAAATCTTCTTGACACCCTTGACCGCGAATATCTTTTTCAAATCCTCTAACCAATAAGATCCGGAAAGCGAAGTGATGTAAGCCCAGCGAGCTTGTTTGATGGCGGCCAGTGCTTTAGAACTCAAGCGCAGTTCGACATTAGCGCCGCGATGAGAAAAGATAATGCGCTCATTGCTTTGGTTGATAACAATAAAAGAAAAACCGCTGGTATCTTTTTTGACCACCTGGACTAAATCGGTTGCCACTTTTCTGGCTTTGAGGTTGGCCATAATACTTCTGCCCCGCTCATCGTCACCGACCGCCAACACAGCGGCAGTTTTGAATCCCAGGCCGCTCAAATTAACGGCGGTATTAGCGGCGCCGCCGCCGAAAGTGGAATAAACGCGGTCAATGCCAATCTTAGCACCATACTCAAAAGCAATCATTTTTTGGTGTAAAACGTCTTTTTTGCTCTCCAAAAGTAGACCGGTGTGCGTGTAAAAGGAAAAATCCTCTGTAGCTCCACCGATGGTAATAATATCGTATTTCATAGAAAAATGTTAAATCTGACCTTAAAATTATAGCACAAGATTAGTGTTTATCCAAGAAAACCGGCTTTAATTTGGTGGTGGTCAAGCTCATCACCCAGAAAAAGAGCATAATTATCCCCAAATTCCAGACCAATTCCAGCCCTAAACCGCGCCAAAAGTTGATTTGACCCAAGAAAAAGCCCCGATCGGACAAGAAATGGCTCAAATAGAAGAGACCGTAGAGCACAAAATTGTAGAACAGAGTAGTGAAAAAGGTCAAGGCCAAAAAGGAATAGGTGGAGCGGTTAGTAAACCAGTTGGCGAGTAAAAAATCCGCTAAAAAAACCACCAGAAAAAGACTGATGGTATAGAAACCGAAAAATTGAAAAGAAAAGATGTCGACCAGGAGCCCTAAGCCCAGGGCCAGAAAGACCACCTTTTTAAAGTCAAAGAAGAAGAGGAACAAAATCAGAGCCAAGAGAATCAGATTAATGCGACTCCAGATATAAGGTAAAGAATTAATAAAAGACAATTGTCCAAAGACTATTAAAAACAAAAGGCCGACAGCAAGAATAATGGAAAAATATTTTTTCATAAACTTAAACTAAGGTAAAACTACGGAGACTACTCCCAAGTTATCAAAATTAACCAGAGGTTCAATGTTAATATTCTGCCAGACGTCATTCTCATTATTATTAATTTGACTGACTCGGCCCAAAACCAGACCGGCCGGAATATCTTTTTCCAGACCGGAAGTGGCCACAATATCATCGGTATTAATCTTTTCCGTCTGTCCCACAAAATTAATCTTCACCGTCAAACCCAAATCACCTTCAGTCACTCCAATAGTGCGATTCTGATTCAAAATGCTGACCGCTAATTTGCAGGAATTGTTAACCAACAAACAAACCCGAGCAGAATTATCTTTCACCTCCAAAACTTTGCCAACCACTACCCCTTGGCCGTTGATAACTACCAGCCCCGGAATTAACTTGTCCTTAGATCCTTTGTTAATAATAATATTCTGACCGTACTTCACAGAATCCAAAAAGTTTTCTTGGGAAGTGACATTAGCCAAAACATAATTCAATTTAGTCTGGCCGAAGAAATTTAAATACTCCCGCAATTTCTGATTTTCATTTTCCAAGTCTTTCAAGCGGGCGTTAGCTACTACCAGAGCACTGAGTTGATTTTCCAAATCGCTGACCTTGACGCTCAAATCAACTCCGGACGATTTCTCTTTCTGGTCCTGTCGAATACCGGATCTCCAGGCGTATAATTTACCAAATAATGGCTGGCTGGAGTTGATAATTAGCTTCTCCAGGGGTGATAATAAGCCGATAAAATGTAAAAAAATAAGTAGTCCGATAACTACCATTATTTTTAAGTGTTGTTTTCCGCGATTACTTGGCATATTACATGACGTTTGGTAAAACCATGACTTTTTCTAATAATTTTTCATTGGCAAATAAAAATCCGGTTCCCCGAGCCATACAGGTCAAAGGATCATCAACGACGACGACCGGGATTTTAGCGGCGGAAGAAATCAGTTCGGCCAAGCCGTAAAGCAAAGCACCGCCACCAGTCAAAAAGATTCCGCTCTCATAAATATCGGATACCAACTCCGGCGGAGTCGCTTCTAAAGTTAATTTGATATTTTCCACCATCTTGCCGACTGTGCGAGACAAGGCTTCTCTAATTTGAGCATCACTAATCATCACTGACTTCGGCAAACCATTAATTAAATCGCGACCACGGACTTCCATTTCTCGTGGTTCCGGGAAAGGTACGGCCGAACCGATTTGCACTTTAATTCTCTCGGCTAATTGTTCACCGATTAACAGATTAAACTCTTCGCGAATATAGTCAATAATATTATTATCCAATTCATTGCCGGCGAAACGCAGAGACTTGTAGGAAACAACACCACCGAGCGAAATCACAGCGATATCGGTTGTACCGCCACCGATGTCCACCACCATATTAGCGGTGGCATCCAAGACCGGCAGCCGAGCGCCAATGGCTGAAGCCATGACCTCCTCCACCAAATAAACTTTACGGGCACCGGCGGATTTAGCGGCATCTTCCACGGCTTTCTTCTCCACTTCGGTAATATCGAGCGGAATACCGACGATGACTCGCGGTCGAGGCAAGAAAGAAAAATTTTCACTATGAACTTTTTTGATAAAATATTTCAACATTTTTTCCGTCACTTCAAAGTCGGAGATAACGCCATCAATTAAAGGCTTAATGGTTTGAATATGGCTCGGGGTTTTACCCACCATCTTCTTGGCCTCCCGACCAATTTCCAGAATCTCTGTCGTTCGACTGTTAATCGCCACCACGCTCGGTTCATTAATGATGATGCCCTTTTTGTCGACATAAACTAAGGTATTTTTAGTACCTAAATCAACTCCCAGGTCATGGCCGAAACGACTAAATTTGGCGAAAATTTTTCGAAACATGTTATTATTTACTAAGTTTATTGATAATTTGATCGAGTGGGATAATCTCTATTTGCTCGCTGGTCCGAGCCTTCAGTTCAACTCCACCCTGCTCCAAGGTCTTGCCGGAAACTACCAAGCGGTATGGGCAACCGATTAAATCGGCATCGGCAAATTTCTGGCCGGCGCCGAGATCTTCGCGGTCATCAAACAAAACGTCAATATTATGTTGCTTCAATTCTTGATAGATTTTTTCAGCGGCTTCATTTTCTTTCAATGATAATAAATGGACTTTGAAAGGCGCAATACTTTCCGGCCAAGTGATTCCCCGTTCATCATGGAAGACTTCCACGACGGTTCCCATGACTCGGCTAGGACCCATACCATAACAACCCATAATCACTTCCTGGGATTCACCATTATTATCCATATATTTCATATCGAAGGCACTGGAAAATTTGGTACCTAGTTTGAAAATATTGCCAACTTCAATAGCTTTCGCTTCAGTCAACTCTTTATTCTCACAGACCGGACAAAAATTATGTTCTTCGATAATCTCGCGATTGACGGCCACCTGGCACTTAGGACAAATATAAATTCGATCTTCACCGGCCTCGGTTAGAGTTTGGAACTCGTGTGAGAATTTAGAAAAAGCGCCACCGGAAGAATAGGTTAGATAGGTTAAATCTTTTAAGCCCAATCTTTCATAAATTCTGAAATAAGCTTCTTTCACTTCTTCATAATACTTATCTAGATCGGCCTGATCGGTATGAAAAGAATACATGTCTTTCATAAAAAATTCACGACCGCGCAATAGTCCGGCCTTAGCTCTCTTTTCGTTTCTAAACTTAACCTGAATTTGATAAATTGATTTGGGCAGTTCCTTGTAGGAGCATAAAAATTTCTTAGCCAAAGGAGTCACTATTTCTTCATGGGTTGCTCCCAAGGCATATTCCTTGTCGTCATTCCCTACCAGTTTGAATAAGGCATCAAAATTATCCCAGCGATCAGTCGCCTGCCAAACCTCTTTCGGGGTCAAAGCGGTCATCAAAACCTCTTGACCGGAAACACTAGCCATTTCTTCTCGCACGATATTGTTAATCTTATTCAAAACCCTTAAACCCAGAGGTAAAAAGCTATAAACACCGGCCCCCACTTTGTCAATAAAACCGGCCCGAATCAAAACTTTGGCGTTGAAGCTGGTCTCGTCCTTAGGGGTTTCTTTAGTTGTTTTGGTAAATAATTGTGATTGTTTCATAAGTAATAAGCTACCTTATTTTCTCATATTTTTCAAGGCCTCCTTAATTCTGGCCCCACTGTCAGTAATTCCAGGCGAAACGGCCCGTAGAGCCTCTCTGGCCTCCAATAATGAATAGCCCAGAGCTATCAGCGCATCAATTTCATCGCCGCCGCTCAACTCCGAACTAAAATCCCCCAAAGACTTCCCGCCCAACTTCACTATTTTGCTCTTCAACTCCAAAACCAGGCGCTGAGCAGTTTTCTGGCCGATACCGGAAACTTTAGTCAGAAGTAATGAGTCGCCACGAGCAATAGATTGAATAATTTCTGGAGCAGTCGCAACCGACAAAACACCCAGAGCCGATTTTGGCCCCACGCCGGAAACCGACAAGAGCATTTCAAATAATTCTAAGTCCTCGGCGCTCCGGAAACCATATAAATCTAGAGCGTCCTCTCGGACATGTTGATGAATATAGAAAGCTTCTTCAGAATTGACTTTAGCTTCGGCTAATAGCTTCTCGCTCAAAAAAAGACCATAGCCGACACCGGCCACGTCCAGAATCAGGTAGCTGTTATTTTTGTAAATAATGTTTCCGCGTAAATAGGAGATCATAGAAATTATTTAAGCCGGCGTCTTAATACCGCGAGCGCCGGAATAGTTGAGCGCTGAATATTGGTGAGATAAATTTTTTGACCGCCGCCACCACCATGAGCTTCGGTGATTTCACCGCCACTCTGAAAGTCAATCATTTTGTCAGCCTTCACCTTAATTATATCATAAAACGGTAAAATAAGCTCCAAATCGTCCCCCGCCTTGATGGTGTTGTGCGCCTGAATTAAAACTCCTTTAGCATCGCTTTTTATCACCTGCCCGCAAAACTCCCAATCCGGAATATGATGAGAATTGGCGGTATTTTGCCCAGCCTTTTCAGTCAGTAAAAATCCGGTGGTATAACCCCGGTGAGTAACTTTAGTGTTCAGCTCTGACACTAATGCCGAAATCTTTCGGGTATTGTCCAACGCGGTACGATAAATACCGACAACGTTAGCCAGGTAATAGACGCTTTTAGCCCGACCTTCAATTTTGAAGCTGGTAATACCCGCCTTGATTAGTTGCGGTAAATATTCCAGTAAGCATAAATCCTTGGAGTTAAGTAAATAGGTACCGTGCGGTTCTTCTACCAGTTCTAACACCTCAGAATGACCATGGGGTTTGATAAATACCTCATATTCCCAGCGACAAGGCTGGACACAGTCCCCCAAATTGGCACTTCGACCCACCATATCCTTACTCAAGAAACAGCGACCGGAATAAGCCATACACATCGCACCGTGGACAAAATATTCCAATTCCATTTTAGGGCAAGCCAGATGAATGGCTTTAATTTCTTTCAAGGTCACTTCCCGACCTAAAATAATCCGGCGAACTCCCTGTCGGTACCAAAACTTGACCGCTGCTCCATTAGTGCAATTGGCTTGAGTGGAAAGATGAATAATCACCCGCGGCAAATATTTTTTGACTAAATCCAATACACCCGGATCAGACAGAATAATACCGTCGGGTTTTATTTTAGCTAATTTCTTCAAATAGCCTGGTAATAGTTTGATATGTTTCTCGTGAGCAAAAATATTAATCGTCACATAAACCCGCTTTTTCAAAGAATGAGCATAAACAACAGCTTGCTCCACCCCCTTAAAATCAAAGTCATTAATTCTCACTCGGAGCGAAAAGTCCGGGATACCTAAATAGACCGCATCAGCTCCATAGGCTAAAGCTGTCTTCATTTTGGCTAAATTACCGGCTGGAGCCAAAAGCTCCAATTTCGTCTTTTTATTCATAGCATCACCAGTATAATATATATTTTTAAATAACAAAAGAGCCTAAAAAAGCGATTTTTAGCCAACAAAAACGGATTCAATTGACAAAAATAGTTAAATATGATATAATTCTTTTATCAATAAACGTTCATTTTATTAACCAACCAAGAGGAGGAAACGCCATGAAAAATAACCCGGGAAAGAAGACTCCAACCACCTTCCTTCGACTTGAATACGGAGGTTTAAGGTATTGGCTTAATGACGAACATGTCACCGAACAAAATTTCCAAAAAATCCAAACAGAAGAACCTAACCGACTTGTAAAAATCAGACGCTTCATGCTACCAGCCGAGGTTCCGATTAAAGACATTAAAATTACCGCCATTGGTAATTCGGGATACATTCCAACTTACTACCCCTCATCTTACTAACTACTAAAAAAGAACGATCAAAAAACCGTTCTTTTTTTCTTTTATTCAAATTATAGCGGCAGAAATTAAAAAGCCAAACCACCCAGTAAATGCTTGATTACCAGGTAGAAAAATAAAATCACCAAAATGGTGTAGGACATCTGACTAAATTCTTTCATAGTAGATATAATTAATCATATTACAGCGAAATAGTCAATGCCTCATTATTTGTTTCTGGCAGCTAATTGACCACAGGCCGCTTCAATATCCGAACCGAAACGATAGCGGCTGGTAACTTTTATTTTCCGGCGTTGTAAAATCTTTTCGAAATTTTTGAAAGTCTTTTCATCCACCGGATGAAAAACCGCCGTCTCATTATAATTCATCAAATTAACCACATAGAGCGGTTTGTTCATAATACCGGCCAGCCGTTCCGCTGCCTCGTCGTTATCGTTGACGTTCTTCATCAACATATATTCAAACATCACCTGACGGTTGGTTTTCTCGATATAGAAGTCCACCGCGCGCAGCAGTTGAGTAATGGAGTTCTTTTTATTAACCGGCATTAAATCGGTTCTGATTTTGTCATTAGCGCTATGAAGCGACACCGCCAAGTTCACTTGGATCTTCTCTTTGGCTAAGCGCTTGATACCCTCGACTAAACCGGAAGTGGAAATGGAAATATGACGAGCTCCGATATGCAAACCATCCGGTTCATTAAGGATTCTAATAGCGCTCATCACCTGATCATAGTTCAAAAAAGGTTCGCCCATGCCCATAAAGACGACATTGGTGATTTTGGTTTTGAAATTAGTTTGGAGATAGCGCGCCCAAAAAAGCGCTTGCTCAATAATCTCATTCTTAGTCAGACTGCGAGTAAAACCGGAAGCGCCGGTTGCACAGAAAGCGCAACCTAAAGGACAGCCGACTTGAGACGATACACAAATCGTCTCCCGACCTTCTTTGTGGCGCATCAAAACAGTTTCAATTCGAGCGCCATCCTCCAGAGTTATGAGAGCCTTAAATGATTTTTTGTCGCGCGCCGAGAGCACTTTAGCTTTAATCTCCAGCGGGCATTCTTGATTTAGTTTTTCTCTCAAAGCTAAGGGCAAATTACTGGCCTTTTTCCAATCATCAATCAAATCGCCGAAGATCAATTTCTGGGCTTGTTTGACGCGATAGCCTGGTTCGTCCTTAAAAATATCGTAGAAGTTATTAATATTCATACTAGGCGGCATTCTCTAGGCGCTCTTCAATAGCGGCGCAAAAATTATTCAAGATATTAGTTTCCGGCAGTTCTCCGGATTTCTTTAACGCTAAAATTTGACTATAAGCGTCATTAATCAGCTTGTCTTGATCCACCTTGTAGCCGATTCTCTTGGTAGCCTTCTCTAAAAGTTCTTCTAATCTGACTTTGAAACGCTCAATGCGCTCCTCCTCTTCCTTATCGGCAAAATCACTCTTCTCAATCCAAAGACCGTCCTGGGAATGATCCAGCAAAAACTTGCTGATCTCAGCCACGCTTTTTTGCCAATTCTTTTTATTTTCATCGTAAGGTTGTTTTTCGAAATTGTTCATATAGTTGGTAATAAAAATTAAGATTTAATCCGTAAAAATTAAATCTTAATTAATAAAAATATTTTTGTTTTCAATCTTAGCGGACTTCAACATAAATCCGATCCACTAAGGCCGGAGACCGTTTCAAGAAAGTCGGAAAGAAATGCAGTTCAAAACTATCAATTTCTTTGACGCCTTTCAAATAGTTTTCAATCTGTGCTTGGTTTAAATTAACCAGTTTAGCCTTGTCGATAAATTCCGAATTAGCGGAAGCGACTCGACTGGTAAAATTAACCTTCAAAGTGGCTACATTATTCTGGGTATCGTAAGACTGTAATTCATACTGTAAATTAGCCCGATCAATCTCCGCTAAAGTATTAGCATTAGGATCGGCGGTCGTCAACTTTTGTTGAGCGATTTTGGCGATATCATCGCTCGAAAAGGAGATAACATTCACAATATTCTTGGCTTTTAGAGTAAACTGGTCTTTCTTGTCGCCAACCTTGGCGCCCACCAATTCAACTTGAGCTGTTTCCGGGCTGGTTTGATAAATAACCTGGTCATAACCGCTCTTGGCACCCACCTTCTCTTTTACCTTGTTAACCAACAAAGTATTTAACTCTTGGGTGGCTTTGTCGATGTCGGCTTGAGCGATATATTTTTCCGAAACGGTGTTGTAGGCAAAAGCAACCGAGCTCTTGGCATAAATCTTGTCTTGCAAACCGGACCATAGTCCAGGGATGGTAAAAGTGGTCGGAGCAATGGCCATATCGGCACCGGTCTTGTCCGGATAAACTTCAGCTTCCACTGAACCGCCGGCCGGAACAGTCACATTATTTTTCAAACGGAATAATTTATTATCCGCACTCAATAAACGAGTGGTGGCCACTAAAGCCTGACTCTTGCTGTAATTATTAATAATCTGGACCTTGCCGGTGATATCACCACCCTTGACCTCTGAACCGGTGGCTTGATAGACACCGCTTTCCTCGGCTTCAATGCGAGTGATATTGCCCTTGAGTGATCGGTCGCTATTGATAGTCTGGCTGGCGCCATAAACATCCACGATCAAACTCTCACTGACAGTTTGCTTGCTCGGACTGACGACTACGGTTAATTTGACCATCACAAAATACAGGACGACTAAAACTAAGACGCAAGCTAAAGCAATAAAGCGGAAGGCTAATTTACGATAAGTGTTAACCGAGCGGTTGACGACCACATTTTCCGGAGTTTCATCGGCTCCCTCCACCAATTTATCCAATTCACTGGTCTCCAAACTGCGGCTCGGGATATTGGTTGGGGTGGCGGTAGAAATTGGGGGTTTCTCTTGGCCGATTTGCTGAGACATCATCTGAAAAAATTGTTTGCGGGAATCAAAACTATCTTCAAGCGGAGTACTGGCAGTATTATTCGGAGCACTGACCGGGTTTGGTGTTTCAAGAACAACTGGGGCGACGACAGATTCCGGTTTTTCCGCCGGCAAAATTTCTTCCGGGGATGATACTTTCTCTAAGCGCGGTTTTTCCACCATGGATAACAGTTCTTTGGCGGCATCAACCTCGTTACTTGCCTTCCGGGAGTAAACCACATGGCTAGCCTTGTGGTGGACGACCGGTTTATGGCTTTTTTTAACTAAAGTCATAGTTTTAAATTTAAATAATTTTTATTTAAGGATGAATAATATTATTTAGAATTATAACATTTTTTTTAATTTTCAACAACCTGAAGGACGCCGGCAAAGTCCGACTTAATAGCCTCAACTAACTTGGCCTCATAGGCCACCTGAAAGCCAGTTTTCAGAATATTGTCGCCACCGCTACTTTTAATCTTGAAATAAACTTGGCTACTGCCCGGGTAAGCCAAAAATAGCTGGCGTAAATGCTCTAACTCGGTACTGTCTAAATTACGCTCAAAAACAATTCGCAAAGCCGGGGCGGTCGCAGTTGGATCAGCCGGACTCGGAGCGGGAGCGGCTACAGTTGGCGCTTTTTTAGCGTAGCCTTGGCCGGAGCGAAAACTGTGCCGAATATCATCTTTACTCTCCATTAATACCCGCTTGAAGTCATCCACGCTCTTGGCCGGATTATCCTCATCCAGAATCATAGCTTTGTTAACCAAAATCTTGGTCTCCTGGTCTTTGTCGGAAACCCGGCCGCGGCACAGAACTATTTTGCCGACCACCCAGAGGTCGCTAGTCTCTTGCAGCAGTTTGGGGAAAATCAAAAGCTCCACATTAGTAATGGCGTCTTCAATCTTCACAAACAACATGGTTTGATTATTCCGGGTAATAATTTTCTTGATGGTGGAGACAACTCCGGCCGTATTCACTCCCAACTCTTGCTCTCGGCCCTTGAGTTCAATCAGCGGCACAATAAAACCGGATAAATATGGCAGGTAGTGGTTGAGGGGGTGTTCGGTAATATAAAGCCCCAAAAGTTCTTTTTCCCAACGCAGAAAATCTTTCTCGAGCGCCGGCGGTGCCGGAACTAACTTCGGATAACTAGCTTCATAAATATGGGGTGAGTCGGAAAATAAACTAACCTGACGACTATTTTTCATTTTGACATTCTCCTTGTTGAAATTTAAAAGCATCTCTAAGTTAGCCAAGAGCTCACCGCGTTCGCCGTAGCCGTCCAGACCTCCAGTCTTGATTAAGCTCTCCATTGATTTCTTGTTCAGAGTTCGGTCGCCGATTCTCTCCAGAAAATTAAAAATGCTGGTATAGGAACCGTTAGCTTTGCGCTCCTCGATAATCACTTCGCAAATATGACCGCCGACATTTTTGACGGCACCCAATCCAAAACGAATGGTATTAGATTTTTCCTCATTGGATACTGCCTTGTTCTCGGTTGTACCACTAGTGACTACCGTGAAAGTGGAGTATGATTCGTTGACGTCCGGCGGCATAATCTTGATTCCCATTTTGCGACACTCATCGATCTCAATGGCGATGCGATCAATATCATTTTGGTCTGAAGTCAACAGAGCGGCCATAAATTCTGCCGGGTAATGCGCTTTGAGATAAGCGGTCTGATAACCAATAAGTGCATAACAAGCGGCATGACTGCGGTTAAAACCATAGCCGGCAAAAGGCTCGATAAAGGAGAAAACCTTTTCAGCCAAGTCCTTTTCCACGCCATTTTGCACACAGCCGGCCACGAATTTTTCCTTCTGTTCGGCCAGTAAAGTCGGGATCTTCTTGCCCATGGCCTTTCTTAAAGTATCCGCCTCACCCTTACTGAAGCCGGCCAATTCTCGTGAGATTCGCATGACTTGTTCTTGATAAATGGCAACGCCATAGGTCTTTTCCAAAATCGGTTCCAGTTTAGGGTGGAGATAGACGATTTTTTTAGTCTGATGTTTGCCGGCAATATAATCCGGAATCCACTCCATCGGTCCCGGACGGTAGAGGGCCACCATAGCAATAATATCCTCAAATTCATTTGGTTTTAACTCTCGCAGATAACGTTTCATACCGGAACTTTCAAACTGAAAGACACCGGTGGTTTCACCGTTTTGGAACAAGCGATAGGTTTCCAAATCGTCCAACTGGATTTTGTCGATATCAATTTCCACGCCGTGAGTATTTTTGATAATACGCAGCGCCGATTCAATAATAGTCAGGTTTTTCAATCCCAGAAAGTCCATCTTCAACAAACCCAAATCTTCCACTGGATGCAGTGAATACTGCGACACAATATCTTTGTCGGAAGAAGAAGCATATTGGAGCGGCACATAATCGGTCAGCGGATTTTTGGTAATCAAGACGCCGCAAGCATGCATCGAGGAATGTCGAGCCACGCCTTCTAAAGTTTTGGCATAATCTAAAATTCTCTTGGCGGCCGGCTCCTTGGAATAAATCTCTTTTAATTCTGACACTTCAGTTAGTGCTTGATCTAGCTTGTAGAACATCGGGATCATCTTAGCCAAGCGATCACAGTAATCATACGGTTCATTCAGCACTCGACCGACATCGCGCACCGCCGCGCGGGCCGCCATCGTTCCAAAAGTAATAATCTGGGAAACATGATCTTGGCCATACTTCCCTTCCACATATTTAATAACCTCCGCTCGACGAATATCGGCGAAGTCCAAATCAATATCCGGCATCGAGATGCGTTCCGGATTCAAGAAGCGCTCAAAGAGTAAATCGTATTTAAGCGGATCGAGATTGGTGATGCCAGTCAAATAACAAACCAATGATCCGGCGGCACTGCCACGACCGGGACCAACCACAATCTTGTTGTCCTTAGCCCAGTTAACAAAATCAGACACAATCAAAAAGTAGGAAGGCCAACCCATCTTGGTAACCACCTCCAACTCATAATCCATTCTTGTTCTAATTTTTTGCACATCCTCGGTAGAAAGCTCCGGAAAATCAGTTTCCATCACTTTGTCGCCCACCAAACCATAGCGTTTTTTCAGGCCTTTTTCACACAATTCCCGCAAATAGCTATTACCGTCATGCCCTTCCGGCACTTGAAAATGAGGCAGTTGGGTATTACCCAAATCAATTTCCACATTGCACATCTCGGCAATCTTCAAGGTATTGGCAATAGCCTCGGGGGTATCTTTGAAAGCTCGAATCATCTCTTTATTGGGGCGCACCGAATAGTCACCCTGCCCCATCATCTTCATACGGTCAGTATCTTCCAATTTCTTTTTGTTTTGCAGACATAATAAAATATCTTGCGCCTCTTCATGTTCTTTGTATAAATAATGAGAATCGTTGGTGGCGACCAGCGGCACATTCAACTCACGAGAAAAAGCAATTAACTGCTTGTTAATCTTGTCTTGCCCGTCGAGTTCCGGATGGTCTTGAACTTCTAAGTAGAAACTATCGGCACCAAAAAGTTTTTGATAGTCCAAAATTCTCTCCCGCGCTTTGTCCAGCTTGCCGCCGGAAATCAGACGAGGAATTTCTCCGCCCAAACAAGCCGTACAAGCGATGAGTCCCTCATGATATTTTTCCAGTAGCTCCCAGTCCATGCGCGGTTTGTAGTAGAAACCTTCCAGATGGGCGATGGAAGTTAGTTTAATTAAATTTTTGTAGCCCTCGTTGTTTTTGGCGAGCAGAATCAAATGATAGTTACGAGCGTCTTCGCGCGTATTCTTGTCATGACGAGAATTGGGGGCGAGATAGGCCTCAACTCCGATGATTGGTTTGATTCCGGCCTTTTTACATTTCTGATAGAATTCAATCACGCCATACATTACCCCGTGATCGGTAATGGCTACCGCCGGAGAACCTTGTTCTTTGGCGCGCGCCACTAACTGCTCCGGCTTGGTTAGACCATCCAGTAAAGAATAGTGGGTATGATTGTGCAAATGCACGAATGACATGATATTGGCTCAGAAGTTAATAAAGTCCATAAATAAATTTATAGACTTTTTTAAGCGCCTGATTTTAAAAAATATATTTACACTTTTTTGATAATCTCATTTAAATCTTCATCGCTGGCAAAACTAATGATAATCTGACCGCCCTGTTTTTGTCGTTTGATTTCCGCTTTAGCGCCAAAGAAATGAGATAACTTGTCTTCCCGCGAGCGATCCCGATAGTCAGCCTTTACTTGGGCCCCCTTAGTTCCGCCTAAATTCTTGATTAATTGGTCGGTGTCGCGAACTGATAGTCCTTGATGCAAAATCTTCTTGAAAACCGCCAGTTGCTTGGCCGGAGACTCCAGTCCCAACAAATACTTGGCGTGTGCCTCGGAAATTTTCTTTTCAATCAAAGCTAATTGAACCTCAGCCGGAAGCTGTAATAAGCGCAAAGCGTTGGCCACTGTCGAGCGGGACTTGCCGACTCTTAGCGCCGCATCTTCCTGAGTCAGATTAAATTCGTTAATTAATTGATTATAGGCGATAGCGGTTTCGACCGGATTAAGATTCTCACGCTGTAAGTTTTCAATTAAAGCCAATTCTAATTTCTTCTGCTTGTTAGCTTCCCGGATAATCACTGGCACTTCCTTTAAACCTAAGGCCTTGGCACTGCGCCAGCGCCTTTCACCGGCAATTAACTCATAGCCGGCTTCGGTGCGAGTGACTACTAAGGGCTGAATGATACCATGTTCCTTGATTGATTTCATTAAATCATCTAGGGCATTGCCACCAAAGTCCTTGCGCGGTTGGTAAGGGTTAGCAACGATCTTGCCGGGGTCGATATAGATGATGCGACTGCGATTGGAAATTTCCAAACCGTCATTATCTTTGACGTCAAAATCGGAGTAAACCGTGTTAATCTTTTTGGGGATGAGCGATGATAATCCGCGACCTAGTCCTTGAGGCATATTTTTAATATTAATAATTATTTTTTCAAAGCAATAACTTCTTGCGCCAGTTCTTCATAGGCCTGAGCGCCACTCGACTTCGGATCATACTGCAAAATAGTTCGACCGTAACTCGGGGCTTCGGCTAAACGAACACTGCGCGGAATAACGGCATTAAAAACCCGATTAGGAAAATATTGGTGCAGCTCGGCTTTAACCAATTCGGACAAACGATTGCGTTTATCAAACATAGTGATTACCGCACCCATGATTCCCAGGGATGGTTTCAGGTTATTCTGAATCAAGAAAATAGTTTCCAGGAGTTGGCTTAAACCTTCCAGAGCATAATACTCGCTCTGCACCGGAATCAAAATTTCATCGGCGGCCACCATGCTGTTGACGGTCAAAAGTCCCAAGGATGGCGGACCGTCAATGATGATAAAATCATAATCATTTTTGACGTCTTGAAGCAAGCGCATTAAGCGGAACTCGCGATCTTCCATGCCAATCAGTTCAATCGCCGCTCCCGCCAAAGCTAAAGTGGCCGGAGCCAGGTAATAATTATTCTGTAAGGTTCTTTTGATAACCTCCGGGAGGGTTTTGGCGCCAATTAGGGCGTCGTAAATACCCTTGTCGAGCTTGCGGTGCTCAATCCCCAGACCGGAAGTGGCGTTAGCCTGCGGATCAACATCAACTAGGAGAACTTGTTGGCCAAGATTAGCCAAATAAGCCCCTAAATTGATAGCGGTAGTGGTTTTCCCCACGCCCCCCTTCTGGTTGACAACTGAGATGATTTTGCCCATATTTTTATAATCTATTTGCAAAAATATTATAACCTATTTATTCCCCTTTGACAATTGGAGAAAAATACCATAGAATAGAGAAGAATAAACAAACAATTTGTTTATTGTTTTTTATAAAGCATCTAGCCCGAGTGTCGGAACTGGTAGACGATCACGACTCAAACTCGTGTGGCTTCGCGGCCGTGTGGGTTCGACTCCCACCTCGGGCACCAAATATCATGCCATCAAACAAAAACAATTTAGCTTATGTAATTGGTCTAGCTTTAGGTGATGGCAATCTCTCTAATCCAAATGGACGAGCGGTCAGACTAAGAATAACCTGCGATACCAAGTATCAAAACTTGATTAAGCGGGCTTTTTTGGCTATCCAAAAACTATTGCAAAACAACAAGGTGGCGATAGTAAAGCGAGCTAAAACCTTTTGTGATATCAGTTGTTATTCTAATCAATGGGAAAAATTACTGGGGTGGAAAGCTAAAGGCGGATCAAAATACAAACAGAATGTTTCTGTGCCACAATGGATAAAAGACAGCAAAAATTATTCAACGCACTGTCTCCGCGGGCTGCTCGAAACTGACGGTTCAATTTATTTTGACAGAGGATATAAGATGGTCAACTTCGTCACCATCATCCCCGCCCTAGCCAAAAGTTTTATGGATCTAATTGACAAGACCGGTTTTGAAGCTAGAGTATACAAATTAAAATCTCCCACCAAAGATCGCTACAACATCAGAATCACAAAGAATATCGACCTCTTTTTGAAAACCATCAGATTTACAAAAGATTAAAAAAAAGAACTCCCATCGGGGGTTCTTTTTTTATGTCAATCACAAAATAACAATTAAGCGATAATCCCGCCGCCCAGCACCTTTTGGCCCTGATAGAAAACCACGCTTTGGCCGGGGGTAATGGCTCTTTGAGCCTCTTTGAAAACCACCTGATAACCCTGGCTGTTTTTGGAGACAACTCGGCACTTGACCGCCGGATGACGATAGCGGATGACGGCTGAGCAAGCCAGGGGTAATTTAGGTTCTTGGCCGCTAATCCAATTCACCTTCTTAGCCCTGAGGCTATTCTGATAGAAAATTGGATCATCAAAATCTTGGACCACATACAGAATATTATTCTTCCAATCAAAGCGCGCCGCATAATATGGACCGGTTCCGCCAATCTCAATTCCTCGTCTTTGACCAATGGTATAAAGCGACAGGCCCTGATGTTGTCCCAAAACTTTTCCGTCCAACAATCTAATATCTCCCGGGGTAAGTGAAATATATTTCTTCAAAAAATCGTTATGATGTTTGCCGGGAATAAAGCAAATTTCCTGGCTCTCACTTTTCTCCGCTACCGGCAAATTCCACTTCTTGGCCAATTCCCTGACCCGCGGTTTGCGGTAATTGGCGAGTGGAAAAAGTAGATGAGCTAATTCTTTTTGGTCAAAGGTATATAAGAAATATGACTGGTCTTTGTTTTTGTCGGAAGCTCGATAGAGACGATACTGTCGACCGACTTTCTTAATCTTCAGATAATGCCCGGAGGCCACATAATCAAACTTCATGGCCAGAGCGGATTTGAGCAAGCGACCAATCTTGACCTTTTTGTTACACAGTACGCAAGGATTGGGAGTACGGCCTTTTTGATATTCTGCCAAAAAATTATCAACGACCGCCAATTTGAAAGCGGAGCGAAAATCAAGTGTATATAATTCAATTCCGATTTCAGTCGCCACCTTTCGAGCATCGTTTAGAGCTTCGAGCGAACAGCACTTATTCTCGGCCATCGCACTGGCCTCATCTTTCCAGAAATGCAAGAAGACCCCGACCACCATATAGCCTTGGTCGAGTAATAGCTTGGCGGCTACCGCTGAGTCTACCCCACCGGACATTGCCACCAACACGCGCTTCTTTTTGTTTAACTTCTTATTTACCATAGTTTTGAAAGAGATCCAAATATTCTCGGGCGGTATTATCCCAGTTAAATTTCTGGACTTGCTGGAAGCCGGCCTGTCTCAAGGACTCTGCCAACTCCGTATCAGTCAAAATTTGTTTCAGGGCTTCGGCCATAGCAGCGATGTTATAGGGATCAACGCTGAGAGCGGCAGATCCCACAATTTCCGGCAGACTGGAGAGATTGCTGGTCATGACCGGAGCCCCGCAAGCCATCGCTTCCAAGGGTGGAAAGCCAAAGCCTTCATAGAAAGAAGGATAGGCGAAAATGGCGCATAAGCTATAAATAGCCGGTTTGTCTGCCCTGTCCACATAACCCAAAAAGATAATATCTTTTTGATAGGGTGAAAGCGCCAGTTCGTTAAAAATATCTCGGATTTTCCAACCGGTTGCTCCCGCTATTACCAATTTGAAATCAGCTAGCGAACTATTATCCTGACGCAGTTGGTTGTAGGCCTTAATGAGACCGATTAGATTCTTTCTCGGCTCCACATTGCCCAGATATAATATAAACTTTTCCGGTAATTGATATTTGAACTTCACTTTTTCCAATTCTTCAATGTCTACCACTTCCCGGTAGGAGCTGTCGATGCCGGAATAGATGACGCTAACCTTTTCTGGAGCGACGCCCAAGAGTTCTACAATATCATTCTTGGTATTGTGAGAAACGGCAATTAAGTGATCAAAGCCAGCCACCAATTTTTTGACGTTAATCAGGCGGTGCCAAAAATTTTTTCGGTGATTAAAGAACTCCGGATAGCGCAAGAACGACAAATCATGAACGGTCAAAAATTTGTGGGGAGTTTGAGACAGAGAAACAAAATTAATATGCGGACTCCAAAAAACATCCACCCCGCCGATAGCTTGATCTATTTTGGGATAGTGAAGCACTTTCTGCAAAATATAATTGAATATTTTGTTGGGGTAGCGAGTACCGACAACCTGCACATTTTTTTCGGAAAAAACCGGCAAACGCGCCGAAATGTCTCGACCGGAATTGTAGTAGAGACGATAGTTATTGTTTTGATCCCAATGCAAAAATCTATTCACCAAATGAAAGGTGTATTCTGACACGCCGCTATAGTGTTCATCCATCAGAGTCCGAATGTCAATGCCGATTTTAGACATATTGCTAAAAATTATTAATTACTATAAGATGAGTTTTAGTTAGAAATTGAAAAAATGAGAAAACAAGCCGGTCTTTTTAAAATATGGCTAAGTTGGTCCATATTCCTATTATTAATCAAAATCAGCGACATCTGGGAAAAAATCTTCCCCGAAAAACCGTCGCCCCTAGAAACCAGAAAGGAAAAATAAACCCAAAAGGAAAAGAGGTAATTTAATTGCCTCTTTTATTTTTGTAGTTATTATTGATGAATTCAGTTATTTGGCGCTTGAAATTAGCCACCGAGAAAGTCTCGGCCCAGCGGCGAATAGCGGCACTGTCCCAATGATATTCGCCAGTCTTCGTCTTTGTATAAAATTGTTGCACGATAGCGGCTATCGCTTCCGGAGTCTGCTTATCAAAAAACAGTCCGGTCTGCCCTTCTTTGACAGTCTCTGTCGCTCCGCCCTGACGATAAGCTAAAACCGGTCGGCCGGAAGCCATGGCCTCCACCGGAGTAATCCCAAAATCTTCTTCTTGCGGGTTGATAAACGCCAAGGAGTTTTTGTAAAGCTCAGCCTTCTCTTCATCGCTGACGCGGCCGACAAATTCAATCCGATTGGAGTCACCGGCCATCTTTTTTAATCTCTTCAGATCAACTCCATCACCAAAAATTTTCAAACGATATTCCTCTCCCAAACCCTGGAAAGCCTCAATGGTCATATCCACTCGCTTGTAGGGGGCCAGACGACAACCAATTAGGAAATATGGCTTCTCTTGTTTAATCGGATCAATTGCAGCGACACTGAAGCGCTCGGTTTCTACCGGCGGATAAATCACCGTGCTCTCACGGCGATAGTATTTGGTAATTCTCTCTTGCACGGTTTTAGAGTTAGCAATAAACACATCTACTCTGTCAGCCGCTAGCTTGTCCCACATTCTGATACGGTTCAAAACCAGAGAAATAATCTTCTTAAACCACTTGTTATACTTCAACTCACTGATATATTGATGGGTATCACTCCATAAATAGCGGGTGGGAGTATGACAATAGCAAATATGCAAAGTATGCGGGGCGGTAATCACGCCCTTAGCGAAAGAACTGGTGTCGGATAAAACCAAATCATAATTGCCCAAATCAAAAAACTCCACCGCCATCGGCATGAAAGCCAAATACCATTGGTAATGTTTGACGCCACCCGGCAACTTTTGGATGATGGAAGTCTCAATCTTCTTGCCGCTGTAATTCTTGTTGGCATTTTCCGGTTCGTAGAGCAAAGTATAAATTGGGGCGTCAGCATACATGTCAGCAAAAACCTGGAGAACTTTTTCAGCTCCCCCGTCTTGGGCTAAGTGATCGTGAACTAAGGCAACTTTCATAAAATAATTATTCCACCTCGCGATGTTTGATAACCGCCAGTGGAGTTCGGAGTAAAATAGATAAATCTAAGAGTAAAGACCAGTTTTCGATATAGTAAATATCCAGCTTGGCCTCTTCTTCAAAGGCTAAATCGCTACGGCCGGAAACCTGGGCCAAACCGGTAATTCCCGGCTTGATAGTCAGGGTTTTGCGGTGATGTTGCTCATATTTGGCCACTTCTTCGGGCAAATGCGGTCTGGGACCAATGAGACTCATTCGGCCGATGAAGACCAAAAATAACTCCGGTAATTCATCAATGCTCCAGCGACGGATAAACTTACCAATTCTGGTCACGCGCGGATCATCTTTGATCTTGACCATCGGTCCGTCACCTCGAACATTCTTGTCGGCCAGTTCCTTGTAGCGCATATTATCAGTTCCCGGAATCATCGATCTGAATTTGAAATACTTAAACGGTTTGCCACCCTTGCCGACACGATAGACATAAGAACCGTCATCGCGACGAGAAAAGAAAATCGGACCGTGAGAATCAATCTTAATCAAAATCATGGTCACCAAAATAATAGGCGATAAGATTAAAATAATAATACCGGAAAGAACCACATCCACTAGACGCTTGGAAATAGCCCCCCAACCTTCTAGGGTAGTGCGCTTCACTTCCGCCACCGGAATGCCGGCAATTTCCGAAACCTCGGTGCGTAAAACCTTGACGCCCAATAAATCGGCGACATATTTGAAAGTCAGATGATGGTCATTGGCAAAATCATATAAACGCAAAGTTTCCACCTTGCTCATATTCGGATCAGCTTGGATAATCTCATCAATTTCTAAATCACCTTTATGTTCAATCTTGCCGGCTTCAAATTCTTTGATAAATTCATCCAGCTCATGCACGGTGTCCAGAGAAAAATCGCGGACTCGCCTGACCACTTCATAACCGGAATTAGTCCGAGAAAAAAATTCATGAACCAAACTATCAGCGGTCTTAGCGGCACCCACTAAAATAACTTTGCGGACACCAACGCCGTAATGAAAAAGAATCTTCTGCAAATAACGTACCAGCAGTCGCCCTAAGGTCACATAGAGGATAGCAAAAAGATAACCGGCCAAAACGATAAAGCGGGAGTTAAACATCTCGCGCACAAAGAAAATATAAATAACCAGAACCACCAGACCCAGAGAACAAGCCACCACCACTCCCCAAATTTCCTGAGCAATCTTCCTAGGACTGGAAATAGAATAGAGCCCGGATAAAGCAAAAATCACCACCCAAATCAGACCGACCGCCAAAACCACGAGGTTATAAGGAGCAATAGCGAATTCAAATTGTACCGGACGAATGCCAATGGTGAAATCGGAAAAACGCAAATAATAGGCCGAAACACCGGCTAAAAAAATCATCAGATAGTCCAGGGGGGCCAAGAGAAGCGAGAAAATAAATTCAGATTTTTTCATATTTTATTTAATGTTTAACAAAAGTTAAAATACAAAAATCAAAACCTTTGATCTCTGACTTTTAATTTCTGTATAATTGAAACAGGCTATAAGCCGGATTCTGTCCCGGAAAAGTTAATTTCCTTGGATAGCCATTTATCTAGCCCTAATATTACTATGAGGGTCTGGCGAACTACTTTTTCTTCAACTCCGAAAAGTTAAAGTTTGTTCTTGCTCCCCGACAGGGTTTACCACGCACCTTTGTTGCCAAAGGGCGAAGGCTATAAATAGCCAACTTTTCACCTTTCATCCGTTAAAACGGATTAGTATTGTCTCTGTGGCACTTTCCCTAAACCAGTTTTGGTTCGGTGGGCGTTACCCACTGTCGCCGGCCCTTAAAGGGCCCGGGAGTCCGGACTTTCCTCTCCCACCCCGAAAGATGAGAGCGACCATCCACCTGCCTCAATTAATGTTATTATAATAAATTAAAGGCCAAAAGTCAAAAAAACCGCTAATTCCAACAAAAAAAGGCAATTAATCTTTGCCTTCTTTTTTATGTCAGTTGGATTAAAAACTATTTCTTGCAAATAATGTCCACATCCTCAAAATAATTGCGATTATTAAAGTAATTATTAGTTCGGTCAATAATCTTCTTCATGGTCTGGACAGTTTCCACCGGGTAGTCACCGGCGGCGGTTTCATCGGACAACATCAACGAATCGGCGCCATCAAAGATGGCATTAGCCACATCACTCACTTCAGCTCTCGTCGGACGTGGATGATTCACCATGGAAATCATCATTTGAGTGGCAACAATCGCCGGCTTGTCGTGCCAATGAGCGTGACGAATGAGATTTTTTTGGATAATCGGCAAATCTTCAAGTGGCACTTCAATACCCAAATCACCGCGTGCCACCATTACCCCGTCCGATTCTCGAATAATATCATCAATACAATCCAGCGCCGTGGCTCTTTCGATTTTGACAATAATCCCAATTTTACTGTCGCCTAAAAGTGACCGTAAATGTCGAACATTATCGCCAGTTTGTACAAAAGACATGGCCAGATAATCCGGTTTGACCTCTAGAGCAAATTTGATATCCTGCAGATCTTTCTCGGTCAACACTTCGCGCTTTAGAACGGTCTTAGGAATATTAATGGCTTTACGAGACAGTAAAATACCGCCTCTGTCCACTCGGGCCAAGATAGAGCCATTTTTGATATCCACAACTGTGAGTTCCAAATCACCGTTAGCCAAATATAAAGGCTCTCCGATTTTGACATCCTGTACCAAGCCGTCATCATCAATTGGAATTTCAAAATTATCCACGCTACCGGCATTATACATAAAAGCATAAACCTCGCCCTCGCGCATCTCTACCTCATGAGCCAGCTTGCCGATTCTGATTCGAGGCCCCTGTAAGTCAAAAAGAATCTTGACCTCCAAGCCGGTTTCTTGCTTAATTCGATCTAAATTACCCTTAATCTCATAGTACTGCTCTGGGGTGGCATGAGAGAAATTAATACGGATGATATTCACGCCGCTCTTAATCATCTCTTTCAAGATCTCATAATCTTTAGACTTGGGACCGATGGTCGCTACTATTTTGGTGTTCATGGCAATAAAAAAGCCAACCTTAAATCCGGTTAGCTTCAAGCAGAAATCAACATTACAATTTAAAACCGAAGTTTTAAACTCTAGTCCAGATTCCGCCCGACCATTAAACCGGAATTTAATTTAGGCTAATTAATTATTAATTAAATGCAACTATTATATATACACTATTTATCCAAACCGCGCAAGGCCTTGATTCTTTCTGCAACCGGCGGGTGAGTCATAAACATTCTAGTAAACCAGGAAACTTTAGTACCACCGTCTTCCTTGAAGGGTGAAGAAAAATACAAATGAGCCGTCGCCCGATTAGCTACTTCCAGGGGCTCGGTGTCGGTAGAAATTTTTTCTAAAGCTCGAGCCAGGCCTTCCGGATAACGAGTCAAAAGAGCGCCATTGGAGTCGGCCAGAAATTCCCGCTTGCGCGAAATGGAAAATTGCATCAGATAAGCGAAGAGCGGTGCCAAAATAGACAACACAATCGCTAAAATGGTAATGACCAAAGCCAATTGCCCACCCTCCCGATCATTACTGCTCTTGCGGTTACCAAAAAAACTCCAACGCCGAAACCAATCGGCCAGAAGCACCACGATACCCACTAAAACCGTCACAATAGTGGCCAGCAATATATCGCGATTACCAATATGGGATAATTCATGGGCGATAACCCCCTCCAGCTCGGCTTTTTCCAGTTTGTCCAACAATCCGGAAGTAACCGCAATGACGGCGTGTTTTGGATCGCGACCAGTGGCAAAGGCGTTAGGCGCGCTATCTTCAATCAGATATATTTTAGGTTGAGGCAAACCGGCAGTAATACAAAGATTCTCTACAATATGAAAGAGCTCTTTATTGGAATCATGCACCACTTCATGCGCTCCACTCATCGCTAGCACTATTTTGTCGCTCCACCAATAACTGACAAAACTGGAAATAATACTGAAAGCGACTACGGCATACAAAATACCCGGCTCGTTCATGGCAGTAGCAAAAACATAGGCCACCAGAATAATAAAAACCGAAAAGCCAACTAGTAAAAACCAAGTCTGACGCTTGTTGGAGCTAACATTATTATAGAGAGTCATAATTAGTCAAAAAAATATTTTTTGACGAAGAGAAAGACGATTCCACCAATCAAGAGAATACCGATCACCGGTAAAAAATCTCCGAAAGTAAAACCACTACCGGCCTTCGGGGCGACATCAGCTAAAGAATTCATATCTTTTAATTATTATGTTAATTAAAATTTGACAGCTACCGGTTCGCGTTCCTTGTCGCCAGCCACTTCGAAGAAAGGATAAGCTAAGAAACCTAATTGCTTAGCAATCAGATTGGTTGGGAAGACTTGCAGTTTAGTATTGAAGTCACGAACATTACCATTGTAGAAGCGACGAGAAGCCATAATCTTGTCTTCGGTGTCAGTTAATTCCTGTTGCAATTCCAAGAAGTTTTGGTTGGCTTTCAAATCTGGATAATTTTCTGATAAAGCAAAGATGGATTTTAAGGTTGAAGACAGAGTATTTTCCGCTTGAATTTGTTCAGCGGCACTGCCCTTGGTATTAGCGGCCATCGCTTGATTACGAGCAGTGATAACTTTTTCTAAAGTAGCTTGCTCGTGAGTAGCATAACCCTTAACGGTTTCCACTAAATTAGGGATAAGATCGTAACGACGTTTCATTTGCACATCCATATCGCTCTTAGCTTCTTCCACCCGATTCTTTAAACGAATTAAGCCATTATACATAGAGACGACCACGATGAGCACCAAAACGATGAGACCCAAAATAATCCAAGTTGTTGGCATAGTTTTATATTATTAATTATTTCTTAACTAACGATAGCTTAACTTCCAGACCGTCAATCTTGACGACCTTAGTTTCACCATCACCTTCTCCCTCTATTATATCATCACTGAGGGTATCTTTCAAAAGGGCGTTTTTGGCCGATTTTATGACTGTTTTGAGCTCCTCATTGTCGGTCAGAATATAGACCACCGCTCGATCACTTAAACTCAAATTAGCGTCTTTGCGCATCATGTTAATGAAGCGCACCAATTCGCGGCGCAGTCCCTCCAATTTTAACTCCGGCGTAATTACTGTATCCAACTCCACATTCATTTCTTCGCCCACTTCCTGCCAGTCCAGACTCTTGACGTTGAGCTCGTCTAAAATCAAAGAGTGATAGGCGGAATCAAGCGGAGCGTTGGATCTGATTGTAGTCGAATTTAACATCTGGCGAATCTTGATACCGGCTTCATCACGTCGAGCCAGTCCCAGCTCCACCGCTTTCTTAACGAGAGCCATATTGTCCAAAACCTTTTGCTCACTTTCACCAACACTCAGAGCCAGCGGCCACTTATCCAGATGAACACTCTTGTTTTCATCGGAGAAGTTATGGCCGGAAATCTTCTGCCAAAGGTTTTCGGAGATGAACGGCATAAAAGGTGAAATCACTTTAGAAAGCTCAAAGAGGACAAAGCGGGTGGTGCTTAAAGCCAAATTCTTGTCACTTGAATCATCACTCTTGAAACGATCACGACTGCGGCGCAGATACCAAGTGGAAAGCTCATCAATGAAGAGCGGAATTTCTCGCGCCGCTTCATAGATGTGATAAACATCCAGCTCACCGCTAACTTTAGCAATCAACTTATCTAACTTAATTAAAATCCAAGCATCTAAAACATTATTACTCTGCGGTCGAACAATTTCTCCGCTCACTTCGGCGGCATACATTTCATAGAATTTATAAACATTCCACAGGAGCATGATATTCTGTCTAAACACATCTTTGACATCGTCCAAATCATAGCGCTTACCTTCTCCCGGTTGGTTAATGGTGTACATGTGCTGGCGAACGGCATCCACGCCATATTGATTAATGACATCCCAAGGATTAATGACATTGCCCTTAGACTTACTCATCTTCTTGCCAAATTTGTCGTTGATATGGCCCAAGCAAATCACATTTTTGTAGGAATTACCCTTGTCCAGTAAAGTGCTGACCGCCAGCAGGGTGTAGAACCAACCGCGAGTCTGATCAATCGCTTCACAAATAAAGTCGGCCGGATATTGCTGGCCGCCGTCAATCAACTCTTTATTCTCAAAAGGATAGTGATATTGAGCAAAAGGCATGGCCCCGGAGTCAAACCAGCAATCAAAAACCTCTTTGACGCGAGTCATCTGACCACCACATTTGGAACACTTGAAATGATGGCCATCAATTGCCGGCCGGTGAATATCGGACTCTAAAGTCAGTTTTCCACCGCTCAAAGTATTTAACTGCTCTACGCTGCCGACCACTTCAATATGATCACAGGTCGCACACTCCCAAATTGGCAATGGTGTGCCCCAATATCTTTCGCGGGAAATCGCCCAGTCTTTGACATTGGCTAACCATTCACCGAAACGACCTTCCTTAATATGATCCGGAACCCAATTAATCTTTTTGTTATTAGCAATCAATTCCTCTTTCAGGGCGGTCATCTTGATGAACCAGGAATTCTTGGCGTAATACAAAAGCGGCGTATCACAGCGCCAACAGAAAGGATAATCGTGTTCATATAAGGATTCTTTAAACAGCAGACCGGAAGCCTTCAGGTAGTCGATGATAATTTTTTCAGTTCCCTGCGACTTCACAAACTTGCCAGCTAAACCATAGGCTAAAACTTCATCATTGAAATGGCCCGCTTCATTGACGGTGTGGACTTTCGGCAGTCCCTCTTTTTCTCCCAGCATATAATCCTCATCACCATACATCACGGCGGTGTGCACAATACCGCTACCATCTTCAGTGGTCACAAAACTGCCGGGAACAACAACATAGACTTTCTGACCGGAATTTTTAATGGCGGCAATATCAAATAAAGGCTGATATTTTATCCCCACCAAATCTTCACCTTCCATTTTCTCGGCCAACTCATATTCCAAGCCAGCAAAAACATCAGCGACGCGCTTGGCCGCTAAAATATATTTCTGATTATTGTGTTTGACCTTCACGTATTCAATATTCTCGCCCACAGCTAAGGCCACATTGCCCGGCAAAGTCCAAGGAGTGGTGGTCCAAGCCAGCATAATATCACCCGCCTCAACCAAGGTATTACCCTCGGTCACTTTGAAGTTCAAGAAAACAGAATTCTCCTGCACTTTTTTGTAGCCCTGAGCTACTTCATGAGTTGATAGGGCGGTACCGCAACGAGGACAATGAGGCACAACCTTGTGGCCTTTATACAAAAGTCCTTTGGCATGCACCTGAGAGATAATCCACCACAAAGATTCGATGTAGTAATTTTCATAAGTGACGTAAGGATGATTCATGTCCACCCAGTAAGCACTGCGCTTAGTCAGTCTTTCCCACTCATCCTTAAACTTCCAGACACTCTCCCGACACTTTTGGTTAAACTCAGCAATGCCATACTTCTCAATGTCGGGCTTGCCGGAAATATTCAATTCCTTTTCCACCTGTAATTCCACCGGCAAACCATGAGTATCCCAACCGGCTTTACGCTGGACGGAATAACCCTGCATGGTTTTGTAGCGCGGCATCACATCTTTGAAGGAGCGAGCCAACACGTGATGAATACCGGGAATGCCATTGGCGGTCGGCGGTCCTTCAAAAAAAACAAAATTACCAGCCGGAGCCTCTTTGGCCATTGATTTTTCAAAAACTTTAGATTTTTCCCAAAAATCCAAGATACTTTCTTCCATTGCCGGAAAAGGACTGGATCCTGCCGGAAGCTTATTTTCTTCAGCCATATTGATTTATATTAGTATTTTTATTAATCATACCCCTCCATCATAGCGATATTAATGGTAAAAATCAAGAGAATATCAAAAAACAGGGAAGCTCCCTGTTCTTGGCAAAAACTATTTGAGACCATCCCTTTTGGTGTTTTTTCTCTCTTTGAATTTGGCAAAACGACCATATAATTCATATCCCGGTTTATCTTCGTCTTCCTCCCTAGACTCGTCTTTAGGAGAAATATTCCTGGCCACCGGTTTGTCTTCTAGTTTGGGACCAGCAGGTGCAGAAGAAACATAGCCTTGACTAGAAACCGTGTTGTCCCATTCATTCCTAGTCAAAGTTTCATTAATCATCTTTTCCTCGCGCTCCCTATCTTCTTGGTTAGCTTCCGGAGTGTAGAGCTCGGCCAAATGATCTTCGGCAGCGGCATCTTTAAATAAATCTAACTGCGGGTCATTGGTGTTAATTTTTTCTTTGAATCCAAACATATGAGCTAAATTAGTTTATTAACCAGAAAGCGTAGTTATAATAAGTGGCAATACACACCCAGATAAAATATGGCAAGAGTAATAAAGCTTCCACTTGGTATTTTTTCCAAAGTGAAACGATCAAGGCCAAATTGACCAAGTTCAAAATGACCATTTCAATTAGCGACAAACCCATCATGTGCTTGCCGAAAAACAAAGAGCTCCAGAAAATATTTAGGAAAACATTATTGAAGAATAAAAGAGAAACCACAATAGAGAAAGGCGACTTCGGAGCTTTGTTGTAGAACATCAGAGCGGAAATGGTAGCTAGAATAAAAATAATTGTCCAGACCATTCCAATAAAGGAACCGCTTGGAGTGCCCACTGGCTGGTTCAAGCCGTTATACCAACTCATACCCATGGAAGTGATGAGACTGCCGATGGTAGCGGTCAAAATAGTCAACAGCGGGATAACAAGGTAATTGGATTTAAATTTAATCGTCATAATATTATAGTTAGAATTATTATTTGTCTTTTAACTCCCCGCTGCAAGCGGAGCTAGCCCACAAACCGCGCTGGTTTTCTCGAGCTGATTTCTCAGCCAATTTGAAATCTGTTTGATACTGATAGGGATTACTGTCGTAGGTATATTCAAAACCGAAACCATTTTCAATCATCCACTTGTTAAACAAAGTTCCATCTGCCAAAAAAACATAACGCAGTAAACGATCATACTTGTCCTTGCTATCCTGAGTCGAGTCGGCTTCCAAGCGAACAGTCTGACCACTCAACATTTTCTTGGCCTGATCGCTAGCTTCTTTTCCAAAACATTGTACCGGCTTACGCGGATCAAGAGTCTCGGGAGTATTGAGGCCAATTAGGCGAACTCCGATATTTTTGCCATCGATGCTAACCGTGATGGTATCGCCGTCCACCACTTTCACAATTTGGTAAAAGCCGTAGCTCGCAGAACTGGATTTGGTCTCGACCGGATTACCCTTCAGAAAATAAGCCGCCAGCAGGATAAGCAGTGAAAATATGAGCGAAGTCAGTTTTTTGGAAGGTCTTTTCATAGGATTACTTATCTCTATTTTAGCGTTTTTAGCGATAAAAATCAAACTAATTAAGGGTCAATAACTCCTCCATTAACTCTCGTCCGTTAACCAATCGGGGTATTTTGCTCTGCCCTCCAAGGCGCCCCCTGGACTTCAGCCAATCATAGAACAGCCCCGGACGAGCCATGATTATTTCCGGCGGACTGAGATTAAAATCCTTGTAGCGCTTAGCCTCATAGTCGGAGTTTAATTTCTGCAACTCCGCATCTAAAGCCTGGGCAAAACTATTTAAATCATCAGGCATCTTTTCAAACTCTATCAACCACTGATGATGCGCCTGTTTGGCAGAAGACATATAGACCGGAGCGGCAGTATATTCTTTGATGACTGCCCCGCTCAACACACTAGCCCGGCTGAGAGCGGTGTCAGCGTTGTCCACCATGAGCTCCTCGCCACAAGAGTTGATAAAATTCTTGGTGCGACCGCTAACCACAATTCGAAACGGCTTCAAATCGGTAAATTTGATGGTGTCCCCAATCAGATAGCGCCACAGTCCGGCGTTAGTTGAAATCACCAGCGCATAATTTTTGTTGAGCTCAACTTGTTCCAAAGTTAAAGCTTGCGGCTCGGCTTTGTCCAATTCTTCCAGCGGAATAAATTCATAGAAGATGCCGCCATTCAAAAACAATAACATGTCCTGGCGCCGCAAATCATCTTGGAACGCAAAGAAGCCCTCCGAAGCATTATAGACCTCCAGGTAATTCATCTTGGTGCTCGGGATAAGTTCGGCGAACTGCTGCCGGTAGGGGGCGAAGTTAATGCCACCATGAACAAAGAGTTCCAAGTTGGGCCAGACTTCCAACAAGTTTTTCTTGCCGGTGATTTCCAAGATCTTTTTAATCAATATCAAATTCCAGGAAGGCACGCCGGAAATACTGATAATGTTTTGATAGGCAATAATTTCAGCAATCTGGTTCAACTTCTCTTCCCACTCCGCCATCGCCGCCACACTGAAGCGCGGACTGCGCCGCAGTCGTGCCCACCACGGTAGGTTTTTCATGATAATCACTGAGACGTCGGCAATATACTTGTCCATCCCGATGTCCATTTTTTGCCGACTGCCGCCCAGACCAAAATTCTGTCCCAGAAGAATACCGGAATTCAAATTTTGCGCGAAATAGGTGGCGAAAAGGCTGCGTCCACCCAGATAATGATTGTCTTGGAGGGCTTCCCGGCTGATAGGAATATATTTACTCTTACTCCCGGTAGTGCCCGATGATTTAGAGAAATATTTGATCTTTTCCGGCCACAATAAATAATCCTCGCCGCGCAACAAGCGCTCAATTTCCGGTTGCAAATCTTCATAGCGGCTAATGGGCACCAGCTTCTGGAAATCAGCCACGGTTTTAATCTGATCATAATTATATTGCCGGCCCCATTTGGTGTGCCGACCGCGCCTGATGAGATAATGAAAAATATGCTCTTGGACCAAGAAAGGATTGTCCATAAAAAAACGCACCGACCGGCGGCGGCGAGAGAAAGCTAAATTCGGTAAAGAATTTCGTTTGAGGAATAACATAATTATTCACTGATAAAAATAAAGCGCGGTACCCGAGCGCCATTGTGCTCCACTTCGGCCAAAAATATTTCTAGCGGTCGAGCCTATAATTGACCGTCACCGTAGAGCGCTTGATAGACGACCAAATCTTCTTCGGTCTCGCTATGGCGAGCCACGCCTAAGACTTGGTACAAGCCGCCTTTGTAGTGTTGGTATTTACCCAGCTTTATCATAAGCCCTTAGATATATTTAAAAAATCTTCAATACCCAATAAAGTATCGAGAGCCTCGATTTCATTTTCATTAAACCAGTGCATCTCACCCACCTTAACATCGCTGGATTGCGGTTCGCCGGAGATTAGTTCAGCTTCATAACAAAAAACCAGAACGTGTTGTTCTTTGTCATCGCTGCGGCTCCAAACGGTAGATTGAACTGTCGGAATTAATTTCCCCACTTCTACCACGCAACCCATTTCTTCCAAGCATTCTCTTTTTAAAGCTTCTTCCGGACTTTCACCGTAATCAATTCTCCCACCCGGAAATTCCCATTTGTCATGAGCGGCAGGAATGAGTGGATCAAGCCTCTTCTGCAAAAAAATTTTTCCCTGACTGTTTCTGATGAGGCCAATAACTACCGCCAATTGTCGTTTATTATCCATATAAATTATTTTAATAACCAAACTACCAAGCCAAATTTCTCAATCTTTTCTTTGTAGCCCGGAAAGCCGTACCACATCTCTCGCGCTTCTTTGGCGGTATGTATATTGGGGTTAATCTCCTCCGGTCGATATTTTTTTAATAAGGCGCCGATGGTTTTAAAAAGCTCGACTTTAACCACTTCCTTTTGAGCTTTCTCTCGGCCACAAACTAAGCTCAGGAAATCGCCAACTTTGACTTCCCGATATTTAGCGGTAGCGGCCCTGGTTTCAGCTCGTTTAGTGCCGGCAATAATAGCCTGAAAAATATCCCGATTAACGGTTCTAAATTTTAAAATCTTAGTGGCCATATTTTTTATAACTATTTACCGCGATATTCTTTCTTTATTCGGTGATACTCATCAATGTGAGCATTGTGCTTTCTTTTTTTCATTAATTTCGCCGGATATTTTTTGACCACCAGAGTTAGTTTTTGATTGATAATTTTCTTGGTATCGAGTCCCAGCAAAACCGACATCTCCAAGCAGTAGATTAGGACATCGGCCAACTCTTTTTTGATTTCGGCTATTTTCTCCTTGTCTCTTTTGACCTCTTCCAAAGTCAAGTTTTGCCATTGAAAAAACTCCAGCAACTCAGCGCCTTCAATCATAATGGATTTAGCCAAGTCTACCGGTAATAGCTTGTCCCACTGACGAGCTTTGAGATGCTTGGAAACTCTGGTTTCTAAGTTTTTCATAGTTATAATATTTTATCAAAATCACCATCAATAATTATCGGCTTAACTGCGATAATCTCGTCAGTGTAGGGTAATTCTGGTATGGGGTTTAATAAAAATATTTTTTTACTATTAACATAGGCTTGCCCGAGTTCCATTAAAACATTTCCACCAATATAATTTTTTATACCATTCTTTTCTAAATTAACAACAAAAATCGCATCGCTTTCCAGTATGTGACTATAATGCTGGCGTATATAATCATTCTCCATTTTAACTTTCAACTCTTCTCCCTGCTTTATTCTTTGCAAATCTGAATTATCTTTATTCTTAACATAATCAATATAATGTGGATGAATCCAGCCATCATGACCAGCCGCTTTTAATTTATCGACACTTTGAACCATTTCCTCGACAAAAGTTGTGCTCCCCAAAACGTATATTCTCATATTTTTATTCTCCGCAACACTTCTTCTCTTAATTTCTCAACTTCATCAGCCGCTTCAAAAATTTCCCCCTTACCAAGCTTGAATAACAACGGAACCACCCCGCATTTTTCACATTCTCCCCAGTTACATTTTCCATTATTCTTTCTGGAAAGTTCGCGACACATTGATATTTCTTTATCGAAAATTTCTTTCTCCATATTATTTCTCATAATACTTTTTAAACTTATTGCCTACAAAACCACCTCGGCGCTATTCCCCACAAAACTAATTTTTCCGTCTTCCAGACAAAAACACTGGTCATCTTTAAGAACTTTCAATGGGTACTTTAAAGTTTTGGCTCGCTCAACAATCTCCGCTCTTACCTCGTCCTGAAAATGACACTTAATCAAAAATGGCACATAACCTAAAGCCGTAAAATCAGCCAGGCCATACCTGTTCCTGGATAATTTCCAGCTGGCAATTTCAACTGTGGGACACATGAGATAAGAGCCAGAACTGCAACCAATATAATTAATTCCTTGATCTAAAAGCCTCTTTATGATTAAACCAAAGCTAGTTTCTCTGACAGCTTTTAATAAATAAAAAGCATTACCGCCGGAAACTTGCATAACATTCCTATCGGCCAAGAAATCTAAAATTTATGCTTCGGTCTTACCAGCAATATCAAACTGCTTAAAATCTATACCAGCGGCGGTCATCAAAGCATAATACTCTTCCATATACTGGATATAATCCTGGTCTTGGACAACCTGAAAGGCGGTATTAATGAAACCGATTTTTAACTTGTCACGCGTGATACCCAGCAAATCGTAGCCTTTATCTAATAAAAATTTTTCTTTGGAAGCTAGAATTATTTTCATATTCTTATTTCCCACAACACTTCTTATACTTCTTCCCGCTACCGCAAGGACAGAGATCGTTGCGACCCACCTTCTCGCCCTCATCGTTTTTGGCCTTTTCATGGACTAAATCGAGGTTTTGATGTGAGTGTTGTTCGACGGCGGTCTTCTCCGGAGCGGAGAAATTCAGCTTGCGGTTTTCATTAACCGTTGTAATGGCAGCCACCTTTTCAGCCGACAAACCACCCAGAGCTTCACCAGTCTTGAAGATAGAGTAAACTACTTGTTTTTGAATGAGGCTATTGAGCTCACTAAACATCAGGTAGGCTTCCTTTTTGTATTCCACCAGCGGATCATGCTGACCATAACCTCTCAGGCCGATACCGCGTCTCAAATAATCAATAGTTTCTAGATGCTCAATCCACAGAGTATCAATGGAACGAATTAGAATACCCTTCTCTACTTCGGCAAAATCAATATTAACCGCCTTGAAAGCATCTTTCATGTTGAGGTAGCGCTCTTTAGCTTGCTCCACCAAGAAGTTAATAACCTCCTCGCGTGATTTGAAGTTGGCGATTTGGTCCTTGATGTTACCGACGCTAATAATCGTTCTAAAGGTTTCGGCAATTTCTTGGAAATTCCAGTCGCTGACATTTTCTCCCGGAGTATGAAAACTGACGACCGCCGAGATTTCACCGGCCACCATATCAAGAGTAATTTCGGAGAGCGTCCGAGCGCTATCTTTGTCGGCTGTCTTGTTTTCGTGGATTTCCAGAATCTCTTTACGCTTGCGATAAATGGCTTCACGATGTTTGTTGATCACATCATCATACTCCACCAAGTGTTTTCGGATATCAAAGTTATTACCCTCCACTTTCTTCTGGGCGGATTCAATCGAGCGGGACAAAATCGAATTCTGGATAGGCATATCTTCCGGAACTTTCAAAGTCGACATTAAATTCTTCATGCGGTCACCGCCAAAAATGCGCATTAAATCATCATCAGTTGAAACATAGAACTGGGAAGAACCGGAATCACCCTGACGACCGGCGCGACCACGAAGCTGATTATCAATGCGGCGCGATTCATGCCGCTCAGTACCAATGACATGCAAACCACCCAGAGCTTTAATTTCCTCTTGTTCGGAAGCATTAGACGGATTACCACCCAGAATAATATCCACACCGCGACCGGCCATATTGGTGGCTAAAGTAATTGCACCTCTTTTACCGGCCTGGGCAATGATTTCCGCTTCTCGGAAGTGGTTCTTGGCATTTAACATCTCCGGACGGAGTCCCTCGCGCTCCATCATCTCGGCCAAAATCTCATTTTTTTCAATGGAAATGGTACCGATTAATACCGGCTGTCCTTTGGCGTGGCGTTCTTTGACGTCTTGAATGACGGCCATAAATTTACCCTCTTCGGAGCGATATATCAGGTCATTTAAATCCTTTCTAATCATCGGGCGGTTAGTCGGAATAACAATTACTTCCAGATTATAGATCTTGTGAAACTCTTCCGCTTCGGTAACGGCGGTACCGGTCATACCGGCGAGTTTGGTAAACACACGGAAATAGTTCTGGAAGGTAACCGTCGCCAAAGTCTGTGATTCACGTTGAATCTCCACTTTTTCCTTAGCTTCAATCGCCTGATGCAGACCTTCGCTGTAGCGGCGACCGGGCATCATGCGACCGGTGAATTCATCAACGATGACAATTTCACCGTCTTTGACAACATAGTCTTTGTCTTTGCGGAAAAGCACGCGCGCTTTGAGAGCTTGTTCGATATGATGAATATCGCGTACGCCACCTTCCACATAAATATTATCAACTCCCAACCATTTTTCCATTTTTTCAATACCAGCCTCGGTCAGAGTTGAAGCACGCATCTTCTCATCGACATTGTAGTCCTCATTCTCCACCAAGCGCTCTACTAAGTCTGCAAACTTGTAGTACTTGTCAGTTTTTTCGTCAATGGAGCCGCTGATAATCAGCGGGGTACGAGCTTCATCAATCAAAATGGAGTCGATTTCATCGACAATGGAATAATGGAGCGGACGTTGAACGGCATCGTCGAGTGACGGCACCATATTATCCTTCAAATAATCAAAACCAAATTCATTGTTGGTGCCATAGGTAATATCACAAGCATAAGCTTCCTTGCGCGGAACTTTTCGGAAGTGCTGCAAACGCTCATCAAATTGAGTGTCATCCAGATACTCTTTGTCGTAGACAAAAGCGGCGTCATGAACAATAACACTACAAGTCATGCCCAAATAATCAAAAACCGAGGCCATCCAACCGGCACCAACCTTAGACAAATAATCGTTGACAGTCACCAGATGTACGCCCCGACCGGCCAAGGCATTTAAAAACAACGGCAAAGTAGCCACCAAAGTCTTACCTTCACCAGTTCTCATTTCAGCGATTTGACCGCGATGAAGAATAATACCACCAATGAGCTGGACGTCGTAATGACGTTGTCCCAAAACTCGGTTGGAAGCTTCTCTAATAACCGCAAAAGCCTCGGGCAAAATCTCATCCAAGATAACTTTCTGCTTATCCCAGGTCTTGCCGGCCAATTTAACCTTGAAAGAGTTGGTCAATTCCTTTAATTCCGCCTCGCTCAAAGCCTTCATTTTCTCCTCCAGGCCGTTAATACTATCAATAATCGGCTGCAAAGACTGTACAATTTTGGCATTCGGATCACCGAATAACTTATCGAAAAAACCCATATAATTGAAATCGGCCATTTCTCCATAGGAATATGGTAAAAATGGCTAAAAAATAATAAATAATGATTGTCAGACTCAGTATAATATAGATTATGAATAAAATAAAGGGCTAAAGTATTGACAAAAGACTAAGATTAATGCCGAAAATAGCCAATAATTGACAAGTTCGCCCCAGTCCGCTATAATTGATGTCTGCGTTTCAAAATTAGTATTAACAACTCAAAAAAGAAAGGAAAAACATGAAAGAAGGAATTAGGCCCACAGGGCTGATAATCCTAGTTATTTTGGGGCTGGCACTTAATTTCAGCCCCCTACCGGGATGTGTCAAGCCAAACACTCCCCAAATCGAGAGCCAGGCCGTCAAAGGCAAAACTAGCCCCAGTTCTTTTTACAGCGGACCAAGGCGAATATCGCCCTATGCCGCCAATTCTTTACCGAGTGAGAGATAAAAAGACTCTAACTCCAACGACCCAAATCAAACATTCACAAATCTCAAAAAACCCAAAGACACAATGGAGCACGAAGAAATTAGTATGTGGCAAGCAATCGCTTTTTTAGTTATCATGGCAGCGGCAATTTATATCTATGCCATTATTACCGCTCGCCGAGAAAAAAAATTAAAAAAGGAAAAAGTTTATCAGCGAACCACAGACTGATAATTGGTTAATTAATTCGAAAAGCCCGGACTAAACAGTTCGGGCTTTTTTACTAAAAAATATTTTTACTTACTGTTGGCGGCGCTTGTCAATCTTCTTTTCCTTATACTTCTTGATCATCTCAGCCAAGTGATCCTTCACCTTGTCAATCGCTTTATATAAATCTGGCTCAGTTTTTTCCACCCGCAATATTTCACCCGGAACTTGCAAGTTGATTTCCGCTCGGAAGATATCACCTTTATGCTGCCCGCCAATCGCTTTGTCAATCTCGAAATCACAGTTCAGAACTTCCACGTGATTCAAGTATTTCTCTAACATATTAACTTTCTCATTGATATAATTTTCAATGGCTGGAGTTAACTCTATTTTGCTGGCTTTGATTTTGATTTGCATAAAATTATATTTATTTTAATTAGTTAAAAAATTTGAGAACGTCCTTGATGGTCACCCAGACGATGAGTAGAATCAGGAGCACGAAGAAAACGTTGTGTAGAATATTTTCCAACTCTTTTTTCACTGGACGTCCCTTAATTTTCTCAAAGAGTAGGAACAGAGCTCGACCACCGTCTAAAGCCGGAATCGGCAAGAAATTAATCACAGCTAAATTCAAAGACAGTAGTGCGGTAAACTGAAGTAAGTAGGTGAAGCCCATGCGCGCCACCTGACCGGTCAGAGTCGCAATACCTACCGGACCGGCGACAGCTCCATCAACCGCGTGACCGACTATCAAGTTGCGAATTAAGTCATAGAAAGCGACAATAATGGCCCATAATAAGAGTAAGGCGGTCACTGAGCCTTCCCAAATAGCCTGGTACCAGGGATAGCGAACAATAGCCGAAGCGGTTAAAATCACACCAATACCGCCCCGATTGGTCTCCGCCAGAATCTCCGGCTTGACCTTGAGGTCCTGACTTTCGTTATAACGTTTAAGATGCAAAATAACTTCGCGATTGGCTTTGTCAGCTAAGAATTTCTGCATGTCTTCCTCGGTATTAATCACCTGGTCATCAATAGCCACCACTTGATCACCTAATTTTACTCCCGCTTTCTCGGCCGGAGAGTTAGGCATTACTTCCATGATCTGCACTTTTTTGGCTTCCATGGTGCCGCCTGGATGAACATTTTCCGTATTCTGCGGCAAGCCAATCATAAAGCCAATTGACAGGAGAGCCATCGCCAAAACAATGTTCATTAAAACACCGGCGATTAAAATTAAAAAGCGTTTGTAAATCGGTTGAGCGGAAAAACTGTCTAAAGCTCCCGGCTCTTCCCCGTCCTGGCCTTTGATTTTGACAAAACCACCGAGCGGAATCCAATTTAAAGAATAAACGGTGCCATATTTTTCATCCTCTTCGGTCAACTCGCGATTACCGCGAATAAAGCGCCAGCGCTTAGTGGAAATCACAATATCCACTTCCTTCTTCTCGTCGGTAATTTTTTCGATCACTACTCCATTTTCAGCGGTTTTCACTTGGGCATCAATATTTTCCGTTTCAGAGATTTTTTTCCAGCGACTGCCGCGAATTAATTGAAAACCAAAAACTCGAGGCGGAAAACCAAAACCGAATTCCGGGCAACCCACCTTGAATTTTTTGGCGGTCCAAAAATGACCCAGCTCGTGAGCGAAGACTAAAATAGACAGGACTAATAAAAAAACGACGATAGTAAAAATCATAAATAATAATTAAATTTCCATTACTTCTTTTTCTTTCTTGTCACGTAACTCTTTGACGTCCTCATTGAATTTGGCGACGGCCTCATCGAGCTCCTTCATATAGCGGAATTTGTCATCCTCACCAAAATCTTTATTCTTTTCGGCCTCTTCAATCGCTTGACGCACTTCTTCTCTGATTTGGCGAATGGAAACACGGGTTTTTTCTTGTTTTTCGTTAACTTTTTTGACTAAATCCTTGCGATTCTCCTCGGTCATCATCGGAATGGTCACTCGCACCTTGTCCCCATCATTAACTACGCCCACGCCCAAATTAGCTTCAATAATGGCCTTCTCCAGGTCTTTCATGACACTCTTGTCCCAAGGAGCAATGGTCATGCTGCGCGAGTCGGAAACGGAAATGTTGGCGACGGCATTAATTGGATTCTTGACGCCATAAGCTTCCACAAAGACACCCTCTAACAAAGAAGGGTTGGCACGGCCGGTGCGTAAAGTGGCGATGTCTTTTTTAAAGAAATCAATGACCGCCAGAAACTCGGCTTGTTTACTCTGCAAATAGGTGTTCATATTTTTTACAATTATAATTATTTTTAATTTTTCTTGACTTTCTTGATGCCCAGATAAATCACACTAGTATTAACCGGATCAATCAACAAAGCATTACCGCTACGGGTGGTCGGCAGTTGTTTGGTGGTCCAGGTATTGCCACCGTCAATGGAGCGATAGAAAGTGGTGTCGGTGACATAATAGAGATCATTGGCGTTTTTTGGATTAACCGCCAGAGCATTAATCATAGTTTCTTTTTCCGGCGTAATTAATTTAATCTTAGCCCAGCTGGCGCCATTATCGAGCGACTTCAGAAGAACCTTGTCGCTGGCCAAGAACATCGCATTGTCAACGCTGAATTTCAAAGCTTTGAAGTTAAAGCCCATGTTGAATTCTTTCAACTCAGAATTGAGATCCATCCAATTGGTACCGTCAAATTTATTCTGATATTGTGATAACTCATCGAGATTTATAGCTTCACTGGAATTGAAACGATACAGACCATTTTTGACGGAAGCGACAAAAACCATCCGGCTGTCGGTCGGGTGAATAGCGATGCGCTTCACGCCGTCATTCAGTCTTTGAATCGTGCGCCAAGTGGCGCCGCCATCTAAAGATTTAATGACATCACCGCGAGAAGTACCGATATAGACATTGCCACCGGCATAATGATCAACAGCGACGGCTGTTACTTGGACATTGGGGTTGGAGTCAAAATAGACCTCCGACCAATTGCGGTTACAATCACTGGATTTATACAGTTTGTTGCCAATGGCGGCATAAATATTACATTTATCTTTAGCATCCACGGCCACATCATTAATGGTTTCCCGCGGCAAAGTGTTGGCATGATTCCAGCCCTTGGTGATGTTGTAGGTATAGTATAAACCATCACTCACCGTCGGCATATAAACTGCCGATGGGTCGCTCGGGTCAACCACCAAATCACTGACGTCCAAGAAGCCAATATTATCCGGAGAGCCACTGACCGTCGGCATCACGGACATCTGACGCCAGACATCACCTTTGTTGGCCGTCAAAAAGACTCCGCCAAAATCATTGGAGACGGTATTTTGTGTATTAAAACTCAAGGAACAGCCGGAGAGTGAAAAAACCAGCGGCACGAGGACGAGCGAGATTAATAATTTTTTATTCATATATTTTAATTTAAATATTAACCGCAATATTTTCTAAAACATTTTTGTAATTTACATTGGCATTCAAGTAGGTCTGAGAAATCCGTAAAAGCTTCAAAGCTCGGAGCCAATCGCTGGTCTCATAATTATTCTGAATTCGTAACAAGTCATCACGAACCAACTCATGTCGAAGCAAATTCTGATTACCGGAACTGATGAGCAGTAAGTCTCTCAGTACCGCCTCCCAAATATTAATGAGAGCGCTGACGACCGCCGCCAAATCTCCTTCCGCTTTGCGGGCGGTAATTAATTTACCGACAATTTTCAGACGCTCCGGAATGGAGCTCGACAAAATTTCCAGTAATAGATTGACGGCATCCAAATAATTCTGATAGAAATCTTTGTCCTCCAAAAACTTGAGAGCCAGAGCCGGTCGGCCGAGAGCCAAACGAGCTAAATTTTTGGCGTTGACCGGATTGAGTTTGTACTGATTAACCAAGTAGTCATGAAGGTCATCGGTCTTCACCGGATAGAAATTGACAACCTGGCTGCGCGAGACAATGGTCGGCAAAATTGACTCCAAATGGGCGGTAATTAGGATAATTATCACCTTGGAGCGGGGTTCCTCCAGAATCTTCAAAAGAGCGTTCATGCCCTGTTCACTAACCGTCTCCGCTTCTTTTATAATACCAATTTTATAGGAATTAGCAAATGAACTCATCTCCAACATCTTAATCAAATCCCTGATCTGTTCAATGGAAATATTCTTCTTGCCCGACTCCCTTTTGACGACATGAAAATCGCCGGAAAGGATCATTTTGGACTCGCTGAGGTCGGCCAAATTCTCCCGTTTGTTCTCATCCAAGAGCAGGAGATTTTTGGCAAAGCAATCGGCGATAGTATTCTTGCCCAGATTTTCCGGTCCGGCAAAAATATAGGTCTGAGCCAAGCGTCGATTCAACAAACTCTTAGTCAAAAAGTCGATGGCAGCCGCATTACCCATCAGAGGCCAAGAAAATTCAGTTGCCGCATTAATCTTTCCCATATTATAATTCTCCGATACTAATACTTTCTAAATCATCATTAGTAATTCCGAGTCCCAGGTAGCGCATGACATCATAAGCACTGGTGCCATCGGCCATGTAATACCGACGACCGTCGCGAGCGTCAACATACCAGGCTTGACCACGTTTCTCAACTTGGAGTAGAATCTTGCCCTTCTGTTGCGCGGCGAATTTACTATCTAACGGTAATTTACCGGCCCCCAGCGGATTATAGCCACTGCGGACTTCAAAGCCATCGGAATAAGTATCGCCGTCGCTGTCCGGTTGATCAATGGTCGTACTAAAAGATTCTTCAATCTTGTCCGGTAAAGAATCATGATCGGTGTCCAGATAATTAACTTGAGTCAAAAAGCCTGCCGGAATTTTATTCAATCCGGCATTAGTGATACCGTAGCCCAACTGGCTCATAATTTTGTAAGCTTCTGCGCCATTCTTCAAATAATAGCGCTTACTGTCTCGCGGATTGATATACCAAGCTTCGCCATGAGATTCGGTTTGGAGCACGATATAGCCCTTCAAACGATTAGCCACAGCACTATTGAGACTGGTGTCATATTGATCCACGGCATTTAGGGTCACAGTCTTGTTGGCGCGGGCCCCCTCCTTAATCTTTAAATCCCAAATGCGATATAGTTTTTTGGGGTCAGTCTTGTCTTTGACGACCAAGACGTAAGTGCCGGCCGGATAAACAAAAAGGCCATAGCCTTGAGCATTAATACTGAAAGTCCCTAATTTAGTGCCTAACTGATAGTGATTATCAACATCTTTGAGCTGCTGATAGACATCTACACCGGTTTTGTCCGGCATCAAATTTCCGGCGGCATCCTTCAAAATTAATTTCAAATCGCTAAAAACATATTCACTCTCAGTCACCGCTCCATCCATCACTTCCAAATCATACTTCACGAAAGAACTGCTAGCGCCATTCTTGACTTCCACGACATAGGAATCACTGATCTTGCCATCAATACTGCGGACACTGCCCTGTGGCACATAGACTGTCACCTCGCCGACCTCGCCAGTATTAAAATTACCGACCAAATCTTTCTTGTCTTTGACCGGTTTATCATCGGCATCATATTTTTGGGTATACAAATCAAACGAGACATTACGTTTCAAAGTTCCGGCGCCATCTCTAAACACAAATTTAATGGCACTCAGATATTCCACTGTCGCCACCGAATCATTGCAAGTCAGACTTTGTTGGTAGTACCAAAAGCTGGTAAAATCTTTGACCACCGACTGCGCTTTGATGGCGTAGGTAGAAGTGGAACTAGTCAGAGTCACTGAAGCGATTCCCAAAATCTTGTCGCTGGTAGCGCTCCCCAAGGACTTCCCCGGTTTCAAACGATTATTGGCGTCTCTGGCCTGTTCAAAAACTTCAAAGCGGACATTGGGAATAAAATCACCATTGGTATTCTTGGCAACCAGTTTGACGACGCAAGCCGCCTGGCTGACTCCCGGATAGAGACCGAGCGCCAGAGCGAAAGCAAATCCTAGAACAAGCAGTTTTTTATGATTCATAAAAGCAAATTAAATTATTATTTTCTCCTTAAATTATACTATTTTTATGGACTTTAAACAAGTTTTTAGGACAACAAAAAAGGGTCTTTGGAAAGACCCTTTACTCAGCACTTACTGCGCATTAATTTCATGATAGATTCTTAAATCATTAGCGGAGCTTGTTTCATCTCCCAAGATTTTTTCGACCTTAGATCGCCATAAATAGATATCGGCGTCAAAAGGTTCCAATTTAACCGCTTGATTTAAGTCAGCTAAGGCACCAGCATAATTCTTCAGAAAATAGCGACATTTACCTCGGCCTAAAAAACCGGCAAAATCCTCCGAATCAGCTACGATCACGACCTCAAAGTCCTTAGTAGCCAAAACATAGTTTCTCTGAATTAAGTAGATGTTAGCTCGAACGAGATGAGCAAAAGAATTCGTGGAATCCATGGCAATAGCCTCATTAATATAGGCTAAAGCCTGCACAAAATTGCTATCACGTTCAATTTTATCGACCGCAAAAATGATGTGGGCGCTAATAGTTTTTGGCTCAAAATCTTTTTCTTTTTTCTTTTGAGCCTGGGAATTTTGTCCAAAGAGCAAAACACCAGCAACGACCAGAGCAATAATATTCTTCATTTTTCATTCTTTTTAGTGATTGCCCTCAATATACAACGGATTATTAGTTATGTCAACTCTGGCGGCCGGCGACGCAAAATCTCCCGTCTTATCTTTTGGCCATTACCATGGCTAATCATCCCCAGATAAGACACTAACGACTCTTTCCGATAATGGCTATTCCCTAATTTTTTAAACATCCTCCTCTTAGTCGCCCCTCTTAGCACCCGATAATCGGGAAAAATCACCCAACCCAGGAAATCGACGCCAGAGGAGACGGTTTTGACAAACACCTTGTCGGGATGTAATTCCAGGTTGAGATGGCTCGACAAAAAATCAGAAATGAGTACCACTTGTTTTTCCAACCAGGATTTATTTTCGGACATAATCACAAAATCATCGGCATAGCGAAGATAATATTTAGCGCGCAGCTGATGTTTAACAAATTGATCCAGCTCATTGAGACAAATATTGGCGAATAACTGCGAGGTTAAATTGCCCAGCGGCAAACCTCGCCCCTTTTGACCGGAATCAAAGCTGAAGATTATCTTCTCCAAAATATCCACCACGTCATCATCCGGCAGATATTCTTTTAAGATTGCCAGTAGAATATCCTGGTCAATGCTGGCAAAAAATTTCCGGATATCGCCTTTTAGCACCCAGCAATTTCTGGTATTATTATGGCTCACCCGATAAAAATATGTTCGAAATCTGGCAATTGCTTTATGCGTTCCTTTATTTAGACGGCAAGAATAACTGTCGCTGATAAAAATTGGATCAAAAAATGAATAGAGTTTCCGATAGACGGCATGATGCAACAAGCGATCGCGCACACTCGCCTTGTGAATATGGCGCGGTTTAGGATCGGAAATTTTAAACGACTCGTATCCGCCCGGACGATAATTGTGATATACTAAATCTTGCCGGAGAGAAATAAGCTCATCCATTAAGGCCAGAGAAAAGATTTGGACATCTTTCTTCTGTTTTTTTCCGGATAAGAACTCCCGCCAAGCCTCTAATAAATTATCTAAGCTAATAATATCTTCAAAACTATGAACCAATTGCCTCTTCATGCCCCTAATTCTACCCCCCCCCCACCTAATTTGCAACTAATCCCAATTTTGCAGAAAATCAAAGACCTCTATCTTCTCTGGTATGAGAACTATAAATCCCTGCCTAAAGAACATCGCTATACTCTGGGAACAAAGATAGACAATCTACTCAGCGAGATAATTGAAGCGGTTTCCAGCGCCGCTTTTTTAATTGGCCTGGAAAAATCACCCTATATAAAAATAGCCATCCGAAAAATCGACGCCAGCAAAATTTTTTTGATGTTACTCTGGGAAACAAGATCCCTGAACGACAAAAAATATTTGGCGCTATCAGAGAAAATCTCCGCCATCGGCAAGATGCTGGGCGGCTGGAACGGACAAGTTATAAAACAAAACCTCCCTACCAAGAGATAGAGAGGAAATTAAAAAAGTTGCCAGGGCGGCAGGATTGTCGGAATTGAAATCGTTGTCGAGCCAGTTGTAGTTCCAGTTCCACTTGGAGCCATTCCAGTAGAGATAACGGACGTAAAGATTGCCATCGGAGTTGCGGAATGTTTAAGACGTCTTCCGGGCCACCACCCTTTGAATACTCTCAGGGTTGAATCTAATCCGGCATCAAAATGCCTTAATGTCTTAAACCAAGTTTCTTTATTTTTTAAATATTTTTGTTCCACCCTATCTTCAACCTTAATCGAAAATATTCTCAAAACAAAAATACTAATCTGGGCAGCAACCAGCCTTAGCCAATCGCATATTCACCCCAATCAGTCATATTCTAACACAAAAGAGAGCTAAATAAAAAGACCCCAATTCAATATAACTTGATGTTATACCAAATTGAGGTCAAAGGACAAAGGACCAAGATCCGAGGGCTAAGAACTAAGAGCTAAACTCAACTTGCCAGGGCGGCAGGAAAGCCGGAAAAGAAATCGTCGCCGAGCCAGCGGCAGCCCCAGCCCCACCAGGAGCCACTCCAGTAGAGACAACGGACGCAAAGAATGCCATCGGAGTTGCGGTAAATTGTACCCCAGAAACAAATATACTTTCCTTTCCAGGTCTCGGGAATTAGGTCGGGGTGAGCTAAAAGGTGGTCCAGAACGTTAGCGTTCATGGTTGGCAAGGTGGCTAAATCTTTTTGAAGATCATTGCCATTAACTGCACCCTTCGCTTGTTTTTTGGACAAATGAAGAATAACTTTACTGGCATCAAATTTCAGCTGTCCGCGGGTGTGGTGTTCTTCCACTGACCATCCGTTTGGAACGAAAGGTGCGGCATCGCAATCAATAATATGTTCGGGGTAGGAAATAATGGCCTTACCCGACAGAACATCTTTAATTTTCTTCAACTCGGTAAACTGTTTGAGTTTTGTAACATCTTCAGAATTAAATCCGGCATTTTCCAGAGCATCGCCTAATTGGTTCATGGCTCCGATTGAAAAAAGTGTTGACATAGTCAATCCTCCTATATTGCGTAACTCGTTTCTAATTATTTTTCGGAAACTTGTTACTGGTTTTTGGTCTCGAATCGTTGTTGATTCTGCTCCAGTTAAAAGCAATGCTTATGAGGATTACTTTTAGCTGGGGCCGAATCTTTTTCAAGGTTCATTTTACTGCCCTAATTATAACACATCTTATTAAATTTGTCAATTAGCGGTACTTTTTGACACTAATCCCCAAATCCAGAGGTCCAAAGGCCAGGGGCAATAATTCACTGATTTTGGCTTTGATAATCTGTTTTTTGTCGCTACTGGCCATAATAATGTCCAAATCACAGCCCGCCACCTGAGCTGCTTCATAAATCATCTGGCGGCAAGAACCGCAAGGACCGGTCGCTACTTTGGTGTCCGACTTTTCGCCCTTAGCCATAATGGCAATCTTCCTCAAATTCCGGAAACCCATGGCATTGGCTCGAACCAAAGCCGATCTCTCAGCACAAATACAAGAACCATAAGCGGCATTCTCGACGTTAGCGCCTCCGATCATTTCTCCGGTGGCGGTCAGAATAGCCGCTCCGACAAAGAAATGGGAATAGGGGTTGTAGGCGAAGGTCATCATTCTTTCGGCTTCCAATAATAATTCTTTTTCGGTTTTGGTGAGCGTGGCGAATTTAATTTTTTTCATATAATTTAATTTAGTTTATCCATTAAAAAACAGACTCTAGGTTAGAGTCTGTTCAGGTAAATAGTTATGGTAATAATGCCACCAGTTTCATGATTTCGTTGAAATGCTGTTTGACGACAGCCGGACTGCGGAAATTTTTGGAAAATTCGGCTAATTGATTGAGCACCACAAAAATAGAATCCTTGGTCGGATTTTCAAAATCACCGCCGGTCTTGGCAAAGGCGTCGACCACCATATCGGCGCAGTATTTTTTGACCGGTGCCGGATCGTCATCACTCAAGCCGGTATCAATACAGTGGGCTTCGTAGAAACACTCCACGATGGCATCACGAACCATAATTGGAGTCACTGGGGCGCTTAAGTCAACGCCGTAAATGCAATTTCCTGTCATAGTTTTATTTTATTTTTTTATCAGTGGCAAAGAGAAAAAGAAAGTACTGCCCTGCTTCAAAACACTCTTGACTCCCACCTTCCCCTTGTAGGACTCAATAATCAAACGACAGATATAGAGACCGAGACCGATGCCTTCCTGGGTGCGAGAAAAAGAATTTTCCAACTGACTGAACTTGGAGAAAATACGGCCAATCTTTTCCGGCTCAATGCCCGCTCCCTGATCAGTTACTTCCACCCGGATTTCAGAAGAGTTAATGATGGTTTTAATGGTAATGGTTTGCTTGGGAGCGCCATATTTGACGGCATTGTCTACAAAATTATTTAAAACTTCCATGATCTTGTCATGATCGGCACTAACCATAGCCTGACCGGAACTAACCTGGAAATCCAGCTTGCTGCCCCTCGGTTCGGCCAGAGATTTCAGGGTGGTGACATGGCTGTTAATGAGCGCCAATAAATCAAAGGGTTCGCTCTTAATGGGGTGATGTTTATTTTCAAAACGAGTGGCCGTCAAAATCTGGTCGACGAGTTTCTTGAGTCTTTCAGCCTCGCCAAAGACTAAATCCACATCCTTGCCAATTTCCAGGTCACCCAAGTTCTTAGATTTTTCTTTCAACACTTCGCTGATAACCAAGATGGAAGTGAGCGGAGTTTTCAGTTCATGGGCGGCGATATTCAAAAAGTCATCTTTAGCCTGATCCAAGCTATGTAATTGATCAATAGTATCTTTGAAGCGCTTGATTTCCGAGAGGTCGATCAGAATTCCCAGAACGCCCGAGATTCGGTCATCGGAGTCCATAATCGGAGTGGAATAGAGCGCCACTGGAAATTTGGTACCGTCTTTTTTCAGACCGACATATTCACTGATAGCGGTGCTACGTCGTTCAATTAAGTTATCGCGCTCGGCGATAATTTTGGCTTTCTGCGAGCTATCAAAAATATCCAGGTAGCCCATCCGCTTGAAATCATCCAGGTCATTATAGCCGAATAATTTGATACCAAAATCATTGACGAACAAAATATTACCATCAGCATTATTGGCGTAACCAAAAACTGCTTGCGGCAGCAAGCTTAAAAGACTATCCCAATGTTTGTAGGTCGCGCGCAAAGCCTTTTCTGTCGTTTTCAACTCACCTAGCAGGTCAGCATTACTTTTTTTAGAAATGATAATGAAGGCGGAGGGCAAGTTAGAAAAGAGGAATAAAGCGATGAGAAAATAGGATTGAGGAGCGTAGGCAAAACGAAGCACAAACCAGATGACGACGGCAAAATAGGTCAAAAGGAGTAGTATCGGGACTATTTTACGGCTAACCTTCAGGGAAAAGAAATCGAATACTTCCTGCATAGTGGCAATGATTATTTATTCAAATTTAAAACCGCACTCACCTTCCCTAACAATTCAGCTACGCTGAAAGGCTTTTCCAGAAGTCCTTTGACGACGCTAATCTCATTAAAATTACCGTTGGACTTTTGGAAAACCTCGGAGGTGATAGGTAGAGCGGAGATTAAGATAACCGGGATATTTTTCAACTTCTCATCGACAGCCATTATTTTGCACAAATCAATCCCGTTAATCTCCGGCATCATGAAGTCAAGCAACACAACGCCATACTCGTTTTTCTTCATTTCCTCTAAGCCTTCTTTAGCACTCAAGCAAACTGTCACTTCATAAGAAGCGTTGAGGCCCAGAGCGGCTTTGATGGTAATTCCGATGCTGACGTCATTATCGATGACTAAAATCTTCATAAAGTTTGATTATTTATTTTTAGCTCCCGCCGCTAACAAAACCTTTTCAATTTCTTCGTAGTGATTATTATGGGCAATGGTCAGGGCGCTGGAATGATATTCGTTTTCGGTGTTAACATCAGCCCCGGATTCAATCAAAAATTTGACGACATCCAAATGACCGTCTTGCACCGCTTTGATTAAGGCGGTGGTGCCATTAGTTGACTTGTAGTTAACATCGGCGCCGGAACTAACCAGCAGTTTGACGGTTTCCAAATGATTGTTGCGGGCGGCGGCCATCAGAGCGGTCAAACCGTTCTTGGAGCGACCGTTGACGTCTACGCCGTTCTTGATGAGCAAACCGACGATGTCGCTATGACCGTTTTGAGCGGCAAAAACTAAAGCTCTTTGGGAAGCAAACACAGAAGAAAAATCACCCGGACGGCTAGACTCGTTGAGAATTACGCCGGCAGCAATTAATTTTTCGACAATCTCCTTTTTGCCGTTAAAAGCCACAAAAATCAGGGCGTTAGAACCATTGTTATCTTTGGAATTAACATTGGCGTTGTTCTTGATGAGCAAATCAACAATATCAATTTGGCCGAAACGAGCCGCCAACATTAAAGGCGTAGTGCCATCGACATTACGGTCGTTAACATCGGCACCGTTCTTAATTAGGTCGGCTACTAATTCAATGTCACCGCGCTTAATGGCTTCATGGAGCGGATAGGTACCATCATCGGTGATTTCTATTTCTTTGATTTCTTCGTCTCCCATATGATTAACGATTAAAAAATTAATTATTGACCGATCTTCTCTTTGACCTTAGCGACAATCTGAGACAAGTCCCAATCACTCTTCACTAAGTAGTAGAAAGCTTTCTGTGACAAAGCTTCCAACACGCGCTGTTCGTCACTATAATTGGTTAACATAATCACCAACATATCCTTGCCCCATTCGGTAGCGCGCAAAGCTTTAAGCATAGCCAGGCCGTCCATCTTAGGCATGTTAATATCGGCCAAGATTAAATCCGGCAAATGTTGTTCGGCCATCGCCAAACCGTCTTCCCCGTTACCGGCGGTAAAAACCTCAAAATTTTCTTGTTCAAACTCATAACTAATAGCTTTGACTAATAACACGTCGTCTTCGACGATAAGAATTTTTTTTCTCATATCTTTAGATGTTAGATTATTTTAATTAATTTTAATTGGAATAGAAAAGGAAAACACCGTTCCCTTATTTTCTTCGGACTCAAACCACATTTCTCCGCCATGAGCTCGAATAATCTCTCGAGCAATGTAGAGACCTAAACCGGTACCGTTTGGCTCTTGGATGCGGGCATTATCGGCGCGGAAGAATTTCTCAAACAAACGACTCTGCTGGGGGGCTGGAATTCCGATACCCTGATCAGCCACGGAAATGATGGTAAAGCCCTTGCCGTCGTCCGGCAAAGCGCCAATCACGACATCTTTGGTCTCCGGCGTATATTTGGTGGCATTACTGACTAAATTCGAAAGAACCTGTCTTATCTTAACATAATCAGCGAAAATTAACAAATTATCAGGGATTTTGTTGACAATATTGAGCGCCTTGGTCTTGATGAGAGAGATATTTTCCGTCAAAACCTCCTGCAAGACGTCATTGACCTTGAAGTCGACCTTCTTGATCTCAAACTTCTGGCCGGTCTCAATATGAGAGATGTCCAAGAGCTCATTCACCAACTTAATCATGCGCTGATTGGAAATTTTAATCTGCTCCAAGAAGTTCAGCTGTTCTTCATTCAAGTTCTGGTACTTGTTGCGCAGCAGGAGCTCCGAAAACCATCTGATACCGGTTAGCGGCGTACGGAGCTGATGGGAAGCCAGGCCCACGAATTCATCCTTCATCCGTTCAATGTCCATTTCCCGGGTAATATCTCTTTCAATGGAAACGAAGAACAGAATTTCGCCATATTCATCGAGCACCGATGAAATATCAACGGCGGCAATATATTTTTCTCCGTTCTTTCGGACATTATCAAACTGCCCCACAAAAACTTCCTTCTTGACCTTAATCGTATTCCACATCTCGGCATAATACTCCTTGGGCATATGACCGCCCCATAATTCTTTCGGGTTCTTCCCGACCGCCTCATCAAAGGTAAAGCCGGTATTCTTCTCGGTCGCCTTGTTGATGTAGAAAATGGTGCCCATGGCATCGGTAATCACAATATTATCGGAAGCGCTATCTACAGCCAGACGGAATTTCTTGGCCTCAATCATTTGGAGCTCCAGGTTAATCTTTTCTCTTGCCAGAGAGTCAAACAAATACTCCAGTTTCTCTTGGAGAGAACGATAGACGTCTTTAGTTTTGTCTAGCTCACCGGCGCTGATTCCGGGGACGCTATTGCTAATTTTGGCGGGCATAAAAAAATAATTAAAATTCGTATTTTATCCTTAAATTATAGCATTTTTTGCTCTCTAGTGTCAAAAAATAAAACACCTCCCGAGATCACTTGAGAGGTGCTAAAAAAGAAAAAATTGTCCCTACTTTATCGGGTATTTACGCTCAAATTCCGCCCGGTCGCCATAGGGAGTAAAGTCCCCTTCCACCTGGTGCACCTGAGTCTTGAAGCCCGGTTTGGATTGATGCATAATGCCGCACCAGTATTTCTCGGTCCGGCCGGCAATTTCCTTGAAATAGAGCAAGCCGCCGTTCACATAACCACAGTACATACAGCCCAACTTTTCCAGCGGATCCAGGTACTGCAAGCGATTCCGGTCCATAATTTGGATATAGGCCGAGCGTTTGACCTTCTCTAAGCCATAAATCGGGAAGCAAATATTATGGTAGATTTCAATGATTATATCCAAGACGATGAAAATTGGCAGAGGCAGCCAGATGAAAGGCGCTGAGATTAAATGTAGCCAAACTCTCCGACTGCGAAATTTACGATACTCCATAGAGTTAATATGATTATAATTATATAAAGCAATTATCTTTTCACTAACTTCTTGGTCCCCACGACAGCTACGACAAAAAACAGCAGGCCCACAGCATAGCCGGCCAGAACATCACTTAAATAGTGCGCCCCCAAATAGAGTCGGCTGAAACCAATGGCCAGAATGATAAAGATAGTAATAATATAAATTAATTTTTTCCGGCGTCCCCAATAGAGGAAAGCCAAATAAGCATAGAGTGCAACTGCCACCGTGGCATGACCGCTCGGGAAAGAAAATCCTTGCTCTCCAAAAACGGACAGCGCCGGACGCGGCCGTACGAAAGACAGTTTAGCAAGAGCCGTAACCAGGCCCGATCCAACCACCGAAAAAATTAATGGTCCGATAAAAATAAACTTCTTTCTAAAAAACAAGAAGATAATTACGGCCACCATCAGGAACATCACTACCGGCCAGTTGCCGCCAAAACTAAAAACCGAAAAAATCAGCGTCCCCAGATTGGTCCGATGTTCCAACAAAAAAGAAAATAGTTGCTGATCCAGATTAATTAACATGGTAAATTATTTTTAACGCAATAGTCTTTAATCTCCGCCGGAGTAAAATAATATTTTTGAACTTGGTCGTGAGCCGGATCGGAATCAATGATTTGGGTCAGAAGATATAAATGACGACCGAAACCGCGATCCATTACCAAACTATCAACCGCACACTCCTCCGCCCTAATCTGATCTTTGTGAAATAAATAAAGACTGGGGACGCGAACCAAATACCTCAACCAAGAATCACGACTATAAATAACCTGATGACTTAATTCATGAGCTAGAAGGCCCCGCAAGCACTCGTTGGAAACAGCTCGGCTCTTGGAACTAATGATAATTAACCGCCAGCCCGGCAATAACCACAGAGAATTACCCCAATAATGGCCCATATTCAAAGACCAGAGGCTAATCTTTTTACCGGAAAGTTCCGGAAAATTATCCGCCACCATAACTCTAACTAATTTTCTCGTCTCTTTCATCCAACTCATATTACTACTTATTTTATTTGGGTTAAATCCCCGTCAATAACTATTGGCTCGAGATCCATCAACTCATCAACATAATGAATTTTCTCGCTCCGCTCCGGGATAGGATTGTATAAAAAGATTTTTTTACCATGGCCATAGGCAGAACCCATTTCCATCAAAACACTACCGCCCACATAGCCGGCGATTTCCTTTTTCAACAGATTCAAGACCAGAATCGCGTCAGAGTCTTTAATAAAGTCCCAATAGCGTTTAATCAAATAAAAATTATTTTTCCAAATAATTAAATCAAAGAATAAATTACCACTCAATCTCGCTCTGACCGTGCTCACGCAGATAGCTATTGATCTGCGAAAATGGTCGAGAGCCAAAAAAACCGGAGAAGGCGGAAAAGGGCGAAGGGTGCGGTGCTTCCAGAACTAAATGTTTTTTGATGTCAATTAGATTCTTTTTGCCGCGCGCATAATTGCCCCAGAGAACAAAAGCCACGTGATCTCTTTTTTCGGAAATGGTTTTGATGACCGTGTCGGTAAATTTTTCCCAGCCTCGAGCGCGATGGGAAGCTGGATTGTGAGCCACTACACTCAAAATAGCGTTGATTAAAAATACTCCTTGCTTAGCCCAAGCTTCTAAGTTCCCCGACTGGAAATCTTTTTTGACTCCCAAATCGGTCTCAATCTCTTTATATATATTCTGAAGCGACGGCGGTAACTTAACATCATCCGGTACCGAAAAACACAGACCGTGAGCCTGGCCCGGACCATGATATGGGTCCTGCCCCAGAATCACCACTTTAACCTGGGAAAAAGGCGTCAGCCAGAAAGCCTGAAACAAGTTCTCCGGGCGGGGATAGATTTTTTTGTTTTGGTACTCTTCTCGAACAAATTCCGAGAGTGCGGTAAATTCCGGGGTCGCAAAGTAACCAGCCAAAACATCACCCCACTCCGATTCAATGTTAACTTTCTTGGACATAGTAATTATATTATAGCAAAAAATGGTCCAAAATCAATTGAGGCCAATCCATTTTAGAAACACGGCTCAAAAAAGGTTATTTCTGATTGGAAGGTACCCATTTTCTTAGACACATTGTCCATGGGTCAATTGATATTGCCGGCTGTACATTACAGGCGGCATTTTTAATTTAGTATGTATTCTGGTGTTATTATAGGCATGAATTATC
>Ga0172368_10000232_pt1 | contig 78863 bp, 74 predicted proteins | sample Lak11m_FD_114540 | JGI IMG/M metagenome (GOLD analysis project Ga0172368, IMG submission 114540) | Freshwater microbial communities from Kabuno Bay, South-Kivu, Congo - kab_022012_11m | ecosystem: Environmental > Aquatic > Freshwater > Lake | place: Democratic Republic of the Congo: South-Kivu...
CCGTTCTGTCGCTCTTCAGGTTCCAGGGCTGGAGCAACATCGCCGCCGCAACCCGGCATTACGCCGCCCATCCGCAGCGCCTTTTGCAGCTACTGGGGGTTCCAGCACTTTGAAATCGCCCTGACGGTGAAGTGATACTCGTCGAAATCGGTCACCGGCCGGTAGCCGATGCGCTGGTAGATGCTGTTCGACGTGGGGTTCGCCAGATCGGTGAAGAGCGCGCAGAACTGCCAGCCGGCATCCAACAGCCGCTGGCTCAGCGCGGCGACGCACGCGCTGGCGTAGCCGCGATTCCGGTGCTCGCGCGGCGTGTAGACCAGGCTCACGACGATGCCGTGCGTGGTATGCCGGGTCTTCGCGACGATCGAAACCGGGCGGCCATCTTCCCAAACGAACAGATCCTCGTCGGAGATTTTCTGCCTGGCGATCTCCAACGCCTCCTCGGCCGTTCCGTCGACACCCGCATCCTGGATGAAACCCCAGACCCAGTCGCTCACCCATGCCACATCGGCAGCAATGGCAGGCCGGAAGATTCCAGGAACCGGCGGATCAGGCGGGAACACTCGGCGCAGCTCGTAGATGCGTTCGTGCATGCCGGGTCGATGCGGCTGGCCTGTCAACTCGCTCCAAATCTCAGCAAACGCCCTGGACGCATGCTTCGGACCGGTCACCCCCGGCACGGCCCAGCCGTTCGCAACCAGGTCTTGCGCGATCATCCGCAGCGATTCAAGGTCATCGCCCTCGGCGTGCAGGATGACCCGGTGCGGCGGGGTCATCACCGCGGCCGCGAGCAGCCCGCCCTCGTCCTCCACCGTCGCCAGGTATGGCCGCTCCTGGATGCGCTCGGGAAATTCCTTGAGCCGCACGGCGATGCCGATCATCAGGTTGTTGACCGCCTCGTGGCGCTCCAAATCGGCCTGAGCGCGGGCCAGGAAGGCGTCGGCGGCAGGATACTGAGTCAGAAACACGACGAATCTCCTTGATTGTTCAAATCAGACAGCGGACAAAAGCGGAACTCCTTCAGCAGGGCTTCGAGCTTGCATTGCGTGCTCGCCAACCGATAATAATGGGTGAAGCGGTAGAGCCACGGGACGCTATGATCGATGCGCGGCTGATCGATGTCGAATTCCCAGGGATGAAAGTAGAAGATCACCGGCTGCCCAAGGGCGTTGATGCGCCGCACACTCCGCCGTATCAGGTGATAGGGCAGAAGGCGTGCGTAGAACCCACCGCTGAACGGCAGCGCTGCGCCGCCTACTGAGAGAGTTGAAATCGGATACTCGACCAGGCCAGTGGTGGCCCCGGCCACATCGGCGCTTTTCCCATCACGGGTCATCGAGATTCGATGCGGGAAGCGATCGGCCCGGGGAATACCGTAGCGCGGGTTGTGCGCCGGGACGATGCTGGAGTCGTGGGCGATCCCGGCTTCGGCCAGGATCGGCAAGGCCCACAGGCTCTCCGCCGTGATCGAAAAGAAGGGCGCGCGGTACCCTGTCACAGGACGGCTGGTGACTGCCCGCAGCGCTGCCAACGCCTGGCGGAGATCGCGAGTGAAACCATCCGGCGTAAGCCTGTAGATCGGGGTGTGCTGGAAGCCGTGAGAGGCAATCTCATGACCGGCGTCGGCGACCAGCCTGAGGAGCGGCCGCCATGTCTCGACCAGCACGCCGAGGATGAAGAACGTGGCTCTGACATGGCGCCGGTCGAGGATGTCAAGCACGCGGTGCAGTCCCACGGACAGGCGAGGCTCGAAAGCCGGCGCTCCAAAAGGGCGAAGATCGAATCCATGATACCAATCCTCGACATCGAAGGTCAGCGCGTTGCGGGCCATTGCCCGCGGCTCAGGAGGTGAGGGCGCCATAGATCGCCTCGACGCGGCGGATCATCGCCTCGGCGGTGTAGAACCGCTCCACGTGCTCGCGACCGGCTTGACCCATTCGCCGGCGCAACCCTGGATCGTCCAGCAACCGGCTGACCGCCTCGCCCAGCGCGGCCGGATCGCCGGGCGGGACGATCAGCCCGGTTTGCCCCGCGACGTTCACTGTCGAAAGCCCTGGCAGATCGCTGCACACAACCGGCCGGCCGCAGGCTTGCGCCTGAAGCATCACCAACCCGAAGGCTTCGCTGCGATAGGTCGAGGGCAGGATAAACACGTCGCAGGCGTGATAACAGGCGTTCAGCGTCTCATCGTCCACTGGTCCCAGCAACACGACCTTCTTCTCCAGTTGCAGCTTCCGAATTTGACGGCGCAGATCGCCTTCCAGAACACCGGCGCCGGCGATTAACAAGGTGGCTTCCAGGCGTCGCACGGCCTGGATCGCGATCACCAATCCCTTATAGTAGGTCAGACGGCCTGTGTACAGGATCAAGGGGCCGCCGTACCGCTCACGAAGCTGGCCGGCGCGGGCTTCGGTCACCGGGTCGGTCGCGAATTGCTCCAGGGGAATGCCGTAGGGCACGATGTGGCACTTCGCACGGTACGCGGCCAGAAACGGCGACGTGTCCAGGTAGGCTTGGGTGCCCGTCAGGATGGCATCGGCGCGGCGCAAGACGGCGTCCTGCAAAGGCGCATAGAGCCGAATCAATGCACGAGGTCTGACAACATCGTTATGGTAGCCGACGACAACCGGCACGCGCGGCTGGGCCAGCAGGCAGGCTGCAAAGGCCATCGGGCTGGGATGATGCAGATGAACGATATCAGGAGACAGCCGTCGTATCCAGGACGCCATTGTCGGGCAAAAGGGAGTGTAATAGCGTCCCCAGGTCGCCGCGCGGACGACCTCGACACAGCCCACCCGATCCCGGCGGGTGACCGGCCCCGCCGAGGCGATCAGGACGGTATGCCGATAACTTCCCGAAGGATGACGCGCCAGGGTGAGGATGTGATCCTCGATCCCACCGCGCTTCGGGTAAAAGTCCTGGTAGACGTGCAGGACCAGCATCGTTACTCAGTCGCTCATGCCGCTGACGGCGCCACGACAAATGAAAACCGCCACGTGCCAGGCACTTGCGAAGTGCCTGGCACGTCTACGGCCATTTTTAGGACAGATACTCATGCCGTGCGCGTCGCCACGGCGGGTGAAAACCTCTCCCCCCTGCCCCCTCTCCTGCCCGGCGAGGGGGGAGTTTGGCGCCCCCTTCCTTTGCAGGGAAGGGGGATGGAGGGTTAGGCGCGATTTTTCAGAGCAGATACTCATGCCGGGTGCGGTGCCACGGCGGGTGAGAATTGGCGGAGATTGGGGGATGAGGGAATTGTTTCTGCTGCTCCATCCCCTGATCCCCTCATCCCCGCTATTCTCAGAACATTTGCTCAACCACTGGCGGTGCCACGACTCATGAGAAGACAACCGCTATCGTCTATGGTCAATCGTCCATCGTCGTTAGAAGACGTTCCATCCGATAAATCGAAGAGCTCTCCGCTATCCCTTCGTCAGCTCGCGGGCGATAATCACGCGCTGGATCTGGCTGGTGCCCTCGTAGATCTGGTAGATTTTGCTGTCGCGCATCAGCTTTTCCACCGGATACTCGCGGCTGTAGCCGTAGCCGCCGAAGATCTGCACAGCATCCGTCGTGGCCTTCATGCACATGTCGGCTGCGAAAGCCTTGGCGATAGCCGCCTCCTTCACGTTAGGCTGGCCGTTGTCCACCAGCCAGGCAGCCTGCCACACCAACAATCGGCCGGCTTCGACATTTGTCGCCATATCCGCCAACATGAAACTGATCCCTTCCTGGACGATGATCGGCTTGCCGAACGCCTTGCGATCCTGGGCGTAGCGGGTAGCTTCGTCGAGCGCACGGCGGGCTACACCGACCGCGGCCGCGGTGACAGGCGGACGGGAATGGTCGAACACTTTCATAGCAATCATGAAGCCGTCGCCGTCGTTGCCCAGCCGATTCTCAACGGGCACATGCACGTCCTCCATGACGATTTCGCCCGTCCAGGCGGCGTGCTGGCCCATCTTCGGAATCGGCTTGCCGCACGACACGCCCGGCCAATCGCGTTCGACGATGAACGCGCTCATGCCTTTATGGCGGGCTTCGGGATCAGTCTTGGCAAAGACCACGAAGAAGCTGGCCACCGGCGCGTTGGTGATCCAGGTCTTGGTGCCATTGAGGATGTATTCGTCGCCTTTGCGCACAGCCGTTGCGAGGATGCCCGCCACATCCGACCCGGCCGCGGGTTCCGTCAAAGCGTACGCAGCCAGTTGTCCGCCGTCGGTCAGCCGAGGCAAGTAGCGTTCTTTCTGGTCGGCATTACCTGCCAGGAGGATCGGCCAGGAGGTCAGATTATTCAGCATGATGGCCGTCTGGATGCCGGAGCAAGCCCAGGCCAGCTCCTCATTGATGATGCACTCCTCCAGCACGCCCAATCCGGGACCGCCGTACTCCTCGGGGACGTTCGAGCTGATCAAGCCCGCCTTCTGCGCCTTCTTGATGATCGGCCAGGGGTACTCGTCCGATTGGTCATAGTGCTCGGCCGCCGGCAGGATCTCTTTCTTGGCGAAGTTGCGGGCCATCTCACGGATCATCTCTTGTTCTTCGGACAGGTTGAAGTTGAGCATGAGGGCACCTCCATTGTAGATCTAGCGCTCTGGATCAACGCTACGGGGCCGATGTCGGGAAGATCTGGCGGCATTCTAACATCGCACCCCGGCCATGTCAACGTCGTTTGCGTTTTTCCGTTGGAAGCTTCTGGAAACAAGAAGCCCCGGGCAGTTGCCTGGGGCTTCACATAGACGATCCGTTGATAAGGTGTTTAGTAATTCTTCTGGAATACCACGTTGAAAGAATTGTGGAACAATGTGTTGCCACCCTGGCCGTCGGAGCACATCGCCTCGTCGGTGAAGTTGGGGTGCAGGGGGCGGGCGATGTCGGTGCTGGCCGGGTTCACGCCGTCGTTGGTGACGTAGACAGCATACTGGGCGCCTTTCCACATGATGAACTCAGCCAGGCCGGGGCCTTTGACGCCTGTCACCACCTTATCCAGCACATTGCCGATCTGATCGGCCGGTGTTTGAACCAGGGTTACGCCGTCCACCGGGTTGCCGGCGGCATCCACGACCTTGATGAAGATGTTGTGCTTGCCGCGGTTCTCACACGGGTCCATACGCCGCGCCTCTTTGAGTTGAAACTGCACGGACGGTGTTGGAGCCGCAGCGGCTGCGACGGGAGCAGCGGCCACCCGCGCCACGGCCCGCACCGGCGCGCGCGTCGGCGGCACCGGCGTGTCGGTCGGCGGTACGGGGGTAGCCGTGGGCGTAAAAGTAGGCGTCGGGATCGGGGTGTCGGTCGGCGTCGCCGTAGGCGTGAAGGTGGGAGTCGGCATCGGCGTTTCGGTCGGCCAGGGCGTGTAGGTCGGCGTGATGTCGACGGGAATATCGGCCGCCAGGGCCACCAGCACAGCATTGTCGCGGAAGTTGACCCGCGCCGCGGGCTGCGCGCCGCCGGCTGCGCCACTGTTGGAGAGCAGTGAAATGATCACCGACGGCGCAACGACGCCCAGCAACCAGATCAGCAGCAGGATGACGGCGATCAACCGCAGCTTGGCGCCGGTGCTGCGCGATCCCCACCAGGAGGTCGTCGCGTCGGCGGCCCGGTTGAGACCGGTCAACGCGCCGGTCATCGCGGCGGGCTGGGCGGCTTGCGGGACCGGCTGAGGCGTTTGAATGACCTGCACGGTGGTCGAAGCCCGCAGCGTGCTCTCCCGCAGGTGCCGGCTAACCACGCGGCTGAAGTTCAAGGCCAGGATCGGGAACCGCAGCGCGAGCTCCTCGAAATCTGCCCGGCTTAGCGACCAGGCGGTGACATCCGTCAGAGCAGTGGCGTCAGTGTCGTGCGGTTCGCCGGTGAGGAAGCCGCTCTCGCCGAAACTGGCGCCGGTTCCGATGGTCGCCAGGCTTCCTGTTGGGCTGGCCAACTGCACGCGGCCTTCATCCACCAGGTAGAGCGCGTCCCCCTCGACCCCCCGCTCGTAGATGGTCTGGCCGGCGCTGTAATGTTCCGAGCGCAGGCGCCCGGCCACCTCGCGCAACTGCTCGGAGCTCAGGCCGGCCATGACCTCCAACCGGCGCAGGTGGCGTTCCAACGCCTGGTCGTCGCTGAGGCCCAAGGCGCTCTTCAGTGCCCGGTTGATCTCGGGGTGCTCGGCGAAGATGGTTTTCAGGTCGGTCGCGCTGAGCACCCAAACGGCCAGACTGCTGGCCGCTTCGGCCGAAGTGGAGTAATTCCGGCCCGAGAGCATATCGGCGTCGCCCAGCAGGCTGCTTGCGCTCAGGTTTGCCAACACCGCGAACTGATCGGTCACCAGGCGCGCCCACCCGGATTTGATGAGATACAACGCGGTGGCGGGCCGGCCCTGTTGGTAGATCAGGTCGCCCGCGCGGCGAGTCTCCAGGGTCATGCGCTCGGCGATCAACGCGCGCTGTTCTTCGGTCAGCACCGAGAACAACGGTGTGTTTTCCATCATCGCTTCTTTCACTACGGTTCTCCCTCCAATACGACCGCCGGCCTAGTAGGCCCGACGGAAGGTAGCACTCCAAGAGTAATGACCGTTACACCCACCTCTCGACAGAAAGTGATTGCAATCTTCAGCATTGGTGCAGAAGCGGGCACCGATCAGGATATCGAACGAAATCGCGTTTGTCATGGTGGGAGCAGCGGCCGTGTCGCTGGTCACCTGGCGGCCGTCAGCGTCCTTGAAGACGTACACATCTGAGCCAGGTTCGAACAGATCGAACTCGGCAATACCATCGCCTTTCCCCTGGCTGCCGGTGACGATTTCTTGCTGTCCTCCGCCGGCAACCTTGATGGTGACTCCGTTCAGCCGATTGCCTGCTGCATCGAGCGTCGTGACGCGCAACATGTGACCGCCCCCACAGTTGACGGACGTGCCTGCGAGATGACCGCCGTTCTCGACAACATCCCACAGGCGCCGTTCAATCAGTTGGAAGTCCGGCCCGGCAGGTTTAGGGGTGGCTGTCGGCTGTGGGACCACGGTCGGCGCGGGCGTCGGTGTGGGGGGTGGGGTCGGGATGTTCTCGGCGATTGCAATAGTGTCGATGGGACCAAGCACTTGCACCACCGTGCCGGCGACCCAGGCCTGTTCCTGGCCTGACCAGACCAATTGCCACCAGTCGCCGCTGTCGTTGCGCCCCACGATGTCCACTTCCTGCCCGGCCGCCAATCGTCCGATGACCGGGAACACTTTGCTCGGACCAGCGCGCAGGTTCACATCGCCGTCGGCAACGACGCGGGGCTTCTGCGGCGTGGGAGTGGCTGTGGGCGGCAAGGATGTCGCGGTAGGCGGCAGGGTGGGAGTCAGCGATGGCACGGGCGTCGGTCTGGGCGGCACGGGCGTGGGGACGATGGTAGGCGGGGCAATGGTCGGCGAAGGCGCCGGTGTCGGCTCGAGGTATGCGATCAGTTTCGAGCTACGGGTGCCCAGTGCTTCGGCAAGCTGGGCCAGCGGCGCGATTTCCTCCGCCGGGCGGCCGGCGCTGGCATCCGATTCGGCCAGGGAGACGATCAACTGCGCGGGATTGGCAAGCTCCAACTTGTCCAAAGCGGCCTGTGTCTGCGAAAGATCGCCGGTACGGCAGTAATCGACGGCGATCTGTCTCAAAGCCGCGTCACGCTCGGCAGGAGAAATCGTCTTTGAAACGGGGCTTTGGGATTTCGCGCATCCGGTCGCGATGATCGCGAGGATGAGCAGGATGCTCACAGCGATCAGGGTGCCTGAATTGGCCCGTCTTGGGACGTCAGGTTGTGGGTCATTTGTCTGCATGTGGTGCTTCATAGGCAAAAATCGAGGTGCCTTCCGCGTTCAATCCGATGTAACCATCCGGGCCGCGCAGCCGTGCCCCCGAAATTGCGCGCGTTTTGGATTACCCCATGTGTTCAAGGTGCAGGCTTTGGTCGGAAGACAAGAACGCTGCTATAATAGCTTCACATGGGCCGCGTCGGCGCTCGAAACGAAAATGGAAACAACTGAAATTCGAGGCTTGAGCAGATAAGGTGCCGAAGGTGGGAATCGAACCCACATGGGGCAACCCCCAACGGTGTTTGAGACCGTCGCGTCTACCGTTCCGCCACTTCGGCATTGGCAAATCGGGAGTATACCTGAAGACGTGGTACCCGTCAAGTTCATTCGCGGTTACACCATCGGTGAGCTGATGTCGTTTTCGTTCTTACCGTTGGCGCGACTGTTGCGTTTGCGGGGCTGGCTGGTCTTGTTCGCAAGTGCATGTCCGCGCCTGACGATTCTGACAGTGCGCTCCGAGGCCGCGCTACCTTTCGCTCCTTTCCTCAGCATGGTGTCCGCTGCCGACACCTGGGGCGATCGAGCGACGCGACCGACGCCTCCGCGTCGCCCTGAGTACGATGAGGCGTCTTTGATCGCGGCCGCTCAACGGGGCGATCTTCCGGCCTTCAACCAGATCATCCTGCACTACCAGGGCCTTGCGTACAACGTTGCTTACCGCATCGTGGGTGACGAAGATTCGGCCGCCGATGCGACGCAAGACGCGTTCGTGAAGGCATTTCAGCGCGTGAGCCAATACCGCGGCGGCTCATTCAAAGCCTGGGTGCTGCGCATCGTCACGAACACCTGCTACGACGCGTTGCGTGCCCGCAAACGCCGGCCCACCACCTCCTTGGATAACGAGCGCGAGGATGAAGAGAACGATCCGGATTACGATCCGCGATGGGTGGATACTGCCGAGCGGCCCGATGCATACGTGGTCCGCAAGGAATTGGCGGGCGTCATCCAGGCTGCCATCGTCCAACTGCCTGTCGATCAGCGCACCGCGCTGATCCTCGCCGATATCGAGGGCATGGATTACCAGGAGATCGCCGACGCGATGGGCACCGCGTTGGGCACCGTAAAATCTCGCCTTAGCCGGGCGCGTGCCAAGATGCGGGATATCCTCCTGACCCAAAGGGAACTTCTTCCGGCGCAATACCGTCTCAGTGACAGCTAAATCATACAGGCGTTGAAGTTTACGATGAAACTACGTTTCGGAAGTCCTGAGCAGGCACACGTCGGCATCGACTTGTTATCTGCCTATCTCGATCAACAAGTCGCGCCGGCCGAGCGCGTGCGGATCGAAGCACACCTGCGGGCCTGTGCGTCCTGCCGGGGCGAGCTGGAAAGCTTGCGTCGGACGGTGGCGCTGCTCCACGCGTTGCCGCGCGTGCCGCTGCCTCGCGCCTTCACCTTGTCGGAGTCCCAGGTCGGCATTCTCCGGCCTGCGGCGCGACCGGCGTGGTATGGAGGCCTGCTGCGGGGACTGGGAGCGGTCGCTGCCATCGCGCTGGTCGCCTTTATCGCCACGACCTTGCTGCGTCGTCCGGAGGCGTCGCCGGGCGCGACCCTCGCTCGCGCACCCACAACGGTCGTAGCCAAAGTGGCCCAACCGGCCGCGCCGACGACGAGTGCCTCTGCTGCCGCTCCAGAGCAGTCGCCGGCGGCGGATCAGGTCGCTCCAAAGGCCCTGGCTGTCGTTCCGCCACAAGCGGCCGCGCCGACGGCTCAGCCCTTGCCGGCCGCTCCTGCGCCGCAAGCCAACATCGCGGCGCCCACAGCGGCCCCCGCGCCAAGTGAGCCTGCGGCTGTGCCGACGCGGGCCCCGGCGGCCGAGGCGCCCAGGCAAAGCGCGACCACGGCACCGCCCGCGCCCGCCCGCAGTGTAGCCGTGCCCACGCCGACGCCAGGCGTAGCTGCTGCCGGCGCGGCTTCCGCGAGAGCCGCCGCAGCCGTTGCACCGGCGACCACGCCCGAGGCAAACGTGCTGTCGCTGGGCCGTGGCGGCGGAGGCCCGGCGGAAATGCCGCCCGACGCCCTTACCCCCGAGCCGACCCCGCCGCTGGAAAGCGCGCAGTCTGTCTTGCAAGGCAAAGCCGGCATCGCCTATGCTGACTGGCGCAGCCTATGGGTGGTCGATTCCGGCGGCCCGCGGCAATTACTCCAGCGCGAAGGCGTCAATTCGCCGCAAATCTCGCCCGATGGCGCCTGGATCGCCTTCCGCGTCCAGGACGGGGACTCGTCCGATCTGTGGGTGATTCGTTGGGACGGCCAGGATGCCCGGCCTCTGTTGATGGAACGCGAGCTGCCCAAGGACGGATTGGACAGCCAGTATACCGAGCGTCGCATCCAGGATATCCGCTGGATACCGGGGCGAGATGTGTTGGCGGTCATCACGGTAGCGATCCCGGCTTCGTCGGCGGCCGCGGCCCTGCCCACTTTCGATCTCTGGAACCTGGATCTCACCGGTCAGTTGACTCATGTGGCGAACCTTGGCCACTTCAGCCAGCCGGTCTATGCGCCGGACGGTTCCCGGTTTGCCCTGGTAGAATATGGGACTGAGACGGATCCGCAGGGCAGCCTGGTGCTGTTTAACGCTGATGGCACCGGGGAGCGGGTAGCCCTGCGCTTCCCGGCCGGCCCAAACAAGCCGAGCTATGCCTCCCAAGTCGCCTGGCTGCCCGACAGCAGCGGGCTGTGGGTTGCCATCCCCGACGCTGCGGCGGAACCCGGGCAGGCGGCCGCGTCGGGCGAGAGCCAGCCGTACAATGGCACGACGTTGTATCGTGTGCCCGCTGCAGGTGGAGATGCTGCGGTCATCGGGCAGATCGATGCCTTCACCGTTTATTGGTCGCCCGATGCTTCCCGGATGGCCTACGACAGGGTGGTCAATGATAACCCGGACACTCGCGAGCTTTACCTGGCGAACGCGGACGGCACCAATCCTCAGCTCTATGCGTCACTCAATTACGGTCAGTTTGTGAACTGGTCGCCCGATAGCCAGCACTTCATCTACCAGGATAACTACGACGCGTATCTGGGTGCGGCAGGCCAGGCGCCTCGCCGGTTGGGCAAGGCGATCAGCCTTTTCGACCCGCGCTGGATTTCGGCCGGGCAGATCCTGGCGTTGCAGGACACCGGCACTGATTGGTTGGTGGTGTCGCGTGGCCTCGACGGGAGCGCCGTGGGTTTACTGTCGCTGCCAAGAGACGCGGGTTACGACGTGACCAAACCGTAAGGAAACTTCGCCGTGCGACGTGCCCAGCAGCGCGTCGCACGTTCGCGCCAGGAGCAGTCATGCCTGAGCTCCCTGAAGTCGAAACCGTCGCCGCCGATCTGCGCGAGCAGTTGATCGGGCGCCGGTTTACCGCCGCGCACATCACCTGGCCGCGCACCCTGGCCGAACCGGATGTTGAAGCGTTGGCCGCGCGGCTGCCCGGCCGGGAGGTCATCACGGTCGGGCGCCGCGGCAAATATCTCATCATCGGCTTGGACTCCGGCGAGTCGCTGATCATCCACCTCCGGATGACCGGCCAGTTGGAGGTGGCGCTCCTCGACGGCGCCGCCCTGGCTGACGGGCACGTGCGGGCCTGGTTCGATCTGGCCGATGGCCACGCCCTCGTCTTCACCGATGCGCGCAAGTTCGGTCGCATCTGGCTGGTGAAAGACGCCGCCACGGTGGTGGGTAAGCTCGGGCCGGAGCCGTTGGATTGGACCTTCACCGCCGAACAACTCGGCATGCTCTTGGCCGGCCGGCGCACCGCCATGAAGGCGCTGCTGCTCGACCAGACCGTGATCGCCGGGCTGGGGAACATCTACGCCGACGAGGCGCTGTTCCTGGCAGGCGTTCACCCGCTGCGACCGGCCACCAGCCTGAGCCCCGACGAGATCGAGCGGCTGCACAGCGCCATTCAGTTCGTCCTCCGGGAATCGGTGGAGCAGCGCGGCACGCTGCTGCGCGATTACCGGACGCCTTACGGCCCGGACGGCGCGTATCAAAACCGCCTGCGCGTTTACGGCCAGGCCGGCCAGCCCTGCCCGCGCTGCGGCACACCCATCCAGCGCATCCGTGTAGTCCAGCGCAGCACCCATTTCTGCCCTCACTGCCAGCCGGAAAATCGACAATGACGACTTCATCCCTCATCGTTCTCCACACCAATGATATCCATGGGCGCGTCGAAGGTCTCGCGCGCGTCGCCACCCTGGTGGGACGCATCCGGGCCGAAAATTCCGGCGTGCCCGTGCTCTATTTTGACCTGGGCGACGTGGAAGAGCCGTCGCAGCGCTTGAGCAACGTCACCAAGGGCGCCGGGATGCACCGGTTGCTCAACGCGGCGGGCTGCGATGCGGTGGTGGCGGGAAACGGCGCCTGGCTGCGCTATGGACCGCAGGTGCTGGCTGATCACGGCGCGGCGGCGCGCTACCCGATTTTGCTTGCCAACTTGCGGACGCGCGACGGGCAACCGTTGGCGGGCGTGCAGCCGACGGCGTTGTTGTTGCTCGGTGATTTGCGGCTGGGGTTGATCGGCGTTACCGCGGACATGCCCGAGTACATGAGCTTTTTCGACCTGCGCGTCGAACCCGCGCCCCCGCTTATTCGCGAGCTGACGGCATCCTTGCGGCAAGACGGCGCCGATGCCGTGCTCCTGCTCTCGCACCTGGGCCTGCCGGCCGATCGTGAGCTGGCGGCGGAGCTGCAAGCCGATGTCGTCGCCATACTCGGCGGCCACACTCACAGCTTGCTGCCCGAAGGAGAATGGATCGGCCGCGTGTTGGTGGCGCAAGCCGGAAGCTACGCCGAACACCTGGGCCGGCTCGATCTCTCCTGGGATGGCGAACGGTTGATAGTTGAGCACGTGGGCGTCATGCCCGTGACCGACGACATCCCGCCCGCGGCTGCGGTGCTGACCGAGGCTGCTGCCGTCGAGGCGGAGGGCGAGCAGTTTTTGGACGAGATCATCGGCGAGCTGGCCGAGCCGCTGGACTTTGCCGTCGACCGGGAGTGTGGCGTCGGCAACCTGATGGCCGATATGCTGCGCGAGCGCCTGGACGTCGAGGTGGCGGTCGTGGCAGGCGGCCACGCGTTCATTGGCCCGTTGGCCGCTGGGCCGTTGCGCCGGGGGGCATTGTGGGATGTGTGCAACACCACGGCCAACCCCGGCGTGGTCTCGCTGACGGGAGCGCAGTTGGTCGCATTGGTCACGAAAGGCCTGGATTCCGCTTTCGCCGCCGATCGTCCGCACACGCTGCGCGGCCATGCGCGCGGATTGCTGCACCTGAGCGGGGCAACTGTCCGAGACGGCCGGCTGCTGGTCAACGGCCGGCCGGTGGAACCCGAGGGTATCTACCGTGTCGCCGGCAGCGACTGGGAATTCGAGTCCTACGGCGGCTACACCGACCGATCTTGGGGACTCCAGCCGAAGTATGATGTGCCGATTATCCTCCGCGAGGCGCTGGAGGAGTATCTGGCCACGCACCGGCCCGTGCACGTGGATTGGGGACGGCTGGACAGACCACGAACAAAGGAACCGAGTGAGTGATGGAAGCCGAATCTTCCTCGCGGAGGGCTGTTGTCGAAGTGCCGGCGATATCTGCCGCCCGCTACCGTTTGCCCTGGCTGATCCTCATCGTCTTCGTCTCCAACGTGTGCATGATGGTGCTGGAATTGGTCGCCGGGCGGATCATCGCGCCCTACGTCGGGGTGTCGCTCTACACCTGGACCAGCGTCATCGGCGTGGTGCTGGCGGGGATGAGCCTGGGCAACTACCTGGGCGGCCGGCTGGCCGATCGCTGGGCTTCGGCGCGGCTGCTGGGGATGATCTTCCTGGCCGGCGGCCTGTTCAGCGTCGGCATCCTCTTATCCGACCCGCTGGGAATGCGCTTGCCTGGCGACTGGTCGATCATCCTTCGCATCCTGGTCATGACCGCAGCGCTCTTCCTTCTGCCGAGCCTGTTGTTGGGGATGGTGTCGCCGGTCGTCGCCAAGCTGGCCGTGCGCGATCTGGCCAAGACGGGCAGCACGGTCGGGCGCATCTCAGCCGCAGGCACTGTGGGCAGCATCGTGGGAACCTTCGCTACCGGCTTCGTCCTGATCTCGTGGTTCGGCACCAACAAGATCGTCTGGGGTGTGGCTGCGGTGCTCCTGACCCTATCCGCAATTCTACTTGCGATCAGCCTGCGCAACGGGAAGCGTCGAGCGGTCCTCGGGGCGCTGGCCATCGTCGTCATCGGCGGCGCATCGGCTTTAACCGCGTCGGCGGGCTGGCTCAAATCACGCTGCACCCTGGAGACCAACTACTTCTGCATCAAGGTGCAGGAGACGACCCGAAACGGCAAACCCGTGCGTATCCTGATTCTCGACCGGCTGGTTCACAGTTATAGCTCGCTGGATGACCCCACGCAGCTTGTCTACGGCTACGAGCAGATTTACGCGGAGGCCACGGCGTACGCACAGCGCAAGGTTTCCGGTGAAACGCAGCGAACGATTCCTTTGAGCGCCCTGTTCATCGGCGGTGGCGGGTACACTTTCCCGCGCTACATGGCCGCGGTCTATCCAAACAGCAAGCTGGATGTCATCGAGATCGATCCTGGCGTGACGACCGTTGCGTACGACCTGTTGGGCTTACAGCACGATGGCCGGATCACCACCGCTAACGAGGACGCGCGCACTTTCCTGGAAAAGCAGCCGACCGCGCACTATGACCTGATCATGGGAGATGCGTTCAACGACTACTCGGTGCCCTACCACCTGACCACGGAGGAGTTCAACGCTCGGGCCAAAGCCTGGCTGACCGACGGCGGGCTTTACATGGTCAACCTGATCGATGGCCCCCGCCGCGATTTCCTGCGCGCCTATATCAACACGCTGAGCCGCACGTTCGCGCACATTTACGTCGCGCCGGCGGTGCGCGGTTGGCGCGAGTCACCGCGCGTGACCTTCGTCATCATCGCGACGGACACGCCGCTCGACCTCCCAGCATTCAAGACCATCGACGCGGGAGACGGCGAGACCTTCTTCGCCAATCAAGTACTGAGCCCGGCCGATGTGGCTGCCATCCTGGCCGAAGGCCGCGCCGTGGTCTTGACCGACCGCTACGCGCCGGTGGATCAGATGCTGGCACCGGTGGCACGGGGCGAGGTGGCACGTCCCGACGCTCCAAAATCGAACGCGGAGCCGACGCCGGTCCCGTCCAACAACTCCCAGCCGACCGCCGCGCCGCAATGAGGGTTTATCACTGCGACGACTTCACCTACCCGTTGCCGCCCGATCACCGGTTCCCCGCGGCCAAGTATGCGCTACTGCGCGCCCGGGTCGAGGCCGAGCTGGTGCCTCCGTGCGAGCTTCTGGTTCCCGAGGCGGTCAGTGATGCGCAGCTATTGCGCGCTCACACCGCCCAATACCTGGCGAGGGTCGTCACCGGCACGCTGGCGCCCCGCGAGATGCGGCGGATTGGCCTGCCCTGGTCGCCCGGGCTGATGGAGCGGTCGCGGCGTTCGGTCGGTGGCACCATCGAGGCATGTCGTGCCGCGCTGGATGACGGGATCGCAGTCAGCCTGTCGGGCGGCACGCACCACGCGTTCGCCGATCACGGTGAAGGTTTCTGCGTCTTCAATGACTGCGCAGTGGCCGCCCGTGCGTTGCAGGCCGAAGGGTGGGCGCGACGTATCGTCATCATCGACTGCGACGTGCACCAGGGGAACGGCACCGCAGCCATCTTCGCCGGTGATCCCAGCGTGTTTACCTTCTCCATCCACGGCGCCAAAAACTTCCCCCTGCACAAGGAGCGTAGCGACCTGGATGTGGAGCTGCCGGACGGAACCGAGGACACGGCCTACCTGGAGACCCTGGAGATTGGCGTGGAGCACGCGCTGGCGTTGGCGGCCGCCGACCTGGCGATCTACCTGGCCGGCGCCGACCCGTACGCCGGTGACACGCTCGGCCGGCTGGCGCTGACCAAAGCGGGCCTGGCCGCGCGGGATCGGCTGGTGTTCGACCGGTGCCGGGACGCCGGTTTGCCCGTGGCGGTGGTAATGGGGGGCGGGTACGCGCGGGATGTACGAGATACGGTCGAGATTCAACTGGAGACAGTGAAGATCGCTGCCGAAAGCTGAGTTGTGTTATAATCTGAGTAGATGCATCGAAAGGAAGGTGAATCAAGTGTTGGAAGATGTCATTACGAAACCGATCTATCGAATACTGACCGACCTCACTCAGGAATCCAGGCTGGAAGTTGCTCTGCCACTCGCTATGAAGGACTGGGTGCGTCTCAAGCTGCAGGAAACGCGAGATCAACGAAGAGAGTTCGAGCAACGTTACGGTATGGCGTTCGATAAGTTCAAAGAGGCCTGGCTTGCAAGCCGCATCGCGAATGCACACTCCTACGAAGTAGAGAGTGATTACTGGGAATGGGAGGCTACAGTCACGGACGAGGAACGGTTGCTCCAGATTGCAGAGAGCCTCGCATGACCCTGATCGAGTTTGAGCGTCAGATTTTCGCTGTTACCGCAGCTTCGCCGATTTGCGGCATTCCTGTCATCCGGCGGTTGACCCCGACCTCGATTAACCTGCGGCTTGACATCGTCCCCGATGGGTTCATTGACGCGTTTCACAACGATCAGACCGACACATCGGCCTTCGCCTTCGTCCAGCATGGTCGGCGGGTTTTCGGTGCCGATAATGCCGGTGGTTGGCATATTCACCACTTTGGCGCTCCAGAACGCCATGACCCTTTGCCAAGTGCGATATCCTTCCAGGACTTCGTGACAGCCATAGAGCAACACTTGGCTGTCACCCATTGATCTTTCGCATGTCTGACACTTCGTTTTGGTGTTCAGCTCTCTCGGTCTTCATCTTCCTCGTTGCTGCCGCGTGCGTCTATCTTTTCTTGCTCAACCGCTTCTTGATCCAGATACGCGATGGCCGGTATAAGCTGCCGATCATCCGGGGATTCATGCTGACTCTTGGCCTGGGTGCGACGACGTTCGGCTGGTTCGCAGCCGGGACGTGGTGGATGCTCGCCCCCGTCGGCGTGCTGGCGCTGATGCTGCTGGGCGAGGTGCGGCGGCTGATCATCCGTCGGCGGTCAAGGGGCGAGCCGCCGGTGGCGATGGAAAACGTCGGCGTCTCGCTGGCGCGGCGGGTGACGACGACCGATCTGGCGGTGCTGCGCTATAGACTGTCATTGCCTGGCTGGCGCGGTCCCAATCTGCGGATCGCGCATATCAGTGATCTGCACGTCAACAGCCACTTGCCATTGGACTACTTTCGAGATACCATGAGGCGGGTCGTTGCGGCGGAACCTGACCTGATCCTTTACACCGGCGACTTCGTGACCGAGCGGCGCTTTGCTGCTTTGCTGCCGGAGATCTTGTCGTTGGCGCACGGACGGCTGGGGACGTTCGGTGTCCTGGGTAACCACGATGTGTGGGCGGGCGCGGACGTTGTGACGCAGGCCGTCCGATCCACCGGAGTGACGCTGCTGGGGAACGATTGCTACCGCATCGAGGCCGGCGACGGCGCGGAGATCCTGATATGCGGATACGAGCGGCCCTGGACGCGCGCGAGATGGCATGCGCCGGTTCTGACGCCGGGCCAATTGGCGCTGATGTTGACCCATACGCCGGATAACATCTACCGGCTGAGCCTGCTGGGCCTGCAAGCCGTCTTCGCTGGCCACTATCATGCCGGGCAGATGCGGATTCCGTGGCTTGGGGCGCTGGTGATCCCGTCGTACTACGGGCGGCGGTTCGATCACGGCCACTTTGTCGTGAACGGCACGCATCTGTTCGTGACCGCTGGCGTCGGCGCAGCGATGCCACCCAGACGGATCTACTGCCAGCCGGATGTGTTTATTGTGGATATCAAAGGGACTCAGGTAAGCTAAGGGCACATGGCCGATCTGCGTATCCTGGTGGTGGCCGATGATCCGTTGGTTCGCGCGGGGCTGGCGACCCTCTTGGCCGAACAGCCAGGGTGCACGGTCACGGGCAGGGTTTCGGGGACCGATGACTTGTGGGCAGCTATCGATGCTCATCGTCCTGACGTCCTGCTATGGGATGCCGGCTGGAATCCCGACACGACGTTGGATCGCCTCGCAGAGGTGTCGGAAAGCCAGCCCCCGGTTGCGGTTCTTTTGCCCGATGGGTCGCGTGCCAACGCGATGTGGTCGGCCGGCGCACGGGCGCTGCTGCGACGCGACGCTGACTCCGGACGGATTGCCGCATCGTTGGCGAGCATCGCGCGGGGGCTTACCGTTCTCGATCCCGATTTCGCAACCGCGTTCCGCCTTGCCAGCGCGCCCCAGACGCCAAAAACCTGGTCGAGCCCGGACTCGGCATCGCCCGTGGAGGAATTGACCCCGCGCGAGATGGCGGTGCTCCGTCTGCTGGCCGAAGGATTGCCAAACAAGTCCATCGCATCGCGCCTGAGCATCAGCGAGCACACGGTCAAGTTCCACGTCAATGCCATCCTTGGCAAGCTTGGCGTCGCCTCGCGTACCGAGGCCGTCGTTCGCGCCACGCGGCTGGGGTTGATCCTGTTGTGATTTGTCCCGGGGGCGCACGACACGGATTTGGACATGGATACACGGATAGTGGCACGCAGAGGTGCTGTCACGGTAACCGCAATCCGTGTCGCACTTGATCGTTAACCCGAGTTTTCCTCTCATAGGCGTATCATGACCTCGCCAATCCGCGCCTCCGTGACCCGAATCCGTGTCGTGTGCGCTCCCCACCCCAAACCTCCCTTTGAGACACGCATCGTGAGGCGGCCAATCCGTGCCTCCGTGACCCGAATCCGTGTCGTGCGCGCTCCTCCACCCCAAACCTCCCTTTGAGACGCGCATCGTAACGCGGCCAATCCGTGCCTCCGTGACCCGAATCCGTGTCGTGTGCGCTCCTCCACCCCAAACCTCCCTTTGAGACGCGCATCGTAACGCGGCCAATCCGTGCCTCCGCGACCTGAATCCGTGTTGTGCGCGCTGGTTACCCCAAGCCTTCTTCTCCCCCGCGTGTCATAACCTCGCCAATCCGTGCCTCCGTGTTCCGAATCCGTGTCGGGCGCGTTCCCCACCCCAAACCTAACCTTTTTTCCAGGTCCTCACCCGCCCGAATGGGCGATGTGCGCGAGCACAACTTCCGATAAAATCCGACTTGAAAGACCAATATTCGCGAAAGTGGTTTGTGGTGGATGTCCTGTCAGGACGCCTGTCGGCACCGATCACGTACCATACATCGCACACGGAGGATTTCCATGTCCGAGGTTCTCGCCAATCTATCCGATGCTCTGGCCGGTGCGGTCGAAGCGGCCGGCCCAAGCATCGTGCGCGTGGAGGCCCGACGGCGCTTGCCCGCCAGCGGCATTGTCTGGTCGGCTGATGGTGTTATCGTCACGGCCCATCACGTCGTCGAGGAAGATGAAAACATCGGCATCGGTTTGTCTGACGGGCGAACGGTCACTGCGAGCCTGGCCGGACGCGACCCGACGACCGATATCGCGGTGTTGCGCGCCCAGGTATCTGGGCTGCGGCCGGCCGCCTGGGCAGGCGCCGAAAGCCTGAAGGTAGGGCATCTGGCCCTGGCTTTGGGTCGGCCGGGGCAGACCGTCATGGCAACGCTGGGCATTGTCAGCGCGCTCAAGAAGGACTGGCAGACACCCGCGGGCGGGCAGTTCGACTACTACCTGCAAACGGACGCCTTGATGTACCCCGGTTTCTCCGGCGGTCCGTTGGTGGATGCGTTCGGCAAGTTCCTGGGGATGAACAGCTCCGCGCTGCTCCGCGGCATCTCCCTCGCTGTGCCAACCGGCACCCTGCAACGGGTCGTTCAAGTGTTGCTGACTCACGGACGGGTGCGCCGGGGTTATCTGGGCGTTAGCGCGCAGGCGGTGCGTTTGCCGGGCGGCCTGACGAACCAACTGGGCCAGGAGACCGGCTTGCTGCTGGGATCCGTCGAGGCCAACAGCCCGGCCGAGCGCGGCGGTCTCTTCATGGGTGACACCATCGTGGCGTTGGACGGTCAGCCCGTGCGCCACCTGGACGACCTCCTGGCGCTTCTGACCGGTGATCGCGTGGATAAGCCCGTGGCTGTGCGCATCGTGCGCGGCGGACAAGTGATCGACGTGAAAGTCGTGGTGGGTGAACAGGCGTAGTCCGTGATGCGTATTTATCTCCTCAGATATGACGCAATACGCAACACGTGATAGAGTGAGGCGGCTGTGGTAGGAGAATTGAGTGTCGATTTGGCGAATGTCGTGGAGAATGTGCACCGCAGCCTTGTGCAGGTGCGGAACGGCAGACGCGGCGCGGGTGCGGGCACGATCTGGCATGAGCGGGGGTTGATCGTCACGAACGCGCATGTCGTCGGCCGCGGGCCAGTGCGGGTCGAGCTGCCGGACGGGCGTGTGCTGCCCGCTCAGATCATGGCGCAGGACCCCGAGCGAGACCTGGCTGCACTGCGCGTGGATGCGGAGAACCTGCCTACTATCCAACTCACCGATTCACGGGCGGTACGACCGGGGCAATGGGTCACAGCAGTGGGGCATCCGTTCGGAGTGCAGGGCGCGGCCACATCGGGAATCGTGATCGGTATGGGGAAGGAGTGGCCGGAAATGCCTCGCACGCGGCACGACTGGCTCGTCGTCGGCTTGCACATGCGTCCGGGACACTCCGGCGGTCCGTTGGTGGATGCGCATGGCCGGTTGGTGGGCATCAATACGATGATCAATGGGCCGGACGTCGGTCTGGCGATCCCCGTGCACGTAGTGGTGGAATTTCTGAAACAGGCGCTGCTGTAGCAACATCACCTGCAAGGGCGGGGCTACCCCGCCCTTGCAGGTGATTCGATGAGCGAAAACCACTTCGCCATGCTGCACAACAGTTCTCTGATAGAGAACAAAAAGAGCAACTGGTCGATTTTTACTTCAGTCGGGCGCGCACTAGGGCGATGATATGTTCATTGGTGGTGTGCTTGCCGGTGGCAGCCTTCGAATAGACCAGCTCGCCATCTATTGTCACCTCGTAGTGCCCATTACCTGAAGGGATCAGCGTGATCCCCTCGATCGGATGTTTTTTCCCTATCGGCGGCTTGAAGACCGTGACCAGCGTCTCCGCCATACTGGCGGCTCGCGGTGTGTAGTTTCAAGCGACACAGAATTCAATGGTGATCTTCATGGTATTCCCTCATTCGGGCCACTCGACATCCGACTCCACGATGGTGCCGGGTCGAGCCGCATTGACCAGCACGTCCAATGCCTCACGGATAACGGCCTGATGCGTCTCCATGTGACCGGCCGGCCCCAATGGCGCTCCATACGAGAAGCGCACGAACAGCGATCTTGGTGTCTTCACGTTTTCGGTGATTTCCCGATTCATCACCACGCACACCGTCGTGATTCCTTGTTCCTCCAGTGCTCTGGCGATCAGTCCAACGGACTGTTGGCAGATCGGTCAACAGGGAGTGAGAAATGCGGCATCGACGCCATCCGCGGCCAGGCGATGGGCTACTTGTGGTGCTGTCTCGGCCATCAACCGGTGCGGCGCGGGCAGGAAACCCATGAAACTGTACGCCCACGGGTACAGACGGCTAATCACACCCTGGTGGACCAACTGGTTGAAGTAGGTGATCGGCAACGATACGTCGGCGTCTTGGGCGATGTGCTTGTGATCGTAGTGCGCGTGGGCGATCCTCAATCGGTCGGGAGGGGTGTCCACGTTGATCTCCCGGAACGACGGATCGCCGAGATCATTCCAGGCATCGAACGGAACTTGAGTGTCCATCCGGTACAGACCGCAAGTGCTCAGCAATGCCAGGGTCGCTTCGGCCAGTGGCTTTTTGAGCGGGGCCCAAGGCGCCGAGTCGTTGACAAGCCAGGCAAAACCCGGATACCAATGCTCGCGAATGCGCGCCTGGGCGATCTCCAGCTTGCTGGTCAGCATGCTGATACCTCACAAGAGCCCCGAAGGCTACCGGTATGGGTAGGCTCAGAACCCATCCGAAAAAGAGTTGAAGCCGGTCTCCGACTGAGCCGGGCACGGTCAGGAGCGGGAAACTACACCGTATGCAACCGGCCCGAGCGTCATTCGGATAGGCCTTAAGTCCGCGTTACCTGTTTGGCCTGTGCGAACTGCGCTTCCAACTCGGCGCGTCGCTCGGCTGCCGCGCGTCGCCCTTCTTCGAGCACCAGATTCACCCGTTCGCGCACCTGCCGTTTCAGATCCTCACCCGACTGGGGCGTAAGGAGCAAGCCGACCGCCGCCCCGACCGCCGCCCCGAGGACTATACCACCTAGAAAGTCAAGCATTTTTCTCATCGTTCTTCCTCCGTAGGTTTCTGTCAGCGGGTATGTGCCTTTCACGGTAAGGCAAGTGCAAGTATAGCACGCGGGCAGGAGAGAACAAAGTGATTGTCATCCCATAAACGGGTAATGCTGACGTATTTTGTACTGGTGAGAGACGTGGTAGACAGCCTGAATGGCTCACGCCAAGACGCAAAGAACGCCAAGACACCCTCTGTATGGATTCTTTGCGCCCTTTGCGCCTTTGCGTGATGCTCTTCCAAATCCAGCAGGTCATTGACCATTACAAATGCTGACGTATTTGCTCTCCAGGACGCGTTCCGAGCTATTGCCATCCTCGTCGGTACTGAAACGGCACTTCGATTTCCAGTTTGAATTCCCTGGCGACGCGCAGGGGCCAGTATGGATCTCGCAAGGACTGTCGTGCGATCAAAACAGCATCGGCGCGGCCTTCCCGCACGATGGCGTCCGCCTGGCGACTATCGTTGATCAGCCCCACCGCGCCAGTGGCAATGCCGGCTTCCTGGCGGATGCGATGCGCGAAAGATACCTGGTATCCCGGCCCGAGGGCAATCTGCTGATCGGGCGAGAGACCGCCGGATGACACATCGATCAGATCCACACCTTCCCGCGCCAATCGTCGCGCCAGCGTCACACTTTCGTCGATGTCCCAGCCGCCCGGCACCCAGTCGGTGGCGCTGATGCGAACAAAAAGCGGCAACCGCTCGGGCCAGACAGCCCGCACCGCAACCACGACCTCTCGCAACAGCCGGGCGCGGTTCTCGAAGCTACCGCCATAAGCGTCCGTGCGCCGATTGCTGAGAGGTGACAGGAATTCGTGCAGCAGGTAGCCGTGGGCCGCGTGGATCTCCACGACCTGAAACCCTGCGGCCAATGCACGCTCGGCCGCAGTCCGGAACGCCGCGACAACGCCGACCAGATCTTTGAGTGTCGCCTCTGCCGGGGCGCCCATTTCCGGAGAAAAAGCCAACGGACTGGGTCCGATCTTGTCCGGCACGCCCGCCTTGCGCCCGGCATGGGCCAACTGGATCGCGGGTACAGCACCCTGCTCGGCCATAAAGCGCGCGATCCGAACCAGGGCCTCCGCCTGCACGGTGTTCCACAGGCCCAAATCCTGCACGCTGATGCGCCCGCGTGCCTCGACCGCGGTCGCCTCCACCAGGATCAAACCGGCGCCACCCACCGCACGGCTGCCCAGGTGCACCAGATGCCAATCGGTCGCGATGCCGTCTTCCACGAAGACCGAGTACTGGCACATCGGCGAGATCCACAGGCGGTTGCGCGCGGTGACGCCGCGCATCTGAAACGGAGAGAAAAGGTGCGGCTGGAGCATTGTGTCATATCCTCGCGATCATGTAGAGTCCTTCATGTGTGAACCCGGATCCCGCATAATATCGCCGCGTACCGATGGCCGAGATAACCGCCAGGCGGTCAAAGCCGGCCGCTGCTGCGCGTGCCTTCGCCTCTGAGATCAACCGGCGCCCGAGGCCGAGATGTTGCGCCTCGCCGCCGCTCTCGGCGCCGATTTTCAGCGCGGGACCGTAGACGTGTACCTCGCGGATCATCGCGGCGCCAGCGATTTCGGGCATCGTTTCCCACACCTCCTCGACGTGACGGGCAGGTGAAGGCAGTGATAGCCGCAAAAAACCGGCCAGGCTACCGCTCGCCGTCTCATACCCCAGGAATTGCTCTTGGCTTCCGGCGGTATCGTAGGCGTGGATGACCAGGCGCAGTTTGTCCTCATCTACCACCGTCTCGCGTACCTCCCGGCAACGGATACATCGGCAAACCCGTCCGCGCTCCGCCATACGATCGTGCACCAGTTGACGGAGGTTGGAGCTTTTTACCCCGGCCACGATATCATCGGCGGGAATATCGCGGAAAACCCGGTTGACGCGGCAGTACGGCGGGATGATCGTCTTGCAATCGGCCACCAGATCGATCAACTCCTCGTCGGTGTAGGGCCGATACTGGCCTTCCTGCCAGAGTTGATATAACTCTGTACCGGCGATGATCGAGCATGGATAGATCTTCAGCTCGTCGGGGCGCAGGCCAGGGTCCGACCATAGCCGGGCAAAGTCCTCTCGATCCGACTCCGGCGTGGCGCCGAGGAGGTTGGGCATCCAGTGGACGTGCAGTTTGAACCCGGCGGCCCGCAAAAGGCCCATCGCGCGGCGCACCGTCGCCACATCGTGCCCGCGCCGGTTGAGGGCGAGGATGCGGTCATCCAGGCTCTGCACACCGAGCTGGACCTTGGTCACACCGAGCCGGCGCAGGTGCCGGATTTCGGCGGGCGTCACCCAATCAGGCCGCGTCTCGATCACCAGGCCGACATTGCGATGAGCAGCAGTCTCATTGCGGGTTTGGGCCTCATCCAGGGAATTCGACTGCGGCGCCTGATCCCCTGACCATGCCACCGCAACAGGCCCGGTCGGAGACAGGCCAAGGTCCAGCTCTGAAGAGCCCACATTCAGTGCGTCCAGGCAGCGCTGCACGAACCATTCGCGATAACTCTTCGAATACGCGCTCCAGGTGCCGCCGAGGATCAGCAACTCCACCTTGTCGGCCGCATGCCCCATCGTCTCGAAGGTTTCGAGGCGCGTGCGCACCTGGAGATAAGGGTCGAACCCGCATTGAGCGGCACGCCGTGCGCCCGGCTCATCGGGCAGGTAGCTTTTCGGCATCCCCTCGGCATCCGGGCAGAAAATGCAGCGCCCTGGACAGCCCGCCGGCTTGGTGAGCACCGTCACCGGGGCTACGCCCGATGACGTGCGGATCGGTTTCATTTGAAGGCGACGCAGCACCTGGCGCTCAAACGGCACCAATCCGGCCGCGGCCAACTGTTGATAGCCGCTGACCAGCTCGATTTTGGAGAAATAGCCGCCGAGGCCATCGCCGTCGACACCTTTGCTCCCGCGCGGGTGCTGTGCTAAGATCCGGACGAGCGCGTCGCGATCCCAGCGCTCTGCGCGGCGTACCGCCTCGAAGATCGCCAGCAGCGCGCTTTGGTGCCGGCGAGCGTCAAAATCGCGGCCGTGCGGCTGCCACTCACGAGCGCTGCGACGCCCGTCATTTTCCTGGACACTGTCAATCATGGAAGATCATATTCGCTCGGTACTGGCCGAGCTGAACCGCTCTTTCTATGCTGAATTCGCCGGCGACTTTGCCTGCACCCGGCGCGGCTGGCTGCCGGGCTTTGAACGCATTTTACCGTATCTTCGCCTGGCGGCCAATGTGCTAGATGTGGGCTGCGGTAACGGCCGGCTGCTGGCTTTTCTCGCGGAGCGTGGCTGGGGCGGGCAGTACGTGGGTGTCGATAGCAGTTCGGGATTGCTAAGCGTAGCTGCTGGCAACGCCAGGCGTGGAGTCGTTCGAGCGCACGAAGAGACAGGCGCCGCGGATGCCAGTTTGCCGTCGGGCTTCGCCAGCGCTTGCTTTGTTCAGGCCGATCTGCTCGACTTGGGCTGGCGGAGGGCCCTTGGCAGCTTCGTGCCCGCAGCGATTGCCTGCCTGGCGGTCCTTCATCACGTTCCTGGCGCGGCGCAACGCGCCCGGTTGGTGGCCGAATGCGCCGGACTGTTGCAACCTGGCGGCGTTTTGATCCTATCGACGTGGCAGTTTCTCAGCGCGCCCCGGCTGCAAGCGCGCATTCTCCCCTGGAGAGAGGCTGGTCTGCGCGACGAGGATGTCGAGCCAGGAGATTATCTGATAGCCTGGGGCGCGGGCGCGGCCGGCCGCCGCTATTGCGCGGCGATCGATTCGGACGCGCTGTGCGATCTGGCCAGGCGAGCTGGGCTCACGCCTGCGGCGACGTTTTTCGCTGACGGACACGAGGGAAATCTGAATCTGTACGGGGTGTTTCAGCTTATTGCCACGTAAACCGACGTTCGACGCTGGCGGGGCTGATCGGTTCACCGGGCTGCTCTGATGAGCCCTTGCGCACCTGAACCTGCCAGGTGAAGTCCACACCCGCCTGGCTATTGCCGCGATAATCGGCAGGGAGACGCCATAGGGTGCCCTTCGTCCACCACATCACCGGAGCCACGTTTCGCTCTCCGGCGCGTAGCGTCACAACATACCATTCATCCGAACCCAGGATTCCCACGGAAGCCCAACTCAGCACGGCTGCATCCTGTCCGGACACAATGGCGGCATCTGGTGGTGAGAGCAGTACCGGCGCTCGTAGCTCCGGTTTCGGGGTCGCCGTTGGCGTCTGGGGCGTGACAGCGACCGTCGCCACGGCCGTCGATGTTGCTACGCTGAGCGGGACAGTGAGGGGCTGGCCGATGTGGATATAGTCGGTCGGGCTTAGATTGTTCGCTTTCAGGATCCAGTCGATTTGCGAATGCAGGCGCACGGCGATGTCGCTGATCGTATCGCCGGGCTGCACGGTGTAAACCAGGGCGCCCCCGCTGGGCGTTGCGGTCGGATCGAGAGTCTGTCCCCCCATCGGCCCCGCGACTGGCACGATAAGCTCCTGGCCGACAGCCAACCGGGCATCCGCGCCAAGCCCGTTCGCCTGAATAATGTCTTTCGTCGTTGAGCCATAAAGCCTGGCGATCGCATCGACTGTATCGCCTTTCTTGACCGTGTGCCGCACTGGCCCGGCGGGCATCGTAGGCGTAGGCTGGGGCGTTGAGGTCGGCTCAGGTGTGGGTGCCAGCGTCGGTGTGGGGGGAAGCGGATCGTCCGAACTGCCTTGAGCTTGCGAAGGTAAAAGAACATCCACCGGTGTCGCCTGTTCCCGCGCAATCCCGGACAGGGAAAGGTCACCCTGGGCGATCTGTTGGCCTGTCGGGATATTCGGCGGATGCAGCCACCATAACACCAAAACTCCACCGATCACGGCGAACAAAAGAAGATCTGCCCAAGGCACACTGACCCGCCGGCGTGGGGTATCGTTCAGTGAGCCGCCGCAGGAGAAACAAGTGTAGGCCTTTTGAGCAACTCGCGTCCCGCAGTGGGGACACACGCGCTCACGACCATAGCGCGTTGGGGGGAGTTCGGGTTGACTCATATGCAGATAATATAGTAACACATCGGCGCACTTTGCGCAAATTGTCATCGCCGCCGACGGGGTAGCAGAAGCACCACCACGACGACTAATCCCGCCAGCGAAAAGGCCGCCGCGCCGCGACGGATCGGCGTTGGCCCGAAGCGCAGTTGCACTTCATGTTCGCCAGGCGGCAAATCCAGCCCAATCAAGCCGTTGGGCGGGTCGGGAGCAATCTCCACGGCCTGGCCGTCTACCTGTGCCCGCCAGCCCGGAAAGAAATAGGTGTAGAATCGCAGATGTACCGGGGTGTCGGCATGTACCAGGGCGCGCGCCGACAAAGCTGTGCAACTCTGCTCCAGGATGGCCCCCTGACCGCTTTCGATAGCTGCCCGGCGAAGGGGCTCACCGGCCTGGTATTGTACGATCAAGGGTGAGTCCGCATTGACCGGCATCCGTTCCGACCAGCGAGTCATCCCGCGCATGTCCGGAAAGTCGAGCTCGAACTGGATGACGGCCAGCGGACTCTCATCTTGCGGGTGCACCGGTTGAAGCTGGGGCCGGGTGTACGGAAAGCTGGCGAGCACCAGCGCCACGGCGAGCACGTATGGGTATGGGCCGGCGTCGAGGTTACCTGTCCCTTGCCGTTTGAGCCAAGAGGCTGCTGCGCCGGCAAGCAAGGCCAGCGCCGGCACGACGATCGTCAGGAACCGCCAGGGGAATTGCACCAGGTTAATCAGCGGCAGAACTCCCCAGAATGGCGCTGAGAGGGAAGTCATGGCAAAGATGCCAACCAGGCTGATCACAAGAAAGAAGATCGCCTCGGCCTGGCGTGGAAGACGGCTGCCTCGTCGCTGTAGCGCAGCTATCCCGCCGATCACGGCGGCCAGGAAGACAACTGCCCCCAGTTGGAAGCTCATGCCGTCATCGGGCCCTGGCTGCGAATAACCGAAGCCCCACTTTGGATCGAGGAACTGGCTTAAGTAGACGAAATGCTGGCTGTAACCGTACGTATCCCTGATCCACTGCGACTCAACGATATTCCCGCGTTCAAGGAGCATGGGAAGGATGAAAATGCTCGTCAGCAGTCCGCCCAGGCCCAGAGCGATGACAACCCACTTCAAGGCGAAAGGATGCCAGCGTTCCTTCCGCAGGCGTGACGTCCAGAGATCGTGGCCGAGCATCCACAGCACAAAAGCGGCCACCAGGGCCCCGAAGATTAAGGTGGTGACGGTGTTGATCATCAGGAGCGCGCCGAACGCCAGCGCGGCCCACGCGGCTCGTCGCGGCCCAGGGTCATCCCACAGCGCCGCCAGGGCGAGCAAGGCCCACGGCAACCAGGCCAGCGCCATGAATTCGGACAGATCGCCGCGCACGTAGATTTGTACCAGGCGGTAGGGCGCGTAGGTGAAGGCGAGCCCGGCCACCAGCCCCGCCACCGACCCTGGACTTGATCGTGGGATCGGTTCAAACCAGCGCCGGGCCAGCCGGTAGGTGCCCAGCGCACCCAGGATGAATCCCAACCCCCACGTGGCTTTCACCGCTACCGTGAAGCCCAATCCCAGGAGATGGAACACCTCGGCAGCGTAGTAGGCCAGAGGCGCATACAGCAGCCACAACGGATAGCCGAAGCCCAGCGCATGATCTGGCCCCCAAACTGGCCAGAGCGCGCCGTCGCGGATAGCCCGGTCGAACTCTACCAGGTAGAAAACACTGTGACGACCGTCGTGAGCCTTGAAGAAGTATCCGGGCGCAGCCAGTGGCAGCAAGGCCGGGATGATGAGCAGGAGGAGCAGCCCCAAGTGCGAGTCCGCAAACAGGCGTCGCCAGAGGCTGGTGACCGTGCGAGCGGATTGGCGGGCAGTTGGCACCTCAAGTTCACCGACCCCCTCTTGTGGCATCTTCACGCCTGCCGAACCCTCAGCCACGACGACCCTCCGCGGCAAAGAGCGCCAGGGTCTGCTGCAGCGCGTTTTGCGGCAAGGCAGGGTAGATTTTTGCCAGCCAGGCCAGATCCTGGCGCATCGTGTGCAGATCTTCCGGGTTGCATTGTTGGCGTGCCGAATGATAGGCGTCCAACGCCTCGTTGGTCTTGCCCTGGACCAACAAGGCGTCCCCCAGGCTGTGATAGGCGAACTTGGGCAAGATGCCACTGGCTACGGCAAAACGAGCAGCCTCTTCGGCAGCAGCCGGGCGGTGATTAGCCAGGCGAACAACGGCTTCGGCAAGATAGATGTGCGGATCTTCGGGCGCGAACGCGGCTGCGGCCGCGATCTGCACGCGCGCATCGGCCACGCGGCCCAGGACGGCCAGTAATTCGGCCAGGTTGCAGCGCGGGGCCGCCTCGTTCGGCATCAAGGCGATTACCTTTTCGTAGACAGGGACGGCATCTGCGCCGCGCCCCACGCGCCAAAGCACGTTGGCCAGCGCCCATTGGATGCGCGCATCATCGGGTGCGAGCCACGCCGCGCGGTCGAAAGCCTCCAGCGCGGCCGTGTCCTGCCCGGCGCGCAGCAGCGCCTGCCCGCGGGCCGCGTAATTTTGTGCGATTTGAGGATCAACAGGGGACTGTGTCGTCATCGGTCTCCCACCAGACGTGCGCCGGGCGTGACATCCTTGCCAGGCGCCAGGATCACGCCGCCGCCCGCGGCGCCGGTTGCCTGCGCCAGCACGGGTGCGGGAGGTGGCTGATCAAGCCCGGCGGCGAAGCCGCGCAGCGTCTCCGCCTCGACCAGCGTGACGCCATAGCGGTCGGGATGGGCCAGCAGGAAGCGGCTCACATCCTTCAAGAAGGTCCGGCGTAACGCCGGAAGATCGGCGTACTCCTTCCAGTCGAGCCAGGTATTTTCCTGCAAGAAGACCTGGCCGGCGGGTGTACGGTTGGCTGGAGAATGGTAAGCCACGATCGGTTTCTCGGTGCGCCGTGCCCACCATAGCTCCAGCCCCACCGGTGCCCAGATGTCAGCACCCAGCAATAAGGCGAAGATGTGACATTCCGGCACGGAATCCACATCCGGGGTGCGCTTGATTACCCAGCCGATATTCACCGGCAATTCTGCCAGCGCACGACCAAGCAGCTCGCGAGCGGATTCTTCACCCGGCCCGGCGCTGATGAACAGGCGAACTCGGGTAACCATTGCGTCGTGTTCTCGTATCCTAAAACAGAGATTTCCCCGGCCTCGATCACGGGAACGGGGTTGAGGGAGCGGCACACGTCCAAAGCGAAAATCCTACCTGATTATACCACACGGTTTGCAGGGAAGGGTCAACAGCGGTAAGATGCAGGATACCATTACCAGGAGACATACCGTATGCCTGACATCGACCTTTCTCCCGTCCGCAGCCAGTTCCCAGCCCTCAAGCTGTATGATGCCGGTCGCCCGGCGATCTATTTCGATGGCCCCGGTGGCACTCAAGTGCCCCAGCGCGTGGTGGACGCGATGGCGCACTATTTGACTCATACCAACGCCAACCACGGGGGTATCTTCCGCACCAGTCGCGAAAGCGACGCCGCCCTCGTTGCGGCTCACGAAGCGATGGCCGATTTTATCAACGCGCCATCGACCCAAGAGATTGTTTTCGGGCCTAACATGACCACCCTCACCTTCGCCTTCAGCCGTGCGATCGGCCGGGAGCTGGTGGCCGGCGATGAGGTGATCATCACGCGGCTGGATCATGACGCCAACCGTGCGCCGTGGTCGTCGCTACAGGAGCGGGGTGTTGTCGTCAAAGAGGTCGATTTTCACGCTGACGATTGCACGCTCGATCTCGATGACCTGGCCGCCGGGCTCACCCCGCGCACGAAGCTGGTGGCTGTCGGATACGCCTCCAATGCGGTCGGCACGGTCAATCCCATCGCGAAGATCGCGGAGATGGCCCATGCTGTGGGGGCGTGGCTGTGGGTGGATGCCGTGCACTACGCGCCGCACGGGCCGATCGATGTTCAAGCGTTGGGCTGCGACTTCCTGGTCTGCTCGCCGTACAAGTTCTTTGGCCCGCATTCCGGCGTGGCCTGGGGACGCTACGATCTCTTGGAGTGGCTCCGGGCGTATAAAGTACGCCCGGCCGGCGATCTGCCGCCGTACAAGTTCGAGACGGGCACGCAGACGCACGAATCCCAGGTCGGCGTGACGGCGGCGCTGGAATACCTGGCGGAGCTGGGCGCAGAGTTCGGCGCGCATTTCGCCGGCCGGTTCCCCGGTTTTACAGGCCGGCGGCTGGCGTTGAAGCAAGCCCTGGCCGCAATCCAGGCCTACGAGCGACCGCTGTTCGAGCACTTTGTGTCCGGCCTGTCGGAGATCCCCGGTCTCAGCTTTTACGGCATCCGGGATTTCGCCCGGTTCGATCAGCGCACACCCACGGCTGCCTTCCGGTTGGCAGGCCATGCGCCCGACGAGGTGGCGGAGCACCTGGCGCGACGCGGCATCTATGTGTGGTCGGGTAACTTCTACGCGGTCGCCGTCACGGAGCGTCTGGGGATCGAGGCGTCGGGCGGCGTGGTACGCGCCGGGCTGGCGCACTACAACACGCGCGAAGAGGTGGATTACTGCCTGGCGTGCCTGCGCGAGTTGGTTTGAGTGCCTTCTCAGGACGCCTGCAATCTGGCCAGGGCAGAGGCGAAGTCGTCCGGGTACGGCGCTTCGAAGCAGAGCGGCGCGGCGGTCAACGGGTGCGCCAGAGATAGAGACCGGGCATGGAGCGCCGCCCGGCTGATCATCTCTGTTTCGGCCGCGCCATAGAGGAGGTCGGCGACGATGGGATAGCCCAGGGCCGCCAGGTGAGCGCGAATCTGATGGGTGCGGCCGGTCGTAGGCCGGGCTTCCACCAGCGCGCAGGCGGCGAAGCGTTCGAGCACGTGAAGGCGCGTCATGGCCGGTTTGCCACGGTGCTCGTCCACCACGGTGCGATGCCGGCGATCGCCGTCGGCGCGCAGCGGCAGATCGGCGACTTGCTCGTCCCAGGCGGGCGCGCCCGCGACGAGGGCATGGTAAACCTTGGACACCTCACGCCCGTCAAACTGCAAGTTCAGCGTTCGGTGGGCTTCCGCCGTGCGTGCCAGCACGATGACACCGCTGGTGATTCGGTCCAGCCGGTGAACGACCCACAGGCGACCGAAGCGGGCTTCCAGCAGCTTCACCAGGCACGGCGCGTTCGCGTTGTAGCCGTCGGGTAAGGTGGGCAAGCCGGCCGGTTTGTTGACAACAAGCAGCGATTCGTCGGACCATAGGATGGATATGTCAAATTCGGGATTCACGCTGGCTCCAGATATGCTTCTGCCCGGTGGGAGGCGACCTTCTCCTGTCGGCCCTCCTTATTCTACCTATTCAGGACGAGTGTGTCATATTCTGTAATGGTCAATGACCTGCTGGACTTGGAAGAGCATCACGCAAAGGCGCAAAGGGCGCAAAGAATCCATACAGAGGGTGTCTTGGCGTGAGCCATTCAGTTTGTCTACCACGTCTCTCACCATTACAGTGTGTGTCGTATTCGGAGTTTCTCCTGCCAGCGCGTGATGAGCGTTGCTTTTTCTTTTCATAGCACGGTATAATCGCGTCCATGACTGCGGAACACAAGCATCACCGGATATCGTGGCCTCAGGTCACCACACTTCTCGCATTCCTGCTCCCCCTGTTCGCCTGGGCACCGCTGACCTATCCGGGCTACTTTGAGTTTTACAGCGGCTTCCTGCCCATCTTCAACCTGAACGATCTCTTGCGCCACCTGGGCGACTTGGGTTGGGCGCCGGTGATCGGCCAGCCGTATGATCTTCTGCGCGGCGAGCGCGCGCTGCCGTACCTGTTGGGGATGCTGCCGCGTGCCCTGGGAATGGCGCCGGTTTCGGCGGTGAAGTTGGTGTTCATCGCGAGCATGTTGGCGGGAAGCCTTGGCCTGTACGGCTGGGCGCGCCGGCGGTTGGGGCTGTGGCCGGCTCTGCTGGCGGCAACGGTATACGTCTACGGGCCGATCTTCCTGGCGACGACCTATGTGCGCGGCGCGTTCGCCGAGGCGGTTTTCCTCGGGCTGATGCCCTGGATGCTGTGGTCGGCTGACGCGGCCGTGTCGGGGAGCCGGGCGGGCGCTGTGAGGATGGCCCTGGGACTCGCGGCCGCTTTCTGGACGCAAGCCGGGTTGGCGTTGTGGCTGACGGTTTTGCTGCTTGCCTATGTACTGATGGCCGGGGACGCCGCGACCGCGTCCCGCCGGGCGTTAAAACGCCCGGCTCAAGCAGATGCAAGCCGGTTGAAACCGGCTGGACGGGTCGCGCAGCCTTCACCCATGTTGACCGGCGCGGTCGCGACGGCCCGCCGGACGTTGAAACGTCCGGCTCAACCGGCTGGGGTGGCATTGGCCGGTTGGGTCGGCGGCCTGGCGCTCGCCGCGCTGGGATTGTTGCCTGTCGTGCTGAAACACGGGTGGGGCGGCTCAACATTCATCGTTTTCGGGGATCATTTCGTCGAGCCCTACCAGCTCCTGCTGGCGGACTGGAGTGCCGGTGGGAGCCTCTCCGGGTCGGCGGATACCCTCACCTTCAGCCTGGGTGTCGTGGCGTTTGCGTTGGCAACGCTATCGTGTTTCGTGGTGCGTGGTCCGGTTGATGTGGCAACCACGATGAAACCGACGCAGCACGCAGCACGCACCACGCAACGCTTTGCGGCCGTGATCGCGCTGATCCTGGCGTTCCTCAGCACCTCTTTGGCCGTTCCAATCTGGCGGTTCTTGCCGTTTTTGTCTCGCCCATTGACGTATCCCTGGCAGCTTTTGCTCCTTGTGGGGCCATGGCTGGCATGGCTGGCCGGCTTGGGAGGTTCTGCGTTGGCTGCACTGGTGCCGGAGGTGGAACGCGAACGCTGGAACGCGCCGTTATTCGCGGGGCTGTTGTCCTTGGTCTTGCTGGGCACGTACAGCATGCTGTCTCCCCGCGGTCTGAATGTGCCCGTGCCTGATGCCCCGATGGCAATCTTCGGTGACGACGAAATCGCGTTGCTGAGCGCGGTGTCGGCGGGGATGCCGGGGCCGGGCGGGCAAGTGACGCTGCTGGCGCGCTGGCAGGCGCTGCGGCCATTGGATCAAGACTACACTGTATTCTTCCACGTGCTGGGGCCCGACGGCAACCGTTGGGGCCAGCAGGACACGATGCCCCAGGGAGGCAAGCTGCCCACCAGCCAGTGGCGTCCAGGTCAGGTCGTGCAGGACCAATACCAGATTCTTCTGGCGCCGGATGCGCCCATCGGCGGCGACTATCGCTACCTGTTAGGGCTGTACCGATGGCAGACCGGCCAACGGTTGACGACCGGTGAGGATGACAAGGTGGTATTGACGCCATATACGTCGCCTCGTTAGTCCATGCATTTGAGACGATGGTTTTCTCGTGGCAATACCATGTTTGACGATGTCAACGTAACTGATATCGGCCCTGATCCCCGATAAGTTGGAGGAGAACTGAGTTGGATATTCGCCGTATCATCTTGATACACCCTGGCCGGGAAGGTCGGGTCTGGGGCCGGGCCACCGGCGCGCCTTACACCCTGATGCGCCTGGCCTCGCTGGTGCCGCCGGAGATTCCGGTAGAGATCTGGGACGAGAACCTGGAATGTCTGGATCCCAAGCTACGAGGGCTAGGGCCACACGACCTGGTCGGCATCACGAGCAAGACGTTGGCGATCGAGTCGGCCGAGCGCATGGCCGACCTCGCACACCAGGCCGGCGTGCAGGCCATAGTGGTGGGCGGTGCGCATGCCACGCTCGCGCCGGAGGATGTGACGCGCTGGGCCGATGTCGTGGTAACCGGTGAAGCCTACCACACCTGGCCACAACTGATCCAGGATTTTATCCACGATCGCTTGCAGCCCCGCTACCACGACAGCACCTGGGCCGACCTGGCTGGCGTGGCCCCCATCACCGACCGGGTGATCCGGATGGTGGATGAGAACCGCCGTTACTGGACGCCCATGATGGAGATCACGCGCGGCTGCCCGCGCAACTGCTCCTTCTGCACCGCGATCCGGGTCAGCGGGCAGCGTATGCGATTACGTCCAGTTGATGAAGTCGTGGACGAGATTCGCCGCCGGGGAATCCGGCGGTTCTTCCTGACCGATGATAACTTCGGCCTGGCATTCCGTACGAACCCTGATTATATCGAAGCACTTTTCCGGGCACTGGTGCCACTGCCCCTGCAAGGTTGGACGGCGCAAGCTGAGATGATAGTGAGCAACTACCCCGACCTGTTGCGACTGGCGAAACTGGCGCATCTGGACAAGCTTTTCCTCGGCTTTGAGTCGGTGAACCCGGCGAACCGGCGTGAGTTGGGGGGCAAGAGCAAGGGCCTGGTTGCACAGTACAAAGAGGTCATTCGCATCATTCATGCGCATAGCATCGGCGTGGTGGGGCTATTCGTCTTTGGCTTTGACCACGACACGCCGCAGACGTTGGTGGACACGTGGGATTTCGTCCGGCAAAGTGAGCTGGATAGCGTCAGCATGACCGTTCTGACGCCCTATCCGGGCACGCCCTTCCGGGCGCAGTTGCTGGCCGAAGAACGCCTGTTGGATCGACCCTGGCGCTATTACGATACCGCCCACGTCACCTATCAGCCCCGGCTGATGACCGTGACAGAGCTGGAACGCGCCTACGATGGGTTCTGCCGGCAGGCATACAGTCCGCAGCAGATGGCCTACCGTGGCTGGCGCACGCTGCGCCGCCATGCCATCGCGCAGATGCCACGCAAGCTATTTGGCAGCTTCAGTACGGACTACGGCTATCGCCGTACCTTTGCCTGGCGCTATGCTCAAGAGGGTCGCTTGTTGAGCGCTTGGAGCAACACGGATTGCTTGTAAACTGAGTGAGCGAAGGCGGGAGAGAACCAGGCAGGTGAGGACACAGCGCGGCGCTACTTTCTTTCGAGCCACCCCAACAGCACATAGAGTTGCTCCGGCGTAGCTGCCTGTGCGTCGTTCCTGAAGGGTGTGACCAGATCCTCGCCAAACGGATACAATCCGACTTCAACCCGGTAGCGGCCAGGGCCGGCCCAGTCGGGCCATGGCACGGCGTAGGGGTCGCGCATCACATAGCCTACCGGCCAGTGATCGGTGCTCCAGCGACCGGCCCCCGGCGATCGTTTCCATTCCCAGACCAGCGCGCCGTCTTCCCGCACGATGCGGAGCACTGAGCGCCAATCCCGGGTTGGCCGTGTGCCCGCGATCCAGTACAAAGAGAGGTCGTCGTTCAGGTCCCAGGCCACCAAGGCCAGGTCGCCGAATATGACTCGCTCTGGTTGCTCCACGATTGCGGCAGCCGTCGGCGGCGCAAATGCAGGGCGAACCACACCAAGCAAGGCGTACAGTCCCAAGGCCAGATTGAAGGCGATGAATGCGGCCATTGCCAGGTGCATGCGTCCGTGTGGCGTCCAGGCCGACAGGCCCAGCACGAACAGCCCCGCCAGGCTCCCGATTGCGGGGTAAAGCAGCCGGGCCTGATCCGTGCCCAGCGCCACCAGGGAGTAGCTCCAAATGCCAATAGCCGTCGCTGCCACGGCCAGCGCCAGCAAGGCGACGGCGACCCGCTCACGCCTGGACATCTGCTTGATCCCGGCGCGCAGCAGGCCAATCACTGCTGTGATCGTCGGCCCCGCGAGAACCAGGTAAACCCATCCTGCCATCGGTATGTGCCCCGCGCCGCCGAACTTGCCCCAGAACGAGATGAACCAGCCACGCAGCAACCAGGCAGTATCGCCCCACCCCCATGGCGCCGACCTGAGATCCACCGTACTGCGCGCTAGCTCCCACCCCAATGGGTCGCCGTAGAGCCGCCAATTGCGCCAAAACCAGGGCGCGGCGATCAGCAGGGCGGGCACGAAAACGACTATCCCAACCGCCAGCATCCGGCCGGAGCCGCTGATCGTGAAGCGCCACCACCTCGGCTTTCCGGCAAGTGACCTGATCTCGCGCGATCCGGGCGAGGGCAACGCAAATCGCAATGTACCCAGGGCGATCGCCAGGCCAACGATGGGCCACAGGGCCGCGGTGCTGACCTTCGCCAGTAATCCTAAGCCGAGCGCAAGCGGCGTCCACCACCCGGCCCGGAATCGTCCACCCGTTTGCCAGATCGCCAGGCCGCCCCACAGCGCCAGCGTCCCGAACAGGGCCGCCGCGTTATCGTTGCTGACCGAGCCGCCAATGAAGGCGATCTCTGGCAGGAACGCCAGGAAACCGAGCGCCGCCAACGCCAGGCCAGGACGCCGTGGGAAGGCCGAACGCAGCAGCCCATAGGACGCGGCGAGCGCCAGGGTGTTCAGAAGCGCGGACCAGAACCGCGCCAGGTGGAAAGCTAACGTCCCGTCTCGCCAGGGCCAATCCTCCAGCGCAGTATGGATGAAGAAATTCGGGCTGCCATCGCGAGGATCAAGGGGCGGGGTCCCAACGAACACGTCCGGATTGGCGCGCAAGAAGTCGGAGCGGGGCTCGGACACGGAGGCGATCAGTGCGGCCGTGGCATAGTAGAACGGCGGATGCTTGCTCTGGGTGATGGCCGGGCCAACAGGCAGACGATGTTCCCGTGCCAGGTATACGATGTAAGCCCAGTGGTCGGCTTCATCGGGCGCCTCACCGAGCGGAACGACAACACTGTACGCCACAGTCAGGCCTAAATGCGCCAGGAGCAACGCAGCCACGATGAGGCGTCGGACGGCTGCCGACCTTGTCGATAGGCTCGCCTGAGTCACGGCTGTACCTCCAGCACCCCGATAACCGTACGCGGATCGGTGGGGTTCCCTCCTGCCGGGATAAGCGGAGAAGCGGGTTTGCCGGGGGGATAAAGCCCGGCCTTGACCGTGTAGCTTCCGGGGGGGAGATCCTCCGGCAACGGGACCCTATGCGTGCCGGGAATCAGCTCGCCCGGTTGCCAACGACTTGCGGGTGTGTAGTTGCCGCCGAGCGGTTTATCATCCTGTGCTACCACCCGGCCGTCTGCGGCTACGATATGAACAAACGCGATGACCGGCTCGGCGGGACCGCTAACCAGCCAGTTCAGCGTCACCCGCACCATCTCGCCTGGCCGAGCGGTCGGGATGATGCAAGACTCGAGACGAACAAAGCCAAAATCAGCACCCACCGCTGACGCCCGGTACGAGTGCGCGAATAGATCGGTGGCTCCGGCGACGGCCACGATTCCCACCAGGCCCCAGCCGACGGCCGCGAGGATGCGACGCCGTCTCATGCCCCAAAGGATAAGCCCGAAGATGCCTGCCCACGCCGACACTGAGATAAGACGACCAATCCATCCGGCTGGCGTCACTCCCCAGGAACGCGTGACCTCGTGTCTGCCGGCCGGCAAATCCACCGTCAGGAGGCCCAGATCGCCGGTCGGACGGGTCGGCGCCGGCCAGCCGTCAACCTGCACCTGCCAGGCCGGATAGTAAAACTGGTGAAACCTTAGTTGGGCCGGCGTCGCGGCTTCATAGATAAGGCGTTCAGATAAGTACCCGGTTGTCGTGATTTGAGCGGAGGATGGGACACCCCCACCGGTGCGACCCTGGCTGGGGCTGCTCGGATCTTGCCCGATGGCCCACCGCTGTTCTGTCACCCAATGCGGCAGAAATTCACCGGTCCAGGTCGCGCCTATCTGGCCGTGCTCAGCGTCAAAAGCCCACATCTGTGTTGCGGTCAGGTCGGCGGCCTGGTAAGGCGCGGGCACAGTGCGCAGTCCAGTGCTGCTGGAAAGCACCAGGAAGAGCCCCAGGAGCAAAGCCAGAATCTTGACACCGATCGACCACCCCTGGCGGCTGCGCATCGGGCCGGCTTGAGACCCAATTTCCGCTGCCCGCTTGGCGAGTATGTCCATCTCAAGAGAAAAGAGGAACGCGAGCGCTAACCCGGTCATGGCCTGCCAACGCCAAGGGAACTGGAGCCTGCCGAGCACCGGTGCGGTGGCGTTCCACAGGCATGCGGACGCGGACGTTGTCAACCAGAAGCATGCTGTCACCAGCGCCGCGCCGGCAGCCAGGAAGCCGCGACGTTCGCGCACGAGCAGCATGAGAAGAAGCGCGAGCGCCATGATCGCGACCGCGTAAATCGGGACCGGGACGGTCGGCTGGGCCGCGGCAGGATAGTGATAGCTGACCCCCCGGTCGATGAGCTCTCCCAGCGACGCGAAGTGGCGGGTATAGCCTTGCAGATCAGGTGCCGCGCCCAGGCCGACCCAGGCCGACTCGGCCAGCGCCGGCAGCGCGTAAAACGCGCTGAGGAAGACGCCTACCGCAGGCGGCACGAGGACAACGACCGCACGCCTGGCGGCGCGCGCTGCCTTCGCAACCCACCGCACGCCGATCATCCGGTCCTTTGTCAGCGCCGCCAATCCGAAAACGACTCCGAGTACCGACACCCCAATCAGTGCCATCAAGGCGGTCAGGTTATGGGTCAGGATCAGCGCAGCCCAGCTTAGCACGGCCGCAACCAGGCCCGGCACATCCCACCGCTGCGCGTCCTTCCCGGCGCGCACTGCGCTATCCGTCCAGCGAATCGTTGTCAGCGCCACAACGGGCAGCCACAGGAAGGCGGCGAACTCCGGCAGCGCGCCCCGCACGAACAGATCATACAGACGATAGGGGAAAACCAGGTAGAGCAGCGCACCCAGGGCAGCCGCTCCCGGCCGTACCCAACGGCGGAGCAGCGCGGCCATGCCAACCGCCGAGAGCCCGTAGCCCAGGGCCAACGCTATTCGGACAGAGGTGATCACGTCCAGGCCAGCTAGGTGTAGCAATGCCGGGGGGTAGTAAAATGCTGGGGCGTAGAAGTTGAGCACCGGATGGCCATAGCCAAAGGCGAAATCTGGAAACCAACGAGGATAGAGCACGCCCGAACGCAGCGCCTCAGCCAGAGCCCGGACGCGCTGCAAGTGGAAGAGACCATCAGGAGTGTCGGGCCAGGATGCCGTTACGACATAAAGGGCCAGCGCCGGCGCCAGGCAAGCCAAGATCGAAACTGCCCATCTCGGCCAGCGCTTCATGATGCCACCTCAACGGCATCACCTGATGTGGCAGGCAATAGAACCGACAGCGCCAGTGGCTCGAAAATGCGGGCGCGGCCCTGAACAGTGATCTTCCCCGTGGAGGCCCCCATTTCACTTCCCGAGCAAAGTGGCGAGCACGACGCCATCGCGCGTCAACCGAGCGATCTCCGGGTAAGATTGCGCCCACACGAGTTGATCGGCGTACTCCGGCGTGACCCGATTATGCACTGGAAAAGTGCTGGTGTCAAAGGCAGTGCGATCTTGGGTAACCATCCAGCAGGTTTGACACGGTATCTTCCGACACCTATAATCCAGCGGCGGGGGTGCTGGCCCAGATTGAAGGTGTGCGCGATCCGGGTCCGGTTGGCATAGGATGAGCCAGCGCCGCGCTGTCGGCTCCGAAAGCGTGCGTGCGAGGGCATCGAGACAGCAGAGGCCGCCATACAATGAGATCCCGGAGGGAAAGATGGTGTTGATACGATGAATGGTGTTGGGCCAGCTACAGACAACGGGATTCAGGTTCCTGACCACAGCCAGATCGAAGACACGCCGCTTCGCGAGGTGTCCTCGCAGGATGCGGCTCGACCTAATCACGAGTGGATCCTGATCGCATGCCTGCTGCTGGGCGCACTGGTCGTCATCGCGCCGCTGTTGCAGCCGGGCTACTTCTGGGGGGCTCACGATGCCCGCCACGATGTGTATTTCATCTTCCAATACGATAAGTCGGTGCAAGATGGCATCTGGCTTCCGCGTTGGTCGCCAGACTGGACCTTCGGCTACGGCTATCCGTTCTTCATCGTCTACGGCCCGCTGTCGGCTTTTCTCGGTGAGGTGTTCCACCATTTCCTGGGGCTGGGGTACGAGGCCAGCGTCAAAGCGGTGTTGGCGCTTTCCATCGTCGGTTCCGGCCTGGCGATGTATGGGTTCGTCCGATCATGGTTGGGTCGCAACGCCGGTTTGGTGGCCGCGGTGGCGTATATGGCGATCCCGTATCACCTTGTGGACACTTACGTCCGGGCCGCCCTGGCCGAGTCGGTGGCGCTGGCTTTCCTGCCGCTGGCGTTGTGGGGCTTTCGCGAGACGGTGCGGCGACCGCGTTTGTCCGCGATCTTGGGCGCCGGGACCGCGTACGCCGCGATCATGTGGACGAGCAACCTGGTGGCGCTGGTGTTCACGCCGGGGTTGGCGGCTTATGTGGCAGTTCTGGTCTTTTGGCAATCCCGCCGACAGCCGATGACAGGGGAGCAAGGGAGCGCGAGGGTGGAGGAGAACTCCCCCGCTCCCCCGCTCCTCCGCTCCTTTGCACGCCTGGTTCTCGCGCCCGCGCTCGCCCTCGTTCTTGGTCTCGGCCTCAGCGCGGCGTTCTTCGTCCCGGCCCTGGTGGAGCAGCGATACATCAACCAGGCCCAGTGGTTCGGCCAGTATTACGATCCAGCGCAGCATTTTGTCTACTTCTTCCAATTGTTCAACCCTGCCTGGGGTTTCGGCATCAGTCAGCCGGGCCCCGACGACGTAGCCCAGGGCGCGATGAGCTTCCAATTGGGCGCGGCGGCCACCCTACTCTCGGCCATCGCGCTGGCGACTGCCCGGCGCCTCCGCCCGTCCGTACGCCGCGAAGCCTGGTTCTGGGGATTGTGGGCGGTGGTCAGTGTCTTCCTTACGCTCGGCATCTCCGGCTGGGCCTGGCGCCACCTGCCGATCGTGCCGTATGCCCAGTTCCCCTGGCGCTACCTGATGCTGGCGATCCTGCCGCTGAGCATTCTGCCGGCCTTGCTGGTGGCCGATAGCAGATGGCAGATAGCAGATAGCGGATGGCAGATAGCAGATAGCGGACGACCAATAACCAGCAGCCAGCAGCTATCGGCTGTCGGCTTCCTTCTGGCCGCGCTTCTGTTGCTCAGCAGCAGTCCTTATCTGCGCGTCGAGATGCGCGAGCCGACGCCGGAGCAAGGCCCGGTGTCCTACGCCGCGTTGATGCGGTTCCAGCGTACCAGTGACGAGATGACCGGTGTCACCGCCTGGGTGGATCCAACGCAACGGCCGCATTGGTCGGACATGGCCGATCTGTGGGTCAAGGGGCAAGCTGTGACCACGCGCGTGCAGTACGGCAAGGGTCCCGGCCAGGTGCCGCAGACCGAGACGTTGGCAGTCAACAGCGAGGACATGGGCAGCGCGCACGAGCAGGTCTATTTCTACGCCAGGGATGCCGGCCAGAGTATCACCTTCAATCGCTTCTGGTACCCCGGCTGGACCGCCTATTTGTTGGACGGCAAGAACGGACGGCCCGTCCAGACTTTAACCGTCGAGCGCGAGCAGGGACCGCTGGCGCGCGTTGTGGTGTCGGTGCCGGCCGGCGAGGGGTACATTCTGCTGCGCTTCGAGGATACACCGCTGCGAAAGGCGGCCAGGTGGGTCACGTTGGGGACGCTGGGCGCAGCCGCGTTGGCTTTGATCCTCCGGGTTCTCCTGAGGAAGAAATCATAGTGTGCCTGCCACTGCCTGTGACCCTTGACAACGCCTCCCCTCGACCGTAGAATGACATTGTACAGCCGGGATTTGAGATCGCTCATTCTGTCGCCCCGGTGTTTCCCATGTTCCACTCGAAAAGGAGGCATGGCCCATGAAGCCGTTCCGTAAAAACGTTGCCATCGCGATTGATGGCGGCGGCATCCGCGGCGTCGTGATCACGCGCGCTCTGAGCAAACTGGAAGATCATATGGGAAAACCTGTCCGCCAGATTTTCCAGTTGGCGGCGGGTACTTCGACCGGCTCCATCATTTCGGCCGCGATTGGCGCCGGATTGCCAGCGAAACAGTTACACGAGCTGTACGTCTCGCTTGGCGATCTTATTTTCCAGCAGACGCTGCGCAGCAAGCTGTGGCTCATCTTCAAATATCGCTATCCTCACGGGCCCCTGGCAGAGGAGCTAACAAAACACATCGGTGACATTAAGATGGGCGACTATTGGACGGCCACGCCTCCGATTGATATCGTCATCCCATGTTTTGATCTGGTCGAAAACCGCTCCCGCTTCATCAAACCGTGGAAAGCCGAGTATGCTAACTGGTCGGTCGTGAAAGCCGTGCTGGCTTCATCGTCTGTGCCCACCTTCTTCCCCGCCGTCGACGATCGCTACGTGGACGGGGGGGTCGGGTCCTACGCCAACCCTTGCTATCTCGCCGCGTACGAGGCGCAGTATTGCCTCAACTGGGATCCGGCTGAGACGACGCTGATCAGCCTGGGCACCGGGCAATTCCCCGGTGGGCTTAAGCCTGATCAGGCCAACAAGCTATGGCCCTGGGAGTGGCTCGATCCGGTGCTCGGTGCTTTCTTGCAATCGGCCGATATCCAGCAGGAGCATCTCACCGCTACGATGTTCCCCGGGCTCGACTTCCGGCGGTTCCAGGTGCACCTGCGGGAGAACATCGGCATGGATGCTGCGGGCAAGATCCCGGAGCTGATCGAGTACGGCGATGAGTTGTGGCAGAAGATACTCAATGACGATGCCGAAGCCGCGCCGGATTTCCGCGCAGTCAGGTCGGTGGCCTGAAATGGGGTTTGACCTGACGAACTCCGTAAGTCCTAACCCGGACGAGCCGGAACCAAACGACTCACACAAAGGCGCTAAGACGCCAAGAAAACTCTTTGCGGCTTTGCGTGAGAATTTCTTGCTGGCTGTACAAGAATTTCGCCGGTAAGCGCCTAAGTGTTTTGGAGGAAGGATCTAATAAAGGAGGCTGTTATGTCCAAGAAGATCCTGATGCTCGTCGGCGACTTCGTGGAAGACTACGAGGTCATGGTGCCCTTCCAGGCACTCCAGATGGTCGGTTACACCGTCCACTTTGCATAAGCCCAACCTACAAAATGCCTTCTTTGTGACCGCGCGGCTGATCCTGCCGCGCGGTCGCGCGAGCAGAGGCGGGAAAAATGCACCGCGGGGCTTGACAAGGACGCGTCATGGGCGTATAATTGCTAGTGATAATCTAGCTTGAAACAAGATAAGCCTCAAAAGGAGCGCCGCCCATGACTACCGAGACAACCGCCCTGATCCCGTCCGACGATACCACCCTTGGACGCATCGCGGCCGCCCTGGCGAGTGATCCCCGCTTGCGATCGCAGAACACCCGCCGCGGCTACCTGGCCGACCTGGGCGCCTTCGAGACCTGGCGCGCGGGCCGGCCTATCTCGAAGCTGCTGGTCGAAGCCTACGCCGCCGAGCTACAGCATGCCGGCAAGTCACCCAACACGATCAACCGCAACCTGGCCGCGATCCGCTGGTGGGCGCGCCGCCTGGCCGACCTGGCCCAGGATCAACCCATCGCCGATGCCGACGCTCGCGCGCAGCGCGCCGAGATCGTCGCCCAGGCCGAGCGCGTCGCCGCCGTCAAGGACGTGCGCGGCGAGCGCGTGCCGAAAGGCCGGCATATCGCGCAGGGCGAGTTGAGCGCCCTGCTCCAAGCCTGTGTTGACGACCACAGCGCAGCCGGCACGCGCGATGCTGCCATTATCGCCCTGGCCTGGGCCACTGGCGCGCGCCGGTCGGAACTTGCCGGCCTGGCTTTCTCCAACTACATCCCGACCGGTGCCGGCGAAGGCGACTTACGCATCTGGGGCAAGGGCGACAAGCCGCGCGTCGTCTACGTCTACAACGGCGCCGCCGCTTACCTGGCCGACTGGTTGGCCCTGCGCGGCGACGCCGACGGGCCGCTGTTTTATGCGATCAACAAGGCCGGCGTGATCCAGGTTGGGCACGGTGTCAGCGACGAAGCCCTGGCGCAAATGCTAGAGAAGCGCCGCCAACAGGCCGGCGTCAAGGCGCTGTCCTGGCATGACTTCCGGCGCAGCTTCGCGGGCAACCTGCTCGACAACGGTAACGACTTGGTCACGGTCCAAAAGCTGATGGGCCATTCCAGCCCGACCACGACCGCCAGCTATGACCGCCGCGGCGATGAAGTGAAACGCAAGGCGAGCCGAAGCCTGCACGTGCCCTACACCAGGAGCCGTCTGGCCTAGCCGCCGCGCGGCGACAAACGCATGCACAAAGACAAACGGAGAACGCCAGCATGAGGATCATTCTGCGCCGTGAGGTTGACATAGACCAGCTTGACGACTGGCTGACCGCCGACCTGCGCGAACATCGGAGGTTCACAAGGCGATCCGAAGCAGGCTGCTTCGACGCCTATTTTTCTTCAGTGCGCCTTGAGCCTGTAAAAGACGACCGTTGGACAGTGATTCTGTGCCTGAGTTGCATCTTCCAGTCCCAAACACCTTCATTCGAGCCAACCGAGGTGACAATCTTCTGCGCGAACGCCTCGGACTGGCCGCTCGATCCACTGTTTGTCAATAGCAAGGACTACGGCCCGCCGCCCATCTGGTTTGACGTAACTCGCGTTCATAGCCGGCTGCACATAACACCGAACTGGCGCGATGAGATATGGCGGCCTTATGTGTACGATTTGCTCAACCGTCTGGCCGAGATCTTCCCTGAGATCGTGCCCGACCTGCGCCGCGCGGGCGTACTGGAAGGCGAGGCCAAGCCGCCGCAGCCGGCCGCGATTGAACCTGCGCAGCCTGCCGGCGAAGACGCGCCGAAGATACCAAGCCGAAGAGCGGATCTTCGTAAGTGGAAGGCCGCCTGGCGCAAGATCAAACCGCTTGTAGCTGAAGGCAAGACCAATAGCTACATCGAAGGTTGGTTTCCGAAGAATGACGATGATATGAGGTTCTCAGATGATACGATCATTAAGATAATTGCCGCAGGAGAGAAGGGACTGCTAGACTAAGAACTGCGGAAAACTGCGGAGAACTTCGGGCACCTTCGCCATCACCGGCCTTATGCTTACGAGCGTAATGGCCGGTTGTTGTATTTCCGGCCATGATCGGAGGTAGCAAACGTGACCGGAAAGCCGAAGGTTTACATCGCCCTCGAAGGCGAAGAGGGGCAACTTGTCGTGAACGGGCCGCTGAGCTTGCTTGACCGCCTTGTCACGACCCTGGCGGCGCAGAAAACCGAGCTGTCGGCCAAACAGACGCCCACGACCGAGCCAAAGCCGCGCGCCGAGCCGAAGGAAGGTAAACATGACGCCGCGCGCTAGGATCGACCCGCCAGCCGTGACCCAAGTTGAAGCCCGCCGCCGACTGGGTGAAGCGTATCGCATCCTGTTTGACCTGGCCGCCAAGCGCCGCGCGGCGCAGACTGCCGAGCCGGGCCAGCCGGCACCTACCACCGCGAGCTACCGCGATGCCGACCGACAAGCCGCTATCTGACAAACACCTGCGCACGTTGCGTGACGAGTCGGCTATCAGTGAAGCCGTGATCAAAGCGCGCGGCTACTGGACTGCGACCGAAGCCGCCGAGCTAGAAACCCTGGACTTCGCCCCTGCGCAACGGCGCGTGCCCGCCCTGGTCTTGCCCATCTGGACCCCGGACGGGCGCAATGGCGCTTCTGTGATCCGCTCGGACGCACCGCGCACCTTCGACCAAAAGGACAAGCCACGGCTACCTGACGGCACCTACCCGCAGAGGGTCTTGAAATATGAGTGCCCGAAGGGTGACGCCGCGCGCCTGGATTGCCCGCCGCCCTGCCAGCCGCAGATGGGCGACCCCTCTGTTCCGCTTTGGATAACTGAGGGTCAGAAGAAGGCTGATTCCCTGGCGTCGCGCGGCTTCTGCGCTATCGCGCTGCTTGGTGTCTGGAACTGGCGCGGCAAGAACGACCTGGGCGGCTTGACGGTGGTCGCCGATTGGGAAGCCGTCGCCCTGAAAAACCGCGACGTGCGCATCGTCTTCGATTCCGATGTGATGCGCAAGCCGGAAGTGCAGCACGCCTTGAAGCGCCTGACCGCTTTCTTGCAGAACCGCGGCGCGCGCGTGACGGCCGTTTATCTGCCGCATGGCGAGCACGGCAAACAGGGCGTGGATGACTTCTTCGCCGCCGGCCATACCGCCGCCGACCTGGCAGCCCTGATCGAAGCGCCGCGCCCACAGCCGCAGCCGGCCGCGCCGACCGTCGAGCTTCTGGACGCCGAGCCGGGCGCGATCCGCCGCCCGCTGTGCCTGATCGACGGCCGCGCCTACGCCGCGACCTGGCTGCACGTGCGCGTCACGAAGACCGAGACCGTCAACAAGGCCGGTGAGATCATCCGTCTGGACCCGCCCGAAGTGACAACCGGCCTGCGCCTGTTCGTGATCCGCGACGATGGGCGGACCTTTGGCGATGGCGCCGACGCTGACCTTGACGCCCTGGGCGCCGACGTACACCTGCCCGAGATTCCGCCCGCTGACAAGTTGCTATCGGCGCGCGGCATCAAGGCTTACCGAGCCGGACGGCGACCCGATGCGGCTGATGTCTTCGGCCGCGTGGCCGACGTGATTGACCGCTTCATTGACTTCAATCGCAGCCTGGCGCCGCAGCGAACTATGGCCGAATTGCAAGCCGCCTACGTGCTGGCGACTTACTTCCTCGACGCCTTCAACGTGATCGGTTTCATGTGGCCGAACGGCGACCGCGGCAGCGGAAAGACGCAGGACCTGATCGTCATGTGCGAGCTTGGCTACCTGGGCGCCGTGATTCTGGCTGGCGGCAGCTACGCAAGCTTGCGCGACCTGGCCGACTATGGCGCTATGCTGGCGTTTGACGATGCGGAGAACTTGTCAAACCCGAAGCAAACCGACCCGGATAAGCGCGCCCTGCTGTTAGCTGGCAACCGGCGCGGTAACACCGTGCCCGTCAAGGAACTGGCCGCCGACAAGATTTGGCGTACACGGCACGTCAATACTTTCTGCCCGCGCCTCTTTTCTGCAACCCGCCTGCCGGACGAAATTCTATCGTCACGAACTATCGTCGTGCCCCTGATCCGCACGACCGACCGTTACCGCGCGAACGCTGATCCGCTCGAATATAACCTTTGGCCGCACGACCGCCGCCAGTTGATTGACGACTTGTGGGGCTTGGCGCTGGCGCACCTGGCCGAACTGCCTCAATACGAAGCGCAGGCTAACGCCCTGGCCCGCCTGACCGGCCGCAACCTGGAACCCTGGCGCGCGATCCTGGCCGTCGCGCTTTGGCTTGACGACCACGGCACGACCGGAATATTTGAGCGTCTCGAAGCCCTGAGCGTCGCCTATCAAGAAGAACGGGTTGACCTGGAAGTCGGCGACCTGACCGGCGTTGTCATCCGCGCCTTGTGCCGTTATGCCGTCACTGCCGTTAGAGCCGTTAATGTGGAGACCCTGACTGAGTCGTTTTCTTTCGGCACGAGCGCGATTGCGAAGCTGGCGAAGGAACTCGCCGAGGAGATCGAAGCTGACATCGACCCGGAGAGCATCACCGCGCGGCGCGTCGGCCGCGTTTTGGGCAAGATGCGCCTGCGGGCTGACCGAACGGCAAAGCGCAAGGGCTGGCGCATAACCGTGGGCGACATCCTGGGATGGTTGACTGCCTACGGCATCGAGCCACCTGAAGAATTCGCGAACCTACAAACGGCACCCCTCCCTATTAACGGCATCGTCGGAACAAACGGCACAACGGCACAACTTGAGCCGGAAACCGAGCCGGCGCGTGAGGTCTTCGAGCTATGACCATTCTCGACCTGCTCGCATACCTGGACCGGCGCGGCGTGATCCTGACCGCCGACGGCGACCGGCTGCGCATCGAAGCGCCTGCCGGCGCGGTGACGCCTGCCATGCGCGCAGCCCTGGCCGAGCGCAAAGGTGAGATATTGGCCGCCCTCGCCGAAGCTGCGCAACCGAAACCGGCGCCGTCTGAGATCGTGCGCATACCGCTCGACAGCCTGGCAGACTATCTAGCGGCGCACGGCTTGCGCGTGGTCGGCGGCACGCCCTACTTCGGCGGCGCACGGCGGCCCATGCTCTACCTGGCCGAGACCGCCCAGGAGGTCGCAGCCTGAAACGCCCGGCAAGCACAAGCGCAAACGTCAACCCAAAGCCGCAAGGCACACAGAAAACCGAGGTAAAACACAATGGGCATCCAAGTACAACGCACCGAAACGCAGCCCTTGCCGGCCGGCCTGTATGCCGCCAGCATTGACAGCGTGACACAGGAAACCGGGAAGTTTGGCGAGCAGTTGAAAGTCAAATTCCTGATCGAAGAAGATGGTTTCGAGGGCAAGACCCTGACCGGCTGGGCGAGCCTGACCTTTTCCCCAAAGGCGAAGCTGTTTGGCTGGGTGAAGGCCGCCGTCTTCGGCGGTCGCGAGATCCCGGACAGCTACCAGATCTTCGACGCCGACCATCTGATCGGCCGCCGCGTCTTCTTGAGCGTGGATACCGCCAAGGGCGATAACGGCGAAGTCTGGAATAAGATCAAAGACCTGCTGCCTTATCGCGTCGCCAAGGCGCAGCCCAGCGCCGCGCAGCCGGCCAAGCCGGCGCCGAGCGCGCAACGCGCGCCGGCGGCCAAAGCGCAGCCGACCGAGCCGACCGACTGGACGGAACTGGACGTTGACACCCTGCGCGATCCTGGGCCGACCGATGAGGACGAGGAGTAGACGACATGAATCGCGCTTACACGCCTGACCCAGCGACCTGCGCTCACGCGGAGCGCGCGGCGATCGACGAATTGCTCATTTGGCAGTTGGGCACAGATTACCGGCCTGTCTTTTATCCGCGCCTGATTACCGCATACTGGCCAGAGAGGGGAGAGAGAGATGCGATTTTTTGATCCGGGCGCGAGGCCCAAAAACACAGATGTGATGGTCCCGCCGGCAGACACCAGCGCCGCGGGCGGCGCCGTGCGCGAGTTGTTGGAAACCGGCCTCGCGCCCGACGACGTGCGACGGCTGCTGGCGGAGGAAGAGGCGCGCCGCGCGGCGATCGCGGCGCAGGAGGAGCAGGCGCGCCGCCTGGCACTGGAGAGCGAGCAAGCGCGCGCTGAACGGGAGCGCCGTTCAGCGCAGCGGGCCAAACTGGAACCCCAATTGCGCGCGCTGGACGCCGAGATCGCCGCGGCCGTCACGCAGTACAGCGAGCAGCGCGCGGCGCTGCTCGCGGCGGCCGCGCAGATCAACGACATGATTGTGGCGCACGGGCATCTATGGGGTCAGGTGCAGGCTACGCGCGACCCTGGCACGGAATGGCGCGGCTGGGAGCGTCCTCACCGCTGGAACGAGCGCGACCACGGTGTATCGCTGTACGCGCTGATGCACGCGGGCGCATAGCGACGTTCCGCGCTCACCGTCCCGCTAACGGCGAGCGCGGCGTCTCATCACTGATGCTGCGCGGCCATTCCTGCCGTCCGCCCCCGGGTCCTGATCCGTGGCGCCACCTGCTGGCGGCCATTGTCTGGCGCGCGGTGCAAGACGCGCGCCAGGGTGATGCGGAAGCCGCCGGTTGGCTGGTGGCGTGCGGCGCGTGGCTGGCGGCCTGGCTGGGCCTGCCGGACGACGCATTTTCTTCGAGTTGCTGGACGGAAGACATGCCGAGGACTTGCACAGTTTGCTCTCATCCTGAGCGCGCGGCGATCAACGCGGCGCTGGTGAACGGCGAGTCGTTGCGGAACATAGCGGAACGATTCGGAACGTCCGCCACAGCCTTGCATCGGCACAAAGCCGAGCACCTGCCGGCCGCATTGACGCAGGCGACGGAGGCCGCCGAGGTCGCGCAGGCCGATGACCTGCTGGCCCAGGTGCGCGATCTCCAACGGCGCACCCTGACGATTTTGCAGACGGCCGAGCGGGCCGGCGATTTGCGCGTCGCTTTAGCCGCTATCGGTCAAGCGCGCGGCAACCTGGAGCTGCTCGCGCGCCTGTTGGGTGAGTTGCAGGAGCAACAGATCGCCGTGCAAATTCTGGTTGCGAGTCCCGAATGGCTGAGAGTCCGAGCGGCCATCCTGACGGTCCTGGATCCATACCCTGCCGCGCGGCTGGCGGTCGCGGAGGCATTACATGACGCTGGCGGCTGATCTAGCCCTGGCGCTCGATCCGGCGCTAGTCATGGCGCGCGCGGGCCTGACGCCTGACCCGTGGCAAGCTGAGCTATTGCGCAGCCGGGCCAAGCGCGCGCTGCTTCTCTGTACCCGCCAAGCTGGCAAGAGCACCGTCACGGCGGCGCTCGCTTTGCATGAGGCCATGTATAGACCGCCTGCCCTGGTGCTCCTTCTCTCACCGTCTTTACGGCAATCCGGTGAGCTTTTCCGCAAGGTCTTGAGCCTCTACAGCGTCTTCGACAAGCAGGCGCCCGCCGAAGCGGAGACCGCCTTGCGCTTGGACTTACAGAACGGCAGCCGGATCGTCTCGCTGCCGGGCAAGGAGGAGACGATCCGGGGCTATTCTGGTGTCTCCCTGCTAATTTTAGATGAAGCCGCACGCATACCTGACGATCTGTATTTCAGCGTGCGGCCCATGTTGGCCGTATCCGGCGGCCGACTGATCGGCTTATCTACGCCATTCGGCAAACGCGGGTGGTTCTTCGAGAGCTGGCAAAACGGCGCCACCGACTGGCGGCGCGTGAAAGTGACTGCGCACGACTGCCCGCGCATCGCACCCGCCTTCTTGGAAGAAGAGCGCCGCGCGCTGGGCGATTGGTGGTTTCGCCAGGAATACGAGTGCGAATTCGTCGAGACCGTTGATCAGCTTTTCGGCTATGACCTGGTCATGGAGGCCATCACGCCGGCCGTGACGCCGTTGTTTGGAGGATAACGATGTCCGACTTCTATCTCGGCCTGGACCTGGGGCAGGCGAGCGACTTCACAGCCATCACCGTGATCGAGCGCGTCGCTGGCGAGCCGACGGTCTACCACCTGCGGCATCTGGAACGTGCCAAGCTCGGCACGCCTTACCCGGCCATCGTGGCGCGCGTCAAGGAGCTGATCGAGACGCCGCCCCTGGCCGGGCATTGCGTCGTCGTCGCCGATGCAACCGGCGTCGGTGCGCCCGTCATTGACCTGTTGCGCGCGGCGCGGCTGCGGCTGGCTCCGGTCACGATCACGGCCGGCGACATCGTTAGCCACGACCCGGCCTCCGGCGTCTGGCGCGTGCCCAAGCGCGACCTGGTCTTCGCCCTGCTGACGGCGCTGCAAACCGGCGCCTTGTTGATCGCCGACGGCTTGGCCCTGGCGCCGATACTGATCAAAGAATTGCTTGGCTTTAAGGTCAGGATTGATCCGCAGACCGCGCATGACAGCTATGCGGCCTGGCGCGAAGGTGAGCACGACGATCTGGTATTGTCGGCAGCCATGGCAATTTGGTACGCCCGGCGCGATGAGGGGGACTTCCTGACCTATCTTCACAGCCTCTATGGGTCGCAATCTAAGGGGTAGACGCGCGCCGCGTTGATCCGAGGGATTGCACAACATCTTTTTCTTGGCGCACCTTGACAACCGACCGCGCGGCCCATTTTGCGACTTGACACAGGCTGCGAATGGATGTATATTCCCTATAGTAACCTTTGAGGGATACAATGATTCCGAAAGATAAGAGTTTTCGCTTTCGACTACCGCAAGAACTGTTTGATCTGGCCGAAACCAAGGCACAACGCGAAGACATCACCTTAGCCCAAGTCCTGCGACGCTTCCTAAGTGCCTGGGTTGCTGGCGAGATTGTGTTACCGCCCTATCGAGACATCGGAGTGAAGCAGGAAGACTGAGGGATAAAGCGAACGGGCCGCGCAAGTGCTAGTAACACCTGCGCGGCCCTGGCCGCAACCGCCGAGCGAACCGGCGGCACGGTTACACCGATTCTATCATCTAGCGCGTATCCGTGCAACTTGCCGGTTAGCTTGGCGGTCTACCTGCCGAGCTAACCGGCTTTTGCGTTCTGGAGGTCGCGCTAAGATGAAAGAAACCCGCCGCTGTCCAGTATGTAACCGATCCTTCCGCCCGTCACGTTATGGCCGGCCGCGCCAGTATTGCGGCGCCGCTTGCAAGCAGGCTGCTTACCGGGCGCGCGCCGAGGCCGAGCCGGGCTATGCCCTACATCGATGTTACGAAATAGGGACGCTTGCAGCCCGTCCTGCGAGGTCAGCATGACAGACTACTTCACAAACACGCCCGCGACCGCCAAGACCGACCCGCAATTCGTTGCCGGCCTCCTGTCCGCCACCCTGACCGCGCGCAAAATTCCAGCTATCGTCGCTTTGGCCTGGGACGGGCCACAACTGGCCGTCTACACCGTGAGCCTGGGCTTGGGCGCTCTGCCTGAGCAAGTCGAAGCCCTGGCTGGCGCGTTGGCCCTGGCTGCTGGCGCGGAAAGTTGCCGCGTGGCGCGCGCTGGCGGGCACCTGCTGCTGGAGCTTGCCAAGCCGCAGGCTGAGCGCCGAGCGTTGAAAGCTGCCCGCCTGGACGATCTGACCGCGCCGACACCGACCGCCCTGCCCCTGGGCATTGCGACCGGCGGCCGCGTGCTGTGGGCCGACCTGACCGACGAACGGTTTTGCCATGTCGCCATCGGCGGCACGACGGGCAGCGGTAAGTCCGTCCTGCTCCGCTGGCTGCTGTATCGTCTGGCGACGCAGAACGAGCCGCGTGCCCTGCGCTGCCTGTTGATCGACCCGAAACGCTTCGAGCTTGGCGACTTCGGCAAGCTGCCGCACCTGCTGCATCCCATCGTGAGCAGCCCGCTGGATACTGCCCGCGTGCTGGCCTGGCTGACTGCCGAGCTTGACCGCCGCGCCGACACCGGGCAGACGACGCCGCGCATCGTGGCTGTGATCGAAGAGGTTGCGGACGTGATGAGCCAAAACAAAACGATCCTGCCGGCCCTGGGCCGTGTCGCCCAGGTCGGCCGCGCGTTGGGCCTGCACCTGATCGTCACGACGCAGCAACCCGGCGCGCGGTCCCTGGGCGACGCCCTGGTCAATTTTCCGGCGCGCATCCTGGGCCGCGTGGCGAGCGCGACGCTGACTTACGGCGCAGCCGGCCGCGCCCGATCCGGCGCCGATGTGCTGCTTGGCAAGGGCGACATGCTGCTACTCGCCGCGGGCGAGACGATCCGCTTTCAAGCACCGTTACCTGATGGGCGGCAGTGGGGGAAGTTGCCGCGCGCGGCGCAAGTCGCGAGCCTGGAAGCCGAACTGCCGACGCCCGCGATCTTGGCCGATGGCAACCGCGACCCGCGCGGCGGATATGGCCGGCGTGATCTATCGCCCGCCGACTATGACGCGATCCAAGCCGCCCTGGAAGACGGCGCCGACGTCGACGACTTGCGCGGGCGCTTTGGTATCGGCTGGACGCGCGCCGCGCGGCTGGTCGCGCAGTATCGAGGGGAAGAATGAAAGAGCTAACACCCGTTCTTATCGTGATCCTGGCCCTGGCCCTGGTGGGTGGCACGATCTTCGCCATAAATCTGATCGGTTCGGCGGCGCTTACCGTGCTGGCGACACTGCTTGTCGGCGGCCTGGTGCTGGCCGGCCTTATCGCGGCGACCGCGCTGCCGATCCGAGCCTGGCGCAAGAATGACGCCGCGCCCATCGAAAAGCAGGTGATCCGTGAAGTGCGCATCCTGGACAGCCGGCCCGCGCCCGCGCCACAACTGCCGGCGCCGCAGCAACCGCCACTTGGCGTCTTCCCTGAGCTATTGCGAGCAAGCTATCAGGCCGGCCGCCTGGCCGCGCCGCGCGGTGAGATCATCGACGCCGAGGTCGGGCATCTGGACGGCGACACCTGGAACGGCGACATAACCGCATGATGCCCGCAAAACAGGTATACCGGGCAGCCTGGGCCGCGTGTTCTTTTTCCGGGGGGAAGGGGTGAGAGCCGCAAAAAAGAGTTGAGCGCCTGTGGGTGAAGACCACAAGCGCCCGCTTGGCGAAGTGAAGGACACCTGCCGGAAGCAAGTATATCACCTTCCGGCGCGAACACAAGCACAAGGAAGGAGCACATGGACACCATCACCTTTGAGCACCAAGGAAAGACCTTCGAGACCCCTATCGTTAACGCCTTCGGGCTGGACGGCAAGCCCACCGAGTTGATCGGCGACATCGAGCCGCAGGACTGCGACCATGCGGGCGCGTGCTGGTCTTCCGACCTGGACATGCGCTGTCCGCGCTGCGGCAGCCGACTGTTTCTTCCGCCGCGCTGCCTGGCGCGACGGGATACGGAGACTGTCGAAGCGATGTATGCGGCCTGGGTGCGCGCCGGCTGGCCGCACTTCATGAACAGCGAAGCACGTTGGAGCGGCATCCACGGGCCACACTGGACGCTCATCAATCATCCGCTGTTTGCCCAGGTGGGCGGCCTGGCTGTGCGGAATGACCACCTGAACGACTTCTCAGGAGAGTGACGCTATGGAAAACGACGCCTTGGAGTCCGTGCTTGACGACCTGCGCGAGTTGGCGCGCGCATATCCCGCCATCGCGTCGGCTATGCTGCGCTTCTTGCGGGAGTTGCGCGACTTGATCGTGATCAAGTACTCTCGCGCAGAGAAAGAGACCGCACCAGACGCGCGGTGAGTTTGAGCCGGGCGAGCACTGGCTGAAGATGACCCGGCCCGGTCAATGCTCTATCGACGCGCGCCTGACCGCCAAGGAAAGGAAACGGACATGAGCCTAGCCCTACGTGACCATATCATCGACATCCTCTTTGAAGATCTGATCTATGACGCCGCAGAAAGTGAAAACGCCGCCCTGGTCGCGGCGTGCGAAAAAGTAACCGACTTCGCCCTCAAATGCGAGATCGACGAAGCGGCGCATAACTTCGCAATGGTGAAGGCCGAAGCGGCCTTCCTGGCCGGCTTGCAGTGCGGGCAAAACGTCCTGCGCCTGGCCTGTGAGCGTGCGTGAGCTTGCCGTCTGACGCCCTGCCCACCATGCCGCGCGGCGTGGTGGGCAGCCGTGAGCCGCCAAGACGAAAGGAGAGAAGATCATGACAAGAGCCGTCTTATACGCAAGAGTGAGCAGCGACGATCGCCGGAACGACGACCGCAGTCTGCAAGGCCAAGCTGCGATGTGCCGCGCGTATGCGCTTGAGCACGGCTATGAGATCGTGGCCGAGCTGGCCGAAGACGACCGTGGCGCGAGCGGCGCAGCTTTCGAGTTGCCGCAACTAGACCACGTCCGCAGTATGGCGCGGGCAAAGCAGTTTGACGTGCTGGTTGCCCGCGAGATCGACCGCCTATCCCGCAGTTTGGCGAAACAGCTTATTGTCGAAGAAGAACTGCGACGGGACGGCGTGCGCATCGAGTATTGCATCGAGCGATATGAGGATACCGCGGAAGGACAGCTAGGGAAGCACGTGCGCGCCGCCGTTGCGGAATATGAGCGCCTGAAAATCAAGGAGCGGATGGAACGCGGTAAGCAGGCAATGGTAGAGCACGGCAATGTCATGGTCGCAAGGCCGAGCTACGGCTACCGGGTGAAGCGCGACGGGAACAGGTACGCGCTTGAGATATTCGAGCCTGAAGCAAAGATCGTGCGGCTTATCTTCGACTGGTATGTCAACGGCGACGAAAACGGAAGTCACCTGAGCGTCCGCACGATTGCCGGCAAGTTGACCGCGCTGGGCGTGGCAAAACCGCGCAGTGACATACCGCAATGGTCGCACGCTACGGTGCGCGCGCTGCTAATGAACGAAGTGTACACTGGGCACTGGACTTTCGGGCGCTACCGAGTTGTGAACGGCCGGCGCATTCCGCAACCCGAAGAGAATTGGATCGTGATCGGGGCGCCTGAGATTATCCCGCCAGAGGTCTTCGCGGCCGCGCAGGCGCAACGCCGGCAAGCCGATACGGACGCCCATAACCCGGCGACCCACGAATACCTGCTGAGCGGGCGCATCGCCTGTGCGCATTGCGGTTATGCTTACAACGGCTCGGTGAAGTACTACCGGGACATTGGCGACGAGCGGCGCGCCTACCTGTACTATGCACATTCACATGACCATTACGCAACCGGCGACCTGGAATGTGAGCGCGGCTACTTCCGCGCCGAAGGTGTAGACGCGACGGTTTGGCGTTGGGTTACGACGTTTCTGCAGGACCCGGCGATCATGGCTGCCGGCCTGGAGCAACACCGCGCCGAGCGCGAGCAGGCAAACGCACCGCTGCGCGAGCGGGTTGCCGTGATCGACGGGCTCCTGCGAGACCACCGCCAACAATTGGAACGTCTGCTTGACCTGTATGTCCTGGGTGACTTTCCGCGCGAGATGCTCTTGGAGAAAAAGACGCGACTTGAGGATACCGTAGCTGCGCTTGAGAGGGAACGGCTAGACCTGGTCGCGCATCTTGAGGCACGCACGTTGACGTCTGAGCAAATTCAAAGTGTGCAAGACTTTGCGGCGCGCGTTGCCGATGGGTTGCCCGCTTTCGACGGCGACTTCGGCGCCCGGCGCCGTCTGTTCGCGATCCTGGACGTGCGGGCGAAACTGGCGCGGGAAGGGAAGGAACGCGTCGTCTACGCAAGCTGTCTCTTTGGCGAAAGTGCTTTGCCTGTTGAAACCACACCGTCCATGCGATTTGTCCGGGCAAAAAGGCGGGCGAAAAGGTGCGCACAGCCGTCCATGACTTTGAAGGCGACCAGACCTATAGCGAGAAGCCCGGCCACAACTTTCAGCTTAACGCCACATTCGGCGAGGTGAAGGCCGAAGATTACGACGCACTGGTGATCCCCGGCGGCCGCGCGCCGGAGTATATCCGGCTGAACGAAGATGTGCTGAAGATCGTGCGGCACTTCTTCGATGCAAACAAACCTGTTGCCTCTATTTGTCACGGCGCCCAGATACTGGCCGCGGCCGGCGTGTTGGGCGGTCGATCTTGCAGCGCCTATCCCGCGGTGGGTCCGGATGTGACTCGCGCAGGCGGACGGTACGCGGACATCCCGGTGAACGCCGCACACGTGGACGGCAACCTGGTATCTGCCCCGGCCTGGCCCGCGCATCCTGAGTGGCTGGCCAGGTTCCTGGCCGTCATGGGCGCGAAGATCGAGTTGTAGGCCGCATCGCGCCTTCGGTGCTTCCACGGCTCGCCGCTTCTCGTCAGCTTGGGGCGGCGAGCCGTCGCGTACCGCTTGCGGCGGAAAGCGGAGCTGTCATTGTGCCGGGTACCCGCACGACAATGAAGTCGCCCGTACTCCATAGCGGCACCCCATGCATAGGAGGCGATCCGTTGCCCGCTCTTGACGACATCCTTCGCGACATTCCCGGCCCTGCACAGACGACTATCCGCCAGCTTTGGGCCGGCCTCTCGGCCGAGCGACAGCGGGAGCTGGAAGCGCTGCTATCCCGGCTGCCCGGCTCCGTCAAGCCGCTCAAGGATATCCTCGGCCTCGTCGCCGACCAATATCGACCTGTTCTTGCCACAAAACGACGCATTGCTGTAGTTGGGCCAGCCAACGTTGGCAAATCAACGCTTTATAACCAACTTATAACTCACAAGGAGGATCATGCAGAGGTGAGTCCTGTGCCTGGCACGACGCGCCACACTCAGGAGGCGGACGCCGGGCTTTTCTCCGTGATAGATACTCCCGGCGCGGACGCCGTGGGCGAGGTGGGTGAGCGGGAACGCCAGATCGCGTTTGCCGCGGCAAATGCGGCGGATTTCCTGGTGATCATGTTTGAGGCCACGCGCGGCGTCAAACGCTACGAGAGAGACCTGTTCGACAGCCTGGTTGCCCTGCGCAAGCCGTTCGTCATCGTGCTAAACAAGATCGACCTGCTTCCCAGGCCCGATCGCGAGCCGGTGATCCAGGCGGCCGCGACCGCGCTCCACCTGGAGCGCGGCCAGATCATCGATACGGTCGCTACCGAAGGCGCTAACGTCGGTCGCGTCATTCTGGCAATCGCCAAGGCCGAGCCGGGTCTGTTAGCTGCCATCGCCGAGGCGATGCCCGAGTATCGCGCCCGGCTCGCCTGGAACCGGATCGTGCCGGCAAGCGCCGCGGCCGCGACGGTCGCGCTGGTGCCCCTGCCCCTGGCTGATGTCTTCCCCTTGCTCGCCATCCAGACCGGCCTGGTGCTCAGTATCAGCCGCATCTATGGCTTCCGGATCACAGCGGCGCGGGCCAAGGAGCTGATCGTCTCCTTCGGGATCGGCTTGATCGCACGCCGCCTCTTCGCCGAGCTCTCCAAGCTGGGCGGTGTGCCCGGTTGGCTGCTGAGCGCGGCCATTGCCGCATCCACCACGGTTGCCATCGGCACCGCATCTATGGCGTGGTTTTCCAAGGGCGAGCGGCCCACGCAGGGCGCGCTGAGGCAGCGGGTGGCCGACATGACGACCTATCTGCGCGAGCAGTTGGCCGATCTGGGAAAGCGGAAGCCGGAAGAAGGTACGCTGCGCGAGCGGATAGTGAAGGCGTTGGTGGGGTTACCGAGGCGGTTGAAGCCATAGGAGTAGTGTGATTCGCGCGCAGCATCGGTGCCTGCCCGAATAACGGCTCCGGCTACTCTCTTGATTGAGCCAGGGCACGACCGAAGACCGGCTTTCGGTATTTTGGGATGGATAAAGCAAGGCGGGGGTTGAGGGTGGTGAAGCCACCTTCGATTCCTGCCTTTTGTTTTCTCCTCCGTCGGCCGAACGGCAGAAAGGTCCACATTTCGTCAGCGAATGGTCCGCCAAAAGGCCAGGTCAAGACTTGACAGGTTGCAGCAGCGCGTATACAATTAGTTCAATGATACAATTCGTTCATTAATGAGGGCGCGATGCGGATCACGCTGGATTTCCACAGCAAGGAACCGATCTACACCCAGATTGTTGGGCAGGTCGAGAAGTGGGTGGCTACCGGCGCGCTCAAGCCGGGCGCTCAACTGCCGACCGTGCGCGAGCTGGCTGCCGATCTTCAGGTCAACTTCAACACCATCGCGCGCGCGTATCGGCTGCTCCACGAGGCGCGGATCATCTCGACGCAGCAGGGCCGCGGCACCTTCGTGCTGGAACAGCCTCCACCCGTCGACATGTCTGTGTCGCGCCGTGTGCGGCTGGCTGATTTGATCGCCGGCTGGCTGGCCGAGGCCGATGGATTGGGCTACGGGCCGGACGAGGTAGAGCGGGCTTGGGACGAGCGTCTTGCGGCATGGAAGGAAAGCAAGGCGAAAGAGTCAAAAGGCAAATAGAAGAGGAGGTCCTATGGCAACACCGAAATCACAAAGGCAGGCAGGCGAGCAGAAGACGTCACAGCGCGGGCCGAATGCCATCGCGATGGCGATCTTCTTTCTGATCATGGCCGTCGCTATCGCATCGGCGGCCATATTGAGCTCGCGCGGGGTCAGCGATGGCCTCATCGGGGTCCTATTCGGCGTGCTGACCCTGATCGCGTTGTACTTGCTCGTGGCTTTGCAAGTCGCCCGCCAGTGGGAAAAGGCCGTCGTGCTTCGCATGGGCAAATTCCACAAGCTGCGCGGGCCGGGCCTGTTCTGGATCATCCCGATCGTGGACTCGGTCTCATCGTGGATCGACCATCGGGTGATGGTCACGCCGTTCACCGCCGAGAAAACGCTGACCAAGGATACGGTGCCCACCGACGTCGACGCGGTGCTCTTCTGGATGGTGTGGGATGCCCAGAAGGCCGCGTTGGAAGTGGCCGACTACCGCACGGCCATCGCCTGGGCCGCCCAGACCGCGCTACGGGAGGTGATCGGCCAGAAGCAGTTGGCCGACATCCTGGTGGGTCGTGCGGTCATGGATGCCGAGCTCCAGAAGATCATCGACGAGCGCACGACGCCGTGGGGTGTCACCGTGCAGTCGGTGGAAATCCGTGACGTGGTGATCCCGCAGGATCTGGAGGCTACCATGAGCCGCCAGGCGCAGGCCGAACGCGAGCGGCAAGCCCGTGTCATCCTGGGCGAATCCGAAAAGCAGATCGCGGCAAGCTTCGCGGAGGCGGCCGAAGCGTATGTGAACAACCCGACCGCCCTGCATCTGCGGGCGATGAACATGCTCTTCGAGGGCCTGAAGGAGCGCGGCGCGATGGTCATCGTGCCATCGAGCGCCGTGGACAGCATGAACCTGGGCGCCATGAGCGGCCTGGTGTCGCTGGCACAGCAAGCGACCAACTCGCCGGACGCCAGGGCATAAGTGTTCCCCGTTACCCCGCGAAGGGCGCGTTTCTGGCAGCGTCGCACGATGTAACGGTGAACAATAGCAAATTGATCTCCTCGCGATGACGCGAGGATCAGGCGCCAAATGGTCCCTAGTGCTTATGCAGAGCGCCTCTTCGGTGTCACGCTTCGCGTGAGCGGGTTGATCCCTGATCTCTCGCGACGGCGAGTATCCAGCGAAGAATCCTTTGTTGCACTCAGGACAGGTTCTCCATGCCGCAACGAGACCCTTCGCTGGATTCTCGCCGCAATTCACTTCACGGGACCAACCCGCTCAGGGTGACACCGAAAACGCTCCCTGATTTTGCACTAGCTGTCTTTCGCGCCTGACGAATCGCAAGGTGCAACCCTTCAGTGATCAGAGGATACCATGACCGAGCAAACTCAATGGGAATACCGCGTCCAGACCATCGGCGGCGCCTTCGGCACCAAGGATGAGCTGATCGAGGCGACGCTGAACGAGTGGGGCGAGGCAGGCTGGGAAGCGCTCGCCGTCTACACGCCATCCGGCGGCGGCAAGGTAACGATCGTCGCCAAGCGCCCGCTGAGCCGTTCGGCACGGCGCGAGCGGACGCTGCCGGGCTGAAGGATGCATCAAGCTCATCACCATTATGGCTAAAGTCAGCGAGCAGCGGTAAAATGCCACAATAGCGAACCGGAGATCCTCCCGCAAACTGCAATGGAGTGCACCTTTCTCTCAAGGCCCCCGCGGAAGGATCGATTTGAAGCTATCGGAGGCATTTTGGCTACAACCCGTCCACTTATTCTGCTTACCAACGATGACGGCATCCGTTCGCCCGGCCTGTTGGCCGTGGCCGAGGCGGTCTGTGACCTGGGCGACCTGTTGATGATCGCACCGGCCACGCAACAAACCGGCATGGGCCGGGGCATCACGCCCGTGGTCGGCGGGCAGATCAAGCGGGAGAACATGTCGGTCGGCTGCCGGCCCATGCCGGCATACTCGCTCCCCGGCTCGCCAGCTCTGACTGTGCTCTATGGTGTCCTGGCGCTGGCACCGTCAACCTACGGGCGTCGTCCCGACCTGGTGGTCTCCGGCATCAACTATGGCGAGAACCTGGGGACTTGCGTCACATCGTCAGGCACGGTGGGCGCAGCCCTGCAAGCCGCCGAGTTGGGCGTGTTGGGGCTGGCAGTCTCGTTGGAGACCGACAAGGCGTACCACTTCAACCATGGCGGGAACATGAACTGGGAGATCGCGGCGCGCATGGCGCGTTATTTCGCCGAGATCATGCTGGCAAAGCAACTCCCGTTCGATGTGGACGTACTAAAAGTGGATGTGCCATCGGATGCCACGCCGGTGACACCCTGGCGGATCACCCGGCAGGCGCGCCAGTCGTACTACGTCAACTACCCGCCGACCGGATTTGTGCCGGAAGGGGAGCTGGTGCAATTGGACTACAGCGTCAGCGTCAACTGGGAGGCCCTCGAACCGGACTCCGATATCTACGCGTTCGCGGTGGACCGGGTGATCTCGGTGACACCGTTGAGCCAGGAGTTGACGGCGCGGGTGGATCTGGGCGCGTTGGAAAAATCGCTGCGGGATGGTTAATACAAGGACTCATCGAGGTGAATATGAAGCGTTGGCTCTGGCTGGCCCTGGTTGCCGGCATGATCGCTCTTGTGCTGGCCGGTTGCGGCGGGCCGGCGGTGCAGCCGTTGACCTTCAACCCCGCGCCGTGGCGCGATGGAGAAGTCAGCACGTATGATCTGAAAGATCGCAATGGGGCTGCGATCGGCACGGCATCGTGGACCTGGCAGGAAGGCCCCGTGGCGGGGCAGTGGACCCAGGCATATGAGATGAATATCAACGGCCGGCTGGATCATGGCCAGGTGGTCATGGGCGCCGACCTGCGCCCTATCAGCGCATGGCGTGAGCTGGGCGGGCAGCGTTTCGATGCAACCTACGCGGCCGACGCGATCACCATCGTGACCACGGCGGCCGATGGGTCGAAGACGACGAAAACGCTCAAGCCCCCTGCCGACGGGATCGACAATGATGAGAGCTTGCAGGTGCAGCGCGCCTTGCCGTTGGCGGCCGGCTACGCCACCCGGTACACCGACGTGATCCAGACCACCGGCCAAACGGCGCCTGTCCAGGTCTCCGTGACCGGCGCTGAGACCATCACTGTGCCGGCCGGCACCTTCCCGACCTGGCACACCGTCCTGGATTACGGCAGCGGCAAGCATGACGCCTGGTACGGGCAGCAGCCGCCCTACGCGTTGGTCAAATACGTGAATCGGGCGTCGGGCGCGGTGTTCGAGCTTCGCTCCATCACCGGTGGGTCCGGCGCAGCCGCTCCCGCTGCGGCTGCGACGCCTGCGCCCGCCGCCCCGGTCAAGAGTGGCCCGCCGGCGATCAACGTGCCGCTGCTCGTTGCGTCGGTGGTCGTGCAATATCCGCTCATGATCGTCTTCCCGCTGGTGTTGGGCTGGTGGATTCACCGGCGCTACCGGGTGGGGTGGGGCGTATTCCTGGCCGGCGCGGCGACCTTCGTCGCGTCGCAGGTAGTGCATCTGCCGCTCAACTGGGCGCTGGGACTGTTGGGCGGCGGGCGAGGTGTGGCGCTCTGGCCGCTGGTACCGCTGGCGTTGGTCGCCGGGTTCAGCGCCGGCATCTGCGAGGAAGGCGCGCGCTGGATCGTGCTGACCTTCTTCCTGAAGCGGACCCGGACCTGGTCTACCGGCCTGCAATACGGCGCGGGCCACGGCGGCGCGGAGGCGATCATTTTCGGGTTGTTAGCCGCGTTCTCGCTGATCCAGATGATCATTCTGCGATCGCTCAACCTGTCGGCCATGAATCTGCCGGGCACGACCCCCGGCCAGGTGCAGGCAGCCGTGGCTCAGTTCTGGGCCACGCCCTGGTACATGGCCGTTGTGGCCGGGCTAGAGCGGCTGTTCGCGATCACCGCGCAGATCGCGATGGCGCTGCTGGTCGTGCGCTCGGTCGCGCGGCGGCAGGTCGGCTGGCTGCTGGCGGCGATCGGCTTTCACGCCGCGATCGACTTCTGGGCCGTGTGGGGTGCGGGCACTGTCGGGACGCTCGGCGTGGAAGCAGGCGTGGCGATCGCTGCCGCGCTTGCGTTCGGGCTGATCCTCTGGCTGCGCCCGAAGTCTGGCGAAGAGCCGCAAGGGCCAGGGGTCGCCCCTGCAACGCCGCCGATGTTGGCGCCCGCGCCGACAGCCACTGACCTTGCCCCACACCCGCTGACTCCCGAAGAGTTGGCGCGACGGGCAGAGGCTTCGAAATACGAGTGATCTGTGTTAGAGGAGGGGGGATCCATGATCCGAACTCAGGGGCTCTGCAAGTATTTTCAAAGCGATCATCGCGAGATCAAGGCCGTGGACGGTCTCGATCTCCAGGTCAACGAGGGTGAGGTGTTCGGCTTTCTCGGCCCCAACGGTGCCGGCAAGACGACCACCGTCCGCATGCTTGCCTGCCTGATCGGTCCGACCACAGGCCGGGCCTGGGTCAACGGCCTGGAGGTGGGGGGCGCGGACACGCAGATTCGCGGTCAGGTGGGCATCCTCACCGAGTCGCCGGGCCTGTACGAGCGGCTGAGTGCCCGCCGCAACCTGGAGATCTTTGCCGAGCTGTACGGCGTCAAGGATGTGGCGGGGCAGGTCGAAAAATATCTGAGGCTGCTCGACTTGTGGGATCGCCGCGACACCGAGGCAAGTTCCTTCTCCAAAGGTATGAAACAGAAGCTGGCGATCGCCCGCGCGCTGCTCCACGAGCCGCCGGTCATCTTCATGGATGAGCCCACGAGCGCGCTCGATCCCGAGTCAGCCAAGACCGTGCGTGACTTCATCGAGACGCTGCGCGGCCAGGGCCGGACGATCTTCCTCTGCACGCACAACCTCGACGAGGCCGAGCGCCTGTGTCATCGCATTGGCGTCTTCCGCCAGCGGTTGATCGCCGTGGATACGCCCGACGCGTTGCGCCGGCAACTTTTCGGCCGCCAAACCGTCGTGCACCTGGCGCAGGTCACCGATCAACTGGCCGCGACCGTGCGCGGACTGTCCTTCGTCAAGCACCTGGATGTGCTGCCGGGCGAACACGGCGGGGGAAAATTCGTCGTGAGCCTGAGCGACCCGGCGGCCCAGAACCCTGCCATCGTCCAGGCGCTGGTGAGCCAGGGCGCGCAAATCCAATTCGTCAACGAGCTCAAGCATTCGCTGGAGGATGTGTACTTGAGCTTGATGCAAAACGGCACGGCACGCTGACTGATTTCTGAAAGGTTGGGGTGAGGGGGTTTCAATGAACCCAATTCGTACGATCATGTCTAAAGAGTGGTCCGATGTCAGGCGGAACAAGCTGGTCTTCTCGGTCGTCTGGGGGATACCGCTGCTGATGGCAGCTATTCCGACCGTGATGCTCATCATCATGGCCCGCGTGCCGATCAAGCAGAGCGACTATCAGGAGTTGGGCCGGATGTTGAACAATCCGCTCTTCAATGGCATGAGTCCGGCCGAGGCAATGCAGTCGGTGCTTGCCAGCAATTACCTGGTGCTCTTCCTGATGATGCCGCTCATGGTGCCGGTGACCATCGCGGCCTACAGCATCGTGGGCGAGAAGATCACGCGCTCGCTGGAGCCGTTGCTGGCGACCCCGATCACCACGATGCAACTGCTGCTGGGCAAGGGGCTCGCGGCCGCGCTTCCAGGGATCGTCACCGCCTGGATCAGCTACGGCATCTTCCTGATCTTCGCCCGCATCTTCTCGGTAAGCGACCGCGTGTTCAGCGTGTTCATAAACCCGATGTGGCTGGTCGCGATGTTCGTGCTGGCGCCTCTCCTGACAGTGATGGCGGTAAACGTCGGCGTCATTGTCAGCAGCCGGACCAATGACCCGCGCGCCGCCGAACAGCTCGGCTCGCTGATTATCCTGCCGCTGATGATCCTGTTCATCGGTCCGTTGACCGGCTTCATCATGCTCAACAGCTTGACTTTCTGGATCAGCTCTTTGATCGTGGCAGTCCTCGACGTGGGGTTGGTCTACCTGGGCGTGACGCTCTTCCAGCGGGAGACGATCTTGACGAGGTGGAAGTAGCTGGAGCGTGGTGCGTAGTGCGTGAAGCGTAGAAGTAGAGTGTCTTCTGACGGAAGACGTCTTGACGGGATGGAAGTTCAGGAGGGTGGCTGCCGGAAGCCGGGACCCATCGGCCCCAGCTTCCGACTTCCAGCCTCCAGCTTCCAGTTTCCAGCACGGGGCGTGCGATGAATGCTAACCGCCGTCTGTTCCTCTATTCGACCGCACTGGCCGGCTTGTTGTTGCTGCTCGCCAGTGCGCTCGTTTTGGTCCGCCAATACGCGAGCGACCTTCTTGGGAAGCCATCGGCTGCGACTGTGCCGGCGGGCCTGACCCTGCCGTTGCTCGTTGTCGCGCTGATCGGCCTGATCGCCTGGGTGGTGCCCTGGGGGATCGCCAATCATGCGGCGCGACCGTTGACAATGGCCGGGGCTGTCGAACGGGCCTCGCCTGCGCGCAAGGCTTACCTCTACGCTGGGCAGTTCGCCGCGTTGGCGGCCATCGTCATCCAGGCGGGGCTGGCGCTACGCGCTCTGTTCCTGCCCATGCTGGACGGCGCGACCGCCGAGCTAAAGGCATGGCTTGCGGCGCCTGTCTCGTTGGCTGCTGCTTGCATCGTCGCCCTAGTCTTCTGGGGCTACCTGCGCTGGGAAACAGTGCGCGACGGCGATTTCGGTCACGAGCCGGACCGTGGAGCCAACTGGCGCCGGGCCTATGTCTACCTGGCAGCATTAGTCGGGTCATTCCTGGCGATCGCCGGCGCGGGTGAGCTGCTGCGCACTCTGTTGACGGTCTTGAACGGCGGAACAGGGATCGCGTCGTGGCAGGGCCGCGTCGCCAACTCGCTCGCTGCGTTGATCGTTGGTGCGCCGCTGGCGCTCCTGACGTGGGGACGAGCCGACCGGCAGGCTGTCAACGCGCCCGCCGCGGAGGTCCATGCGTTGAGCCGGGTGGCGCTCCGCTATGGCGGCCTGTTTGCGGGCACGGTCGTGACGTTGTTCAGCCTGGGTTATCTGCTGGACCAACTCTTCCTGTTTATCCTCAGACGCCCGTTCGGTCCGTACTGGACGCCCGCCGTGGCGTATTCGCCGGTGGCATTGATCACCTGGCTGTCGTGCGCGGGCGGCGTGCGACAGGATGTGGCGCTGGCTGGCGAGGGTCCACAGACCGCAACCATTCGCCGCCTGGGCCGCTATACCATCGTGGCTGCGGCGCTGGCCGCGTTTTGGTTCGGGCTGACTCAGTTCGTGCGTCTGATCCTGCTGGGGCTGCTCGGCGTTCAGCCCGCCGATCCCGCGGCCGCGGCGCTTTTGCAGGAGCAATTCGCCCGCACGGCAGCCCTGGCGCTGGTGGGCGCACCGGCGTGGTGGGGGCACTGGTGGTCGCAGCAAGCGCGGGCTCGCATCCCAGGGACAACTGGCCACGCGGAGCGGGCTTCGGCCTTGCGCCGCGGCTATCTGTATGCCATCATCTTGATCGGTGCTTGCATCGCGCTGGCATCCCTGGGCTTCGGGGCATTTCTTGCGCTGAACGGACAGGTGGCCGGCGTGGCCGGCCTCCGGGCGGGCGCAGCCACTGCGGGCGCCGCCGCCCTGATTGCGCTACTGTGGGCGATCTCCCACGCGCTGACGTTGCGGGGTGATGACCGCTGGCTGATAGCGGATAGCAGATTGCAAATAGCAGATGGCAGAGAGCAGATGGCAGACGAGGTACCGGCGACCAACCGCGGGCCGCGCAGCTTTCAACGTGAGGCTTTGCCTGCACTGGCGGAGGTGCTCAATCCTCAACCCGCCGTTGTCAGCCAACGGCCCTCGGCGACCGTTGTCGTGATCGACGGCGCGGATGGGGCCGTGGGCACGGCGCTGTTGTCTGTCCTGCATCGGGCAATGCCGGCCGCGGTGTTCTGGCCGATGGGGCTGAATGCGGCCGCGCAGGTCGCCATGCTGAACGCGTTGGGGGCAGGCACGCCGCCGGCGGTTCCGCCCGACGCATTGGCGCGGGCCATCGCGATCCTGGGGCCGAGCGATATCACCATGTCCGGCGGCCTGGATGGCGAAGTGACGGATGAACTGGCAGCGGCGTTGGCGGGAAGCTCCGCACGGCTCCTGCTGCTTCCGCCGCGCGATCCCCGGCTGCGTTGGGTGGCTGCACCCGATTGGCCGCTGGAGCGCTGGGTGGAGAACGCGGTGATCGAGGTGAGCGGGCTGTTGACGATGGACGATTGACCATGGACGATAGCAGTCGCCGTCTCACCCGGAGGGGCCGTAGCGTCGCACCCGGCATGAGAAACCGCTCTGAAAATCGTCCAGGCGTGCCATCCACGAATGCCACCACGAATCCACGAATAGCTTCCCGCTGGATTCGTGAATTCGTGTCATATTCGTGGACGGCCGATGCTGACTTTCATCTGCCGTGGCGTCGCACCCGGCATGAGAAACTGCTCTGAGAATAGCGGGGATGAGGGGATCAAGGGATGGGGCAGCAGGAATAATCCCCTCATCTCCCAATCCCCGCTTGTTCGCATCTGCCCAAAACCCAAAGCAACCGATCCCCAATATCCGGTCAGGAAGAAGTAGCAGGGCGGGTGATGCCTGTGATCATCGAGACCTGGAAACGGCGGGCACGCCGACTGAAATCCGAGACTTATGCGCTCTACCTGGCGTACCGTGATCCGCGCGTGCCGTGGTACGCCAAGGCATTTGCCGCGTGTGTCGTCGGTTACGCGTTCAGCCCCATCGATCTCATCCCCGATTTCATCCCCATTCTGGGCTACCTGGACGACCTGGTGCTGATCCCGGTCGGCATCGCGCTGACACTGCGGATGATCCCGCCGGAGGTCATGGCCGAGTGCCGGACGCGGTCGGAGCTGGCGGCCGGGAAGCCAATCAACCGGGTCGCCGCGGCCGTCATCGTGGCAATCTGGCTTGGGCTGGCCGCGTTGGCAGTAGTATGGATACTACGAATCAAGGTATAATTGCTGCAAGCTCCCCGAAAATCCTCGACCGAGGCGGAGATCATGCGTTCGTTGACGGTCTCGTACAATGGCCGGTTCCAGGATGGCTTGACTGCCGATGCCCTGGTGGCAGCGCTCGCCGATCCGCATCACATGATCTGGGTGGACATACAGGACCCGGCGGACGATGACGTGGTGTTGCTCCAGGATCAGTTCGGCTTCCACCCGTTGGCGATCGAGGACGCCACCCGCGCGCATGAGCGCCCGAAGGTGGACGCTTACGGCGTCCCCGGCGATTTCGATGCCGACGGCACGCCGGATGTCCTGGAGGCGCCGATTTCATCCCCCTCGGCACCCACGGCGACCGGCGAACCCGCCTCGTCAAAAATGGGCCAGCCGGCATCGCAGGTTCCCCAGGAGGTGCCCGCTGAGATCAGCTCGACCGAGGACGCGATGGGAGAATCGGTGCTGATTCCCCTCTACCCGGCGCCCGCGGCGGCCGTCGCTGCCGCGGAGACCCCGATGGAACGCAGCTACTACTTCGTCGTTTTCTACGCGGCTGCGTACAATCCCCAGGCCGACCACATCGATGCGGTCCCCGTCAGCCTCTTCATCGGCGCGAACTACCTGGTAACCGTGCACTCTGGCTTCATCCCGCGCATTGCCGACACCCTGGCGCGTTGGCGCGCGCCGCGGAGCCCGCTGGGCCACCGCATCGGCGCGCTGGTGCACGCGCTGCTCGATTCGATGGTGGATGACTACTTCCCGCTCATGGACCAGGTGGCCGACCGGGTGGAAGATCTGGAAGACACGATCTTCACCCATTTCGACGAGAGCTCCATCGAGACGATGTTCCGGCTGAAGAAGGACCTGCTCGCCATGCGCCGGGTTGTTGCGCCGGAGCGGGACGTGCTTAACGTGCTCCTGCGCCGCCAACTGCCCATTTTCTCGTCCGAGGATGTGGCTTACCTCCAGGACGTCTACGACCACATCGTGCGCGTGACGGACAATATCGACACCTACCGCGATCTGCTTTCCAGCGCGCTGGACTCGTATCTCTCGCTCCAATCGAACAAGCTCAACCAGATCATGAAGACGTTGACCGTTGCCTCGATCATCCTGATGACGGCCGCGTTGATCACCGGCTTCTACGGGCAAAATTTCAAGTTCTTCCCGGAATTGAGCTGGCCGCTTGGCGCCTTCTGGGCGCTGATCCTGATGGCCGCGGCCACCATTGGACTGGTGGTCTATTTCCGGTGGAAGAAATGGCTGTAGGGGCGACCGGCCGGTCGCCCCTACAATACCACCCGTCGGCCGGTTGCCCCTACTTCCATCCCCCGGCTGCCCCCATCACCGTGCCCGCCAGCGCCGCGCTGACGCCCGTCGGCTGAAAGCTGAACCGCACGAACACCGGGTCGTGATCCGAGCTGCGACGGCTGGTCGTGTCCGGGACGCGTTTCTCCGGGAAATCGGCGTTGATGTGCACGGGACCGCCGGCCAGGTAGTAGCGATCCAGCCCGGGGGTCATGAGGAAATGGTCCAGCACCTCCGACAAGCCGTTGAACACGTAGGTGTAGCGAGCTGCCGGAGACAGGTGTGCCTCGTAGAGATTGACGAAGCCGACGAACTGCGCCAGGGTCGGTGTGCCCAGCGGGTCGTTGAAGTCGCCCAGCGCAACCGAGTTCGGCTCCGCCAACAGGCCCGCGACAAAGCGCGCCTGCCCGGCGCGGCGGGGCGCGTTGGCCGTCTCATCCCCGCGCTTCGACTTGAGATGGTTGACGACGATCCGCACGTCCAGGCTCCGGCCGCCGGACGCGTTCCGCACGGTCAGGTCAGCGACGTACGGCGGCCGATCGAAGAGCGGGTAGGCGCCGGCCCCGCACGGGTTCGGTCGAGCTCGCGAGCCGGTCGCAAAGGCATAATCTACGCCGTAGTCAACCGGCGTGCAGGCTTGAGGCTGGTCGCTGCTGCGGAGTGTCACCCGTCCGGCGTCGTACAGCAGGCCAACGGTGATGTCCCGCGCGTCCGCGCTCTCGAAGTAGTCATAATGGAAGGACGGCCCGATGGCTCGCGCCAACGCCTCCCAGATGGCGTCCTTGCCCTCTACTTCCTGCACGCCGATGATGGTGCAGCCGCGCAAGTCTTCCCGGATCGCCGTCGCCCGCTTCGCAAGCTCCAACTCAAACGCTTCCCGGGTCGGCGGCGACCAATCACCGGCGTCTCCGTCACCGTCGTCGATCGCGTCGAAGAAATTCTCCAGGTTGAAGGTGCAGATGGCGAATTGTTCGGGACCGATGGGCACTTCCACATCGGTCATGGGGGGCTTGGGCGAATCCGTGCGGGCGATCCGGATCGGCGCGGGATCATCGACCAGCAGCACGTAGCGGTCGAACTGGTAAGCCAGCATGCCTGTCAACCCCTCGGCCGACACGCGGTCGCCTGTGCCCACCTCCGGCAGATCGACGCCCAGGCCGCCGGTGAGGTAGATCATGCCGTGTCCCACCGGCAGGCTGGTGACGGCCGAGGGCGAACCCGACCGGTCAAAGATCCGCTCTCCGAAAAGAGGGCTGGCGCGTTCTATCAGCGCAATCTCCGGTTCGCCCGCGGGGAAGCGGGAGGCGAACCGTGCGGTCGGACCGACCACCGCGGCGTCGAAGCTGAGCGTGACCCGCATCCCCTCGAACGGCTCGTATCGGGCGGCCGGATCAGTCGTGGGGTCGATCAGCGGCTCGATGGAAGCCGGCGCTGGCAGGTCGCAACGGCCCATCAGCCGATAATCGGCTTCGGTGTCTCCCTGTAACCCCACGATCTCGCTCTGGCCGTAGAATTCCTGCACACCGAAATCGCGTAGCTCTACCTGGTCACCGGGCTGTAGGTCGCGAGGGTTGCTCCAGCCGTCGTAGCGGTACACAAAGATGCCCTCGGAGGTGCGTGGATCGTCGTCAGGCCGATCGCTCTGCAGGAAGAAGCCGCTGGCCGCCACGCCCGTGATGCAGCCGGCCAGGCATGGGAGGCCGATCTTGCCGTCGAAAGGTGAGGCCGCGCCGGTTCCTTGAATCTGGGAGATGGTGAGGGTAACGTCGCACGCGGCCGCCCCCGCACAATCGCCGGGGAGCACATCGGCCTGCGACCGGGGCCAGATTTGCGCGCCGTCGTAATCCGCGCTGAGGCCGACGACCGTTGCGGGGCAGCCCTCCTTCAGCGTCGCGATCGAGATGCCCGCCTGCTTTTCCAGGAAAATTGCAGCATCGCCCACCCGGAAGCGTCGATCGCTCAGCCGGGACACTGTACCTGTCACGGATACCAGCCATCCCTCGGTGGCTTCCCCGATCTCCTCCGGGGCAACGACCTTGGGTGCCGCGGCTTGACCCTGCCCCAGCCGAATAACCTGTTGGGGCGAGGCTGGCGTCAGCTCCAGCAGGCCGTGGTACTCCGCCAGGCGACCGGTGACGCAGACGTCATCGCCGACCGCCAGCGATTGGCCGATCCCGGCCGCGCGGTAGACGTAGATGCCGCCAGTCGCGTCCTGCAAAGCAAACGATTGGCCGTCGTTGAACGCACCGGTCGGTGCGGTGACGACTCCCCGCGCGGTGGCTCGCGCGCCCGCTCGCAGTCGGCGGACGTCGGTGATGGCCGATGCGCCGGAACATGGATCATTCGGCGCGGAAGTTTTGGCAACTGGCCGGGGTGCCGATGTGATTTCGGGCAACCACAGGATGAGCAGGAGCAGGGCGAGCGCCAGGGTCTGAGGCATGGGCGACCTCCGCAGATAGCCAGGGGGGAGCAGCCATCATGTAACCACAGATAAAGCGATCCGTCAAGGTCCGTCCACTACTACCCACTTCCCACCTGTGCTATAATGGCGTCGCCGTTCCGTGTACGGCGCTGCCCGTATGGGTTACGTGGCATCGCGAAGCATCCTCTAGGATGCATGACGTATGGCGCAGCACTTTGGAGGGCTTTATGCGCGTCCAAGATTTTCCCCGTCCGGCAAACGACAATCGACGTGGGGTTCACTGGTCAGCGTCGGTTTATCATCCCACTGGAGCCGCCTTGGACTTCTGGATCAGCGAGCTGCAGGCCATGAACATCAAGTGGGTCAAGTTGCTGGATGATGGTGGTGGCTCGTCGCTCGAGCTTTGCACGCGCCTGCTGGCCGCTGGCATCATGCCGATTGTCCGGCTTTACCGCCTGGAACCGAATCCGGGTCATATCGGCGGACGTGAAGAAGACACGGTGCGTCGGCTGGTGGCCCAGGGTGTGCGCTATTTTGAAACCAACAACGAGCCCAACCTGCCGGCCGAATGGAAGAGCGGTCATATGCCATCCGACTGGCTCGACGTCGTCATAGATAATTTCATCTACGATGCCGACAAGATCATCAGCCTGGGTGGGCTGCCTGCTTTTCCCGCGATGGGCATCGGCAGCGAAGACACTCCGATGGCGACCGTGGTTCAAAAGGGCCGCGCGGATCTGTTCGAGAAGGGCGCCTGGATCGCGATCCATAACTATACGTTGAACCATCCACTGGATTACCCATACGATTCGGTGAACCAGGAGGGCACGCCGCTTGCCCAGGATGAATACGACCGCCTGGCCCCGTGGGCATGGGAGGGCCGCTCGCTCGAACAGATCAATGCCTGGCGCGCGTCCGATAAGAACCCGGGTGCGACCTTGCAGAATGATGCGAGCTGCTTCCTGGCTTTTAAACTCATGGACGATTTGGTCCTCAAAAGGTTGGGCCACAAGGTGCCCATCCTCAGCACCGAGGGCGGTCCGGTGGTCGGCTGGAAGGATGATCGGCGGTATCCTCGCATCGACCCCGGCACACATGCTGAGTGGGTGGTAGGCATCAATGATTTTCTGCAAGGCGGTCGCGAGATTAACGGCTGGCACTGCCCCGACAATTACTTCACTATGTGCCATTGGTTGCTCGCGAACTACCGGCTGGGTTTTATGGCGCCAGGTTGGGAAAGCCAGGGCTGGTATAGCGACTGGTGGAACAGCGATTTTCACCTGAGCGGCGAGCTGCCGGTCGTGGCCGCGGTCAAGGCCATGCGCTCCATCGCCGTAGATCAGGCTAAAACGGCAGTTGTGGAAGGCCGCGTGTTGCGGGCCGACACCGACGAGCCGTTGGCAAACCTGGCTGTGGCACTGTTGGCCGGCGGCCAGGACGTCGCCTCAACGGCCACTGCTGCCGATGGATCGTTTCGCTTCGATCATTTGACTCCTGGCGCCTACGATGTGTCTATTGCGCCCTGGGGAGTTGTTCGAGGTGGCGTGGTCGCGACGCCCGATCCGTTCGTGCCGCTGACGATCCGGCTTGTAGGTGGGCAAAGCAGCGTCTTGACAGGGACAGCGCGCGATGCCGCCGGCGCAACATTGGCCGGCGTTCACGTTACCCTCCAGCGCGATGGCACGCTGCTCGGTGAGACCGACACCGGCGCAGATGGCACGTTCAGCTTCAGTGGCCTGCCGCTGGGTACCTACCGGCTCAGCGCGACAGGGGTCGTCGTGGCCGGGATTGCGCTGGATGGCTGGCAGCCCAAAACCATGAGCTTGACGGTTGGTGTCGCGCCGGGTTATCGCTACGCTGTGATCCAGCAACGGCTCGTGCCGGAAGGGGAGGCGGTCGACCAAAATGCATTTTTCGGTACGGTATCTGACGCGGACGGGAAGGGCATCAACGGGATCAACGTTCAGATGTCATGGCAGGGAGCCTCTTCTGGCACCAACTTTCCGATCACCCAAACAGGGAAAGACCCGTACAAGCCGGCCGGCCGCTATGAGCACATCCACACCCAGGGGACTTTCCAGCTCCAGGTGACCCAGGGCGATTGGCCCAGCGATGTGGCCGATGGCCTGGAGACGGCCCACGTGCCCGGCCGCGAGGGTCAGCCGATCAGCTACGAAGTGGATTTCCAGCTCCAGCCTGTTGGCGAACCGGCCCAGGTGGTCGGCGCGGTGAGCGGTGCCCAGCCGGGCCGCATCATGCATCTCAACGGCCCCGGAGGTATCCTGGAAACGCAGTTGGCCGACGACGGGAGCTTCGCCTTTCTCGATTTGTCGCCGGGCCAGTACAGCCTGGAGCTGGCGGACCTCGGCGTCATCACCGACAACATCGCGCTGGATGCGGGCATGCAGTTCAAGCAATTGTTTGCCATGCAAAGCGCGCTGACCGGCTGTGTTTTGGCTGCGCCGGATGGGCTGACGGCCGTGCTCTACGCGCCGCAGCCCTGGAGCTGGACGCGACAGATGCCGCTGGAGCCTGATGGCAGTTTCGCCTTTGAAGGTCTGCCGCCAGGCCGCTATCGGCTGGAGATCGGTGAGATCGTGCTCCAGAGCCTGGAACTTAACGGCGAGAACCGCCTGCAACTTGCGACCATCGATCTGGCGGAGGGCTGCCACAGTGTTGTGCGCGGCCGGGTAGCCGATGGCGCCGGGCAGCCTCAAAGCGACATCCTGCTGACCTTGCGATGCAACGATACGATCGTGGCGCAAGCACATACAGCCGCGGACGGCACCTATCAGTTTGTCAATCTGCCTGCCGGCGTTTATCAACTGGAAGTCGCGGGGATGGGCGTAGTCGCTGACAACATCGCCCTGGACGGCGAGCGCGAATACATTGCAGATGTGCTGTGGGCCGGCACAGGTCCGCGCAGCGTCTTGCAAGGTCGCGTGCTGGCCGGAGACGTCCCGGTGGCGGGCGCAACGGTGCGACTCTTGCTGGATGGCGCCGAAATCGCAAGCACTCAGACGGACAGTAATGGCGCGTTCCGGTTTTCCAGCCTGTCGGGCGGCCTCTATGCATTAGCCGTCGGCGATGGTGATCCGCAGGTGAGCAATATCCAGGTAGATGAAGACGCCACGGTCACCCGTGACGTAGTCTTGCCGCCCAAGCCAGCCAAGCTGTTGGAGAGCTTCCTGCTGTTCGAGCCGCCAGCCGCTCAAGATTCTTCCCTAGACGTCGAGACACGGCTTGCGCTGGCCCTGGCGCTGGATTATCTGACGCGTACGGGATCCGTGGGCGGGTTCAGCCTCGAGGATGCGGCCCAGGCCAAGCAGGTGATCATCGTCGGTGATGTTGTTCCGACTTCGGTCGATAGCCAACTCCAGGCGGCTGGTTGCCAGGTTTCCCGTTTGGCTGGCGATGCATTTGCATTGGCCGCGGCTTTCAAGCTGCTGTCGGCGAGCACGGCACAGTGACGGCTGGGGTTGAAAGGGGTTGAGACCATGAGCTTTCTAGAGCGCATCGGGAGTTGGTTCGGCGGCGAAATCCACAAGGTGGAACCGCCGACGGTGCTGCCCCGTCCGCGTGCATCCATTGCGCCTCGCGAACCGATCAACGACGCCCAGGCGTATGGCGTGGCAATCGTCCGGGCAACTGTGCCGCCGGGCACCTGGTATTGGCAGGCGGTGCGCGTCCACCACCTGACGCCGGAAGAGAACGGCGGTAATCATCACATCTTCCTGGATCTGTTCGATCCGCTCACGGCCACCGAAGCCAACCCCCTGGGCGGACGGGTTTTCGGCGCGCGCGTCCGGGTCATGTGGGATGGTGGCGAGCAAGTGGTGACGGTGGAAAAGCCGCTGAATGAACCCGGAGCCAACTTTCCGATGTGGAAATGGCAAGTTTGCTCCGTGGAGGTGTTGGGAATGCCTGGTGAGGCGTTGCCTTCGGATCGCGTCATCGGGATGCATACCGGCCATCCCGATGAAGCCGTCGGGAACACGCTTTTTCATCACTCTTTCAGCGTGACTTTCCTGAAGGTCCGTACGCCCGACGCCATCCACTCCGATAGCGTGATTTACGGCGTCATCCATCAGGCCGCGGGTCGCACCGCGTCGCTGGTCAAGGACGGGACGACCGTCGCCAGCCAGGTTATCGGTGCAAACGAGACATTCCGATTCACCGATCTGGGTGCGGGTGAATATACGGTCGTGGTGGAGGGCACGCAGCTTCGCAGCGATCCGATATACCTGAACGGTCAGGATCAGAGCCAGCTTGAGCTGACGCTTATCGTGGCGGAGAGTTCGATTGCTGGCTGCGTGCACAACGGCGCCGGCCGGACGCTTTCCTTGACCCGGGAAGGGATCGAGGTGGCGACCCAGGTCGTGGCTGACGACAAAAGCTATCGCTTCACAGGCTTGACCGCGGGAACGCATCGTGTGGTAGTTGCCGGCACGCGCCTCGTCTCACCGGCCGTTACGCTGGACGGGACCAACGCCGTCACCCTGGATCTGGTGGCCCCGGCCGCGAACAAATCCCTGGCGCACTATGTCCTGTTCGGCCCGCCGGATCACCCCGCGACCAAGGCCCGCCTGTTGCTCGCGCAAGACTACCTGCTGACGTTCGGGCCATCCTTCGGGTTTAGCCTGCAGGAAGCAAGCAATGCTGGCCTGGTGACCATCATTGCCGGGACGGACACCATCAGCGCCCAGGCCGAAGCCGATCTCGGGGCGGATGGCACGCCTGTGCAACGCATCGCGGGGAGCGCGTCCGAGGTTGCCGCAGCGCTGGCGGAACGCATCGCGGGCGGCAGACCGTTCTGATTCGTTGAACAGATATGATGAAGCCTACGAGGCGAGAGGCGGGTGGGCAGTCATTGCAAGGAGCGGTGCTGGCCTCAGGTCACACCGGACGGCAAATGCAGCGATGAAGCAATCTCCATCCTTGCGCGGGGGATTGTTTCGGGCTAACACCCTCGCAATGACATGTTATGAGCAAGTGTCGGACACTTCGTCAGCTCGCCGCGTCCTGCTCCTGGAGCAGCGCCGGTTGTGTGATCTCGACCGGCTCCAGTCTGGTGCCGTGGCCGTTACCCGAAGGCTTCGCCTGGCCGACCGGGGTTGCGCAATAGGGGCAGGCCACCCAGTTCAACTCCAACGGTTTGCCGCATGACATACAGGTGCGCCGCAGCTCCGTCCGGCACATCGGGCACACCAGCCAATCTGGCTCGGTGACGGTCCGGCACTTGGGACAGGCCCGTCGCGTGGTGATATCACGCAGCAATGCCTCTTCCTCCAGTTGCCGGTCATACACTTCAGCCAGGGTCGTCTTGGGCCGCAGCAGAAGATAAAGCACCCAGCCGATGGGGCCGATGACGAGCGCCAGCACGATCGCCAGCAGCCACGCAAATACATCACGCGTGCGCGACCGGATATCGCGGAACGTCCAGACCACCAAGCCTATCCAGAACGCCACGGTCAGGCTTGCAAGCACAGCCACCGCGATCTCCAGCACCACGCCGATTTGGTTCAGCAACTCAGGCGGAAATTGCATTGCAGGATCAACCTCACTTCTGACCCGTCCCCGGGGAAATCGTGCGCCACCGGCTCACCAAAACCTGGCGGCAGACATTCAGATGATACCACAGAGAGCGCGGCCCGGCAAAAGCCGGACTACCCGAACAGGTGGGGTTCAAGGTTTTGCAACGCTGCGGGTGCATCATGCATGTGGTGAGCACGCCACTGGTCACGCAGAGCGTGAGCGAGTGTTCCCCAAGTCGCCCAAGACGGCGAATATCCAGCGAAGAATCCGTTTCTCGTCGTTAGCACATGACGGATGCTTCACTGGCGACTCGCCGCAACGCACCCTGAGTCGTCAACCCGTTCACGCTCTGCGTGACACTACAAGGCGATTTGTGCAAAACTGTACTGGGCAGAGACATGATGCACGGCCCAAATGCTCACGCCAAGACGCAAAGAGCGCCAAGATAGTGATTCTTTGCGTCCTTTGCGCCTTTGCGTGAGATCGTCGCCCGGCAGC
>Ga0172368_10000233_pt1 | contig 78820 bp, 85 predicted proteins | sample Lak11m_FD_114540 | JGI IMG/M metagenome (GOLD analysis project Ga0172368, IMG submission 114540) | Freshwater microbial communities from Kabuno Bay, South-Kivu, Congo - kab_022012_11m | ecosystem: Environmental > Aquatic > Freshwater > Lake | place: Democratic Republic of the Congo: South-Kivu...
AAAGTTCTCTCTGTCAAAGCTCGGGGGATCCTGCTTCGGGCAGGACGACCAAGTGGTTAATCCTGCCCCGCAGGACTCTACCACTGAGCAATAAAAAAGTTCTCTCTGTCAAAGCTCGGGGGACAGGATTTGAACCTGCGACCAAGTGGTTAACAGCCACCTGCTCTACCACTGAGCTACCCCCGAACTTTGACAGAGAGAACTAATTACCGACGAACAACTAAACGGAGCCGACCAAGTGGTTAATCCTGCCCCGCAGGACTCTACCACTGAGCCCCGCCTCGCCGAAGACGGCGAGTCGAGGCGGGTACCCCCGAGCCCTGGATGTTTTTTACGCCGATACTCTATCAATAATCCAATAATTTTTCAATCCCCTGGCTGTGACGGATCTTTTCGAGGGCTTTGGCTTCGATTTGACGAATACGTTCACGGGTCACATCGAACTCTTCACCTACTTCTTCTAACGTGTGGGAAACCCCGTCGACCAGCCCAAAGCGCATTTCTAAAATCTTTTGCTCGCGAGGGGACAGGTCGCGAATAATGTTTTTAACATAATCGCGCAAGAGCTGCAATGCCGCCGCGCGGTCTGGGGCGACAGTTTTAACGTCTTCGATAAAGTTCTCGAGTGTACTGTCTTCGTCATCATCACCAACGGAAGTTTCCAGTGAAATGGTGTCTTGCGAGATTTTGATAATATGACGAACTTTGTCGAGCGATTCATGCATTTCGGCGGCAATTTCTTCCGGCAGCGGTTCGCGGCCCAAGTCTTGAATCAGCTGACGTTCAATCTGCTGGAACTTATTGATAGTTTCCACCATGTGCACCGGAATCCGAATGGTGCGCGATTGATCGGCCAAAGCGCGGGTAATGGCCTGGCGGATCCACCACGTGGCGTAAGTGGAAAACTTATAACCCTTTCTATATTCAAACTTTTCCACCGCCCGAAACAAACCGATGTTTCCCTCTTGAATCAAGTCGGCCAGCGACAGACTTTTGCCCACAAACTTTTTAGCAATCGACACCACCAACCGCAAGTTGGCTTCGATTAAGCGGCGTTCAGCTTCGCGGTCGTTCTTTTCTTTACGTTTAGACAGCGCTACTTCTTCTTCACCGGTGAGCAACGGTACTTTACCAATTTCTCGCAAATACATTTGAATCGAATCAGCGGAAATTTCCGACAAATCAATTTTAGGCGAGTCTTTTTCCGGCACGTTGCCCGTGGCCTCTTGCAACACTCGCACCCGTTCGGCGGCCGCCCGTTGGCCCAACAAGCCGGTTTTTATTTCTACCACCTGCACCCCGGAACGGTCGAGCTGATCCCAAAAATCTTCGTACAGTTCAATATAATTTTCTACATGCGGAAAAGTGTACATTACTTCCGTTTCAGTTACAAAACCACGCGTGCGGCCCTTTTGGGCGAGCGCTCGAACTTGTTCTTCACTTGGTTTAACAATCGTCACGGCTGGCGCTTGGCGCACGATCGGTTTTTTAGCCGCCTTTGGCTTATTGCCCTTGGCTGGCTTGGCCGGCTTTTTATTTTTTTTCATCGGCCGCCACGAGTGCGCTGGCTTTTTAACGTTTTTCTTTACCATATGGAAATACAGATGAAACAAGAGTGAAAAAGATTAACTTGGACGCAAAATAACCCTAGACCGCATTCACCGTTTTATAACGATGATGCTAGCGGAGGGTGTTGAGTTGATCGGTCAGGCGAGAAAATTGTGCCGAGATGTCATGGAGAGTAGTAGTATCGCCAGAGGCTTCAGCCTGTTTTAGACGAATATTCAGTTGGGCAAGGAGCATTTTGAGCGAGTTTCTTTTAATATCTCGCACGAGCATCGCCACATCGGCCATGGCTGATTGGAAGGGTAATCGTTCCCGTTCTTGACTGCCCAGCATTGAGAGTTGAGTGGCGTAGCCGGCAGGCTCGCCTGGTAGTGCCGTGACAAAGTCATTGATCCAATCCAGCCCCAACGGGCGGGTATGTTGCGCAGTATAATACAAAACCAGTTCGGTGTAAAGGTGTTGGTTCAGCACCCCTGTGAACATCTCCGGGGTGAGTTGATCGATTACGGTTGGAATAAGTGTTGGATGAGCAAACAACAACATCAATAACTGCCGCCCCTGCTGTTCCGCCGGATCGAGTGCTTCGGCCGCCACCACTCGCGGACTAGCCGGCGCATTGGTGAATTTTTGGTGTTTAATGGCAATAAACGCTTCTTGCAGCACGCTTTCTGGTACCGACAGTCGATCGGCCAACTTTTGTAACCAGTGGCTTTGTTCCACCGGACTGGCCATATCGGCAATCACCGGTAGCAGCTGCGTCACAATCCCCTTTTTAACTTTTGGGTCGGCCACATTAGCCGGATCCACCACGGTTTGAAAATAATAATCCATCACCGGTAAAGACTGGGCGATGACTGTCTGCCAAGCGGCGGCACCACGTTCACGAATAAAACTATCGGGGTCGTGGCCTTCTGGTAAATTGACTAATTTAACGTCGAGCCCGGCGGCTAGCGCAATACTAATTGAACGCTGCGCAGCGTGCACCCCGGCCGTGTCGCGGTCAAAACACAAAACAACCGTTGGTGCGTAACGCTTTAATAACAGACAGTGCTCTGGTGTCAACGCAGTACCACAAGGCGCCACCACATTTTTAACACCAGCTTTATGCGAACTAATCACGTCTAAGTTTCCCTCAACCACCACCGACGTTTTCTCGCGTCGAATATGTTCCTTAGCTTTGTCTAACCCCAACAACACTTGGCCCTTATTGTACAGCGGCGTTTGTGGTGTATTTAGATATTTTGCTTCTTTTGCTTCCGGATCGAGTGTGCGGCCGGAAAAACCAACCACATGACCATGATGATCGCACACCGGAAACATCAGCCGATCGCGAAACCGATCGTAAAAACCATCGCGGCGTTCTCGCTGCAAACTCAAACCAGCCGAAAATATTTCCGGTTCGGTATAACCTTTGCCTTTTAAAAAATTACTGGTGGCGTCCCAACTTTCCGGCGCAAAACCAATTTGCCACGCTTGGATTGTAACATCGTCAATGCCACGTCGCTTAATATATTCACGCGCTTTAGTGGCGAGCGTTGAGCGTTGCAGTACTTCGGCATAGTAGCGGGCTGCCAATACATTCAAATCCATCATTCGCGTCCGCAAGTTAGACAGTGCCTGATCTTCTCGCCGTATTTCAACGCCGGCCCGTTGGCCCAAAATACGCAATGCTTCCGGAAACTCTATTCCTTCAATTTTTTGTAAGAACGTAAAAATATCACCACCTTCGTGACAACCAAAACAATGCCAAATCTGCTTGTCGCGCGACGCCATGAACGAGGGCGTTTTTTCGGCGTGAAACGGGCAACGACCCTTCCAGTTAGTACCGGCTTGGGTTAATTTGACGTACTCACCGATTAGTTCAACCACGTCGACTTTGGCCTTAATTTCTTCGGTTGGTGCTGACATATCACCACCAGCTTACCTCGCCCCTAGCCAAAGCGCAAATATTTATCCCAACGCTGGTAAAGTTCTTTCGTAGCCCGTACATCACGCAGATTATAGCGGGCAATATCTAAGTATTTTTCTTCGGCAAATAGACGGGCGACATCATCCCCCGCTACACCTTCAGCCTTTGGGCTAGCAATCCCAAAAGCCCGAGCATACAAATGCAGACTCCCCTTGCGCCGCATCGCGCCATAAAACGACAGCTCGTCTTGCAAGTCGATATGTTCCGCCCCACGTAGTTGGCTAGAACGATAACGGTTCGACATAAAGTTTTTGCTCGGGCGAATACCATGAACGGCTGAGCGAATCATTAAAAATGGAATATCAAAAGTGCGGCCGGCAAAAGTAACTACTCGATCATATTTAGCCACACCGGCCCAAAATTTCTCGAGCATCTCTTTTTCGCCCAACGGTAAAAACTTCACCCCATTTTCTTCTATTTCTTCACCACCATTAGGCGCTTGAAAATAAACCGCACCTTTGTCTTTCTCCGCGTCAAGCACGCCAATCGCCACGATCTCGCCGGTCAATGGCGAAAAACCAAGCTCTTCTTTTAAGTTAGACAGCAACGACCGATACTCGCCGTTGTCGGCCGCTTCGCGTTTAATCCACCGTGTGAGAGTATCTTGGCTGACAGTATCAAGTTCGTCGAAGTTTTCACCAACGGTTTCAATATCGAGAATAAGGGTGGGCATACACTAAGATAATAGGAGTAATTCACGCAGTTGATCGAGTGCTAACCGCCGGTGGCTAATGGCATTTTTTTGTTCCGGCGACATTTCGGCAAAAGTTTGTTCGTACCCATCTGGCTGAAAAATCGGATCCCAGCCAAAATTAGTTTGCCCGCGCGGCGCCACAATTTTTCCCGCTACTAAACCAACCAAGTAATGTTCTTGCCCATGAGAATCGATGTAGCCGATAGTTGCTTTAGCTTCGGCACGGTCGTCGCCCAATACTTCCGCTAAACGCGCAATGCCACCGCGGCCAAGCGCCTGCAAAAACCATTTAATCAACGGCCCAGGTAGCCCGCCGAGCGCTGTTAGATGCAACGAAACATCTTCTACAAAAAACGCTCCCGGTGGCTGATGAGTTTTTGCCTCGGCTAATTTAGCCGCAATCACCGCTTGGCTGTCTAGTGCCTGAATCTCCGGCAGATCGATATTCCACTGTTCAATATCTACGCCTAAAATCGCCTTAGCTTCCGCCAGTTTGTTGGCATTACCCGTAACAAAAAATAGTGACATATTAACGATGAGTTGGTAAATATTTTCCTCGCATGGCATCGCCACTTTGCCTAATATCGGCAATCGGTATGCCAGTGACTTGGGCTAATTTCCAAAATCTATCTTCTAACAACCCAATTTCATTTGGTTCGTTATTAGGATCTTCATAAGGAGCAAGACATTCTCGATATACTCCTTTTAACCAATAAACCATACCTGGTGGAACTTTAGCCAATACTTTACCGTCTGCGGTTGGCACATACAAAGCTTCGAATACCTCCGCAAAGCATTCCATTGTGCCATGGCTCATATCTCCTACGCGATAATATTGGTCGGAACACATGGCTTTAAAGTAGCGTTCGCCCAATTCGGTAAGGTTTAAACCATTCTCTTCGGCTGATTGCCGTATCTTTGGATTTTTCTTTAGCAAATCGATCAGCCAACCGAGATAAAGACTTTCGTCGGCAAAGTTCCAATAAGGTTCGCGTTCTATTTTTTCATTCGGTATCAGTTGTTCTAGCCGCGCCACGGTAGCTGGCAACGTGGCAACAGCCAATTGTTCTAAAAATCCAGTTGGATAATCAGTTGCTTTAGTTGGCACAACATTCTTACCATTTTTAGTTCTTTTTGATCGTAGTTCCCCCAATAATTTTCTTAGCTCGTGAGCGGCATCGGTATCATCGGTTTTGGTTTGCTGCATCAACTCAACAAGATATTCAATCAACTCATGTGGCTGCAAGTCCGCTTTCTCTGCCGCAGCAGATTTGGTTTCTATTTTAGACGTTGGCAGGTTTTCTTCTTTAATTTTTTCTAACGAAACCTCGGCCCTATTTTCCAGCTTGTTAAGCGACGGCTTAAAGTTTTCACCATCAGGCCCCGGAAAGTACGGTGCTTTGGAAAGTTGATGCTGCAACCGAGCCTTCATAAACCGCTCTGCTCGCTCGGGTAGTTCGCCCGACAGACGGTAACGCATTAGTTCGTTGTGCGTCAGCTTATAACCACGAACCAAATCTAATTGATCCGGCGGTAATGTTTCCATCGGTTCATCAATCGGTTGATCTGGCATTGGTGCGTATTGTTCTGTCATAACACCTACAAGTATCGCACAAACTTGTTGTTTTTGTCGACTAAAATCATTTTTGATTCAATCGGCTGGTCTGTCAGTTCATAACCCATAATAATTATTTCTTCGCCAGCTTTGATTAAATGCGCCGCGGCTCCGTTCATACAAATTACGCCTGTTCCACGAACGCCGGCAATCACATATGTTTCTAAGCGAGCACCACTGGTATTACTGGTAACTTGCACTCGCTCCCCCGGCCAAATACCCACTCGTTCAATTAAATCTTGGTCAATCGTAATACTGCCAATGTAGGTTAAATTGGCCTGCGTAACTGTCGCTTTATGAATTTTAGACCGCAGTACAAAGCGCATATCTGTATCTAGCTAACCACGCCGTATCAAAAACAACAACTGCCGTTTATCGTTAGATATTGACAGAATAACCTTACCATGATAGAGTAATCAATCACCCTAATTTGGAGGTAAAATTGGTTACTTTTACATTCGAAGGTGTTGAATACGAGATTGACGGCGACGATGCCGGCCGCGCCAGTGAAGAAGCGTTGGACATTCGCCTACCCGATGGTCGCATTGTTCGCCCACACGGCTGGCTTGAATCATGCCCGCCGATCCCGACCGATTTGACCCTGGTGCCGGTGGCGGCAATCCAGGCCACCAAAAAGTAACCAAACTATTTGGGGGTAAAATTGGTCACTTTTGAATTCGAGGGTTATACATACGAAATTAGCGATACTCATGCACGCTGGGCCTGCAAGCATGCTCTGGATGTTATGCTGCCAGACGGACGCTTGCTCCGGCCCGGCGGTTGGCTGGAATCGTCACCGCCAATTCCGACTGGTTTAAGGGTAGTAAACATAGTTCATGCCACAAAGTGCGAAGACGATGATTAACGATCACAAAAACACCCCCGAGCAATCGGGGGTGTTTTTCAATACTTAATTAGCTCAACAAAGCTTTAACTTTGTCCCAGAAAAATACCGCTAAACCAATTACCACGATTAACAACATGGAAATTGGCGCGGCGGCGCCGTAAGTTTCTACCGAACCCATACTACCGGCGGTCATCACTAACCCAAACAAAATGATAATCACGCCAGCGATCTTTCTTTTGTTCATAAGATAATAAATGAATAAATATTTAGACTTTTTAATTAGTTATTGGTACTAGCAGCCATTTTTTCCACACCGCCTCGGCTGGCTTGCTGCGAATGGTCGATTCCATATTGTTTAAGGTGCCAATATATTTAGGTGCCATTAGGTCGTCCCACCAGTAACCGCCGGTCAAAACTCCGGCAAACTTAGTTCGGCCATTGAGCGCTGCTAAAAAAGCTTCGTAACTGTCGGCCTGATCTTGCCAATTTTCTTTATAGCCTCTCGCTATCGCCTCGGCGTGATCGCCCCATTCCATTCCCGGCTTGCCATTATTAACGCCATCGTAACTGCTTTGCGCTAACACCATAAAAATTGGCGGTTGATAACTGGCAAATAATTGTTCAACCTGATCTAACCAGACACTATGCGCTTGTTTCATCGCCGCTATACTAGCACCTTTTGATACATTAAGTTCCGCCGAATAAATAAACAGGCCATCAACATCGTTGGCATAATTCGGTATTTTACTGAAAGATGAAAAGCCACCGAACTTGGAAAAATTAGAGGCGTAGATTTTTCCATGATAAACTTCGCGCATGGCTTTAATAATGTCCTGGAATTGCTCATCAGCATAATCTTCTAACGGTGCCACTGACGGCGGTCGATATTGCGGCGTTACGTCGATAGCGGTAATGCCGGCCGCTTCGGCGTCTGTCGCCCATTTTACTAAAATTGGTTTTAACTGATTAAAGTAACGGCTTAGCCATTCTTTAGTTTTAGGTTCGTTCCGGCCAAAATCTTTACCAGCCTTATCCTCGGCCGCATTACCACCCAAGCCACTGCCGGCCTGCGGACTAAACGGATTAACACTGTAGTACTTATTATAATCAGCGCCGATATTGTAATGCAGTGTAATACCTAAACCGTACTTTTTGCCTTTCTTTACCAATTGTTTCATTTCTTTGCCGGTAATGGCCGCATCGCGCCAATGATAATACGGCGAAGTTGTTTCGGCCACGGTAAAATTATCTTTTTCTCCGGCCATATCGATAAAACTGAACACGCCAAAATCGTTAGCTCCTAATGCTTTCGCCCGTGCCATGGTGGTGTCGAGATTGCGCCGCGTATCTTCGAACAAGTTCATGTTGTAGTTTATGGTCCAGGTGTCTTTCATCTGTACGCCAACCAACCTTTTGGGCAAATTAACCGCCAGCGGCGCCCCATTCCAAGCCGCTACATAATCGTACACTTTTTTATCGAGCGACTTTACTTGCCATTTTTTATTATCCGATAAGTTTGAAGAACTGTTTTTGAAATACTGATAAGACAGCTCGCTACCGGTTGTAGTCGTAACTGTCTTTTGCCAGCTGGTGTCACCAACTTTTTCCATTTCCACCGGTTCTTGACCGGCGATAGCTAGCAGTATTTTATCTTGCGCTTGAATATCTTCAGGCACGCTCACCCAAAAAGTCACCATAGCCGGTTTACCTTTTGGTGCCTTATCTAACTTTGAAAATTCGCAAACGCGCCTCGGTTCTAACTTTGGAATAATGCCACAGTTAGGCGGCCAAAAATTATAATTGATCGCCGAGTAGGCGAAAAGAAAAACTATCCAGAGCGGGCTGGTTAAAATAACAATCCACAATAAAACTTTAATTAATGTTTTCATAAACTAAAATTTGATATAAAAACTAATACAACTAAAATTATTATACCAGACTTGGCGTTTCTTGAATAATACCGCGTGTTTTATGAACCAAAAACCACCGCTGACCGGTGGAAAAAAGCCTGACTACTTATACTTTTTTAATCTCAACTTTTAACTTTTTTTCCAACTCACCGGGATGATGGCGGCAAAAGTATTCCAGGCGGCTGGCTGAAATATGCGCTTTAGTATAAATCTCAGTGTAGTTTTTATCTAACCGCAATAAACCGTCTTTGATATTAAAATCATGCCCGGCGGACATTAGCCTTCTTTCGTGCAGTTCGTGCAATAAAACGTACTTTCTTTCGGCTGGTGCTAAATCGTCATCGAGCCAAATTTCTTTTTCGGGCACGAAAGAATACACTTTGGCATGGCCACCCTCGGTAAAATCAATATAAAATAAATCTCGCACCAGTTCTCCATTTACTACCCAGACGTTAACATTCTTGCTATATTCTTTTAATAGCTTTTTATGGACTTTATCAATCAGCATCTTTTTATCTCGGCGGACTTTTTCTAATTTTTTAAACAAGACTGATTTTTTTCGCTCTTGCAGTTCAACTTTTCCGGCCGCGTCTAAAGCGGCATTTCGACTTTTACCTTTAGCCATTAACCGATACTCCACCAACATGCGGTCAATAAAAAAATGTTCTTCGCCACGGTGTTGTTCGCGGTCAATCCAAAATTCGTTTATGGGAATATGGCGGCAAGTATAGTGGTGACCAAAATTACTAAACTCTTCGTTTATATTGGTGCGCACATATTGGCCATCAACCCGCCAAATTTTTATTTTACCCCGACAATCAATCAGTTTTAAATACGGTTTTTTCATAAATTATAATTGACGGCGGTTATTTAACAAACCTAGAATAATTTATTGTCGGCTGGCAAAAGCCAACACTTTATTAATTAACGCCACATTTAAAGCCACGGTTTTTTTGAGCGGTTGTTTTTCTGGCGATTCGCTACACATGGCATAGGGCACCCCATCCCGAAACATTCTGTCTTCAAAAGATCCATCTTGACGGTTAATTATTAACCCGTTAACCGCCGGGTCGTTATATATTTTTTGAGCTTTATTTATTGGAAAATATTTTTTGGCAATGTTTATTAAATCGCGATAGATTCTTTCTACCCTGCTTTCAAAATTATACAGATAGAAAGAACGTTCATCTATATCCCCATGAAGCGCATGAAAGAAAAAAACATTTTCATTTTTTAGCTGATTAAACAGAATCCTGTTTTCGCGAACAAGCTTTTTTCTGCAAAATAAACTATTTAATTCCCGATTAAGATAATTACGTCTTTTTTTGGCATTAAATGCCGTAGGACTGGCTACGGGGAAAATAATTATTTTGACTTTGGGATACCTGTTAAAACTATACTTGTTTAAAAAATCTATTATTGACCACGGACCGGCAATTTCATTTCCATGGATACCGGCAGAAAAAACCACCACTCTTTTTCCAGAAGGATTTAATACTATTTTATAAATTGGCAACGAATTTATTTTGCCAATTTCTTGAAGCTGTATTTTACCTTTTTTACACACAGCTTCTAATTTACTTGAATAACTACGATAATAGGTCATTACAGCTTTAAATATTTTTTGATAAGGGCAATGTCGTTAGTATCTTTTTCCCTTCCCATGGCCCGTTTAAAATCAATAACGTCTGTTAATTTTACAAAAGCAACGTCGTTTATGATGTCAGCGGTTTTAATGAGTTTTTCTATATCCGGTTTATAATTTGGCAAGGTCATCATTTTAGGGCTTGCCTCAAAAATATCACAAACCACCACCGCAAAATCAGCTGTTATTTGTTTAACTTGCCAACCGCGTTGTTTAAGTTCGTCGTATAAATCTGGCGTTACCAGTAAATCGATGTCCTGATGCCCCCTAATACCATGCGCCGACATTACACCACCACCAACAACCACATATTTACCAAGCGGCAAATTAAGTGATTTTACTCGATCGAAGATGTTCATAACCAACTAAATAATTTCGTGGCGGAGGGAGGGAGATTCGAACTCCCGATACCTTTCGGTATACTCGCTTTTCCCGCCCGCTGGCGGGACCCCGCCCCGCTAGATAGCGGGGTGGCCAAGCGAGCGTACCCAACTACTCCCTACTACGAATTCATTCTTGTTTTGTCAAAAGCTTTTTAAACGCTTCACCACCTTTATATTTCTTTATTTGCTGTTCTCTTAACCAAGCATCTTTTTTGTCTGTGAAAGTTTCGGAATAAACTGTTATCCACGGCCCCCTATTCTTGGTCGACTTATTTGCTCCGCTATTATGGTGACGCAAACGTTGGGTTAAATCAGAAGTAACACCGATATAATATCTACCATTGGATAAACTTTCGATTATATACACTGTATACATAAAGTTTAACGAATGCATGGCGGAGAGGGGGGGATTCGAACCCCCGATACCTTTCGGCATACTCGCTTTCCAAGCGAGCGCACTAGGCCACTATGCGACCTCTCCATATACCAACTAACGCCCCATGCTGAGGCGTCGGTACTCTAGCTTATTCAAGGTTTTTTTTCAATGGTCGACGGCGTTGGCGGCTTAATCGACCGATAACCTCTGGTCGGTAGGCTAAATAGCACAGTCCCCCACCCAAGATAACTAAGAACAATACAAGCAATTGCACTTGCCAATTACCAATGTGCCACCACGAAACTGTGACAGTTTTAGTATCGGTAAATTGCGCGCGGTCGACAGTTTCCACGGTTAGCTTTACTTGGTAAGTGCCGGACCCTGGAAAATGATGTGTTAACAATCGATCGGTCGATTGGTTGCCGTCGCCAAAATCCCATAGGTAAGTGTAGCGGTCGCCATCTTCAACCGGAATATCGGTGCGCCATTCCCACGTACCCCAATTGGTAGATGTGCCAATAATCATGACGTTGTTAATTTCGGATTGCAACTGGGCTTTACTGACAATACTACCAGACAACACTTCCGGTTCGGCGATTTCTTCCGCTGCCGCTGCTGGAGCAGCCGTAACTATTGGCGCAGTTTTTACAGTCGGCTTGGCAACTGGCGTTGGTTCTGTTACCGGAGTTGGCTTAGGAATTACTATAGGTGCAACTGGTTTTGGTTCTTGCCATCGGCTAGGGTCGAGCGGATAAGCATCATCGGCATCGTTGTGGCCATCACCATCGGTATCGCGTTTGAGCGGATCGGTGCCAAGCTCGTTTTCACGCTGGTCAGTCAAACCATCATTGTCGTCGTCATCATCGGTTAAATTACCAATCCCATCGCCATCGGTGTCGGTATCGGGCACGAACAAACCGGTTTGTTCATAATCGTTAGCCGGGTTTTGATCGGTTTGGCCAACTAGATTTATTTTAACCGAGATATTAAACGAGCCACTTGGTACGGTAAACTCTACCCAAGCATCATCGTAAGTGCCGGCTAAAATAGACACTTCTTGCGACTGGCCTATCACTGCTCCGCCTTGCGTAAAAGTGGCATAGCCTTTGGCGTCTTCGGTGCCATAATTATGAATCCGGGCAATTACATTCATCACCTTGCCAGTTACCACTTGCCCACCAGACAAGCGAATATCACTATGTTTTACCCCTAAATCGTAGGCAACGGCGGCATGAGTAACCAGCGGCGTGGCTAATATAACCCCGACAATAACTAATACACGTAATAATTTTAACGCTTGATGAAAACGCGCCAACGCTTGCTGCGCCGTGCGGCGGTCGAGTGAATAATTTGGTTCGTGCGCTAAACGATTGCGAACCACATGTGCCGGCCACACTCCTCGAAGTTCGTGGTGTTGATAACTGGCGGCGCGAATCCGTTCACCAAAATCTTTTCCGGGCACGCCAATAGTTTTTAAGGCATGATCGACCAGTTTATCGGCTTCCAACACCGCCACTTTCCAAGCCAACGGCGAATTTTGCGCCCCCATCGCTGTAATGTCTTGCCACTGTTTAGCGGTAGTTTGTTGCAGTTCTGGGTCTATTTCCGACTGTCGTTTAATTACTCGCCATACCACTATCGCTAAAACAATTACCACCACGCTAACCGCGGCAACTATCAACATCGTTGGCGTAATTATAATATTCATAAGTTATAACGGTGGTTGTTGTAAATGCCAATCGGTTAACTGCTGATACTGATGCGCCAGCGCTAAAATAGTATGTTCGGCCAACGGCTTGCCAATTAACTGCAACCCCACCGGTAAACCATCGGCAAAACCGCACGGAGCTGACAGTGCCGGTAAACCAACAATACTAGCCACACCCATATAAATATCTTCTAAATACATTTTGAGCGGATCGGCCACTTGTTCACCGAGTTTGAATGCCGTATGTGGAACGGTTGGTGTGGCGATAACATCAACCTGTTCAAAGACCGACTGCACTTCACGCGCAATCACCGTTCGCACCGCCTGCGCTTGTTTATAATAGGCATCGTAATAGCCCGATGACAGCGCATAAGTACCGAGCATAATGCGGCGTTTAGCTTCGGGGCCAAACCCTTCACCACGATTGCGTTGATACGCTTCGATTAACGTTTTAGCGGCCGAGCTGACGTGGCCAAAACGAATACCATCGTATCGCGCTAAGTTGGCGGAGATTTCCGATGGCGTAATAATATAATAAACTGCGATACTGTCTGGCGCATGCGGTAGTGAAACTTCCACTAGCTCGGCACCAGCTTTTTCCAATTCCGCTAATGCCGCTCGCACTGCCGTTTCTACCCCCGGTTGTAGCCCCGCTCCAAAAAATTCTTTTGGTAAACCAATGCGTAAACCGGTTACAGATTGTGACAGCGCGGCAGCGTAATCAACTACTGGTTGGTCAACTGTGGTGGCATCATGCGAATCACAACCGGCAATGGCCTGTAACACTAATGCCGCGTCTTCGGCGGTGCGAGTAATTGGGCCCGGGCAATCGGTTGACGAGGTCATCGATAATAATCCGTAACGCGATACTCGGCCGTAACTTGGTTTAAGGCCAACCACGCCGCAAAATCCAGCCGGATGCCTAATCGAGCCGCCGGTGTCGGTGCCAAGTGAACCCAAGCATTCCCCTACCGCCACTGCCGCCGCGCTGCCGCCGGAACTTCCACCAGGTACACGCTCGGTGTCCCATGGGTTATGCGTTGGCCTAAAAGCTGAGTTTTCGGTTGAAGCCCCATGGGCGAATTCGTCTAAATTAGTTTTGCCAATTATCACCGCCCCAGCCGCTTTTAACCGAGCAATCACCGTGGCATCGAATGATGAACGAAAATGTTCCAACATTTTTGACGCCGCTGTAGTGTGCCCCTCGGTTGTGGCGATAATATCTTTAATCCCGAATGGAACACCGGCTAACGGCGAGAGTTGGTCGCCCCGCTGGCGAGCCGTGTCCACTACGGCCGCTTGTTGCAAAGCGGTGGGCCGTGTTACTTCTAAAAACGCGTGCAGAGAACTGTCAAGTGAATCAATCCGCGCTAAACAAGCCTCGGTTAGATCAACCGCGCTGCATTCTTTACGCCGCAATGTATCAGCCGCTTGAGCAATAGTAAGTTGATGCAACTGCATATCTATTCAAAAACGGTTTTCACTTTAATGTAATCCCCTTCTTTGGTTGGAATATTGTTTATAATTTGCTGTCGCATTGCCGGATCGGTAGTAACGATTTCGTCGAGCCGGGTAACATCATGCAGACCGGTGACTTGCGTGGTGGGCGGTATGTTATCGGTATAAACCGCTTGCAGACGATCAACATACGCTAAAATGTCCGACAGCTGTCTGGTATATGTTTCTAATTCAGCTTCGGTTAGTTCTAACCGAGCCAAATGAGCAATGTGAGAAACTTGTTCGCGGGTTAGTGACATAGGGAATAGGGACTAGGGATTAATGATATCACGACTTACTGTTTTTCGACCAATTGACGAAAGGCTGGTTCGTCGAGAATATTTATTCCCAGTTCTTTGGCTTTGTTGTGTTTTGAACCAGGCTCTGCCCCCACCACCACATAATCAGTTTTAGCTGAGACTGATTCCGACACACTGCCACCGGCAGCCCGAATAAGTTCTTTAGCTTGGTCGCGACTAACGTTTGGCAATGTACCAGTCAGCACAAACTTTTTGCCTTTTAGTTTTTGACCGGTCGCGGTGCCGCCACGTTGAATAACCAAACCACCCTCGCGCAAGCGATCCAAATACGCCCGATTAGCTTTATCGGCAAAATAAGCGGCGATTGATTCTGCCACTACCGGGCCAATATCCGCCACCGCTAATAGTTCTTCCGCCGAAGCGGCTTGAACTTTATCCAAAGTATGAAACTCGTCGGCTAACGCTAGTGCTGTTTCTTCGCCAACATGGCGAATGCCAAGCGCGAAGATTAATCGAGCTAATGGCACATGGCGACTTTTATCTATCGCTTTAATAATGTTACTGGCTTTTTGTTCCGCAAAACGTTCCAGCGGAGTCAGATCGTCGATAGTTAGTTGATAGATGTCGGCCGGGTCGCGCACCAAGCCGGCCAAAAATAACTGCTCCAGAATCTTTTCACCCAAACCATCGATATTCATGGCTTTACGCTGCACAAAATGAATCAACCGACCCAACCGCGCTGCATAACACTCGGTATTGGTGCAAAAAAATGCCACGCTCTTACCCTGCTTTTTATCGGTGGTAGTTTGCTGCTGTACTGGTGCCTGACAAAGCGGGCAGCGACTGGGCATGGAAAAACTTTTTTCTTTACCAGTGCGCATTTTTGTTAATACTTCCACTACTTCCGGAATAATATCGCCGGCTTTCTGTATTACTACCGTGTCGCCGATTTTTAAACCCAAACGTTTAATTTGATCTTCGTTATGCAAGGTAGCACGTTTAACCACCGTGCCGGCTAAACTAACCGGCCGCAAATGCGCTACCGGCGTTAATGTACCCAGGCGACCAACCTGAACGGAAATATCTTCCACCACAGTAGTAACCCGCTCAGCCGGAAACTTAAACGCCACCGCCCAGCGCGGCGCTTTACCTACATAGCCCAAAGTTTGTTGAAAATCGCGCCGATTAACTTTAATTACAACACCGTCGATCCAATATGGCTGCGCCCCGCGATGCGTTTGCCAATGTTGCCAAAATGCCACCACTTCTTGCGGCGTGTGACAGTGTTTATATTCACCGTTAACATTAAAACCAAGCTTTTTTAACAACGCCAACTCCTCTACTTGAGTGGGTGGCGGTGTACCATCGCCACCCGACCAGTCATAAACAAAACAATCTAATTTGCGAGCTGCTACCACGGCCGGATCGAGCTGACGAATGGTGCCGGCCGCCGCATTGCGCGGATTGGCAAATTCAGCCTCGCCATTCTTTTTACGCTCAGCGTTTATTTTTTTAAGTTGGGCTGCCGATAGCCATATTTCCCCTTCCACAATTACATTAGCTGGTTGGCTAAGCTGCAAAGGCACACTATTGATTGTCTTTACATTTTGCGTTACATCTTCGCCAATCAAGCCATCGCCGCGGGTAGCCGCTAATGCCAATTGACCCTGCTGATAAGTTAAGACCGTATGCAGGCCATCAATTTTTAACTCGCAACAGTAATCCACCGCTACTTTCTTGCTCAATTCATCTTGGAGTAATCGGCCGATCCGCTCGTGCCATTCTAAAAATTCGTCGACTGAAAAAACATCGTTAAAAGACCACTGTCGTACCTGGTGCGTGACTTTATGAAACTTTGCCAGTGGCTTACTGCCAATTCGCTGCAATGGCGAATTAGCCGATTTAAGCTCGGGCCAATCAGCTTCCAGATTTTTTAATTCGCGCTGCAACGAATCATACACTTCGTCCGATACGGTTGGATCGTTGAGTACATGGTACCGATATCGCAGATCGTCGATCTGCTTTATCAGTTTAGCCATGCGTTCTTTAGCTTGGATTTTTGTCATACCTTAGTGGACAGTGGGTAGTGGACAGTGGACAGTAGCTTATTTCTGGCCACTGACCTCTAACCACTAACTACTATATTAACGGATAAATTAACCAGACTATCCACCCAGCCGCCACTAGAAACGGGCCAAATGGCACAGCTGAATGAATTTGCGCTCGTTTAGTTATTAATAGCCAAACACCAACCAACGCGCCGCTGCAGTATGCCAACATTAATGCCGCTAGCACCAGCGGCCAGCCTAATAGCGCCCCTAAAAGCGCGCCCAGGCGAATATCACCGCCGCCAACCCAAGTTCCACCCGAGACCGCATATTGCAATAAAAATAAGCCACTACCTACTGCCATACCGAGCACTAACGATTGCCACGACAAGCCCAAATATAACTGTGCTACTGCTGTTATAATAATTGCCGGCAAGGTAATACTATCCGGCAAAATACCGTGTTCTAAATCGACCCAAAAAAGAACAAAGAACACTAACCCAATAAACAAAGCCAGCACTAATAGCCACGACCAGCCAAACGTAGCGGCGGCCCAAGCATACAACAGTGCCAACGTTATTTCACCAACTATGTACCGCCCCGAAATAAGCTGCGAGCAATGGCGGCACCGCTGGCGTTGCCATAACCAACTAAACACCGGGATTAATTCCCATGGACCTAAAACATGATGACAGATTGTACACATTGACCGACCACCCCACCAGGCTAAACCACGTGGCAAACGATACACTAGTACATTAGCAAAGCTGCCCATTAACAGGCCGAGGACACCAAACCAAATTATGGCGATAATTGTCATAATTAACACCATTGTATCACGCGGTGGGCATAAAACGAAACCCCGCCACTAGCAGTTTAGTACTAACGACGGGGAGAACGAAAACTACTGTCGATTAACCCACTATGGTGCTACTTCGGTGATACCACTGGGCGTAGCAGACAACTGGCCAGAGAAGCCATTAACTTCGCCTTCGAGGGTATAGAAAATATTATACGAAGCCCCATCAGTGGCCTGATACACGTACGCTTGGTTGTTAAGCGGATCGTGCGGCAATAGAGTCATGTACGGCGTTTCGGTATCACCACAGCTATCTTGCAAGCCAACAGTGCTGTTACATAAAGCTATCACATCAACCCCTAAATTGAGCGCGGTTTGTGCCTGGGGGTAGGCGTTGTTATCGGTATAGTAGTGGTCTAAAGCGGCTTGAATTTGGTTAATATCAGACAGTCGCTTGGCATCACGAGCGTTGGCTCGAACGCTATTGAGTGAAAAAACTGCCACGGCAGACAGCAAGCCAATAATGGCAATGACTACCAGTAGCTCGATTAATGTAAAACCTCGTTGTTTCATATTGGTGAATAAAATTAGATTGATTATTCCTGATGCCCCTGAGACAAAACACTTTTAACTTTAGTCATTACCTCCGACGGCATAAAATGAGCTTTGATTAAATAACCATCGGCGCCTAAAGTTAATCCTTTTTTTACATCGTCTTTCTGCCCTAAGTTAGTTAATAAAATAACCGGAATGTGTTTGGTATCGTCGCTGGCCCGAATTTTTTGCAACACCTCAAAGCCGTCCATTTTTGGCATGAGAATATCGAGTAAAATAATATCGGGGTGTGTTTCTTTAGCCGCCTGGAACCCCTTAAATCCGTCTTCGGCGGTAATAACATTGTACCCCTCCAATTCGAACTTGGTTTTGTACATCCCCGAAAGAAAGACATCGTCTTCCACCAAGAGGATAGTTTGCTTTTTGTCAGGCATAGCACTAAGTACGTGAATGAAATAGAAATTATTCTTTAGTAGTGTGCGGCGCAGCTGGTGTAATTGGTGCCGGAACTGGTGATACACCAACGGTTGGGCGCGCGGTAGAATTATGAGCGGATCGACCAGGTAAGACATAACCGAGTAACCGTTGATACCATGGCATCCGTCCAGCAACTGCGCCATTTGCTTTAGCTGGTTGTTTAACAACTGTTTGTTTTCGCGCCGGGTTAGTATATTGAATATTTGGCTTAACCGCCGTGACTGGTGGTTCCGGCCGGCGTAGTTCTTTCGGTAACAGATTAATATTCATAACCCTAAGCAATAATATCACGCAAAGCTAAGCCAATCGCAATCGACAACCGCGACCCAACGCTATCCAAAACTGGCTTAAGATCTTCGGGGTAAATGATTCGTGCCCAAGGATCACCCAAATATACCCGCAGGCCCAGCTTTTTTTCTAGGGCTGTGTCTAACCCAGACAACGCCGCGCTACCGCCGGTTAAAATTATTCGCTCAACTACATCTTGCGAATAAAGATGCCCCTGTTGATATAAGCCAAAACAATACTGGATTTCGTGAATTAATGTTTCCACTAGCCGATCAAATTCCGGCACAGCGCTCTGCTGACCGGCGACGGATAGATCGCGTTTTAACCGCTCAGCGGCAATATGTTCCATTTTAGATTGCTGAGCCAAAGCTTTAGTAAAACTGTTACCAGCTACGCTAACGCTTCGATTCAGCAGCGGCACACCGCGCTGAATAATGGCAATATTGGTTGTTACCTCGCCCAGATCAACCACAGCGACGGTAACTTTATCGTTACCGATTAAAGAACGAATCAAAGCAAAACTTTCCGTTTCCAAACTTAGCACGCTGCAACCGGCTAATTTAAATATGTCCAAATACTTTTTCACTAACGTGCGTGGAGCGGCCGTAAGCAAAAACCGACGCGCGCTGCTAGTGCTTTCGGTTGGGTTAACCGCTTTAACCATGCCGGTTTTGGTTAGTTCACTATATTCAAGGATCATTTCCTCTACCGGTAAAGGCAACACTTTCTTGGCTTCCCATTCAATGGCATCATCGAGTTCTTTAGCCGAAGTGGCTCGTTCGGGCGTAATGGTTAAAATGGAGCTAAAAACCGCCGACACCGGCAACGATGCTACCACTTGATGACTGGTAACCCGAGCTCGCTTGAGTACTTTTTTTAAGGTGGCCGCCGCCACTTCTGGTTGGCTAACCAATTCAATCGAATCGGCCGCACCAACGGTATCCGAATAACCGTAAGTAATCAGTTGCGGTCGCCCATTTTGATTCGCCAATTCAACAACCTTGACGTTATGATTGCCAAAATCAACTCCTAAAAAACGTGGTTGCTTTGCAAATAAAGCCATATCTCCCCCTCTTGGGAATACTAACAAACTTTGTAAATTATATCAGATTTTGCCACTTAGTCACAAATAACCTGGCTTTGACTCAAGCCCAATGTTTTTAGTATAGCAAAAAATTAACAAAAAGAGAACGAGCCACATAGCTCATTCTATCTAACTTACTTGATTTTTCGAATCTACCGCCTGGTCATCACCTGGTCGATAGCTTCGTTAACCAGTCGATCGGCGACTTTATTTTTTTCTCGCGGTATATGGCGGAACGACAGCCGGCTAAAATACGGCCGCATATTCCAAATTTTCACAAACAACCCGCCTAAGCCTTTATCTTTAACCTTATATTCACCATTGAGCTGTTTAACCACCAGTTCGCTGTCAAGAAAAAACGCCAGTTCTTTTACCTCATGATGTTTGGCCTTTTCTAACGCCAAAATAACCGCTTTATATTCAGCTTGGTTGTTAGTTGTCTCACCAATATATTCACCCCAAGTATGAATTAGCTTGTTAGTATCATCATAAACGGCTACACCAATTCCGGCCGGACCGGGGTTACCGCGCGCGCCACCATCGGTATAGATTGTCCATGAAAGTGTTTTAGGCATATTCATATTCGCCGGCTAGTGTATCACAGGCGGATCGTCTTCACCACTGGCGGGCAGAACAACATCAGCCCGCTTTGCTTGCAGCACTTTTAATTGCAGCTCGCGATTACCGTTCCATTCGTTTACTCCTAAATCGACCACCGCGTCGATGGTATCACCCGGCCGCCAACCAGCGACCGCCCCACTTTGGCCAAAGGCGATTAATTTACGCAGCATGCCATTGGTTTGTTTAACAATTAGCCGCACATGTTTGCCGTCTTTTCCCAACGGTTCAATTGCTGCCAGTGGCATTTTGGTTAGTAAAAACTTGGGGCGGGTATTTTTTTCGCCAAACGGTTCAAACTTTTCCAGCTCGTCGTAAAGTGCCCAAGATGCATCTTCGAGCGTTAAAGCAGCGTCAATTTCCAACACTGGCTCGGCCGCCTCACCAACTAGCAGCGGATCGGCAATGGTTCTAAAGGCGGCAACAAAATCTGCCAGCAGCACCCCTGTTTTAAGCCCAAAGCCACAGGCAGCACGATGGCCACCATAACGCTCTAAATACTGCCCGAGCTGTGCCAGCGGTGCGGCAATGTCAAAGCGAGCCACACTGCGGCCAGAACCAGCCACTTGGTTGTCAACCTGAGAAATAACCAACACCGGTTTAGCAAACTGTTCGCAAAGTTTATTAGCCACTAACCCCAACACACCAATCGGCCAATTTTCACCAATAGCTACCAACAACCGTTCTTGACCCTGTTCGGTTAGCTGCTGCCGTGCGGCGATCATAATACTATCGGTCAGCGTTTGGCGGGCGGTATTACTTTGTTGAATAGAATCGGACAACGCCTCCGCTTCGGTCATTTCATTAGTTAGTAATAACTTGTAAGCGGTATTGGCATGATCCATTCGCCCGGCGGCATTAAGCCGCGGACCAATCTGAAAAGCGATTGAATAAGCATTTAACCCCTGCTTGGGTAATTTGTCGCGCGTACCGTTACTGCCGCCGCCATTACCGATGCCAGCTTTAAACAACAATGCCCGCAAACCTAAGCGTGGTGTTTTATTTAAAACTACCAGGCCATATTTGACGAGCGTTCTATTTTCACCCAATAGCGGCATCACATCCGCCACCGTGCCAATCGCCACCGCGTCGAGCAACCATTTTTCAAACCCTTCCCAATTAAAATCCGGCTGGCGTTTTTTACCCTCACGCGCTAACGCTTGCGCCATTTTAAACGCCACCCCCACGCCAGCTAAGCCGGTGAACGGATACGTTTCACCCGGCACGTGCGCGTCTATCACCGCTACCGCTGCCGGGATTTCTTGTAGCGCTTGGTGATGATCGGTCACGATTACATCTATCCCCCGCTCTTTAGCTAATACAATCTCGGCCACCGAAGCAATGCCGCAATCGACCGTAATTACCAACGTGACTTTTTTTTCAGCAAAATACTCCACTGTGGTAGGGCGCAGGCCATAGCCTTCTTTTTCCCGATGCGGAATAAATATTTCTACCGCTGGCATGTTGCTTGGACCAAACAACGTTCGTAGTTGTTCCAGCACGCTCACCATTACGACCGAACTGGTAACGCCATCGGCATCGTAATCACCATGCACGGCGATAGTTTCGCCCTTAGTGACCGCTGCAAAAATTCGCTCGACTGCTGTCTGCATTTGGCGAAACAAAAATGGGTCATGTAGGTCTTGCTCGTAATCTGGATGCAAAAACTCGTCAATCGCCTCCTGGGTGGTTAACCCGCGTTGATACATTAATTGCGCCACCACCGGGTGTAGCTCGGGGAAGCGCTGCTTAAACTCATCCGGCACGGCCGGCTGTAATTGCCATTTTGCCACAAATATAACCACTAATAACCAATGCCGATGGTCCAGATCACCGTGGTGAATATTACTATGGCCGCGATTGCCGTCCAAATAATTTTTTCGATCTGTTTGCGTTTCATTTGCTTTTTTTAACTTTTATGTTAAGGTGATTAAAGCTCATTACACTGGAGGATTATAGCATGTTTGATAAACTTTTTCGCTCGATCTTCCGTCGCATTTTTGGCTCCGAAATGCGCTATTGGCAATTAAAATTCTATCTTGAAAAAAAGCGTGAATTGCGCCAACTTAAGCGCGACAACTATCACCTCAAAGAACTGACGGCTAAAGACCCTAACGACCCGCGAGTACTCTTGAGTAAACGCTGTTACATGGGTCCACATCCAATGTCGTTAGGTCAAGGCAAAGCGCGAGAAGTAACTAATATGTTCAATGAAATCGACAGAGAAAACGGGGAAATGGTGGCTCGTTTTGAGGCGGGAGAATATGGCTCGGTTGTTACTGGCTCCTTGCCGCCAGCAGAAACAGACACGACTCAAGAAAACAATGACCAATCTTAAAGAACCACAAACTTTAACCGCACCGCTTAGCGGGGCGGTTTTCTTTTACCGCTTTAACACCGCCATAAACGCTTCCGGCGGAATATCTACTTTGCCGATACTCGCCATGCGCTTTTTACCTTTCTTCTGCTTTTCCAACAACTTTCTTTTTCGCGTCACATCGCCACCGTATAATTTTGCCGTGACATCTTTACGCATGGCGGATATTTTTTCACTGGCGATAATAGTAGCGCCCACCGCTGCTTGCAGTTTTACTTCGAACCATTGCCGTGGCAACACTTCTTTTAATTCACTCACAATTTTTTTACCGACCGCGTGTGCTTCTTCTTGGTAAACAATGGTCGACAGCGCCTCGACTTTTTCTCCGGCGACTAGAATATCCATTTTTACCACTTCTACTTTTTGGTATCGCGCCAGATCGTAGTTCATCGAAGCATAGCCTTGCGACACACTTTTAAGCCGGTCGTAGAAATCGACAATGAGTGTGGCCAGCGGCACTTCGTAATGAAGCAAAGCGATTGTTTCGTCTAAAAACTCAGTATTAAGATAGATGCCGCGCTTTTTTTGCACCATGTCCATAATATTGCCCAGATACTGTTTGGGCGACACCACATCGACGCGCATAATCGGCTCTTCCACACTCGAAATTTTTGACGGGTCCGGCAACTCTTCCGGGCTTTTAATTACCAGTACTTCGTTTTTAGTGGTGTGAACCTGGTATGCCACCGACGGCACGGTGATCATTAAGTCTAGATTGTATTCGCGTTTGAGCCGTTCTTGCACAATATCTAAGTGCAACATGCCCAAAAAACCGCACCGAAAACCGTAACCCAACGCCGGTGAGTGTTCGGCCTCGTAAGTTAAGGCGGCATCGTTTAACTTTAATTTTCCCAATGCTTCGCGTAATTGCGAATATTCATCGCCTTCTTTACAGAACAAACCGGCAAACACCATTGGCTTAGCCTCGCGATAGCCTTGGAGCGGTTTACTGCCAACTTGGCCAACAGTGTCACCAACCCGGCATTCGGCCACTTCTTTTAGGCCGGTCACAATATAACCAATATCTCCGGCCAGCAATTCTTCGGCTGGCAACATCTGCGGGCGAAAGGTGCCAACCTCCAGTGCTTCTTCGTCGCCGCCGGTCGCTAAATAGTTAACGCGATCGCCTTTGCGAATCCGGCCGGCCATGACTCTAATATCCGCCACCACGCCGCGAAACTCGTCGAAATGGGAATCAAAAATCAAAGCTTGCAATGGTTGCTCAGCTGCATTGGCCGGTGGTGGCACCACGGCAATTACTCGGTCTAACACTGCTGCCACACCTTCGCCGGTTTTGGCCGACACGCGCAGTACTTCTGCCGGCGTGCAACCAATTAAATTGACTATTTCAGTGGTGACTTTTTCCGGGTCCGACGCCGGTAAATCTATCTTATTTATCACTGGGACAATAGTTAAGTTTTGTTCCAGCGCTAAATACAGGTTAGCTAATGTTTGCGCCTGAATGCCTTGCGTAGCATCGACTAACAAAATTGCGCCTTCAACCGCGGCCAGCGACCGCGATACTTCGTAGGAAAAGTCGACATGCCCGGGAGTGTCGATTAAGTTCAACTCGTAGCCACGATACTGCATATGCACCGGCTGGAGTTTAATGGTAATTCCCCGCTCGCGTTCTAAATCCATTTGGTCCAACAGCTGTTCTTTCATCTTGCGATGCTCCACCGTGTTAGTGGTTTCCAAAAACCGATCGGCCAGGGTGGACTTACCGTGGTCGATGTGGGCAATAATGCAAAAATTACGGACGTGGGACGTATCCATAGTGTGCGCTTATGGTAGCAGAACAGGCGGTTTTTTTCAACTGTATTCAGTTTAGATAGTTTTTATTTTAATGACAGACAAAAAACAGGCCGCTCCGGCCCATCCCTAGCCCCTAATCCCCAATCCCTAGTCCCTCGCCCCTAGTCCCTAGTCCCTGATCCCTAGACTTCCCCTTCCAACTCAACCACCGCTGCCTTACGAACAAATCGTTTGGTTAACGCGCCCATAAAATTAAATAACTCTTCCGACCGTAGCAGCCAACTCATCGCCACAAACGCCACTAACCCGCCCACACCGGCAATTAACCCTTGGCTAAAGATACCAACAAAAGTGCTGGTGCCGGTAAACGGTTCGATGGCGTATTTTAGCCATTGGGTTACTCCCCCCAATACAACCGTGGCTAATGATATTTTTAGCATTGCCCAGAGCACTCGTCGTTCATCGAGCCCGCCAACCGAAAAGTGCAACGCCATCCAAAGCAACCCTACTTGCAAAATTGACGACAGCGAAAACGCCAGTGCTAATCCGGTTACGCCACTGATATCGAGCGTACCGATAGTAATTTTTTGGCCGAGCAACAACAATGCCAAACCAATATTGGCCGCCACCGCCACCAACCCGATCCAAAACGGCGTTAGCGTGTTATGTAATGCGTATAGCCCACGCGCCAACAGCGGAATAAGCGATTGAGCAAACAAACTCACACAAAACAGCGCCAAGGTATCGGCAGTGCGAATGGTGTCGGTCCAGTCAAATTGCCCAGCCCCCAAAGCCGCCCGAGTAATCTGCGCCCGCAAAATAATAAACAACGCCGACAGTGGTACGGTAAAAAATAGAATCTGTCTGGCCGTGCGCGAAAAACTGGTAATAAACCCCTTAGCATCGTGATCGGCCCAATGCGCCGACAAGGTTGGAAACGCGGCAATGGCAAACGATACGCCAAAAATACCTAAAGGAAAACTTTGCAAATTGTTAGCCAACTGCCAGGCGGCAATTGAACCAACCGCCAACATCGAGGCCATGCCGTTCATCACCAGCACATTAACTTGACTTACCGCTAAGCTAAACGTACGCGGAATCATTAAGGTCCAAATTTCTCTTAAACCAGCATGACGCCATGCTAACACTGGTTGATACCGCCAACCGGTTTGCCAAATGGCTGGCAATTGCACCAACATATGTAACCCAGCCCCCAGTACTACCCCCCAAGCCAAGCCATCAACTCCCCAGCGTGACACCAAAAACACCGCCCCGATCATAATGCCGACATTATAAAGTACTGGCGCTAATGAAAAGGCAAAAAATCTTTTTTCCGATTGCAAAATACCGCCCCACACCGCGCTAATACCAAGCAGCAAAGGTGAAAGAAACATTATGCGCGACAGCCGCACGGTAATAGCTAATGCTGCAGTATCAAAACCGGGGGTGATTAATTTTACCAACGGTTCAGCCGCTAATGCCAAAATAATACTCAGCAAGCCCACGCCCAGCACCACACTATGCAATACGCTGTTGGCTAAGCGGTTAGATTCGGCGGCATTGTGGCGATACTTTACGAACACTGGAATAAACCCGGCCGACAGCGCCCCTAAAACTAACAAGTTATAAACTAAATCGGGAATACGAAAAGCAGCGTAATATTGATCGAGCGTGGCCCCGGCGCCAAATTCACCGGCGAGAATACGATCGCGCAACACTCCCAAAATACGCGACGCCAAAGCGGCCGCTCCAATTATTACTGCCGCGCCGGTAATACTTGAATTTGCCGAACCAGAAAATAATCGACGAATCATGGTCGTAAAATAATACCGCTAAAGTACTTTAATGAATCCTTCTTGCGCGCCAACTTTACTAGCCACGGCTGTAGCATTGCGGGCGGCCGCTCGTAGCGCCGCCGCACAATCACCGCCAGTAGCATCGAACACCATGGTAAAGGTGGAATTGTGCACGTCGCCCATGCCGGTAGTATCTACGGGTAACTTACGACCAACAATGGCTTGATGGAAATACTGTTTGCCATTATAGGCGTCTGCGCCTTGCCGGCCGTTGGTAATTACTACCACGCGTGGCCCACACTGCTGTAGTTTCTTAAGTAAACTACGAACTGGCACGGTGCCGGTTAAACGAAATAACGTTAACGCTTCCTGTCGGTTAAGTAACAAAATATCAGTGGCGGATAAATATGGTGCCAATACTTTAACACCAGCCTGCAGCTGCACCCCACCCGGGTTCCAAGCTTTTGCTCCTGGCTGAGCCAAGATTGTTTGGAGTACACCTCGCCACTGGTTGCTAACTAGCGAAGTAATGTACCACCAACGGGTTTTTATTTGCCGAGCTACATGCGCCGGTACTTGCAACAACTGCGATGCGCCACGGTACAGAAAAATTACATGTTCGCGCTGATCACCAGCGGTAATAACAAAGGAAAAACTCGACTGAGCATGTTGATGTTGTTCAATAAACTTAGTCTCCACGCCGCGCTGTCGCATATTTTTTACAATGGCCACTGCCGTGTCGTCGTCACCAACGGCAGCTACTGTTGCCACGCGCCACCCTTGTACCGCCGCATTTACCGCCACGTTAGCCGCCCCGCCGCCGAAATTAAAATAAGCTTTGCCAATATCCACTTTAGCGCCATAAGGAAAACATAACCCCGCTGCGTCGGCAGTGGTATGTGGCGTGAGCGCCCCCTGGTGATCGTAAAACATAAAATCACGGGTGGCACTGCCAACGGTAGTAATGTCGAACCGGGGTTGAAACAACATATTAATTATACTTTGCCGCGCCGATAAATATAAACAATCGCCCCAAAAATAAGCATGGTTAGCGCCGCAAACACTCCAAACACCACGCGACTATCGTAAGCATATGGCAGATTGGTAACGTTCATGCCGTAGATACCGGAGAGCAGCGTTAATGGCATAAACGACACCGAAATAATCGTTAAAATTTTAATGGTTTCGTTGGTGTGCTGCGAAATGAGCGATTCGTTAGTAAGGTGCAGGCCATCGATGGTATCTTTATAGCTTTCGGTTGCCCCCCAAAGTTTTTCTACCTCGTCGCGAATGTCGTCGAAATAGTTAGACGCTTCCAGTGGGATAAAATCGGCTTTAGTGTTAACCAAGGCGGCAATGGTCATGCGTTGTGGATCAACCAAGCGCCGTAACCCCAATACCATCCGCCGCACATGCGCCAATTGATTAGCAACGTTATGAAACTCGTGGTCGTATAGTTCCACCTCGATATCGTTTAGATCTTTTCCCAACGCTTCAATATAAACATTAGCTCCACGGTAGAGCGTTTGCAATATCTTATACAACAAAAACGCCGGGCCTTTATCGAGCCACATGCGCTGTAGTTTTTGGCTAGTCATTCCCTTAGCAAACAGCTCATCCAAGGCTGGGAACGGTTCTTCGGAAATGGTAATAAGCGTATCAGCGGTTAAAAACACATCAACTTCGCAGCCATGAATTCGCCGAGTGCCGTTAACCTGCCGGGGAAACAGACACACTAAAAATAGATAATATTTGTATATATCTATTTTTGGCCGCTGTCGCTCGACCGTGACGTCTTCGATATCAAGCGGATGGAACTTAAAATTTTCCCGCAAGTATTTCTCAACTTCGGCTGTCGCCTCATCAATATGAATCCAGCGGTATTTTTTACCTTGAATTTCACGAATGGTCACACACGCCTCCTCTAAATTAATCCGAGAATCAATACTGTTATTCTAGCACATCTGCCGGCTATTTTACTATTCATGATCTTGTTTCTTTCCTTCCAACCACCATTCACATTCCAGTGCGGCTTTGCAACCGCTCCCGGCAGCGGTGATGGCTTGGCGATAACGCCAATCTTCCACGTCACCAGCCACAAATACACCCGCCACCGACGTGCGCATTCGCGGATAGATTTTTACGTATCCCTTTACTTCGTCTAATTCAATATGACCGCGGAACAGTTCGGTGGCGGGAACATGGCCAATGGCTACAAATAACCCGTTGAGCGCTAATTCTTCTTCGATTTGAGTTTGATTGTTCTTTAATTTCACCCCGGTGACTTTATTGTCGCCGAGTACATCAACAATCTCGGTTGAAAAATGAATCGTAATTTTAGGATGCTGAGCTACGCGGTCGGTCATAATTTTACTGGCCCTAAACTCGGTGCCGCGAACAAACACATGCACCGCCGCCGCAAACTTAGTTAGTGCTAAAGCGTCTTCGCACGCCGCATCACCACCACCAATCACGCCAGCTGTCTTTTCTTTGTAAAACGCCGCATCGCAATTAGCGCACGACGACACCCCCTTACCAATAAGCCGCTGTTCATTCGGTAAACCCAGCCATCTGGCGGCCGCGCCGGTGGCAACAATCACCGCATCACCCAAATATTCCTTAGAGCCTACATAAACGGTAAATGGTTTTTTTGACACATCAATAGCTGTCACCTGTTCAAACAAAACCGTGGCACCAAATTGTTTGGGCTGCTCTAGCATGTTAGCCATCAGTTCCGGCCCCATCACGCCGCCTTTAGGTGCCCCGGGCCAATTTTCCACCATCGAAGTAAGCATTAACTGCCCGCCCGGCTGATTACCGGTTAACACCAACGGCCGTAAAGTAGCTCGAGCCAGATAAAGCGCCGCGGTTAATGCCGCCGGGCCGCCGCCGATAACAATGACCGGATAATGGTTTTGTTCAGACATATTAAGTATCTAAATATAGGTACGAACAGTATAGCAGACTGAAGTGATTGGTGAAAATAAAGAAACAACCTCGCCCCGCTGAGCGGGACGAGGTTGTTAGAGTTGAATGATTAGAAAGTATCGTCACCATCGACGCTGGCATCGGTACAGGAATCGTCGTCATCGACCGACGGATCTTTAAGTACCGGCGGCAAGATTGGCCATGGCAGCGTCGGCGGCACACCGGCATAAGTTGCTTCCGGAACCGCCGCCATAGGCGCGGACCCCATTTCATAAACATTTACGACTCGGCCGTTAATCGGCTCGAATATTTTGTATACTTCGGCGGTTTCGCCGGGACGCATCGGTCGAGTAGCGTAATGGATGTAGACGCCATTCCAACCGACTGTGACCAATTTTTGGCCCGGTTCAAGCATGAAATTTTCGTCTTTCGTTTTGTCCATCACCGTACAGCTGGCGGCAGACAGCAGCAGCCACAGGCCGAAAAGTATCAAGCCGATACAGACCGTGAAAAACTGAAACGATTGCTTGCGACTCATTATTCCCTCCAAAGTAATGTGGTTAACGAGTAACGGTGAAAACGTAGTCGATGTTTGTTTCGTTGTTAGCTTTATCTACTACCTCACCAGCAGTTTTACAACTGCCAGATTCGACAAAGGTAACTCTTCCTTCGAACGAACCAAACGCGCTTCTTTCTTTGAATACGTGCGTTTCGGCGGTTTCGCCGGGCCGCATTGGGCGCGTTAAATACCACAGATCAGTGCCATTCCAGGTGGCGTTTTCGAGTTTTTCGTTGGCCGGCAGTTCGATTGTGGTAACTCCGCCAACGTTACGAGTGCGACCATTGTCGGTGCAGCCAGTGCTGGCGATGATTAAGCACAACCCCACAATACTTACGAACGCAAAGGCAATATGGCAACCGACAAACCAGTGATATTCACTTGAATTCATTGCAGCTGCCAATTCACGCGTCCACTTAATTGTCACCTCGGTCTCCAGTCCGTTGAACATAGTCGGCCGGGGTTTGCTGCCAGTTGGGCACGAAAATCCACAACAGAATGTAGACCACTGACAGGCTGATGCCCAAGAAGTTGGCGACAGTTGTACTGATAGCCGCCAAGAAAAACAACAGCCGAACCAACCAAGTTGGCCAGCCAAGCGAGTAGGCCAAGCCGGCCAACACACCGCCGATCCATTCATGCTGCGTAACACAAGCGAATCGTTTCATATTTATCCTCCTTATTGCACGGTTTGTAATATCAACGAGCGAATGTCTAATAATACTACATCTTTGGGCTTTGTCAATACCACAAAACCCCGCCGATTTGGCGGGGTTTATAGCAAAAAATTACGCTTACTGTAAAAATCCGCCCACCTGCAATTTCCACAACTTAGCATACAAGCCATTACCTTTGGTGGATAACTTTTGGTGGCTGCCTTCTTCGATCACCTGACCATTATCGACCACGACTATTCGATCCATCTGGCGGATAGTCGACAGCCGATGAGCAATTACAATCACGGTTTTATTTTTCATTAATTCTTGGAAAGCTTCTTGAATCAATCGCTCCGATTCGGAATCTAAACTCGAGGTGGCTTCGTCGAGAATTAAAATTGGCGCGTTGCGTAAAATGGCCCGGGCAATCGCCACTCGCTGCCGCTCACCACCGGAAAGTTTTATGCCGCGCTCCCCCACCAAAGTATCGTAACCCTGTGATAGGCTTTCAATAAATTCATGACAGCGAGCGGCTTTGGCGGCCATAATAATTTCTTCTTCGGTGGCGCCCGGTTTGCCATAGCCGATATTCTCGCGCAAACTACGATGAAACAACACCGGTTCTTGCGGCACAAAACTAACGTGCTGCCAAATGCTATCTTGGGTTACTTTACTAATATCTTGCCCATCGATCTTAATTTTCCCTGATGTTAAATCGTAAAGCCGTAATAAGATTTTGACAATAGTGGTTTTACCGGCGCCCGATGGCCCTACCAAGGCCACCCGTTGATGCGGCTGGATTTTCAACGAGAAATTATTCAGCAGCGTGCGACCATGGCGATAATGAAAACCGACATGCAAGAATTCGATTACACCCTTAGTTACTCGTAACGCCTTAGCGCCGCGCCGATCACGAATATCTGGTTTCTGTAATAAAATCTCAGTCATCTCGCCGGCTTCTATTAACGCTTCGTATAAATTGCGCAAAATGTTACCAAACCCCCAAACTGAATTAAAAATCGACATTAAATAAGCTTGGATCAGCACAAAAGTACCAACGGTCATTAAACCCTGCTGCCATAATCGCACCGCCAACACTAACACACCCAGTTCTAATGCAATTGCCAGCATGCCCTGAGCGGTGTCAAAAGTTAATTGCAACATGCGCGATTTCCATTTCCAGCGCCGGTGGTTATCGGCCGCGTCGAAGAACGACTTAGCCTCTCGCGTAAATCCATTAAACAATTTAATTGCCGATTGATTGGTAATACTGTCAGCAATCAACCCAGATAACTTGGTTCCAGCTTCACTCCGTTTTGCGTCTAATGGCGCCTTGGCCCGACTAAACACCACGTTAATAAACAAGAACACTATCAGCCAAACTAACACTCCCAAACCCAACCATTTATTGTTCCACCACAAAATCGCGATCATTAAAGAACAATTTAGAGTTAGCGGTAAAAATTCTTCAACGATTGCGCCGACTACGCGTTCAAACGTCCAAATAAAGAATTGCGTTTTTTTAACCAGTGAACCAACAAAAGTATTATTAAAAAAATCGAATGAATGGCGGTGAACGTGAGCAAAGACCAGTTCGCTAATATCAACCGCGCCGTCAATATAGATCTTGTTGATCATTACCCGAAAAACGATATTAAACACCCACCGACCTAAGTGCAGCCAAAGTAAGGTCCAGATAACGGCAATAAGCGATGCTGCTACTAAAGCCATTGGCTGCTGACTGGTTAAAGTATCGAAAAACCGCTTTAAATAAAGCGGCATACTAACACCTAGTACCACCATTACAATTTGCGACAAAACCACCACCGTAATTCGCCACGGATAATTTGCAGCTGCTTGCCAATAAAATCGTAGCGTGGGAGCGGTAAACTTGTTTCGTTTGGCCATATCGAATGATATTATATCACTCTTTTATATCGCCGACGAGGACTATTTTATTTTTTTGAATCGGACTGAGAACACCGGCTCGTATTCAACTAAGTTGGTGTCTATTACCCGTACCTTTTCGCCTTTGACTAACTGATTTAATGCGGCATCACTCAATACTTCGGTATTACTTTTTATCTCTAACGCTAATCGATCAAGCTTTTCTAGTTCACTGGAAAACTCTGATTTAACTGCTTGTTCGATGGTGCGCTTTTTATCACGCGCTGTTTGCCATTCGGTTAGTTGTTGCTGATAACTGGGCGATTGCGCCAAAGCTTCGCGATACGCCTTGCGGATCTCACGTTGCTGACGCTTAGTGTCTTCAAGTCGAGAAAAAATATCTTGCAGTTGTGCCATAGGCCGCCAGTATAGCACACTGTTACAAATAATCAGTAGTGGAAAAGTAATTTTGACAGCTAATCGAAGCGGGTATACGCTTTTTCCAGTGCTGTTCTTTGACCATTTTACCGGAGGTTTAGCAATGGCGGAAGATACAAACATGGGCATGCCCTGGCAGCAAATACGTCAAGAAATGAAAAACTATGGTTGGCTTCACGCCGCCGGTAGTATCATAGTGGTAATGGCGTATCTTATTTATCTCGGACAAGCACGAGCCGGACATTCCACTCCAAATGCCGTCACATGGATCGTTGGTCTGATCACCATGATGATCAACTTTGCTACCTATACCTATCTCACCAACACGTTGGCAGAGAAAACGATTGCCGCGGCCGCTACGTTCATGACCGGCGTAGTTTCGATCTACGCCCTGGCAAATGGATCGTTCGTTACTCCAACCTGGTATGATGCCGTTTGTTTCTGCGCCTCTATCGTGGTGGGAGTTGTATGGTATAAAAAATACAAAACCGCCAAACAAGCTCACACCAATGATCTCGATCGGCGTCAAGCTATGGTGGCAGAAGCCAAACGAATTAACCCGCTCATACAGGTAATCTTCCTACTCTCGTTTGTCCCTACCATTATTGGTGTAATGAACGGCCTGGCGAGTGAATTGTTCATTGCCTGGACTATCGCCGCAATCGGCTACATTTGCTGCACCGCAGCCAATATACTCACTCTCGCTAATCAAAAAGCTGCTGAACGAGAGTATGCCAGCTTGCCATTTTTGGTAATAAACGGCATTATCGGAAATGGCTTGGTAGCGCTGATTGCTTACCTCAAATAACAAACACCCAACCATAAAAGGGTTACGTTCATTGCAACGTAACCCTTTTTCTGTGGTCGATAATTTGCTCCGTCATGCGGCCAACCGCTGCGCCAGCAGTGCCAACTTGGCGGCCGTTGGTTCGTATATTTCCAACGGAAAGTTCAGCCGCTGGAAATGCACCACCAGCTCGGAGTGAAATTGACTGAAGTGGGTGCGGGCTAAAAAGATCACCTGGGCGCCGTGAATCCACAGGGTCATTACCGTTTGGATCAGCTGCCGTACGGAGATGATATTATCGCCACAAACGCCGCTTTCAACGTCGTTAACCAGCAACAGTGAACCTAAACCTATGACGATCGCTTCTTCTTTTCGATTGAGAACGAATCGTTCCAAATTGCCGACGCATTGGCAATTAGCGGCCAATATGCCTAAGCATTGGTGTTGATCCACTCGCGATTCGTAGGCATCCAGCGGAGTGATAATCGGCACCACGCTTTGTTCACGTACTTCTTCCAAGTTCACCACCGACGATAACGAATTGCAATAGATCACTATTGCCTCTACTTCTTGACCAATCAGCTCGCGAACCTTAACAATCGTGGCGGCAGTGAGCGCGCCGTCTTTCGGTTCCCGCATCTGCAATTTTGTTTGCGCTTGCGGTGAAGGAGAAATATGGACGCAGATCGGTTCATAACCGTATTCACGGCAGGTTTCAGCACCGAACTTGGTGTCTTCCGATGTAGCGGCGAGTACCCCTACTCGCTTCCTTTTGCCCCCGTTATCGGGAGCGCGAGGCATACCAATAACATTATCTTCCGTCATTTTATACCTCCGACGATCTCAAGGAACATTTGTATGGATTCACCGCGAATCCAAAACCGCTTTCAGTATATACCCCTTTTTTTTAAAAATTGTGAATGACAGATATCCACTAACTGCGAAAAAAAACAAAACCACCCGGACGTCAATGGGTGATTTCACAAAAACCCTTATTTATTAAAGAATCAGCATCCCATCACCAAACGAGAAAAACCGATAGTGCTGTTTAATCGCTTCTTGGTATAGCTTAGCCCAAGTTAGGCCAACCAGCGCCGCTACCAGCATTAACAAGCTCGACTGCGGCACGTGAAAGTTAGTAATTAGGCTGTCAACAAATTGCCACTTGTAACCGGGACGAATAAATATATCGGTTTCACCAACAAGCTTAGATAATCGACCATGACTGTCGCTAGCCGATTCTAATGTTCTAGCAACGGTAGTGCCAACAGCAATAATAGTTCGACCGGCCTTTTTTGCCGCCATTAATTTTTTAGCCGCGGCATTGTCAATCTGATAATACTCAGCATGAAGCTGGCCGCTTTGCACCTGCTCTGGAGTTAATGGCGCAAATGTACCCAAACCAACATGCAGGGTGACCGGTACGATAGCATGACCGGCCGCGCGCAACTGTTTTAATAATCGCGGCGTAAAGTGCAGTGATGCCGTTGGTGCCGCCACCGCGCCTAACTGACGCGCGAACACGGTTTGATATTGTTCTTGCCGTTGCTTTTCCGACAGCGGTGAATGGCGCAAATACGGCGGCAATGGCATAGCGCCATATTGTTTCAATAATTTTGGCATGTGCTGAATTGAAAATGACGGTTGTAGCTGATACTCACTCCCCTGTTTTTTTAACACGGTGAATGTATGTTGACCGTCGACCGACAGTTCTTCGCCATTTTTTAACGCCCGATCAGCCAAAGCTATCAATGGCGAATGTTGCCATTGGGTTATTAATAATCTGACTACGCCACCAGTTGACCGTTTGACCGGCAATCGCGCCGGAATAACCTTGGTTTGATTAACGACGATAATCGACTTAGGCGGTAGATATTTTACCAAGTGACGGAAAGTGTCGTGAGTAATCCGACCGCTTGCTCGGTTATAGACTAACAACTGCGCGCTATCACGCGGTTTAGCCGGCGTTTGTGCAATCTGCTCCGGCGGCAATTTGTAGTCGTACTGGTGAAGTAGTTTTTTAAAACTGGCATTGGTCATAGTGGTGGTACCATAGCAAGTTGGCTGAATCTTCTCAAGTATTAAAAGACCCCCGCCGGTTGGCGGTGGTCTTGATGCGAAAATTGATTAAATGTTATCGAGGCTACCCGGATCTTTCCAGTCGGCTTTGGTGAAATAGCCGACGAATACCGGCGTGGCCACGCCCGGCCGCTCGATCCAGAACAGGAAGTCGTCGTCGATGACGACATTGGTGATGCCACCAGGCAACGCGCAGAAATTTCTCATAGACACTGCCGTGGCTGTCTTGGCATGTGCACCGTGCTCATTCATCACAAAGCGCACTTCCTGCATCGCCTGAGCAATGTAGTAATCCTTCAGATTCAATCCTTGCAGCCAGGAAATATCCACTTGCTGGCGCAGTTTGATCATCGGGATCGTCACTGTCTTCAAGCCATCATAAATATCATTCGGCTTGGCTTGCGTTTGTAAGTCTTGCACCAAATCGTACAGCCCGTACAGATTGGGCTCCAAACCGGTCACATGCAAGCAAACCACGTCGCCGGATTTGGTGTAGATTTTGACTACCGGTCGATCGGTGCCCGGCACACTGAGACATTGAATGTCGTTGGCGTCCGCATCCAACTTGAACCCGGGAAACTTCTGCTGAGACTGTTTGTCTTCCCATTTTGTGTAGATGTCGATCTTTTTACCGCTCTGCTGCCATTCGACCGTGATATCGAGAATGGCCACCACGCCGAACGTGTAAGGATCGTTTGGCCATGGCGTCAGGCGAATGTCGAAGCCGTTTTCTACCAGGATCTTGTTGAGTTCGTTGGCATCGTGCGACGCCCAACCTTTCATCTCGGGGATCTTGGCGAGGTCAAAACTGACCGCTTGCAGCCGATTCAACAACTGCTGCTGTTTTTCGGTCGTTGCGGTTGAACCGTCACTGACCACCTGCCATTTAGCTAGGTCGGCTTGCAGAAATCCGGTCGCGTCGACCAGAGCTTTCACCACTCCGACTAGGTCGAATGTATTGCTCAAATTAACCTCCTATTGCTGGTTTATAAAAGAACCATTGACTGATTTGGTACTATAGCACTAGAAACAGTTTCTGCCAATAGTTGCGCTAAAAACCCCGCCACGCTAAGCGGGACGGGGTTATTGTTATGTAGCTTATTCCGGCGGATAAAGCTGGTTGATTTTCTCCAGACACTGCTTGGCCAGATCGATATTGGGATCGGTTTTATAGCAGTATGTAGGGTCTGGCGATACGGTACCGTGATTGATCATGCATTCCAGTACATTGCGCGCCAGGGCGGCAAAGGATGCGTTCAAATGAATCTGTCTGTCTTTAACCGATAAACCAGCGGCAATTACTACCGCACTATATTCGCACAGTTGATTCCAGCTGAATGGCTTATCGAACTTGGGGATCGCCATATCGGAAGTATCATCCGGTATAAGGTAATCGTATTGAGCAAAACCGTTCGGATGCCAATTTACGCCCGTGCCAATGGCACACATAATATGGTCGGCGGCTATCATAATTCCATCTGGACCGGAGTGCAAATTCGGCCAAGCCCTCATTACGCGCGCGATTACCTGCCCGGTCGTAAAATTGGCTGATTTTTTCCGGCTGGTTTTCCTCGGTCTTTTAACCGGATAAGCGCAAGCGGTGGTGGTGGTTGATTTTACACCATCCATTTCAACTGTCAGTCTACTACCACAATTGATGCAATGCATACCCATGGGAGTAAACTCCACTGAATCGCATGCCTGTCCGGTATTTAACGCCGACAGCAGCTGTTGCAATTTCTCTTTACCCAACTGCCATAATGAGGCTTGAACTAGCTCCAAACCACAACTTTTAAAGTGCGGCAAAAAATGTCCGCGAAAATCGACATTTTTGAGCAGCTTTCTGAACATTTCGTGTCCGTTAATCTTAGATTCCAAATCAGTAATACTATCGTCTGGTTGTTTGGTTTCTCCACTCATTTAAGCTCCTCTTCCTACGGTTTTCAAAGATCTACTGGATTGAAGAATGTATCATCTAAATAATTTCTTGTCAATATCTTTATTCTAAAAAACCACCATCTCACTTTCACGGATGATGATTTCTTTCTCGTGGACTAGGATTCCCCGCCTCGACTCGCGCTACTCGTCGACGCGAGGCGGGGAACCTAAATCTATCTCTACCTGTCGGTAGACAGGTAAACGGACACCCACAAAACTCGGGGACTAGGATTCGAACCTAGATAAACGGAGCCAGAATCCGTTGTCCTACCATTAGACGATCCCCGAGCTTTGTGGGCGTATGGTTCAGCATTAGTTGTTCTGCCGTTAGACTATCCCTCTAACAAACTAGTGACCGGTGAATACATTACCCACTAACCACTGAACCCCCCACCATCGCCGCGATATCGGTGAGTGATGACGGCGCCGGCTGGTCAACTATTTCGATTTTAACTTGGTCTGATACGATTGACGACACTTTCACATCGGACCCGAGCATACTACTTAAAGTTTGCGATACTGTCAAGATATTTTTGGCACTACCAACCACCTCTTGATGCAACGGAAATTGAAAACCAACCGTCACCACGCCGTCTTTTACGCTCAACGGTTTACCCAAACTAAGCATGAGCGATAATGAATGATGTGAATCGTTCAACGCGTCACTTACCTTGAGCCAGACTGTTTGCACCGCTTCAAGTGTTACGGTCGACATTACCTTTGGCGCGGCGGTTACGACTGGCGGCGTATCAACTACTTCAACAACAGCTGCCGCCACTGGCGCCGGTGGCGTTTCTTTTGTTTGAGGTACCGGAGGAACTTCGCTCTTTGGCGATGGCGTTGGCGGTTGGCTGGGCGGTGCCGGCGGCCGCTTGGTTGGTGTAACCGGCGGTACGAATTGTTCTGTTGCATCGCCACACAATTCCGCTGTCGCTAATTCGAGCGGTAATTGAATCATTGGACTGGTTTTAAACAAAGCTGACCGCGCTAAAAGCGTATCGATTATTACTACCAATCGATCAACTGAAATTTGACCGAATACTTCTTGCAATACCCGCTGTTCATCGCGAGTAAAATCCATCCCAGCCGTGTCGAGCGAATTGGTAATTTTAGCCACCATTAACTGACGCAACAATTCCACCGTATCGCGAGTAAACTGCGGCAAATTAACTCCATCTTGCATTAAGCGGTCAATCAATCGCAAAGCATCAGCCGCCTGGCGATGAATAATCGCCACGATAAACTGTAACACTAAATCGGCGTGTGAATGCGGCAATACCAAATCGGCATGTTCGCGGGTGATCTTAGTTTCGCCCAATGACAGTATCTGCCCAAGTAAACCAATTGCATCGCGCAAATAACCTTCGGAGTGTTTAGCAATAGCATTTAACACATCGGGGGCACATTGCACTTTTTCTTTTTGACAGATGCCGGCTAAATGTTCGGCAATGTCGGTAATCGGCACGCGGCGAAAATCAAACCGCTGGCAACGCGAAATAATCGTGGCCGGAATCTTGTGCAGTTCGGTGGTGGCTAACACAAACACCACGTGCGCCGGCGGCTCTTCTAACACTTTCAACAAAGCATTAAACGCCGAAGTGGACAGCATGTGAACTTCGTCGATAATAAATACTTTGTATTTCAACTGGCTGGGTGAGAAACGCGCGTTCTCGATAATGTTCTCACGGACGTTGTCGACCCCGGTATGGCTGGCGGCATCGATCTCCATTACGTCTAAACTCTTGCCAGTAGTAATGTCGCGACAAGCCGGGCAATCGTTACACGGCTCGCTCTCCCCCGCTTTTCGGTTTGAGCAGTTAATAGCTTTAGCCAGTAGCCGTGCCGTAGTAGTTTTACCAATCCCGCGCGGGCCGGCAAAAAGATAAGCATGCGAAATGTTGCCTTGAGCAATTTCGTTTTGCAAGGTGATCTTGATGTGATTTTGGCCCACCACTTCCGCAAAAGTCTGCGGCCGGTATTGCCGATATAAACTACCCATAGTGACACCATGGTAGCAAAAGCAAACACCCTCGGCAAACTGCCGAGGGTGTAAATGTGGAAGCGCCATATTATGGCACTGTTTCCGGCCAATGATCGGCTTTCAACACCCAAAAAAGGGTGACGATGCACACGAAGATACTTAACGCTATCCAAGCTATACCCCAGGTGACAGCTGGAATTAAAGTATACTCGGCCAACATGGTGGCATCGGAAGTACCAGAGCGACTAATCACGTCGCTCCAGACGTCGGGGATAACGTAAAGGGCGGAAGTAACGCCAATCACTTGCAAGATGATTTCGCTGATGACCACGCCACCGTATTTAGCAATCACTGTTAGCGCCGCGGCAGTGCCACCACCGAATATTAGGCCAAAGCGATTACGAACACAGCACATAGTTATGACAGCTAAGAAAAAACCCAGCGTGCCAACAATAATAGAATCGTCTTTAACCCAGGCGGCTAACAGCAGTAAGCCACAGCCCCAGAGTAAGCTGCCTAAGTAACCGGCATTGAGAACAATAAAGCGATTGCCGCCGGCCCCCGCGTGTAACCCACCTTGTTCGGGGCTGATAGTGATTGTACCTAGTGTTCCACCAGTCAGCCAACAAGCCAAGCCGTGGCTGATCTCGTGAAAGTAGACCGTCAGTATTTTGAGCGGCCACACTACTGTTGTATCCCAAAGCATGGTGACAGCCGCTACCACGGCGGCCAGTATTAATAGCCGTAGCCAACGCGATGACGTTCGGGTTTGTATCACGTTTTAACCTCCTTGGTAATAAAAAGAACGATGCCCAACCTTAGCACGAGCCAGTCGCGCTGTCAACCAAAAGCAAACGCCCCCGGCTGAAAAACCGAGGGTGTGAATGTGTGATTTATAAGATTTCGACAAGTAGCATTGGAGTAATGAAAATGATGCCAAACAGCATACCGTAGCTATGCCTTGTGGCGACATCAAATGTTATGCCACTGTCTTCGTATCTGGCCAATGCGCACGGAGAAATTGCTGCTACCACTAAAAAGACAAACTCGACCCAGCCGACACACTCCGAAATGCAAATCATGAAAGCCAGCACGAACCCAGCCAACGCCGCGGCCGAACCGAAGTATAGGTGCCACCATCGGGATTGATTGGTCGGTGCAACTTTATGCTGCAAAAACTGAACTTGCAGTATTACTGTCATTGCTACCGCCAACGCCGCGGCAATCAACGACATTAGGGTGACAATGAACTGGACAGCAAAAGCGTGGCCGAATTGCTGTGCAAGCATGGGCGAAATAATCGCCCCAACTAGCACCACCGACGCCAAGATACAGAGAACTGGCACGAGTGTATATCCGATTCTTTCTTTCATACTCATGAAATGCCTCCGAAAGGCAGTAAGATGAAAGTAAGCGCTAGCGGGATAAAGCCGGTTAGAGCAAACAAAGCCGCGTATTCTATAACCGCCCGTGTAGATGATTTTATGCCGCTATCGCGTAAACGAGCCAAGCCACCGGTGGCAATAGCGGCAATGGTTAGCCACCCAATGAGGGCATTGGCCATGTTTGTAGCGCAACAAGTAGCATAGGCCATAATAAACCCGCACAGCGCCGCGGCCGAACCGAAATACAGGTGCCACCATTTCTCTTGCGAGAACATTGGCGAGTTATGGCTCACCAGCCACAACATTTGCACCATTAGCACCAGTCCAGCCATTACCATCATGCCTATTAAAACCAATGTCGTAATGAGCAGTGACATGGCATATTCCGGCGAACCAAATTGGTTTAGCTTAAAGATGGCGTTAAACACGCCAGTTGGCAACAGTGCCACAATCGCCATTCCTAGCGGGGAAAGCACATAGATGATTCTCTCGGTTTTAGTCATTCTCAGCTCCTTAATTCACAGCCAAGGCGAGCGTGAAGACCATGGGTGTGGCGACAAACAATACTGTTACTCCGCCAAACACGAAAACGCTGGGCCAGCCGGTACTAACAAACCGAAACGAGAAAATGTTCAGCGCTAGCGCACCGTACATCGCCAGTTGCGCCCAACCGGAAATGGTAACTCCAGCCGGCACCCAAAAGCAGTAAGCTGCCAAGAACCCAACCAACCCGGCGATAGCGCCGAAATAAAGCGCATTGCCGTACGGTTTAGCTGCGGCCGACATTGGATCCCAGCGATCCATACACCAAACACCCAAGACACCACCGGCCATCGCCAACGACCCAAGAAAGTTCATCAGCATTGTGTCTTTCGTGGCCAGATAACCACCGATACATTCCAAAACCACGATCACCAACACAAGTAAGCTAATAGCTGCCCGATTCAAACTGTCTTTCATTGCCAATACCTCCAAAGTTGAGATTTATCGTCTTTTTTGTCAAAGTTCTACCGAATTTAGAAAGTTACCATAAAAAAACAGAGCTGTCAACATTTGATAGCTCTAGTCCCTAATCCCTAGTCCCTAATTTCTTCCAACGCCTTTTTTTGCGCTCGACTCAACCGTGTCGGTGTAACCACCAACACTTCCACCAAATGATCGCCGTAACTCCCCGGACGGCCCAAGCGCGGCATACCCTTACTCTTTAGGGTAAAGACCGTGCCGGTTTGCGTGCCTTCGGGTATTTTGAGCACGACCGGACCGTGGACCGTTTCTACCTCTACCTTATCGCCCAACGCCGCTTGCTTAAACGAGATTCGTTGCACGGTATGAATAGTGTCGCCATCACGCCCCCAACGCTTGTCGTCGCGGACGTTAATATGAACATACAAATCCCCTGCCGGTACGTTCGACGCGGCTTGGCCGCGGCCGGCAAACTTAATTCGCTGACCGTTGTCGATTCCGGCTGGAACTTTAATAGTGATAGTATCGGTGCCAAAACGTACACCCTTGCCGCCGCAATCGTGGCAAGGTTTGTCTGGTTTCTTACCAGCACCATGGCAATCCGGGCAGACAACCACGGTGCGCATGGCGCCTAAAATGCTTTGCTGAATTCGTTCCACTTGGCCGCGACCGTGGCAGGTTTTACAAGAATTGACGGCACTGCCCGGTTCAGCCCCGCTGCCGTGGCAATGTTCACAATCAATTTGTTTTTCTATTCTTACTGTTCGCTCACTGCCATTAACCGCGTCCATAAACGGCACGTCGATAGCGATTTCCATATCTTCACCACGGGTAGCTTTACGCCGACCGCCACCACGACCCATACCAAACAAATCGCCGAACATGTCGCCGATATCGCCCACATCACCAAAATCAAAATGCATGTTGCCGTTATTAAAACCGCCTTGGCCGGCAAAATCTTGCCAATTGAATCCGCCCGCACCACCGCCACCGGCCTGGTCAAAACCAGCCCCAAATTGATCGTACTTGGCGCGTTTGCTCGGATCGGACAGCACCTGGTAGGCCTCGTTCAGTTCTTTGAACTTAGCTTCATTGCCACCCTTTTTATCGGGGTGGTATTGGTGTGCCTTAACGCGAAAGGCTTTTTTAATTTCTTCCGGCGTGGCGGTTTTGCTTACCCCCAAATCGGCGTAGTAATCTTTAGTAGGCATGCAACGGTATTATTTTCCTTATTCACCCTGAAAGCCAATTTCGTTTTTGGCCGGCGGTTCCGATTCCACTATCTTACCAAACTTGGCTTCGTATTTCGAGATGTTGTCTTGCAGCGCGGCTAAAATGCGCTTTAAGTGCCCCGGCGTAGTCACTACTTTACCAACCACCTTACCCGATGGCCCGGCAATGTTGGCAAACATCATTAAAAATTCGTCTTTGGTGTGAGAGACCTGCATCGCATTCGTATACTCCGCTCCAGGGATATTGTCGGACAGTTGGATTTGATTGGGTTGGGGTTGTGGCATAAGGTTTGATTATTGAATATGTCTATTATCAGACTGTCATTTATTATTTTGTCATCATGGGGGCTAAACTGTCATCCCGAGCGGAGCCGCAGCGTAGTCGAGGGATCACAGCGATATCCACGAACAATTGGTTTTACAAACCAATGTTTGTTATATCCGTGACCCCTCGACGCGGCTCGGGGTGACAGAAGAGAGGGTAATCCGTCATTGCTAGGAAGCTTGCCCTGAGCTTGCCGAAGGGTGGCAATCCCAGGTTAATTGCATTTAACGTCGGATTGCTTCTTTTAATTCGTGATGACGAAAATGAGCTGGGGTTGCCACGCCCCGCTGCGACGCGGGGCTCGCAATGACACTTAACCCACGGCACCTGCATCATGAATCATGTATCTTATATCCTATTTTTTCACTTCCTCGTATTCCCCTTCTACCGGCCCTTGCTGCTGAGAAGTTGAATCAGACGCTTGACCTTCCGGCTGGCCTTCTGGCTGACTGGCTGACTGGCCCGCGTCCGCCGAAGCTTTAGCGGAGGCGGAATACATCGCATGGCCAATCTTTTGAATTACTTGGCCAACTTTGTCGCAAGCGGTTTTAATCGCCGCGGCGTCGTCGCCGTCTTTCACTTTTTTAAGCTCGGCAATTGCAGCTTCGATTTCGGTTTTATCGGCCGCTGTTAGTTTATCACCGGCGTCGGTGACCGCTTTTTCGGCCGTGTAGACTAATCCATCGGCTTGATTGCGCTGTTCGATTAAATCTTTCTTTTTCTTGTCTTCGTCGGCGTGCGCTTCGGCGTCTTTTTTCATCTTTTCAACTTCGTCTTTAGACAGGCCAGACGAACCGCTAATGGTAATTGACTGCTCTTTGCCGGTGGCTTTTTCTTTGGCTTTCACGCTGACAATGCCATTAGCATCAATATCGAAAGTAACTTCTACCTGCGGCATGCCGCGTGGTGCCGGTGGAATACCAGACAAAATGAATCGACCCAAGCTGCGGTTATCGGCCGCCATTTCGCGTTCACCTTGTAACACATTAATATCAACCGAAGTTTGGTTATCGGACGCGGTGGAGAATGTTTGGCTTTTGGAAGTTGGAATGGTGGTGTTACGTTCAATCAATGCGGTGCGTACGCCGCCCAAAGTTTCAATGCCCAAAGTTAATGGGGTCACGTCAAGCAATAGCACGTCTTTAACTTCACCCTGCAGCACGCCGGCTTGCACCGCCGCGCCCAATGCCACCACTTCGTCTGGGTTAACCGACAAGTTAGGCTTTTTGCCAAAAAATTCTTCTACCTTCTTTAATACCAATGGCATGCGGGTCATGCCGCCAACCATTACCACTTCGTCGATATCTTTAATGGTCATGCCGGCATCGCTCAAAGCTTGTTTAACCGGGCCGAAAGTTTTTTCTACTAAATCACCGATTAATTCTTCCAACTTGGCGCGGGTTAATTTAAGTACTAAATGTTTTGGACCGGCGGCATCGGTGGTAATAAACGGTTGGTTAATTTCGGTTTCAACCGCGGTGGACAGTTCAATCTTAGCTTTTTCGGCCGCTTCTTTAATCCGTTGCAGGGCTAACTGATCTTTCGACAGATCGATGCCCTGGTCTTTTTTGAATTCATCAATTACCCAGGCAATTAACCGCTGGTCAAAATCATCACCACCTAAGTGAGTGTCGCCATTAGTGGCTTTAACCTCAACGGTGTCGGCCGAAACATCGAGAATGGACACGTCGAAAGTACCACCGCCCAAATCGTACACGGCAATTTGTTCGCCAACTTTTTTATCGAAGCCGTAAGCTAACGCGGCGGCGGTTGGTTCGTTAATAATTCGGCGAACGGTTAAGCCGGCAATTTCGCCCGCGTCTTTAGTGGCCTTGCGTTGATCGTCATTAAAATAAGCCGGTACGGTAATTACCGCTTCGGTAACTTTTTCACCCAGGCGCGCTTCGGCATCGGCCTTTAACTTGGCCAACACCATGGCCGAGATTTCTTGCGGGGTATATTCTTTGTCGTTCATGGCCACTTTAATCCCCTCACCAGCTTGAGTGATTTTAAACGGCATGGTGGTAATATCTTTCTGCGCTTCCGGATCATCAAAATGTCGGCCGATAAATCGTTTGACCGAAAAGACTGTGTTGGTGGCGTTAGTGACCGCTTGGCGTTTGGCCAGCTGACCCACCAGCCGTTCGCCGGCTTTGGTAACGGCGATAACCGATGGCGTGGTGCGATTGCCTTCGGCGTTTTCTAATACTTTAGGTTGACCACCTTCAATAATTGCCATGCAACTATTGGTGGTGCCTAAATCAATTCCGAGAATCTTTGGCATAAATAACTAAGTAGATAAGTTAATAAATTTGGGTAAAATACAAGATAATGAGATGTATGTTAGCCGGTTAGCCAGTCAGTCAGTATTATTACTGGCTAACTTGCTAACTGGCCTGCTGGCTAACTTACTTATTCACCTTTACCTTCACACTCTTCGGTTTTACTTCCGGCGCCTTTGGAATGGTGATTTTTAAGATGCCGTCGGTGTATTCGGCGCTGGCATCGTCGCCGACGACGTGAGTGGGTAATGCCACTGAGCGATAGAAGCTGCCACGACGGACTTCTTTGCGATAATAATTCTTTTCGTCGACTTCGCTTTTGTGTTCGGTCGCGCCTTTGACTGTTAAAATATCGTTTTCAATCGCGATATCCACTTTTTCCGGATCAACACCAGCTAGGGCCGTTTCGACATAGACGTTATTTTCGTCTTGGTAAACATCCATGGCTGGTACAAAAGTATTGAGTTGGCGTTGCGCTGGCCAATCGAGCATCCGTTCCATTTCATCAAACGGATCGAGCATCGACATGGGGGTCCATTTAATTAAAGACATATGTTTAGGGGCTAGGGATTAGGGACTAGGGACTAGGTTCCGCTGCTAACGATGACTTTGGCGGGGGCGATTACTTTGCCGTTGAGCGTGTAACCCGGTTGAACTTCGGTGATGATTAAGTCTTCTGCGACGTTATCACTTGGTTGTTGACCGACCGCTTCGTGCACTTCCGGATTAAACTGTTGACCGACAGTCTGAATAACTTCAACACCAGTATTTTTTAGCACTTCAGCTAATTGACGTTGAATATGAAAGATGCCAATAACCCAAGGTTCTTTTTGCTGTTCGGACGGAACGTGGCTAATCGCCGCCGAAAAATTATTTAGCACCGGCAGAAGCTGACTGACCAAATCGGCGGTGGCAAGTTGTGCCCACGCAGATTTTTGCGCTTCGGTTTCTCGCTGCAAGTTGCGGTAGTCGGCCATGGCTCGCAGCCATTGGGTTTTGTAATCAGGGTCAGTTGCCGTATCGTCGGCAGTTGATGGCTCAACTTCCGATTCGGCGACAGCTGATTGATTTAATTCGTCTGATGACATGTACTTGAAAAATTAAGATTGATTAATCAAAGTTTGCACGTATTTTACCAACCCCAGTGTTTGGTCGTAATCCATCCGCATTGGGCCAAACAAACCGAAAATGCCACTGTCACGGCCATGTTGGTACCGCGTAATGATACTGGCGCAAGCATTGCCGAATGGACTCTCTGAACCAATTAGCACGGTCGATTCTGCATTTACACTTCGAAACAGTTTAGCTACCACTTCATCAAGATGATCCACCACCGCGCTGACGTCGGTCACTAAAGCTTGGTGGGCAAACTCCGGTTGGCGGAATAAATTGGCTAGCCCGGTGTAATATGCATCAAGTGGGGCAAAACCCACAAAGACCGACTGAGCCGACAGCTCGGCCAGTTCTTTGGCTAGAGATTTAAGCTTAGCCTCGGGATCGCTTTGTTTGGCTGCTTTATCGAGGGCGGAGCGAGCACTGTCTTTGGGCTGGCGCGGTTGGGCAATATTTTCAACATAGAAACGATAACCGAGATCGGTTGGAATGCGACCAGCTGAAGTATGAGGATGTGTAATATAGCCGGCTTCTTCCAGCATCACCATATCATTACGAATAGTAGCCGAGCTAACGTCTAAATCGTAACGCTCCACCACCGCCGCCGACCCGACCGGTCCGGCGGTTTTTACATGCTCGGCCACAATGGCCGCGAGGAGTTTTTGTGCGCGTTGTTCCATAAGTAAAACCAGTATATCGCCGTTAGCACTCTCGTGTCAAGAGTGCTAATTGGCCGAAAAATCAATAAAAAAAGACCGCCCCAATCGAGCGGTCTTGGCTGTGAATATCTTTGCGGTAGCTAATTAACCGTTAGCCACTCACCCGCTTCAGGCGGACAGACGTTGAGCGGCTGGTCGAAATCAAACGGCCAAGTGTAGGCCTCCAGGTCAACAAAGTTGACCCGAAACTGATCGCCGGGCTGCAAATCGAGCACGTCGAGCCAGAGCCCAAAAGTTTCGAACCCTTCGGCGTAAGTGACGTCGTGCATCATGCCGGTCGGATTATAAAGAGTTACCATTCCAGTCGCCGGGTCGAATTCCCCCTGGCCATGTTCCAAAAAATCATGGCACCACAGGTTGGGCCGAGCAAAGTGGCCGGTCATGTCTTGTGCCGGCTCAATCTCGACCTGGAACCAAAACCCCCGAATGTAGGCGGCGTAGATTTCTTCCGACACGGATACATCGATAATCTGCACCGTCTGCTCCAGGCCCAATGTAATGTTGCCGGTTGGTGCTACCGGGCTGACGCTGACGTTCACACATGGTTCTGTGTCGTCGTCCGCGTCGTCATCGGTCGGTGTAGTGTCGTCGTCGGTATCGTCGAGAGGGATTATCATCCATTCGCCGGCGCCAGCCGGGCAGATATTCAGCGGATTACTGTAATCATAAGGCTGAACATAGGCCTCAACCGTAGCCGACTTAACCCGGAATCGGTCACCGGGCTGCAAATCGAGCACGTCCATTATCATGGCGAAGGAATCGGTCCCCCCTTCCGCGGGAGAAATAAGCCGCAATACTCCATTGCTGTTATCGCGCACCGAAGCAATTCCGGTGGCCGGGTCAAACACACCGGCGGCAATCACATGAAAAGCATCAAATCCAAATACCGGGTTTTCGAAATGACCGGTCATGTCCTGGCTCGGGTCGATCTCTAGTTCAACCCAAAGCCCTTTCAGGGCGACAACTTGGTCGATTGCTTCGGGCAAAGTCACGTCGGCAACGCCGACCACCTTTTGTATACCCAACTCAAAGTCGCCGGACGGCGATGTTGGGCTAATACTGACACTCACACACGGTTCGGGCGTGGTGTCGTCATCGACATCATCATCAACATCGTCATCATTAAAAACAGTGTCGTCATCAGATGTGTCGTCGTCAACCAAAGTTGTGTCGTCGTCGCCAGTGTCATCATCAACTTCATCGTCAATGTCGTCATCGGCATCATCAGCGTCGTCAGCCGTGGCTTCATCATCAGTGTCGTCATCGGTATCATCGTCAACCAAAGTTGTGTCGTCGTCGACAAGGACATAGCCATCGTCGATGGTGGGGACTTCGCCGAAATGCAAATCGTATTCACATGCGGTCGACGCCACCGAAAATACTGCCAACAGGCACACAATCATCCACTTCATTTTATATCTCCTTGTGTTTTGGCCCTAAATGGGCGTTTTCTTGCAATTTTCAAGGTCCAATCGTCCGCTATATCATAACTTGCTAGTATTGTCAAATTAAAACAAAAACCACCCCGCGAAGCCTGAAAGGCGAAGTGGGGTGGTTGTGTATTGTGATTTTATCGACATAGACTGTCGGGAAACGAGAAAAATCGTTCACTGCCGTCATCAGCCAAGAACGGCACGCGGTAGACCCAGCCGTTCTTAACGATAGTATCGAGCAGCGGAAATGGCACTGCCACTTGTTTAATCAGCGCTGGCTCCAGCTTAGTCAGATCGTGTACCCTACTTCCCTCTTCGAACCGAGTTAAGCGATACTGGCTAGCCGATTCAACACTTTGCAATTGATAAGCAAAGGTTAAATTAATCAGGCTGCCGGGAGAAACGTCAACGCCATAAAGGAACAACTGGCCACGTTTTTGCGGCAACACCAAGCTGATATGCAGTTCGAACTCTGGCTCTACCGCGCCATCGCGGTAGTTAACCACTAGCCTTGTATCTTGCACTAGCAGCACGGTTTGCTGGTCGGCCGCGTATTGGCGGCGCAAATGCTTAAAGATCCAACGGTGTTCCTGATGGCTAAACATGAGCATTTCTAATCGCACGTTATCCGCCAGGTGTAAATTGATTCGATATTCTTTTGACAGAGCAGTGTCTGCCATTAGATCACCAACAACACTGCTCGTGAGCCATAGCCGTTAAGCAACTCTTGCGCTGCGCTGGCAAAATCGACCAAGCATTGTTTAACCGTACTGTCACTCTCGGGCCGAAAGTCATCGACCGTTTCATTGATCGGGACAAAGGCCTTAGCAGCAACGGCAAATAAATACAATTGCGCTTTATACGCCGCCAGCGACACAACCATTGCTTCACGGTTGTTAGGATTAGGGTGAAGCATTCGGTAAAATGTGCCACTACTGGCGTCGTCCATGGCCTGAGCCAAGTAGGTGGTAAGATACAGATCTTCGGCCAGTTGCTGGCCGTTAATACATACCGGCACCAACTGAACCGCTGCTTTAACCTTCTCAAAATCAGGCGGTTCGTCGGCCAGGAGAAATCTAAAGTCCGCTTCAGCTTGCTCTCCCGCTGGAACCGCGGCGAAGTAGATATTCTTACCCATTTTCATTTTCCTCGTCTTGAATATCGGCAGCCAGTTCGGCAAAGTGTTCGTCTTCTTCCTGCCAAACTTCATTCTCCTCATTTTCGAAGACAACTGGCGAACCATCGCCGCCGCACTGCTGACAAATGACACAGAGGGTATCGTGAACGCTGTTATCCTCAGTATGGCCTAAATAATGGCCAAGAAAATCTTTTCTTTTGGCGATAGTTTCTTCTCTGCTTTCCGGCTCGGCCATTCTAGCTTTGCCGCAGCCCATACAAAAAACCATGTACTGTTTCTTTTCAGGCATAACGACATCACTCCCCTGTCGGCGGTGGCGGTGCCGGCGGTTGATTGACCGCTGCCGCATCCGCCAGTCGCTTAAGGTATTTCACCACGTCGCTAAAAAGATCAAAAAATCCCATTAGACCGAACGCGGCTATGAACGTCCAAAGGCACTTCCAAAATGTTTCATTGAACTCTCCGGCGATAATATGGCCCGTAGCGCCAAATCCGGAACCGAGTGCAATGAAAAGCATAATTATCGAAGCAATAACCCAAGCATTTTGTTCTTTCATTATCTTCTCCTTTTACTTTTTTTCGAGTAGTTCGAGTATCCTTTTCAATCGAGCGGTCAGTAACTCATCTAAACCGTCTATAACTTCAATCAAGCCGCCCAAACCGATACTAGCGATAAGCACCCACAAGTATTGTAGACACGTTTCGTCGAAGTTGTTTTGCGTAAACATTCGAGCCAACAAGAGGCCGGCTGATGCGAACGCTATAAGGAAAAGAATAACAATGGCCATTCTCGATAATTTCATGAACTACCTCCATTTTTGTGGTTTTATTGTAAACGAACGAGAATAAAAAAGCTTACCAGAAAAGGTAGCTCTTGTCAACATCGCGCCCCTAGTCCCTGATCCCTAGCCCCTAGTCCCTATCACCTACTCCCACCGCAGCGCCTCAATCGGGTCTAAACTCGCCGCTCGTTTAGCCGGGTAATAACCAAAAATAATTCCAACAACAACCGAAAAGCCAACCGCCAGCCCCACGCCGCTCCACGAAATAATAAACGGAAAATTATAACCTTGGCTCGCCGCTCCCACCGATATTAACCAAGTGACAGCCAAGCCAAAAATCACACCAAAGATTCCACCCAAAATCGTAACAGTGACCGCTTCGGCTAAAAATTGCCACATAATCTCGCGACGAGTGGCGCCCACCGCTTTGCGCAAACCAATCTCGGCCGTGCGCTCGGTTACGGTTACATACATAATATTCATAATCCCCACCCCACCCACTACTAATGAAATTGCCGCTAGCGCAATAAGCAAAAGCGTGATTCCCCCAACGATAGTGGTAAGCATGTCTTTTGCTTCGGCCGATGTATGCACGGCAAAATCGTCTTTATTTGGATTACCAGTAGTTAAGTCATGTCGTTCGCGCAATAATCGATTTGCTTCTTCAACCGTCTCCCCTTCTCGCGATGTATCAACCATTTTGGCGATCATAAAACTAATGTGGTCTACACCCATCACCAGTTTTTGAGTGGTACGCAACGGCAAAGCAATCAGATCGTCCATATTTAAGAAAAACGACGATCCACGTTCGGCGTACACGCCAATAATTTTAAAATTATGCTGACCAATCTTGATCGTTTGGCCAACCGGATCTTGGCCCGGGAAAAACTTTTCTTTTACTGTCCAGCCCAACACCGCCACGCGCGCTAAACTACTATCTTCTTCTTCGGTAAAAAAACGCCCCGACCACAACGGATCGTTATCCACCAATGGATATTGATAGGTTAAACCATAAAGCATGGTGGTTTTTTTCTCTCCGTTGGCTTTTACGATTGCTTGGCTGGTAATGGCTGCGTAAGATGCTCCCATGTTTGGTAATTTAATCATGGCAGTATAATCCTCGTATTTTAATGCGGTTAATGCTACCCCCGCCGCTACGGCTGAAGCGCTATCGGATGAATCTTTAGCTGCGTTAGGTGCTTTTGGCTCTACCTGAATATAATCGGTACCAAAACTATCTAGTTCACCCAATACAAACGCTTTCATGGCTTGGCCGGCCGACATCACCACCACCACGGCCATAATACCGATCACTACCCCTAGAATAGTTAAAATAGTTCGACCGCGATTGCGCTGCAGGGCCGCTAAAGCAATATCGATCGTGGTATGCAGATGTTCGATTAGATACTGTTTATTCATAACGTAACGCGGTAATGGGGTCGAGCGCGGCTGCTCGCTTGGCCGGATAATAACCAAACAACACGCCAATCGCAATACAAACGCCGCAAGCCAGCACGATCGATTGCCAAGCAATCACTAAATCCCACGCGTAACCAAGATATTGCGCAATCACCGCCACTAGCCAAGAAATCAGCGAACCGATTGCCACGCCAATAACACCGCCGGTTAGCGTTAGCTGCACCGCCTCAAATAAAAACTGTCGCATAATATCTCCCGGCCGAGCCCCCACGGCTTTGCGTAAGCCAATTTCGCGGGTGCGTTCAGTTACGGTTACGTACATAATGTTCATAATGCCAATTCCACCAACCACCAAGGCCAAGGCCGCAATCGCCGCCAAAAAAAACTTTAAGCCGTTGGTAATTCCCAATAACGCGTCGAGTGCTTGCGCGGTAGAGCGCACCGAAAAATCGTCATCAGCCGGATCGTCGATATCGTGCCGTTCACGCAAAATAACTTTAATGTCGTCGATACTTCGGTCAACATTAGCTGCGTCGTCTACGCGCGCCCGAATAAAACCCAAGTGATTAATGCCAAGCAATAACTTCTGCGCCGATGACACTGGAATTAACACAATATTATCTTGGCTCTGAAAGCCAGACACGCCCCGCTCTTCCAATACGCCGATCACGGTAAAAGATTCTCGTTTAATTTTTATTTTTTCACCCACCGGATCGCTGTCGGTAAATAATTCCTTTACTACTTCACTGCCCAATACCGCCACCCGGGCAATCGTACGTTCTTCTTCGGCTGTAAAAAAACGTCCAGATGTAACCGATACATTTTCTACTAGCGGATAGTCGGCGCCAGTACCGATATACGAGCCATCATAAGTACGGTTTTGCCAACTAATTGTTTCGGCGCCGCGTGCGTACGGTGCCACCGCAATCACATAAGGAACTCTGCTTTTATTAGCTATGGCTAACGAATCTTCGTAAGTTAAAGTGGTAACTAAAATACCCATCACCGATGCTGGCGGACCGTTTTCGTCGGTAGCACCAGGCAAGATGCCAATCAAGTTAGAACCGACGCTGGAAATTTGATTGGTAATTAAACTTTGCGCCCCCGCTCCCACCGACATAATTACAATCACCGCGGTAATACCGATGATAATACCGAGCATGGTGAGTACGGCCCGTTTTTTATTAACGGTCAATGCTCGCGAAGAAACGCGAATGGTGTCGAGTAAACGCACGGGGATGAATTACTAATTATTTCTTCAGTTCGCCGTCTTTAGCACTCTGCCTTTGGGCTACTTTTTCGTCGCTGACTATTAAACCATCGCGAACCAAAATAATCCGTTCGGCGTGTTCGGCGGTATAGCGTTCGTGGGTAACTAAAATAATGGTTTTGCCCTGGCCTTGCAGCTCTTCTAATACTTGCATTACTTGTTGCCCTGATTTTGAATCGAGGTTGCCAGTTGGTTCATCGGCAAAAATAACATCGGGATTACTCACTAACGCCCGTGCAATCGCCACCCGTTGTTTTTCACCGCCGGAAAGCTGGCTCGGCACGTGAGTTAAACGATGCGACAGCCCCACCGCTGCTAACGCTTTTTCGGCAATGCCGCGGCGTGAACTCTCGGCGACGCTATGGTTATATACCAACGGCAGCATCACGTTATCCAAAACAGTCGTGCGCGGCAGTAAATGAAAAGCTTGAAAAACAAAACCGATTTCGTCCGCCCGCACCGCTGCCATCGCATCGTCGTTGAGCTGTGACACATCTCGACCCTTGAATTTGTAACTACCGGTTGTGGCACGATCGAGAAACCCTAAGATATGCATCAGCGTTGACTTACCCGAACCGGACGGGCCCATAATCGCCACAAACTCCCCCGGATGAATGGCAAAACTTACGCCATGCAACACCGACGTTTCCACTTCATCAGTCACGAATGTTTTAGTTAAATCCTTTATTTCAATTATTGGCTCCATACAAATATTATTTCCTGACACCTGGCTACCTGGCTACTTGACTACTTGACTACTTGGTTACTTCTTCACCTCTTTCACAAACGTTACTACTTGCTGCCCTTCGGTTAGACCGGTCAACACTTCAATTAAACCATCATCGCCTCGTAAACCAGTGGCAACGGTTTTGTCTTCGATGATGTTGTTTTTAGCGTCGACCATTACTTGCACGGTTTTTACACCATTTTTCTCAGTCACCGCCCGTTGGGGAATTACCAATACACCAGTGCGACTGTCGGTGCGGATATCGACATTAGCGGTCATGCCGGGTTTAACCGCTTGATCGGTTGGATCGAGATACATTTTAACTTTGTAATATACCACGCCGGAAATTTCGGTTTGGGCCGGTTCAATTAACGCCACCTTGGCCGTAAATGGTACCTCGTTGCCAAAAGCGTCTAAAGTAATGGCCGCTTGGTCGTCAATCTTTATTTTGGCAATGTCCGATTCTGGCACATCAACGTCAATTTCAAATTGTTGTTCGGTTAACAGCGTAATGGCCGGCACGGTTGGGCTGGCATATTCGCCAACGGTAATATCAACCTTGGTGATTACCCCGGCGGTTGGCGCGGTAATAACTCGGTCGGAAAACTTTTGCTGTACCGCTGCCACTTGCGCTTCGGCTTGTTGCACTAATGCAGCATAGTAAGCCACATCGCTACTGCGAGCGGCCGCTACTGTCTGCTGATATTGTGCTTTGGCCAAATCGAGCGCCTGCTGCTTTAAGTTGACCGCGTTCTGCGCCGTGTCGATAGCGTTATCGTAAGTTAGTGGCGTGGTTTGTAACCCGGACAGATCGGTCTTAATAGTGGCTAAGCCGGTGCTAATGGCAGTTTGATCGGCTTTAATGCTAGTTTTTAACGACTCTAACGTGGCGTCGGAAAAATAAGTGACCGAAGTAACCGAAGCCTGCAAGGCGCTAAACATAGTGTCTAGGGCATCACTCACTTTTAACAAACTGCCGCGCAAATCTTGCAGGGCGGTGGAAATATCGCTGTCTGCCCCACTAATTTTAGCGGCCGATATTTTAGTTTCACTAATCGCCAAGGCTGCTAACGCTGTGGTTCGTTTAGCTTTAGCATCGGTCAACAGCTGAAAATTACCGGCGCTTAAATATCCGTCGTAATTACTGTTACTATAGGTTTGTTCGATGGTATCCAGTGCTGTCTGCCCCTTAAACAAATAATTCCCCAGATCGTTTAGGGCAATGTCACGCGTCAGTTTAAGATTTTCATCTTTATTCTTTTGTGCATTCGCTAAATCAACCAAGGCAGCCGTGTAAGCCGCTTGGGCGTTGTCTACTTGTTGCTGAGCTACGGCAATCGTTTCCGGCGTTGCCCCCTCCACTACTTTAGCTAGATTGGCTTTGGCCGATGCCACATTGGCTTGATACTGTCGCAATTGCACCGCTAAATCGGAGGTGTCGATAGCAGCGAGCTGTTGGCCAATTTTAACTTGATCGCCAACTTTTACCGCAATGCGGGTAATTTTACCACTGGTACCAAAACCTAAAGCCGCTTCGTCGGCGGTTTTAACACTACCGGTGGCCGAAACAGTTTGGGTGAGATCTTGGCGCACTACCGCCGTGGTAGTGTATTCTTTAACCGGCTGGTTACCACCCCGCCAGATAATAACCCCAACCACCACGACTATAATTGCTCCAATAATGAGCCAGCGTTTAGTTTTCTTTGAGATATTCATAGATATAAAAAGACAGAAATCATGAGCTTAGTATAACAAACTTCCCTTAATTTGTCGCCCCTTGCTTTCTTTTCTAGCCTGTGGTATAGTCCTGTCACTTTCAAATTATTTGTATGAAAAAAGACTTACATCCAACCTATTACCCCAAAGCTACCGTCACCTGCGCCTGTGGCAATACTTTTACTGTTGGCTCAACCGTCGCCGACCTAAAAACCGAACTTTGCAGCAAGTGCCATCCTTTCTTTACCGGCAACCAAAAGTTGGTCGACACCGCTCATCGGGTCGATGACTTCAAAAAGCGTGCCGCTAAGGCCGCCAGCAAGTCCGTTGGCCATGCCAACAAGAAGGTTAAACAGGCCAAACGCGTGGCAACTCGCAAAGCCAAGCAACGCGCCAGCAGCAAAACGGCCGCGGAATAACCTCAACAAGCGAAACCACTCCCGTCGACGGGTATGCCAATTGTTGGTATACTCATCATCGACGGGAGTTTTCTTTATCTATGACTATCCAAGAAGCCAAACAAACGTACGCCGATTTAGAACAGCAACTGCAAGACCCGGCCAATACGGCTGATCAGGCCAAATTGATCAAGTTGTCGAAGCAGTTTACGGAGTACAAGGAAATTGTCGATCTGGCCCGTGAACAAGACCGGATCGCGGCGGCGATTGCCGATAACGAATCGGCCTTGCGAGAACCGGACGCCGAACTGGTGCAATTGGCCCAAGCGGAATTAGTGGAAATGCGCGACCGCCAACGCAGCTTAGAACATCAACTTCAAGACTTATTAAACCCGGCCGACCCGCGTGATAAGAAAAATGTTATTTTAGAAATTCGTGCCGGCACTGGCGGTGACGAATCGGCTTTGTTTGCCGCCGAACTGTTTCGCTTGTACAGCCGTTACGCCGAACGCCAAGGCTGGAAAGTTAGCATTACCAGCGCTAATCGCATTGGTATTGGCGGCTACAAAGAAGTGGTGGCGGAAATTAACGGCCACAATGTTTACAAAGCATTAAAGTACGAAAGTGGTACCCACCGGGTGCAGCGCGTGCCCGAAACCGAAAAAGCCGGCCGCATTCACACTTCGGCCGTAACCGTGGCGGTGTTGCCGGAAGCCGAAGAAGTCGATCTAGAAATTAAACCGGGTGATTTACGGATTGATGTTTATCGTTCCGGCGGCAAAGGCGGCCAAAGCGTTAATACTACCGATTCGGCCGTGCGCATTACCCATCTGCCTTCCGGAATCGTGGTCGCTTGCCAAGATGAACGCAGCCAACTGCAAAACAAAACCAAGGCCATGAACCATCTGCGGGCTAAACTGCTGGAAATGCAAGAAGAAAAGCGCCGCAGCGAACGGAGCGAACAGCGCAACAACCAAATCGGCACCGGCGACCGGAGTGAAAAAATTCGCACTTACAATTTTCCGCAAGACCGCATTACCGACCATCGCATCGGCCAAAGCTGGCATAATTTGCCGCAAATAATGGACGGCGATATTGGTGATATTATTAGCGCTTTGCAGACCGCCGCCGCCCAAGAATCAAAATCTTAAAATGACCGTCAATATTGGCGCGGCAGTAGCTGCTACTGCGGAAAAATTAAGAAAAATAACCAACCGCCAGACCGCTTGGCTCGAAGCCGAGATACTGGCGGCTTTTGTTTGTAAACACGACCGCGCTTGGCTAACCGCTCATAACACCGACCAATTCTCTCTTGGGCAACAGCGACAGCTAACAGCCTTAGTGCGGAAAAGACTGCGACACTGGCCGATTGCTTATTTAATCGGTAAAAAAGACTTCTTTGGCCGCAGCTTTGAAGTAACGCCGGCTACGCTAATCCCCCGTCCGGAGACAGAACTATTGATTGAAGCGGTTTTACAGGTTTCTGATTTAAAAACCGTCGCCGATATTGGTACCGGCTCAGGCTGTATCGCGGTAACATTAGCGGCTGAACGACCAATGTGGAAAATATATGCGACCGATGTTTCGGCGGCGGCTTTGGCCGTAGCTAAACACAATGCTCGTAAACATAAAACAACCAAGTATATCTCCTTTCGCCAGGGCAATCTGCTACAACCATTAGCAAAAATTAAGCTCGACGCAGTGGTAGCTAATTTGCCGTACGTGACTAATGCCGAATATGCCGCTTCGCCGTCGATTAAACACGAGCCAAAATTGGCACTAACCGCCGGTGACGACGGCTTACGGCTTTATCGCCAGCTATTTAGACAACTAGCAAATCGACCACGACAGCCGTCGTATTTGTTTCTAGAAATTGGCGCCGGCCAAGGCCGAGCGATAAAACAACTGTTCAAACAATTGCTACCACGATATGCTTGCGAACTGCGGCGTGATTTGGCTGGTCGGGTGCGGTTGGTGGTGGCTCGCTTGAGTATGCAGGGATAAGTATGCAGAATGCAGGAACTGTTTTTCACGAACGTGCATACATACTCCTGCATACAGCATACTGACCCCTGCATACTATTCCACATACTAAAAAGCCCCGCTTGCGCGAGGCTTTTGTGTTTTAATTCGAAAGCTAGCACTCCGGTCGGCGGCAAACTGCCAGGCGATATTTGCAACTAACCCGAGTATTATCGTCTATGACTATGCCCAAATCGTCGAAGTCACCAATATAAGCTTCTCCGATGATAGCATATACTTTGTTGCTAAATAAGCGTTCGTTTTTAGCTAAGGCATATAGCACTATACCAAAAACAAACTCGCAAGCTTTGGAAACTTCTTCGTTCTGACTCAGGACCTCTAGTAGTGGTTCTTTTTTTAATAAGTGCCACCGAGATTGAACCTGCTCATTGGCAAACATATTCTCGTCATACCAGTTCTGCTCTTCCCAAAAAAAGGGTGGCCGCTGGTCTTTTACCAACCGTTTAATATCCATAATCGACAGTGGATAGCCTGGAAAGAGAATGTGGGTATCTTTGCACGCCTGCAGCGTGCCGGCTGAAAATGGCACTTTCTCCATTAAGCTAAGTCTTTGTTCTCGGTCGAATGTCACCCCGAACTTTTCTCCCACATTCGCTAGGGTAAGGAAATTATTCCCCATGATTTGCTGAGCCAGACCATAAGTAACGCTGCCGCTTGTTGGTTGATCTTCCGGCTGGCGCAATAGCGCGACGATATTATCCGGCAGGACAGTACAACCGTTAGTTTGCTCGAGCAAACGTTGTACTGTTTCCAAGGTTACGCGACCGTTGGGAATATTAACTGCCGGCACGCGGTCGATAATAGCCCGCACGGCCGCTTCCGAGCCGCCCGCCGCTTGAGTAATTGCCGCCACCAGGCGGCAAACGTCGGCCAGCGTTAATTCTTGCCAGGCCATAGTTTATCTCCTCGTGAGTATGGTTTTTAATAAAAAGAACGTGATACGGCAATGTATCACGTTGGAGCAAAAAGTCAAGACTTTCGAGTATGCAGGGGTCAGTATGCAGAATGCAGGAGTACGTATGCAGTTCGTAAAAAACAATTCCTGCATTCTGCATACTGACTCCGGCATACTTTAGCCCTATTCCCACTTCACGCTTGTGCCAACAGGAATAATTTCTATCCAGATCTGACCGCGGACTAGCGGCAGTTCTTTGCCGGTGGAATCAGCAAATACTGTATAACTGTCGCTATAATCATTATGCCATTCTCCTTCGATAACCGCGCCATTGGCAAACATCGCCATTTTACCGCTACCGGTGGTGGTAATGTCTTTACGGCCGATCTCGTCGACAATGCGCATTTTTACATACTGCATCACAATCGTGCTGGCCGACACTTGCTCGCCGCTATCATCACGCACCGGCACGCCATCTTGGAACCTTAAATAGGTGTTGTTGCTCGATTGGTAGCGCCACTCGACCACCGCACTTTCGGCCGCGGCAGTATAAGCAAACTGAATCATTGCTGGTTTAGGAACAGGATTAGCTTGACCGTCGACAAACGACCGCGGCGATATGTCTATCTCGGCCGGTATTTCCGCGGCCGCGCGATATTTATCGATCGACGCTAACGATGTATAGAGGTTGTGCGGCGCGCTGCGTTTGCGGTCGCGCCAAAAATATTGCCCGCGCGAGAACTCGTTAACATCGAACACCCACACTCGGTCGTAGTCTTTTAATTGCTGCAACGCGGCTGGACTGCCGCCGGAATGCGCATACAACGCTCGCCATTCAGTAGCCCAATAAATAAAATACGGCCGGGCTGAACGAACCGGACCAATCCAGCTATCGCTGTCTGCATTAGGCATAAACAATGCCATAAACCGGCTCAATCCCCCTTCGGCCGGCGCTTCGTAAACCACGCTGGCTTTGGTTAAACCAGCCAGCGGGTATGCATCGGGGTGGTTATCTATCATCACCGCGATGGGGCGAAGTTTAGCTTGAGCAATTGTTGTTACCGGCATACCATTTAACATCGACGGCCAATGGCTTTTATTGGCCACTCCTACCGGCCTTTGGCTAACCACGGCCCGACTGCCAGATAAAACAAGCAATGTTGCAATAAAAACCACCGCTGCAACATACATTGCAACGGCGGCAAATATTAACACTAGACGATACGCCAAAACTGACGTTTTAGTAACAACTACTGTCTTGTGCCTCCGGACAGCAGGCATGGTAAAGGTAATTATTATTTCTTTTCTGGCTTGGCCTTGGCGTCGGCAGCTGGCGTGGCACCTTCGGCTGGAGCCGCCCCGGCAACTGGCGTGGCACCTTCGGCTGGAGCCGCAATTGGCGCTTCGGCTTCCTGCTTTACTTCGGCAATAATCACTACGGTGAAATTGGCTGGAGTAAGCACGGTAATGCCGGCTGGAACATTCAATTGACCGACGGTAATTTTATCGTCGATATTGGCTAAGCCGCTCACATCAACCTTAATCTCTTTAACCAACGCACCAGGTAAACATTTTGTTTCCAGTTCTTCCAAAGCTGTCACCATCATCGCACCCAGGTTCTTGACCGCCGGAGATTCACCAACCATCACTAACGAGATTGAGGTGGAAATTTCTTCGTCCATGCGCACCTGATATAAATCGGCGTGCGACACCCGGTGGGTCAGTGGGTCGTATTGCATGTCGTGCAATAACACTTTTACCGGTTTAGCATCATCAATCACTAAGTCGACCAATGAACTTTCACCGGCTTGTTCATAAACCTTGTCTAAATCGACCGCGTTGATAGCCAGCGACTGGTTGCTGATTCCATGGCCATAAAGCACCGCCGGGATTAACCCAGCTTCACGGAGTTTATTGACGGCTTTGCCGTTTTCGGTACGAATCTTACCTTTGAGTGTGATTACGTCAGACATACGAAATAGCTTATAAAAAAAGAAAAAATGGGTTTCCCCATCGTGCTGGTACGGTTAAAAACCCCCAATTTACGATGAGCCAACCAATTCTAGCACAGTATTGGTTTTTTGCAAGGTCTGGTATAAAGACAGCACATCGTCGTCGGTGACAGCCGGACCGTGCCTAAACTGCAGCACTTCGTCGGCCGACAGATCGGTGACCAAGCCAACTGAGCTTACCCCCATCTGATTATGCATAATCAACGCCAAAATGGCGCTGCGGCAGAACCGGCAACGAATGTAAAGCAAACTGGCGCTGTCTTTTTCTTCCAAAATCAGCGCCTCCATTAAATTGTACTTGTTTTCGCACAACGGACAGTACGACACCATTTTGAGTGTTTCATCAAATGGCGACTGCCGGCGGTGGTACGGATTGTTTGGTGGGACGTTCATAGGTGATGTTTATACTATAGTATTTTAGACGGAGTGAGTCAATCTAGGGACTAGGGATCAGGGACTAGGGACTAGACAGCTCTAAACACTCTAGTCCCTAGTCCCTGATCCCTAGTCCCTAAAAACAAAACCCCCGCCGCCATAACAGCAACGGGGGGTTAAATTGTTAATGAAATAACTTCTTGACCAGTGCCAGACCCGATCGCTTTGGCACGATACTAATTTTCGGCGGGTTGCACATGGCGTGAAACTCTTCGAAAGCGTTGATAGCGGTCGACAGCCAGTCGGCTTTTAGACAGAGGTCGTCGCATAACAGCATGCGGCGATAGCCGAGATCGTGCAACCAGGCTAGCTCGCACCAATCGGCGCAACTCGGCACCGGTTTGGTAATAATCGACAGCAGGATGCGCGAGCCAACGCAGGCCTCGGGGTCGCGTTGAGCAATTAAACGCAATGCTTGCACAATCTGGTGCGGCCGATTAACCTCGACATACAGATCGCCGCGAGCGGCTACCAGCGACACGCTTGATTCTTTTTTGAACTCGGTCGCCACGTAGCGCAATCCTTTAAGGTCTTCGATCTTTAGGAACAGTTCAGCCTGGTGGCCAATCAGTTCACGGAACTCGTCGACATCGCGCTGACACTGCACGTACGACAGAAACCATTTGCTGATTCCGGCCTGTTTTACTCGCTCAATCTTGGCCTTTTCTTCCAGCACAAACTGCTCGCCCCAAGCGCGGAAACTGGCATGACGGATATGCAGTGATTCGCCAGCATTAACGTTGAACTGTGGTCCATACTCGGCGCCAGGCGCGAAAACCAGATGATAACCGCCATCGGTTATACTGGTGAGCAAAGCGTGGTCTTCACCAGCCTTGAACAACACCGGCTGCGGCAAGTTGACTTCGATCGGATGGTTTAGAATCACTTCGAGATGGTCGGGGTTATGGATGACTTCTGTCACCCGCAACTGTCGACCTTTGATGTCGAACCACACCGGTACTGGATCGTGAATGGCGGCCGCCAATGGCAACTCTTTATCGAGCTCGATGGCATGGATCATAGCACTGTTCAGCCGAATGCCGGCCAGGCGATGATCGGACGCGAACTGCGGAAAGTGCTCCAAACTTGGCCAGAGGGTCACAAACAAGTCGAGCTGCGACATGTGGCACCTCCGCTAGATTAGCGGCTTGGCTTTCTTACCGCTGTTCTTTTTATGCTTCACCACTTCGCCCGCAACACCGTCTTCCGGCTGATCGCCGTGAATGGTTTTAAGCGCTTTGAACACTTCGGCGGCTTGCGCGGCGGTCTGCCGACCTTTGATTTCTTCGCGGAAGTAGGCAATCTTGTCGGTGGCCTGGGCTAAGATGCCAAAGATCACGTCTACCACGCGATCGGGATTGGACAGATCGCAAATGCGGTCTTCACCAATTAGACCAACCCAAGTGGCACGAATCTGTTTGTCTTCGGGGTGAATGATATTGGTGGTGTCGTTGGCGTTATTGCCGTAGGGTTTACGAATCAGGAACACTTCGCAGCGTTCCATCAATTGTTTGAACACCTCTTTGGTGGTAATGCGCTTGGGCAATTTAACGCCGATCAGTTCTTCCACCTGTTCGTTGCTGATGTAAGAATACGGCTCTTCGTCGCCGAAAAAGATAACGATCGGTCGGTCGGCATTGGGTGCTTCCAGACAGTGCAGCAAATACAGCGCCGCCATTTCGTAACTTTCCTGCAAACCCGAACCGCCGCCACCTTCTTTTACCAGCTCATCGTTGAGCTGATGCTTCATCGTTTCCACATCGCCGGTAAAAGGGCGGGCTTGAAGCGGGTATTTGTCGCCCGCGTAAACGTCGCCAATGCCCACAAAAGCAATTTCCGCATCGGCGCCGAGGTATGCTTCTTTCATTTCGTCCAGCGCAAACACGGCTTTTGCACACAACGGCCCCGGCCACTTGAGCATCGAGCCGGTAAAATCCGGCACAATAATCAGCGGTTGGCGGGCTCGCGTTGACAATCGCGGCACCAGCAGATCTTTATTGGTGATCTTTCTTTTTTGGGCTTCATGGTAGCTGCGAGTGGCGGTTTCATCGTAAACCTTTCGCGCTTCTTTAAAGTCAACCTTCTCCCAATTCCTGGTGGTATAGTCGCCAGATTCGGACATGGCAAACTCCTTTGCTTTGACGTTCTGTTTTTGGTGCTTAATTATGTCGGCGGCAGAATCGGTTTCATACCGGAATGAGTGCGGCCAAACGCTTCTTGCCGTACCTGCTGAAATTGTTCCCACACATTGCCGTCTTCCCAATGCGGGCGGCGGCGGTAATCCGGATCAATCATTTTTTCGATAAACCGACAAAGCGGCTCGGGTGTGCCCTGTGGCACACGACGTTGCCGAACTTGGTTTACATCACCAGTGAGAGCATAGATCATACTCATGCCCAAGCTGTAAAAGTCACATTCGGGAATTAGCGGCAGATTGCCCGCTACTTGTTCCGGCGGCGAAAACAGCCGTATATAACCGTGGCTGGGCTCGGTCGGCTGCGGGCGAACCATGGCTAAGCCAAAGTCTACCAACACCACCGAATGGTCGGCAGGTTGCACGATAATATCACGCGGGATAATTCCGCCATGCACCACACCATGCTCATGCATATAAGCCAGGGCATTAAGTACCCGCTCAACAATCCACGCCATGGTTTCGGGATCGAGTTGATGAGCAACGTTAACAATCTGTTCGAGCGAAGCGCCCGGAACATAACTAATCACCAGCGCCGCGCTACCGTCGGGCAGCAGAACAAAATCACGCACAACCGGAACACTAAAGTGGCGTAAATCCCACATGGCTCGTGCTTCGATTTTGAATTGTTCTACCGCCGCAGCGGTGGCGTAGTGAGTGTGCTTAATGCACACTTTTTCACCCAAAATAACATGTTCGCCCAAATAGGTGGTGCCGGAACTTCCCGCGGCAATTTTGCCGATAACTCTAAAACTGCCAATCACCAAACGACGGTCAGGAACTCGGTTTTCTTCGGTATCCGGGGGCATTGTAACCTCCTGCGGGTGGTTATTGATTTTTGATTGATATGTTTTATCAGTTTGTCAAAGAAACTTTGGCACAAACGGGGTTTTACCACCCCGCTGGCCAATCATTACAGCTTGGCGCAAAAAACCATTTTTGTCAAGAAAAAACGGACCCATTATTTAGGTCCGTTTAGTTGTGTTTTAAGGTCATGGGATTTCATGTTCTCATGGCAATCGGCTGAGAAGAATACAGAAAACGGTCGTTTGGTTCCCACTCCAATGGTGTTTCGCCGTGCTTACATAACCACAGTTGCAATCTGCCATTTGGCCCGCCGTAATTGGCATAGGGGTAACGAAACCCGTTCACACCGTCGACAATATGGCTACCCAAAGCCACAAAGGAACCGCCAAAACCTGCTGGGGTGACGCCGGAAAAACGGCTTTTTTGTAGCACCGCAATTAATTCACGGATATTAATTGGCCGCCGACCGCGATCGGTCATGGCAGCAAGTGCTTCGTGAGAACTCACCCGCCGGTTAAACTTGGCTATTCCTATGGGCACTCCCTGCGGTGAAGGAAATGTTCTAGCCGGAAGAATGACGTCGGTAATTTTGTTGTGCACCCACTCTATAACGCTGCCTTCAAATCTAAACAACTGATTAATGGGCAACTCATAATTAACTGTCACTTGACCTATCACCGGGTTCATATCAACTATTTCGGCCGGCGGTTGGGTGGGCAGCAACATTAAATACGGTTCAACGACCGTTATACCATCTCTTACTCTCGGCACATGGTCGAGCTGTTTTAACAATGTTTCCACTTGCTCCGGCAAGATGGTACTGCCGTCGGTTTGATTGAGTAAGTGCAATAATGACCGCACCGTAACGCGCGGATGGGCAAAGTCGGCCGGCAATTGCACTCGGTCAATTAACCCTTGAATAAAGGCGTCACCACCAGCAGCTTCGAGCGCTACCAACAGACGATACAAATCGGCCAGCGATCGGTCGAGCCAGTCAGACATTTGTTTCACCTCCAATTTGGAAGAGTTTTTGTAAAGAACGTGATTAGTGAATGTAGCACCGCGGGTGGGAAAAGTCAAGGGATTGCTGTCATTGCGAGGAGTCCCGCGAAGTCATGCCCGCGGCGTGACGAAGTGGGACGACGAAGCAACCCCAGCTCCGTATGGTCATAGCGAATTAAATAAAACAATCCCATGTTAAGTACAATTAACATGGGATTGTTTCGTTATTAACGACAGCTATAAGGAGCTGGGGTTGCTTCGTCGTCCTGCGGGACTCCTCGCAATGACACTAGTCCCTAGCCCCTAGTCCCTACTTACTCCGCAGCTGCACCCCTTCCGCCACCCCAATCAAACCCATCATCACTAAAAGCGAACTACCGCCATAGCTAACAAACGGCAAGGTAATCCCGGTCACTGGCGCCAGGCCTAGGTTCATCGCTACGTTCATTAACAACTGAACAAAAATCAGCACCATAATCCCCAGCACCAAAAAGAGCGAAAAATCATCACGACTGTAACTGGCGATGCGCCCCAACCGCCATAACACCACCCCGAACAAACCCAACAACAAGGCCACGCCAACCAAGCCGAACTCTTGCGCGATCACCGCAAACACAAAGTCGGTATGAGCTTCGGGTAAAAACTTTAACTGCGACTGCGACCCAAACGACAACCCCGACCCAACCAGCCCGCCCGAGCCAACGGCAATCACCGATTGCGTAACATTATACCCCGCTCCCAACGGGTCGGCCGCCGGATCGAGAAATGTTCGCAAACGATCTTTTTGATACGGTGCGAAAATAAAAGCCCAGGCCACCAGTATCGCCACCGTCCCCACCGCTAACCCCAGCAAGACGTGCTGCCACCGCGGTTTTATAATCAACGCAATGCCAAGCCAAATGAAAAACAGCACCAACGCCGATCCTAAGTCTGGCTGTAAGATAGTCAGAAAAAAGAATATCGCCACGCCGGCGCCGCTAATTAAGTAATAGCGCAGCTGATTAAGCGGCCGCCGCTGGCGCGAAAAATACCAGGCCAAAAATATTATCACCACCACTTTAATTATTTCTACCGGCTGAAACTGCCAACCGCCCAGCCGAAACCAGCCGCGTGTGCCGCGAATAACACTCCCAAATACCAACACGCTTACCGCCAGCACACCGCCTAAACCAATAATAAACTTAGCGCCGCCGCGCAGCCAATACGGGTTAAGAGCGCTGCCGCCGACCAACAGCACCAAACCACCACCCAAGGCGATGAGCTGTTTAATTAACAAACTCCAATCGGGCTGGTCTTGCGACAGCGCGATCCCATAAATAGTTACCAAACCAAAACACACCAGCAAAAAGGTGCTGAAAGCCAGCACCCAATCATAACGACGAAATACATCGGAGATACGCAGCATGGGTAGTTATCTTGGTTCGGTGTATTCGGCCTGTAACGGGCGAAAAACTTTCGGGTTTAAAATATCCACATCGGATAACACTTCGATATTGGTGGGGGTGGTTAACCGCTGATACCAGTTTACTTCGATGGTTCTTTTTTCGAGCGAATCAAAGCCATCTTGAGTTACTCGCGTAATGCCAATAATCCGCGGACCCTGGAACAATACTACCGTAAAGGGGTTTTGCCAAAAACTATACGCCGTATTATTGGTGACTGTAAAGTTGGTTTTACTAATAGGCAACTTACCGCTGCCGCTGGTGTCTGGCGGGACAAAGTTAATATCGCTGATTTTAAGCCCGCCGCGGGCCGCTGCCAATTGGTCGTATTGCTGCACGCGCTGCCAGCGAATATCGTTCACGTTTAAGCGCACGCCCGACGGTAACCCGCTCACGGTGGTACCTAAATCGGTAATGTACTTTTTACTGTTTGGTAAAATAAAAGCGGTTTGTTCGGCTGCGGCCACTTTCCCCGGCACCACAAAAGCATAGGTTAGTTGCGGCACATACCAATTCAAGTTACGGTTTTCGACCGCGGTAAAGAAATCGTAACGTTCGCCGCCCAGGCCAATTACCGAGACGGGCGAAAATGCTAACGGAATGGGCTGGTGAACATTCTGCCAGGCCACGTAATCAACTGCCGGTTTAGTTAGCTCGGCCATAGTAGTGTTAAACGAGCTCCAGTCCCAAACAAAATAGCGAAACAAACCATAACCGGTATAACCCCACAGGCCAATCGCCACCACAAAAATGGCCAGCGTGATGCCGCGGATAATTGCCTCGCGATTGGTGACATACCAATAACCCCAGCGAAGTTCCTCGCCGGTTAAACCACCGATTCGTTGTGTATCAAACGGCTGTGCCATACGTTTGGCAGTATATCATACCGAGCTAAAAAGTGACACGCCCGGTGACTGGAAAAAGCCGGTTGGCTATGCTATACTACTGGCAGAATTGACTATCATTTTAGACCTTCTTTTTTTATCATTCAATCTCTTCTTTTTCGCCTTTATGTCTCCTGCCGCCAAGAAAAAAGCTGCCAATAGCTCTGCTTACGGGGCCGAACAAATTACCGTGCTCGAAGGGCTCGATCCGGTTCGCAAACGTCCCGGCATGTATATCGGCAACACGGCCGAAGAAGGTTTACACCACATGTTATATGAGGTGGTCGACAACTGTTTCGACGAAGCCATGGCTGGCCACGCCACCGATATTTCTATCATCTTGAGCCGCGAGGGCGACCAAGATATTGCCTCGGTCACCGATAACGGCCGTGGCATTCCGGTCGATATCCACAAAGTCACCAAGGTTTCGGCGTTGGAAACAGTTATGACCAAACTCCACGCCGGGGGTAAGTTTGGTGAAGGCGGCTATAAAGTTTCCGGCGGTTTGCACGGGGTGGGTGTATCGGTGGTTAACGCCCTGTCGGAATGGACCAAAGCCGAAGTTAAGCGTGATGGTAAACTATGGGAACAAGAATACAAGCGCGGTAAACCGGTTAAAAAAGCCCGACCAGTTGGCTCGGCTCGCGGCACCGGTACCACCATTTCGTTCAAACCAGACAAAGAAATTTTTACGGTGTTGGAATTTAACTGGAAAACTATTATCGACCATCTCCGACAGCAGGCCTATTTAACCAAAGGCATTCGTTTGTCTATCACCGACGAACGCGAAACTGTCAGCTACCATTCCAAGCGTTTAGGTAAAACTATCACTCTCCCCGCTCGCCAATACGGCTTTTACTTTGAGGGCGGCATTGCCAGTTACGTTAAACATATTAACCTCACCAAGTCGACCAAGCACGATACTGTCTTTTATATCGACCGCACCGTGGGCGATCTGCAGGTAGAGGTAGCCATGCAGTATACGGACGATCTGCAAGAAATTGTCCTGCCGTTTGCTAACAACATCTACAACCCCGAAGGCGGTATGCATGTAATGGGTTTCCGCACCGCCTTGACTAGAACATTGAACAGTTATGCCCGAGCCAAAGGATTCCTAAAAGAGAAAGATGACAATTTGACCGGTGAAGACGTGCGTGAAGGGCTTAGCGCGGTCATTTCGGTTAAACTGCCCGAGCCGCAGTTCGAAGGCCAGACCAAAGCCAAACTGGGTAATGTCGAAGCGCGCGCCGCCGTGGAAACGGTCATGAACGAACAGTTTACTATCTTTTTAGAAGAACACCCGCGTGACGCCGAGGGTATTATTGGTAAGTGTTTACTGGCCGCCCGCGCTCGGGTAGCTGCTCGGGCCGCTCGCGACACCGTGCTGCGTAAAGGCGCTTTAGAAGGTTTAACTCTGCCAGGCAAACTAGCCGACTGCAGCTCGCGCAACCCAGCGGAATGCGAACTCTACATTGTGGAGGGTGACAGCGCCGGCGGCAGCGCCAAACAAGGCCGCAACCGCGAGTTCCAAGCTATCTTGCCATTGCGTGGTAAAATTTTGAACGTAGAACGCGCCCGCTTAGATAAGATGCTGGCCAACAACGAACTCAAATCGTTGATTATCGCGCTGGGTACCAACTTTGGTGAACAGTTCGATCTGTCTAAACTGCGCTACAATCGGATTATTATTATGACCGATGCCGATGTGGATGGCGCCCATATCCGTACTTTGCTTTTGACCCTGTTCTATCGCTACTTCCCCGACATTATCCGCACCGGCCATTTGTGTATTGCCCAACCACCGCTTTACTCCATTAAAGTTGGCAAAGAGGTGCGCTGGGCCTACACCGAAGAACAGCGTGATGCGGCGGTAAAAGAACTGACTAAGGGCAAAGATGTAGAAGTACAGATTATCGAAGGCGCCGAAGACGCCGCCGATCAAACCGAGCAAACAGCGGCTGAGGTGGCAGAAAAGGCCGAAAAGAAAGCCGGCGTACGGGTGAACATTCAGCGCTACAAAGGTTTGGGTGAAATGAACCCCGATCAGCTTTGGAACACCACGATGGATCCAGCCTCTCGGTTAATGAAGTGCGTTACCATTGAAGACGCCGCCAAAGCCGATGAAATCTTCGACATCTTAATGGGCACCGAAGTTTCCTCGCGCAAACGGTTTATCCAAACCCACGCTAAGTCGGTAAAGAACTTGGACATCTAGAGCATCACCTTTTGACTAAAAAAACCTGCCGTGTATAACCCCGGCAGGTTTTTTAATAGTATGTTTTAGGAGTATGCGGGGGTGAGTATGCAGTATGCAGGAACTGTTTTTTCACGAACGTGAATACCCCACCCCCCCGCATACTGCATACTCACCCCTGCATACCACGTGATCATTACACTAAAGCTCGCTTACTTGACAACCAAACCCATATCTGTTACCATAAAAAACATATCAACGCCGACAAGGAGGTAAGCCGGTGTGGACATACAAACAGTTCCTTGAATACTTAAAACTAGCCGGGCATGACCTACCGTTACTGCCGCTACAAGTATTACCCGAAGCAATCGATTTTGGCTTTATGGCCAAGCTTACTCGAGAGATGGTAAAAGCCACTATCGCCGACAACTACGGCCGCGAACGCATGCGTCGACTGCAAGTAAACGCCACCTTAGCCGCGGAAAACAAACCAGACGAACTGCGGATAAAAATCGACGCCAGCGACACCATTGGCAGTCAAACCCAAGTGGCAGTTAAAACTTCTCGGTCAATTTCGATCTCGGACTGGGACGGAGTTGTTTCCGTTCGTCATGTGGGTATAATTCATACTCACCCATGCGATTCGCCGTTCAGCCCGCAGGATTGTTCGCATTTGCTGCTCGACCGCAGTGAAGGCCGGGTGGTGGTAATGATCTTGGGCACCACGCAGATGTTCATGGCAATGTTGATCAGCTGCCACACACCGGTACTCCAACCGCATTTGCGCGAGCAACTGGTAGCGATAGAATCTAGCATCGTGCGGAATGGCACGGTCTATAACGCCATGGAACGTCTGTCCTACTGGTGCCAGCGCTTCTCGATCGCCATGTACTCGTTCCCATGGCGAACATTCCTTTGGCGTAAACACACCACCGTGGCGCACCGCATTAGTGCCTAACGCATCACAGTAAAAAACCCTGCCCATATGGCGGGGTTTTCTTTTTGAACATGAAGTACAAACGAAGATGATAAACCCCTTCGCGATAAAAACACAAATCGTCATTTCTAACTCATTATTTTATTTTTTTGTCATCCCGAAGTGGCATCGAGGGACCCCTTTAACGTCTTAGGAGCTTTTTACCTTATAGTAAGTAATATAGGGTGAAGAGCTAATCCACTCCTCCAACCTTTAGGTATTATTACTCGCATTAATAGTAGCTTTAAACACCCTAAAGGGGTCCCTCGATGCCACTTCGGGATGACAGTATGAGAGAGATGACGAAAAAGACAATGAATGCTAAAAGAAACGGGGGGTTATTTGGTTAACGTAAAACCCCCACCGTAGAACGGTGGGGGTTTTCTTTGTGCGAACTTTCTACATTGCCACTTCCATGCGGCGAACGGATGCCGAGCCCTTGGGGCGAATCGGCTTGGGGCAGTGCGCTTCGCGCACACGATCCCACTTTTTGCCGAATTTGGCCGTGGCTCCCTCTTGATGGAAAGACGCGGACGATCGCGGCGGATTTACTTCTTCCACCTGACCACCAAGATCGTCGAACGGATCATTTTCCATTTCCGGTTCGTAGAAGCGAATTTCTCCCTCTGCTTCTTCCACGAGCTCGAGCGATTCGGCAACCGGCCAATGATCATCGTTGTCGCTATCGACCGAATCCATTGCCGCAACTTTGGCCTTAGCCAACCGGCTATAAAGCCGATTGAGCTCGACGTGGAGCTCGTTGAGCTTCTCGTCGATCTCGGCCGATTCGGCCTCGAGCGTTTCGAGCAGCAACAGCTCTTCGCGCTCCTGCACAGCGGCGTGCAGCTCATCGGCCGACATTTCTTCTTCAGGGACGTCGACTTCGACGTCGGTGAGGAAGCAGCCGACCGCGAATGCCTCGCGACCGGTGATGAGAAGGAAGAACCCGTCGGGGACGCCGGTCTCGACCGGTTCATCGTCGTCGACAACGCCGTCCATCAGTTCGACGAAACGGCCATCGTGGCCACGAGACTGGCGAACCGTGGGGCTCCTGCGCTCATCACGAGCACAGGTATCGAATTCGAACGGATCATCGTTATCCAGATAACTCGGCATGGGAAACCTCCAAAAATGGTTGGGGGGCTGTTTGTATCAAATGAACGATTATACATAATAGCATATCGTATTGTTTTTGTCAATATATTGGCAAATTAACCATAAAAACAGGCCTTTTCCGTGTGGAAAAGGCCTGTTTGATGTTTATTGACCGTTTTTAGGCGTCGATGTTGCTGACGCCGCCGTCTTTGCTGCAGGAATAGAACTTCTGCTCCCCTTTGGCGTTGAACACGCCCGCCATACTCATGCCGACATTCTTGGTGGTTAACGCTTCGGAGGACGACATGTGCGTTCCCATGGGGCCGTGGAAGAACCCGGCCATAATGATATCCGGATTATCCGCCATTGTTTTGGCCAGGTTTTCGGCCGAAAGTGCCGCCGCGCCGGCCAGCATTTCCTGCTCCGACGGAACGATCACATCGGACACGGTGGCGGTTTCGCCGTCAACGGTGCCCTTTCCGAAGAGCAACGCGTACTGGTCCTTGTCAATTTTGGAAATTTTTTCGGTCGCGCCGACGCTCAGAACGACTTTCTTTACCACTCGAACACCTCCAACAAAAAGGGTTTAAGGAACAACTACAACGTGGACCCTATCATAATAGACAATTTTTGTCAATAGATACAAAAAAGACCCTTTCACCGGAAAGGGTCTTTGTGTTTGCTACTCTGTCGAACTACTTTGCCAAGTACTCTCGTACCGTTGTTGCTTGCTGTTCGGTAATGGCACCGGTGGCCACATAGTGGTCTAGCAGATCGGTGACGGTAAAAGCCGCTCCAAGCCAAACACCATTAGCGAACAATCTTTCCGCGCCACCTTGCTGACGATCAATCAATGCCGCTGCTTGCGTTACTACCAAGCCATACCGCCGCAGCACTTTTATTGCTTCCAGCATGCTGTCGGCAGCGGTGACAAGATCATCAACCACCAAAACTGCATCATCGGCTTTGTATTGGCCGTCGATTAATTCGGCAACCGTGCGTTTGGCGACCGTTTCGGTTTTGGCCAGCTTTATCTGCAAACAATGGTCCATTTTTTTAGCCACCGCCGCGGCAAACGGATCCCCCGCTCGCGGTACTCCGGCCACATGGTCGAATCTGTCTTGGTAGCGAATCAGTGCCACCATTTCGTCGGCGATTAAATCAACCAACTCGTCCGTGAGTGGCCCGGGCTTGGGATTGTCGGGCGTACGGAGGTTAAAAAAGATTGGTGACAGCGGGGCGTTGGGGTTAGTTTCGTGCAGCTTGAGCTTAAACGCGCCAAACTTTACTGCCCCAGCGGCGAACAGTTTATCGGCCAGTATTTTCTGCTTAGCACTTAAACCCGCCATTGTTTTATCTCCTTTGGGGGGTGACTGTTAAAAAGAACAAACCGAAGTAAACTAACTTCGGTTTTGAGCGTACCGCGGTGTATGGTATTTAGTCAAGGCAGCTCAATGCTTTGGCCGGCTTTAGCAACAACACTGTCAATCTCCAGTTTTTGTTTTAAACCGTCGGCTAACATCTGCGCCGGCTTGGATTCACCGTGTACTATTATGGCCAATTTTGGTTTGGGAGCGGTCATAGCCTTAACCCAGTGCAACAATTTCGGTTGATCGGCATGCGACGAATACGCCCCAATCGCCGACACCGCCGCGCGCACGGTAACTGTCTTCCCTTCAATTTCCACTCGTCGTGCTCCGGCCAATAGTTTGCGGCCCAGGCCTCCTTCCGGCTGGTAGGAAATAATTAATAAGTGGCTTTTGGGATCGGGTAGATAACGTACCAAATGATGCACCATGCGCCCGCCCATCAACATGCCGCTGCCGGCTAAAATAACTTTTGGCTTGGGCGAGTCGTTAATTTTCTTTGACTCCGGCACGCTTGGCGTATAAACCAAGCCGGGAAAATTAAAAATATCATCACCGGCTAAAATTAATTTGCGCGATGGCTCGTCGTATAAATTAACATAGCGGCGGTAAACGGCGTTGGCGGCAATCGCCAGCGGGCTGTCGACATACACCGGTACTCGCGGCACCGCTCCCTGTTCGATTAATTGATTTAATTCGTATAATACTTCTTGGGTTCGTTCCAAAGCAAAGGCCGGAATCATTAACACCCCGCCCTGCCCGATTGATTGTTTAATCGCCCGCTGCAGCAGCTGCAAACGTAATTCCGCTGGTTCGTGAATCCGGCCGCCGTAAGTTGACTCAATCACCACATAATCGGCGCCAGAAATAAACTCGGTATCTTCCACAATTGGTGCCGGCGGATTGCCTAGGTCGCCCGAAATAACCAAAGTACGCGCTTCGCTCCCCCGCCCTAAAATCAATTGAGCAAACGCCGCGCCTAAAATATGCCCGGCATCGTATAATTGCACCGCTACGTCGGGTAACACCTGCCGCTGGTTTCGATACGGCAATAGCCGCCACCGCGGTTGCAGTGCCAAAACATCTTTAAGTTCGTAAAGCGGTTTTGTACCTCGTCGCTGCGCTTCACGTTTCATTACCTTAGCCGAATCGGTTAACATTACCATGGTAAAATCGGCCGTGGCCGCGGTAGTATAAATTGGCCCCCGATAACCGGCTTTAGCTAACAGTGGTAACCGGCCACAATGGTCCATGTGGGCGTGAGTTAAAACGACAGCGTCGAGCGTGCGCGGATCAAACACAAACGGCGCCGCGTTGCGGTCTTCGGCAAACTGACGACCTTGGAATAAACCACAATCAACCAACACACTGGCGTGGTCGGTTTTAACTAGTGCGCACGAGCCGGTTACTTCGCCGGCCGCACCGTAGAAAGTGATTGAGGACATAGGGGCTAGGAATCAGGGACTAGGGACTAGGTTGCTGAGGGCTATAATTAGGAACTAAAGAAAACTCTAGTCCCTAATCCCTAGCCCCTAGTCTCTACCACCGCTTTAACCAATGTTTCTTTTTCGATAATTTGACCAATTCTACTGCCGCCACGACGATAAACACAATTTGCAATAACAAAAAGATTGGGTCACCACGGTAAGTACTGTAGCCAGCTAGTAGCAGACCGCCGATGATAAAGACGACGTCTTGCCGTCGTTCATTTTTTAATATCACCCCAATGGTAATAGCTAACAAGCCCAAACCACCAGCGATAACAGCTAAGACAGAAATCATACAACAGGATATGAATGAGAATTATTTTTTGGTAAGCGTTGCTGTTGCATCGCTCGGCGCACGCGAAAAGTGGCCGGCGTGCGATATGTTGGTCGGCCAGCACGATTGCCAACTTTGGCGTGAGCTTTCATATGAGTTAAGTATACCAGGGTTAGGGGCTAGGGGCTAGGGACTAGGGATTAGGGGCTAGAGTGTTTAGAGCTGCCTAGTCCCTAAAATAAAAAACCGTCGCTGATTACTAGTTATCAACAACGGTTTTTATTGGGAATCTTTTGGCTTACCATCGCAAGGGCAAGGCCAGGGCGATTCTCCTAAGAGTGTTTCCATAAACGCCTTACTCCGCAACTACGGCAGATGTAACGACTGGTGCCGATTCGGCATCAGCAGCACGTTCTGCAGCTCGTTCACGAAGGCGGAAAGCGGCGGTGGTGACCATAGTACCAAGTGCGCAGCCCAAAGTGTAACCGATGATTAATCTCCAGTTTGAGATGTCATCAATTACGGTGCGTAACACGTAGTACCAGATCAAAATATTGACCACGGTAACCGCTCCACTGGCAAACACTTTGGCCTCAGATACTAGTTTGGTCCAGGCGGAAATAATGATCATTTCCACGAACCCTAAGAAGAAAAGTACCATAAGGTTACAGTGCGTTAGTGGGTTAGCAACGAACAGGAGTTCGACTAATCTCCTATTGGCCAGGTACCGACCGTAAAGAAAAAACGCCCAGATCTTGAACGTTTATTCATTTTTGGCCAGCAATTCACTGACCAGCCGAGTATACCACGCCAAAGCCAATCGGTCAATAGGACGGTACAAAACTTAACTTTTGTCAAATACGTCGCTCGCCAAAGGCGAGCCTCTAGTCCCTAGTCCCTAGTCCCTAAAACACAACTGGCACCACTAACGAATCATCATTAGCCGGATCGCCGGACGGATTGTCTTTTTTGAGGATTAATTTACCAGTCGCCGTAGCGGGCTGGCTGAATGTGAGTGTAGTTGTAAACGGCACAAAATCAACGGTCATCCAATCCCCTTGCGCCGTAGCCACACCGTTGGCCAACAACAGATCGTCGCTATCTCGCAGTTCCACCGGAAACGAAGCTTCAAAATACCAATAACCGCGCGCTTCGCCTTTTAACTCCAGCGGACTGGTAATTGTCTGATTCGGTTGAACATTGTCTAACCTAATTATGCTCGACTGTTCCAGTACATTACCAATATCTTCGGTAAAGCTCGGGCCGCCAAGTACGGCACACCGGCGCGGATAACTTTCCATTATTGGATAACCGGCCGCCGCGCATTCGATAAACGAATCAATCGAACCATTAACTTCCCACGGCATAGTGGGGCCGATCTTTACGTTATTCCAAATTGATAAACCAACAAACACCACCGCCACTACGCCGGCAGCAACTAGTAACCATTTAGAAATGTGATTAGGCATCATAAACAATAACGAGGGACTAGGGACTAGTATTCACCTGTTTCCGATAGCTCTTGTTTTAATTGTAACAGAAATTGCTCTAAAAAGGCAGTTCGGTGCCTAGCCATGGTTTTACCTAATTCAGTATGCATGGTTTTTTCTACTATCAATAACCGCAAATAAAACAAATCTAGTGTACTAGCAAACTTTACTGGTTTTGTATATTCACGGAAAGGATCGGCTAAATCGTAAAACTTGCGGTTCATTTGGCCGGAAGAAGCACAAGTGCGCATAATACTAATAGCACCAGTAGCCTCTAAGCGGTCGGCATCTTGTAACACTTCGCTTTCGAGTGACGTAGCCGGTGTACCTTTAGAAAACGAACACTCGCGAATGCAGGTTTGTACCGCTGGTATTTTTTCTTTTGGGTATTCAGAGACATCCGCTAATATCTCTCCGGCCGCCACCGCGCTTTATTCGGCTGCGTTAGCATTGCGCGGATCGTTTTTTTGATAAGTGACAATATCATGAAACAACGCCGCCGCAACCACTACGTCTATATCGGCATTCACGCTCGCCGCTATTTTAGTGGCTACCCCGAGCACTCGGCGAATATGCGAAAAATCATGCGACGGATCGGTTGCATCCTGTCGCGCTTGAGCGATGGCGAAAAGTTGAGTATGGAGCGGGATCATAATTTTTATCGATCGTGCCAAACCTTATTGTTATTAATAATACCAACCGCCTGTGAAATCACTCTAAACTTCGCTTTTAATTCGGCCAGCTTTTCGGGCGAAACATTCGTTTCGTTTTCTATCACCACCAGTTTGGCGTAAATTGGGTTAAGTGCCACCCGCGCCGGCTCTCGTACCGGGTGCTGTGGCGCCGCTTCGGGCGTAAGGTCAACAATCGCGTTTAGTTCCGCCAATGAATGTTCGGCAGTAAAAATATCAATCATGTTTTCAAATGCCGCTATGTCATAGCCGCTTTCTCGCAAAACTAATACTACGTCTGGATGATCTCTTTTCCAAATTCGTTCATATTCAGCATCTTCTATTTGTTCCGGGGTTAAAACTGGTGGTTGTTCGGTCATAACATTTTTTAAAAATGTTGAAAATTAAGCTTTGTCGTTTAAATACTTACCAGCAATACTCAATGCAAACGAAGGCAGTATAATAAAGACAGTTGCAAATAATAACCTAATTAATATTTCACTTATATTTGAATCTGGCGTATCTGGCCCAGAAGCAGTTATAACAACCAAAATACCTATGATTCCAAAAACGATGGATGAGTAAATAAAAACTCGCGTTGCTATTTTTTGCATAATTTTATTATATCATCTTTTAAAAAAGTTTCTGGGCCGGAGGGATTTCCGCGTCGTCCTGCTGCGGCAAGACTCCTTGTCCGGGACAGCGCGCACTCCTGCGCCAGCTCGGAGCGCGCGACGTTCGCTGCGTCGTTGCGACTCCTGGCTCACTTCTGCCCGTTCGAATCCCTATCCTCTAATAAAATTAATGTGGGCCCCACTGACGTGGGGCGCACATTAATTTTCTGGGCCGGAGGGATTCGAACCCCCGAATGCCAGGACCAAAACCTGGTGCCTTACCACTTGGCGACGGCCCATCATTTATAAACAACGGGCAGGAAACCCTTTCCTGCCCAGGTATTGTACTGATTTTAGCGCTTTCGTCAAATAATATGTGCTTTCATTTATACTTCGGCTTATATTCTTTAAGAAGCTACTAAGGTTATTAAAGTTGCCGGGGGTTTGGGGGTGGCGGCAGTTCGGGAAGCGGCGAGCCCTGGAGCATCCCGCCAGCAGGCGGGATCCGGCGTAGGG
>Ga0172368_10000237_pt1 | contig 78382 bp, 62 predicted proteins | sample Lak11m_FD_114540 | JGI IMG/M metagenome (GOLD analysis project Ga0172368, IMG submission 114540) | Freshwater microbial communities from Kabuno Bay, South-Kivu, Congo - kab_022012_11m | ecosystem: Environmental > Aquatic > Freshwater > Lake | place: Democratic Republic of the Congo: South-Kivu...
CGCAGTTGAGGCGGCGGCAGATTTCGTTGGTGGCGTCATACTCCCAGCCGACCGCCTTGCCGGTGGCCGGGTCCACGAAGTTGAGCGGTGTATACGCATTCTCCGTCACCGCCACCACTTTCCACCCCTTCAGGTCGGGCAGGCGCAACGTCTTGGCGGCTTCGACGCCTGCTGCAGCCGTCGGGGCCTGGGTCGGCGCGGGGGTGGCGGTTGGTTTGGGGGCTTCGGTCGGCGCGGGCGCCACAGTAGCGGTCGGCGCCGGAGCAGCAGTGGGCGGCACGGCCGTCGGCGGAACCGCGGTCGGCGCGGGTGCCTGGGTCGGGGCCGGCGGCTGGGTGGCCGCGGGCGCGCAGGCTGCCAGGAGCAGGCCAAGCAGCGCGATGAGCGCAAAAAGGGTCAGGCGTTTGTTCATGATATCTCCTCCTTCAGGTCAGGGCAGATCTTCTATCGATGGCGCGGAATATCGCTGATACCGATCCCGGCCACATCACAAACTACCCTGCGATTCTACTTCGTCTTGCAGCTTGCGTCAAAGGCTATGGTTACGGGCCGCGGCCTCATGACGCATGTCATGGTCGTTTTCGGGCTTCGCTGCTATACTCCATCTCGTTGGATGTGCGAAGCCTTGGCATTAACCATCTGCCATCTGCCATCTGCTATTTGCCATCAGCCATTTGCCGAACATCAGGAGGAGTCAATGATGACGGAACCTACTGTGCAGGATATGAAACAAGCCCATCGCGTCCTTGCCGAGTTCACATATTCTGTTCCCAAAATTCACCGCGGTTACGCCGGCCAAACCCTCTACGTCAACATCAGCACCGGTCAGATCGAATCCTGCCCCGTCACAGACGAAATGAAGCGCATCTTCGTCGGTGGCAAGGGGTTTGGGTTGTGGCGGCTGTGGCACGCGGTGACGCCGGAGACACAGTGGAACGACCCGGAGAACGAGATCGTGATCGCCTCCGGTCCGCTTGCCGGCGCAATCCTCTACCCAGGCACAGGCAAGTCGCTGGTCGTGACCGTCTCCCCGCTCACCCACATCGTCGTGGATAGCAACGTGGGCGGTTACTTCGGCCCGCTGCTCAAGTTCGCCGGCTGGGATGCCCTGGAAGTGCAGGGCAAGGCCGAGCATGATGTCGTGATCGTGATCGACGGCGATGCCGGCCGTGTGACCATTGAGGAAGCGCCATTGGAGCCTGCCAACACCTTCCCGCTGGCCGATGATCTCACTGCAATGTACGCCAGGGATGAGGCGGACCGGCGCAACGTGTCGGTCGTTTCGGCCGGGGAGGGCAGCGAGCACACGCGCATTGGCTGCCTGAACGTGAGTTGGTACGACGTGCGCCGCGGCAAGGCGCGCGTCAAGCAGGCCGGCCGCGGCGGCATTGGCACTGTGCTGCGCGACAAGAAGATCAAGGCGATCGTCGTCCGTTATACCGGCATGAAGGCCGACTCCAACGATCCGGCTGATATCAAGCGTATCCGCGCGGTCGGTCAGCGCATCAACAAGGAAATCGCCGACCTGGACGATCAGCAGAACCGGATGCGCCGCGTGGGCACCGCGCATCTCGTCGAGATCATGAACGATTACGATCTGTTACCCGTACAAAATTACAAGTTCGGCTCGCATCTCGACGCGCACAAGATCGATTCCAAGGTGTGGGATACCCTGTTCACCCAGGGCATCCCCGATGCCTGCTTCTACGGCTGCACCATGGCCTGCTCCAAGGGCGTGGATGAATTTCGCGCCAGGACCGGGCCGTATGCCGGGCAGCGCGTCACGGTGGACGGGCCGGAGTACGAGACCGTGGCAGGCTGCGGCTCGAACCTGGGCATCTTCAATCCACCCGACATCGTTGAGCTGAACTTCTATTGCGACGCCTACGGCATCGACACGATTTCGTTCGGTACCCTGACCGCGTTCTGCATGGAGTGCTACGAGGCGGGCATTCTGGACAAAGAGAAAACCGGCGGGCTGGAATTGCGCTTCGGCAACGCCGAAGCGGCCCTTGAGCTGCTGCATCGCATGGCGCGCGGCGAAGGTTTTGGATTAATCGCCGGCATGGGGGTGCGTGCGATGAAGCAATACTTCGTCGAGCATTTCGGCACCGATCCGGCTTTCGTCCAGGACATCGGCATGGAAAACAAGGGGCTGGAGTATTCCGAGTACATGACGAAGGAGAGCCTGGCGCAACAGGGCGGCTACGGCATGACCAACAAGGGCGCGCAGCACGACGAGGCCTGGCTGATCTTCATGGACATGGTGAACAACCAGATCCCCACCTTCGAGGACAAGGCCGAGGCGTTGCACTACTTCCCGATGTGGCGCACCTGGTTCGGGCTGAACGGCCTGTGCAAGCTGCCCTGGAACGATATCGAGCCGGCCGATAATGCGCTCACCGACGAGCCGGCCAAGGTGCCCGAGCACGTGGCGAACTACGTCGCGCTCTTCTCCGGGATCACCGGCCAGGAAGTGACCAGGGAAGACCTGATCTTCATGTCCGAGCGGGTATACAATTTCCAGCGCGTTTTCAACCTGAAGATGGGGCACGGCGTCCGCGCCGACGACGCCATCCCTTACCGCTCGGCCGGCCCGGTGACCGTCGAGGAGTATGAGAGCCGTGCGGAGCGTTACGACAAGCAGTTGCGCGAGAAGGTCGGCCTCGACCCGGCCGGGATGAGCACTCCGGAGAAGGTCGCCGCGCTGCGCAAATATCGCGAGGCGCAGTACCAGGGCTTGCTCGACGCCGTCTACAAGCGTCGTGGCTGGACTCCCAACGGCGTGCCAACGCTGGAGACGCTTCACAAGCTGGAGATTGACTTCCCCGAGGTGGTGGAGGTGGTGAAGGGGAAGCTGTAGGCAGACGCCAGACCATAGACGAAGGACGAAGGTCGAGTGCCAGGCATGTGCGGATATGCCTGGCACTTTGGGTTCAGCGTTGGATTCATGCTTGCCGTGCCTGGCACAGACATGTATACTATGACAAGGATATTATGGAGGCGACTGGAATATCGGAGCGGCAAAAATGGCACAGCAACTCCACCGGGCTAAACGGACAGAACCGAAGATTGATGTGCCGCGGGATGCTATCGCCGACTTCTGCAAGCGTCACGCCATTCGTAAGTTGGCGCTGTTCGGCTCGGTGCTGCGCGATGATTTTCGGCCAGACAGTGATGTGGATGTGTTGGTGGAGTTCGAGCCTGGTCACGTGCCGGGGCTGGCGTTCTTCGGCATGCAGGACGAGCTGTCACGCATCTTCCAGCGTGAGGTTGAGCTGCACACGCCGGCCTTCTTAAGTCCCTATTTCCGGCGCGAAATCGAAAGGTCCGCCGATGTCCGCTATCCCTAGGGATGACCTCGTCCGGCTGCGCCACATGCTGGATGCCGCCCGCAAGGCCAGACGATTCGTGCAAGATCGCGAACGCGCTGACCTGGAGATGGACGAGATGCTCTCGCTCGCCATCATCCGCCTGCTCGAGATCGTGGGTGAAGCCGCGGCGCATGTCTCAGAGCCAGTTCAGGTCGGCTTGCCGGACATCCCCTGGCGGCAGATCATGGGCGCACGCAACCGGTTGATCCACGGCTACTTCGATGTGGATCTCGATATCATCTGGGCTATTCTTCAGGACGATCTGCCGCCTCTGATTGCCCAGCTTGAGCAACTGCTGCTGCAGCGTACATGGCCTCGATGACACTGACAAGCCACAAGTCGGAGATCGATTCTCCCGAGGTCGTGGAGGCTCATAGCAGACCTTAGACAATAGACCATAAACAATGGTTGAACATTGTCTATCACCATGGTCTATGGTCCGTTGTCTGTGGTCCATCGTCCATCGTCCATCGTCGATGGTCAGAACATGATTCGCGTCAACGCCCAGTACGAGGTTGCCTGGCGTCCGGGCATGACCGTCCAGGACGTGCTCGACGCGCTCAACTTCAGCTTTCGCATGATCGTGGTGAAGATCGACGGCCAGGTGGTGCTGAAACGGGACTTCGCGACGACCGAGATGCCCGACGGTACGGAGATGCAGGCGATCCATCTGATCAGTGGAGGATAAACGAATCTCTCTCGAATGAAGTACCTGGTACCCCACAAGTGCCAGGCACTTTGACTTTAGCGGTCATTCAGATATACTGACTTAGGAGATTACTAGGGTAGGAGATGTGGAGATGCAAACCGCAGTATTGACCAAAGTAACTCGTCAGGGCCAGATCACTCTTCCTGCTGCCATTCGCCGGGCTTTGCAGATCGAGGAAGGCGATTACATTGAGGTGTCCATCGTCAACGATAGCATGATCTTGACACCCAAGCGGCTCATTGACAAAAGCCAGGCTTATTTTTGGACTCCGGAATGGCAAGCCGCAGAAGATGAGGCTGACGAAGACATCGCTGCCGGACGCATATACAAGTTTGGCGATGCAGATAGCGCAATCGCCGCTCTGCGCGAAAGCCAACCTGATAGCAAGTGATGCGTATTGAGTTCACGGAGCGGTTCTTGCGTGCATACCGCACTCATCAGCCCAGTAATCTACCCACCCATTCGAACACCCCAAGCAATTGCGCCACAGACGCCACTACCACCACGATCACGAACCATCGCACCCAGACCGTGCCCTTGTCGACAGCGAATCGCGTGCCCAGCCACGCGCCGAACATGTTTCCGACGCTCAACACCAGTCCCGGTCCCCACAAGACCTGTGCGTTGGCCTGAAAGACGATCAGGGCGGCCAACGTCAGCGCCAACACGATGGCGACCTTCACCGCATTGGCCTGTACCACATCGTAGCCCGGCCCCAATACCAGACCCACCAGGAGGAAGATACCTACGCCGGCCTGGAGAAAGCCGCCGTAAACGCCGATGGCGAAGAAAGCCAGCGCCTGGATCAGGGTGATGCGCCCGGTGAGTGTGTGCACTTTCCCGGTCACCCAGCGTTGAGGTTTCACCAGCATCAAGATAAGCATGATCACCATGACCACCGCCAGCACCCGTCGAAAGACCGCCTCGTTGATGTCCACCGCGATGCGTGCGCCCAGGATCGAGCCTATCGTCGTGGGGATGGCGAACATCAGCGCGCCGCGCACATCCAGCCTGCCTTGCCGGTAGAAGCCCGCCGTGCCCACGATGTTTTGCAGTGTCACGCCCACGCGATTCGTCGCGTTTGCGACGCCCGCGGGCAGGCCGATGAAGAGCAACGCCGGCAGGGTGATCAGCGAGCCGCTGCCGGCCAGCATGTTGACAAATCCCGCAGCCGTACCGGCGAGGATCAGAAGGGGATAGTGGAACCAGTGCATTACTGTGTCCTTGGAAGAGGTGTGGGTAGAATTGTAGCATGGCAGTGAGCGAATCAACGAATCGGCGAATCAGCGAATCGACGTCATTCACAAAGTGCGCAGCTTCCTCGTGGGATTCGCCATTCACCCCTTCGCCCGCTATAATAGCGCTCATGTCAATGCTTTCTCTCGCACCTAAACTACCGCTTTACTGGAGCTTCCGCCGGTTCGGCTGGCCGAGGATGTACCCCTTCTCGGTCGTCGTCAGCATCAGCTTTCGGTGCAACTCCAGGTGCCGGACGTGCGACGTGTGGCGTAAGCCCAACGATGACATGACTGTCGAGGAGTGGGATAAGGTCTTCGCCGGCCTGGGACGGACGCCGTTCTATATCACCTTCACCGGCGGTGAGCCGTTCCTGCGTCGCGACCTGGACGAGATGGTCATCAGCGCGTACCGGCGCTGCCGCCCGGCCGTCATCACGATCCCCACCAATGGCTTGCTCACCGATCGCATCGCCGACCGCGTGGATCGCATCTGCCGGGAATGCCCGACCAGCCAGATCGGCATCAACCTGAGCCTCGATGGCCTGGGCGCGGAGCACGACGACATCCGCGGGGTGCCGGGCAACTGGGACAAATCCATGGCGAGCTGGACGAAACTGAAGGCGCTTCAGAAGGCGCGTCCCAACCTGGTGCTCACCGTGCACACTGTCGTCAGCCGCTTCAACCAGCACCGTTTCCGGGAAATCTACGACGGCTTGCAGTTTCTCGATCCCGATTCCTACATCACCGAGGTGGCGGAGGAGCGGGTGGAGCTTGACACCGTCGGCTGGGGGATCACTCCCGACCCGGATGCATATGCGCCGATTGCCGATTTCCTCAGCGAGCAAGCCAGGGCACGGCCGGTCAAAGGGATCGCCCGGTTCACGCAGGCGTTCCGGGCGCAGTATTACCAGCTCGCCAGGCGCGTGCTCTACGAGCGGACGCAGGTGATCGACTGCTACGCGGGCTGGGCCAGCGCGCACATCGCGCCCAACGGCGACCTGTGGAGCTGTTGCATCCGTGCGGAGCCGGTGGGCAACCTGCGGGAGACCGGTTACGACTTGGCGCCCATCTGGTTCGGCGAGCGGATGGCGAAGCTGCGCAAATCGATCTATGACCACGAGTGCGCCTGCCCGATGGCGAATGCCAGCTACGCCAACATGCTGCTCCACCCGCCCACCGTGGCGCAGGTGGCGTTGGAAATGATCAGGCCGGCGACACGGCCCGGAAAACACGAGGGACACGGCTGGAGGGAACGATGACAGCTCAGACTGGGGCGATTCAAACGCCCGTCCGCGAGGCAGCCCCACTTAACGCAGCATCAAACCTGCGTGCACGGATCGCACCGCTGATCGCGGGCCTGGCGGAAACGGTGCCGCTGGCCGGGCCGCGTGACCGCACCCTCGTGCACGCGCCGTTCACCGGCGAGATCATCGGCTCGATACCATCTTGCGCTGCCGAAGATGTCGCGCTGGCCGCGGAGCGCGCCCGCGTCGCCCAGCGCACCTGGGCCGGTCGCCCCCTGGCCGAGCGCCGGGCGATCTTCCTGCGCTACCATGATGCGGTGCTTGACCATCAGGAGCAGTTGCTCGATTTAATCCAGATCGAGGGCGGCAAGGCGCGACGCAACGCCGTGGAAGAGGTTTTCGATGTCGCCATCAACGCGCGCTACTACGCCTACCACGCCGCGGCGTATCTCCGGCCGCGACGCCGCCAGACCTCGCTTCCGGTCTTGCAGCAGGCGTGGGAATACCGGCAGCCCGTGGGAGTGGTCAGTCTTATCGCGCCCTGGAATTACCCGCTGTCGATGGCCGCGTCGGATGCCATCCCCGCCCTGCTGGCCGGGAACGCTGTGCTCCTGAAACCTGCCGAGCTGACTCCCTTCGTCGCGCTGTACGCGGTGCAGCTTCTGCGGGAGGCGGGCCTGCCCGAGGATCTGTTCCAGGTGCTTACCGGCCGTGGCCGCCAGATTGGCTCAGCCTTGATCGACGCAGCCGACTTCCTGAGCTTCACCGGCAGCACGGAGACCGGCCGCATCGTCGCCAGCCAGGCGGGACAACGCTTGATCAAGTGCTCGCTGGAGCTGGGCGGCAAGAACCCGATGATCGTGCTCGACGACGCCGACCTGGGACGGGCCGTGCACGGCGCGATCCAGGGTTGCTTCCCCAGTGCCGGCCAGCTCTGCGTCTCGTTCGAGCGGATATACGTGCAGAGCGGCATCTTCGACCGGTTTGTGCGGGCGTTCGTCCGCCGGACGCAAGCGCTGTGCCTCGGCACCGCGCTGGACTATTCGACGGATGTCGGCTCGCTCATCTCCCAGGATCAATTGGATAAGGTGAACGATCACGTCCAGGACGCCGTCTCGAAGGGCGTGACCGTGCTGGCCGGCGGCGCGGCCCGGCCTGACGTCGGCCCGCTCTTTTTCGAGCCGACCATCCTCACGGGCGTCACGCCGGAGATGAAACTGTACCGTGAGGAGACTTTCGGGCCGGTCGTCTCCATCTACCGCTTCGACGACGCGGAAGATGCCGTGCGGGAGGCCAACGACTCGGAGTACGGCCTGAACGCCAGCGTGTGGACGCGAGATCAGGCCAGGGCGATGACGCTGGCCCAGCGTATCCGCTGCGGCACGGTGAACATCAACGAGGCGTACGTGGCTACCTGGGCGGCGCACTCCCCGATGGGTGGCATGAAGAATTCCGGCATCGGCCGGCGGCACGGCGAGGAAGGCTTTACCAAGTACACCGAGGCGCAGACGGTCGGCGTAGCGCCTTTCGCGCCGCTCTTCCCGCCCTTCGGGATGGACGTCAAGCTGGCGGCCGGCCTGTTCCCGAAGCTGCTGCGGCTCGTCAAGAACGTGCCGGGCCTGCGATAAGTGACTATTCGGCTGTAGCAGAGCACCCTGAGCGGAGGTCGGCATAGGTACGCCGACCGTAGTCGAAGGGTGCGGAGCGGTCCTCTGGTAATACAATCTATAAATGTTCAGATCGTCTTTTGGAGATGCGATGCCGTTCTATTCCGACACCCCAACCTTCTATGCCGTCATGACCGATTTGTTTGGCCGGATCATGGCAACGCCGGAGATGGCGCAACTCCTGCGCGACAGCCGGGTTTCCCTGCGCATCGCCGTAACGGATCCTGAGGCCGTTCTGGAGCTGGATGCCCGGGACGAGTTGCCGCGGTTCGCCACCGGCAACACCGCCAGCAACGGCGCGGATTTGAGCCTGCGCGTGGCGGCCGATACCCTGCACGACATCTGGATGAGCAACGTCCGCATGCGGGACGCGTTTGCCGACGGGAAGATCCGGTTGGAGACGAATCCGCTGCGTGCCCTGGGGCTGTTGATGCAGTATCAGGATCTGTTCCGCTACGCCGAGCGGCTGTATCCTGTGGTGTTGAGGGAGCGGAGGCTGTTGTGAAATGTAGAAAAACTGTACTGGTCAGAGGTGTAGTGGACGGCCGGAAAGGCTCACGCCAAGACGCAAGGATCGCAAAGACACCCCATATTGATTCTTTGCGCCCTTTGCGCCTTTGCGTGAAGCTTTTCCAAGTCCAGCAGGTCATTGCCCATTACAGAAATGTAGAAAGACCCTCCCCAGGGTCTTCGGGTTAGCGGAGCGCCGACACGTACGCCCGGTAGGTTTCCCCTACGGACGTCACCGCGCGCGTATCGGGATCGAACAGATTCGAGGTCGGGTAGGTCTTGTCGGCCGCGCTGAACCAGTTGAACGCCTGCACCAGCCGGTTGTCATCCTGGGGATACCCGATGTTCGGATCGCGAGCGGTCAGGAAAAAGTCGAAAGTATCCACCAGGAAGCTGGCGACAATGTCGGGCGGAAAACCATAACTCGCCGGCATCAAGATGCTGTATTCGGTGACGATGAGCGGTTTGTCCCGCAGGCCGCGGTCGGCCATCCACCGGCGGAAATCGGTGATCTGTCGCCGGAAAATATCCATGTTCGCGTGGTCGCCGATCTCGTAAAGCGTTCCCTGATCCACTGTCATCCCGGGCGGGATGCCCACCCCCCACGAGCCACGCTCCTCGCGCAGGATAAACGCGTGGACGTTCCACACGTCTACCGGCATATCGGTTCCGAAATCTGCCTTATACGCGGCCAGGATGCGGTCGAGGTACGCCATGCGCAGCGGCGTCGGCTGGCTCACCCCGCCGATCGCTACCTGCGCGGTCGGGTCAGCCTCCTTGATGGCCTGCTGAAGGGTGTGATAGCTCACCGCGTATTGCTCCGGTGTGGCGTTGTCCTGCCAGGCGACGTCCGGCTCGTTGCCGATCAGCCAGAGCATACCGGGGTGGGCCTTCGCCGTCGAGCGGATGACTGTCAGCGCGGGATGGAAGCCGGCGCCGTCGAGCCGCACCATCTGGGCGAAGCGCGTTCCGGCCACTTGCGGCGGGTTCGGGTCGACGCTCCAATTGAGATACCAACCCGGCAGCGCGCCGCCCCAGTCGTAATCGGTGATCTTGCCGATGGCGAGCGCGACACCGACGCGCGTGGCCGCGGAGCCCTCCGGCAGTTGATCGGGCCGCACGGTGGCGCCTGGCACCGCGATAGACGTGGCAGTTGCGGCGGCTGGAACGGCAACGTGGGTAGCGATGGGTGGCGTTGGTGCAGCCGTAGATGTGGCGATGGCGATATCGGGCATGCGAGGCGTGGCCGTGGGGCGGAACGAGGGCAGCGGTGTGGGCACCAACGGCTCGGGTGTCGGCCGCGGCTTTAACGCGGTCGGCCGCGCCGCCAGCTTCGCCGGCCACCCGGCCTGGGGCGACGTCACGAGCCACGCAGCAGCCAACAAAGTCGCCGCAAGCACAAGCGCGCCGATCAGCGCGCGACGGGTCGATGGGGATGGCGTCAAGTTAATCTCTCGGTTCTGTTCGGGCGCTTCAATCCAGTTTTACGTGATACCCCGTGTCCTGGATCAACGCCAGCAGCCGGGGCAGGTTCGATTCGCTCACCAGCACCGCTTGCGCCGAGAGCAAATCGCCCAGCAGTGGCGCGATGGCCGGGTCGGCACGCAGGGTTGCCAGTGTGCTGGCGTCTTCCACGCGCAACACCGCGCCCTTGCTGATGCGCACCGCGCCCCCGTGCTGATCCCAGCGCGCCAGGGCAGAGGCGACGCGAGGCGGCACCCTGTCGCCCGTGGCCCGGCGCAGGAAATCCAGGATCGCTTCCGCCTTCACCCCACCCGCTCGGGCCCGCGCCAGGCTGCCGCGGGTGATCCGGTGGCGCGTCGGCTGGCCGATCTCGTGGGATTCTGATAGGGGCTCGGTAAAGCGCAGCAGGCGAAAGCGGTCCAGCAGCGGCGTGGCCGGCGGCGCGACGACCACGAAATCCTCGCCCACTACCAGCCGCGCCGGACGAGGCAGGTCGGCCGGTGCAGTGTCGGCCAGCCACGCCGCGCCGAAGTCAGTCAGCCGAAAGACGGCCGGCTGGGGATCCGCCGACGAGCCCGTGTCCAGGGCGACCGCGCCGAGCCAGAACAGCGGCCCCGTGATCAGGAAACGGATCAGCCGCCCCTCGACTTCATCCCACGACTCGAAGCCGGAGAGGTAGCGGCCGGTTTCCGCGTCCCGCACATACCAGCGGGTGTAGTCGCCGTCCGGCCGCTGGAAATCTGGCGTGACGACTTTGATCCGAGCGACCAGATCAGCGACGGCGTACCACGCGCCTTGCTGGAGGCCGCGCAGGGCATCCAGCACGCCGCGACGGGCCAGAGGCGAGTCGTTGCGCCAATCTCCCTCGGCTATCAGCGACGGCACGTGCCGCAGGTCGTTCCACTCGATACCGTCACGCCAGGCGATGAACAAGGCCGACATCTGCTCCCAATGGGTGGACCGCAGCCAGGCGGTTGTGGCCTGGGTATCCACGGCCAGCCGCCCGCGATCCGCCTTCAGCCAGCCGCGGCTGCGCGCCAGGGCAACCAGCATGTCGAAGCGCACGGTATCCTCAGATACAAGCTGCGGCCGCAACCTGGCAGCGTCGGCGGGGCGCGGCTCCCCTCTGTCTACCGGCAACGGCGTCTCTCGCAGCGCTGCCAGCAGCGTGCAGGCGTCTATCGCCAGCGAATTGAGGGCCTGTCGTGTTCCCGCCGGCGGGGGCACGGGTCCGATGGCGGAAGATGGCGTCGCGGGAGTGACCAGGAGCTCGGAGGGGACGGGAAGGTCGTCCGGGATGTAAATATACTCCAGCGCACCGTCTCCAAGATCGGCGAAGGCCCGGAAAATCAACCCGCGATACCAGAGCTCCTCGGCGGGGTTCTCCGGCTGCTGCCAGGTTGCTTCGCGCTCCAACCGGCCGGGCCCGATGGGACGGATTTCGCCGTGCGCTCGTGCAAATACCGGCGCCTTCATCCGACCGCCGGCCGCGGCGAGCGCCGTCCACGCGGCCCGCGCCGCGGGCGAACACGTCGCGAGAGCCTCAGCCGTCACCGAAGGGCCGGCCAGCGCGGCCGCAAGCTGCGCGGACGCGTCCGTGCGGGCATTGCTGACGAGAGACACGCCTCGCAACTCAGCGATGCCGCGCAACAGCGCCATCGGATGGTCATTCAGACTGGCCAGCAGGTTTCTCATCCGGCTCCTACCTGTTACCGGTCGTTCGTCACCCGCTCTCCCATCAGATCGTACTCCATTGCCCCCGTGATACGTACCGGGATCATGTGTCCCACGGGCAGCTCACCGGGAACGACCACCAATCCATCCACTTCGGGCGCATCGCGGTAGCTGCGCGCGAGTGAAACGGGCCTGCGCATTTCTTTGCCGGGACGGCCGGTCAACTCGCCGTGCGCTTCCACCAGGACATCCAGCGTGCGCCCCACCTGCGCCTGATTGCGGGCCAGCGAGATGCGTTGCTGAGCGGCCATCAACCGCTCCCGGCGTTCATCTTTCACCTTTTCCGGCACCTGGCCCGGCATATCGTAAGCCGGCGTGCCTGGCTCCGGGCTGAAGGTGAAAACACCCACCTTGTCGAACTGGATCGCCTGCACGAAATCCAGCAACCCGGCGAACTCCTCTTCGGTTTCGCCCGGCAATCCAGTGATGAAGGTGCTGCGGAACGCCATGTCGGGCATGACGGCACGCATCCGGGCGAAAGTCTCCAGCAGGCCATCGACGTTGCTGGGCCGGAACATGCGGCGCAGGACCGCGGGATGGCCGTGCTGCAGCGGGATATCGAGGTAGTGGCAGATGCGCGGATCACCCGCCATGACCTCGATCAGCCGCGGCGAGACGTGTCCGGGGTAAGCGTACATCAAGCGCAACCAGCGCAGGCCTGGTCCCGAACTGCCGCTTCCAGGATTCGGCGCGCTGTCCAGGATGGCCCGGATGAGATCGGGCAAGGCGTCCGGCTGGCCCAGGTCACGGCCGTAATCGGTGGTGTCCTGGGCGATCAGGATAATCTCCTGCGCGCCGGAAGCGACCAACGCCTGGGCCTCAGCGATGATGGTAGCCTGGGGGCGGCTGTTGAGCTTGCCCTTGAAGCTCGGTATGGAGCAAAACGCGCACGGCGCGTTGCAGCCGTCGCTGATCTTCAGATAGGCGCCGCCCGCGACCACCGGCGGGCGAGGCATGGCCGCGACCAACGGCTGCTCGGGATCGCCCAGCAGCGCATGGCGCCCGAAAGCGCGTTGGCCTTTGCCGCCGCGCAATCCCTGGATAAAGGGCACGATCTCCATCCAGCGTCGCGTGCCCAGCAACCCATCCACGTCCGGCACCTCTTTGACGATCCGAGCACCGGCACGTTGCGCCATGCAGCCTGCCGCGATCAATACCTGGCCGCGGTGCTTGTGCTTCGCCAGATCGCGCAAGGCTTCGAGTGACTCTTCCTCGGCCGCCTCCAGGAAGCCGCACGTATTGACGATCAGGACGTCGGCGTTTTCGGGGACGCCGGAGCCACGATAACCCGCGGCGCCGAGCAACATCGCCATGCCTTCACCATCCACGGTGTTCTTGGGGCAGCCGAGGGTAAGGAGATAATACTGCATGTTTCTCTTTGATCCGCTTGTTTCTCTATAAACGAGTAACGAGTAACCGGTGACGAGACATCTCGCTCGTCACCGGTTACTCGTTATTCGAGACTTGTTACGATCACCCCGCTGGTGTCGGGGTCGGGGTAAAAGTTGGCACCAGTGTAGGCGTAGGCGTTCCGGTCATCGCCTCAGTCACTTGTCCCTGGTCGACGATCCAGGTGCGTTCTACCACCTGACCCACTTTGCCCATCGGTCCGAGATCTTCGCCATTCAGCGTCAAGTTGACACCGCCGCCGTTGCCAGTGCGCACGCTGATAGAGTCATTGGCTTCCCAGGAGCGGGTTGTCCCCGTTTCCAGCGTACTCTCCTCGACAATCTGCCCGTCCACGACCACACGTACCCACGCTCGCTGAGGGATGCTCATGTCCAGTACGATGATGCTGGCGACCACCTCCGGCGTGGCCGTGGGTCGTGGCGTGGGCGTGATGGTCGGCGGCACGGTCGGCGTCGGCAAGGGTAACAGATCGGAGGTCGGCGTAGGCGGCACCGGCGTCGCCGTCGGCACGCTGGTCGCGGTGACGATGTACGGTGTCGCCGTGCGGGTGGCAGTCGCAGTAGCGGTCGGCGCAGGAACCAGGAATGCGAGGAAGTCCCAGCCCTGGTCGCGGTTCAGCAGCCACACGACGCCGGCACCTGCCGCGAGCACCACCAACAAGGCGATCACCCAGGGCCACCAACGGCCCACGGGCGCCGGATCGTGCAACTCCACTTCCAACGGACGATAGTCCACCAGCCGTGGCTTGCCGGGTTCCGCGATTTCGATTTCGTCGCCGGCATCGCCGCTTTCCCGGGCGTAGCAGTTTAACATATCGGCCACGTCTAGCCCCAGGAATGCGGCGTAGGTGCGCAGGAAGCCACGCGCGACCGCTCCGCGTGGCAGCTTGGCAAATTCGCCGTTCTCAAGAGCTTCCAGGTACTTCTGGCGGATGCGTGTCGCCGACTCTACGTCGGCGAGACTTACTTCCTTGGCGGTGCGTGCCTCACGCAGCAGGCGCCCAAGTTCGGTCATACGTTGTTGAACCTCGAGGCGGTTGATAAGCAGAACAAGTATAACCGCGCCGTGCAGAACAGTCAAACATACCTTGGCCCCGGTTTCCAATGGCCTGGCGAGGGCTTCCTGGCGTGTTGCGCGAACGATTGGTTGCGGGTATCATGTAGGAGGAGAAACGCCGATGCTCTCAAAAGCCATGTTGCAGATCCGCAGAATGTTCTTGCTGTTGATCGTGGTCGCTTTAGTAGTTGGACTGTGGCTGGCTCAACACACCGCTCAGACCGGAGGTGGCCCTTTCTGGCTGCGTATTATTTTCGGCCCGCCCCTGGCACTGGCCGGAGAGCGCATCGGTATCGTAGCCGGCCATCACGGCAACGACTCCGGCGCCGTCTGCCCTGATGGCCTGACCGAAGCTGAGATCAACCTGCGTGTCGCCCAAGCCGTGGCAGCGAATTTGCGTGACCAGGGCGCACAGGTCGATATCCTCGATGAGTTTGACCGCCGCCTGGAAGGTTATCGAGCGGACGCATTCGTCTCGATCCATGCTGACTCCTGTGCGATCGATCTCACCGGTTTCAAGGTGGCCAGCCAGCAGGGGGGCAGCGAGGCATCCCAACGCCTGGCCAATTGCTTGTGGGACCGCTACGAGGCCGAGACCGGACTGGCCCGAAATCCGGACACGATCACCGACAACATGCTCGACTACCACGCCTTTCGCCAAATCGCCCCCGGCACACCCGCTGCCATCATCGAGACCGGCTTTCTAAGCGGTGACCGTGCCTTTCTGACCGAACATTCCGACCGTGTGGCTGCCGGAATTGTGCAGGGCCTCCTGTGTTTTCTAGTGCCCCAATAGAAAGTCGCCTGCAAACTTTCTCATCCAGAAGAGGTGCAAACGTGAATAGCTACGAACGCGTGATGGCCCGGCTGCGCGGTGAGCGAGTAGATCGCCCGCCCAACTTCAACATCATGATGCAATACGCCGCGCATTACATCGGTCAGCCACTGGCACGGTACTATCAGGACTACCGCGTCCTTTGTGCCGCCAATTATGCGGTCCAGGAGGCGTTCAGCCTGGACATCCTGCAGGCGATTTCCGATCCCTATCGCGAGGCTGCGGATTTCGGCGCGCAGATCGAATTTCCGGGAGACGGCTTGCCGATCTGTAAGGTGCCTCGGCTGGCGGACCCCTGCGACCTGGATACGCTTCAGCCGCCCGATCCCGACACGGGGCGGCGGATGAGCGACCGGCTGGCGGCCATCCAGCATTTCCGGGCGCAGGCCGGCGGCCGGGTGCCGATCATGGGCTGGGTGGAGGGCGCGCTCGCCGAAGCGGCCGATCTGCGCGGCGTAAGCAACCTGCTCGTTGACCTGTTTGATCGTCCCGAATGGGTGCGCGATCTTCTGGAGGTTTGTGAGGAGGTCGCCGTCGCTTTCGCTGAGGCTCAAGTGGCTGCCGGCGCGGATATCATCGGATTGGGGGACGCCATCGCCTCGCAGGTTTCACCCAGGGTGTATCGGCAGTTTGCTTTGCCCTACGAGCAAACTATCTTTGCCGCTGTTCACGAGATGGGCGCGCTGGCCCGGCTGCATATCTGTGGCAATACGTCGCGCATCCTGGAAGACATGGCCCAGAGCGGCGCGGATATCATCGATGTGGACTGGATGGTGGATTTCGGCCAGGCGGTCGAAGCCTTCAACGACCGGGCAGTCGCGTGCGGGAACCAGGATCCGGTCACGGTGATGCTGAACGGCACGCCGGCGCAGGTGCGCGAGATCACCTTGCAGCGAATGGCAGCGGGTGGGCGGCGCTGCATCAGCGCGGCCGGCTGCGAGATTCCCAATGGCACGCCGCCGGAGAACCTGCTGGCCCAGGCTGCAGCATTGGCGGAGTTCGGCGGGTAGGAGTTTCCAGGCGCGGCATGGACATCTTGCCCGAACCAACGGCTCAGCGGTCGCCCAGCATGTACTTTAGTACCAGCGTATGCACTACCTGCTCCACCGGCGCGCGATCGTCGGTAAAAACGGGCGTGCCGGGCGGAGGCGTGAGGACGCGGGCCTGTCCCGCGGCCCGGCGGGTCACCTCGGCCAGCAGCGGATGATCGAAAGCGGGCAGATTGGCCCGGAAATCGGCCAGGGTCGTTGGCCGGCAGGTAGCGATCACCAGGCTATTGCCCAGCGGGCTGCCATTATCCGGCTCATCCATCACGTAGACGCTGGGAAAGACCTGCCCTAGCGTGGCTACGATGGCTTCCACCAGGCTGTAATCCGTGTGGGTGCGTCCTACATTGATCGCCAGCACGCCGTCCTCAGCCAGACGATCGCGCGCCAGCGTGAAAAACTCGACGGTGGTCAGGTGGAAGGGTATGTACGGGGGGCGGTAGGCGTCGATGACGATGAGATCGAATCGCAGGTTGCCCGTCCCTTCGTCAGTGCGTTGATTCGCCGATTCGCCGATTCGCCGATTCGTTGGTTCGTTGGTTCGCTGACTCGCCGATTGGCCTGTACTTCCGTGTGCCAGAAACCATCGCCCATCCGCCGCCACCGCGTTCAGATTCGGCTCGTTCATGTCGAACCAGGTCCGGCCCGCCGCGATGATCGCCGGGTCGAGTTCTGCACCATCGATTTCGATGGGTCCGTAAGCCTCTGTGAGCAGCTTCGCGGTGGTGCCGGCTGCCAGTCCTATGATGGCTACACGCCGTACCTGGTTTGGGACGTAGGGAGTGCGGTTGAACGCCGGGGCCAGCAAAAAGTAATCCCAGATGCCGTCGGCCAACCCACCTTGTGGCCGGTAGACCGAGTGGATGCCTTCCCCTTCATTCAATCGGAGCTGGCGTTCGACGCCGCCGGCATCCACTACCTGGATGTAATTATACGCCGATTCGGTCTCGAATAGCAGTCCTGCCGCCGGTTTGATCGGTCCTGCGGGCCACCAGCCAACGCAGGCAACCAGAATGAGTGCGGACAATGCGGCTACCGCATCTGCACGGCGACGCAACAACAAAAATCCGGCGAGGATCACCAGCAGAAGGACAATCGAAAGCGTGGCAAACGTCCGCCGCGTGCCGATGTTCGGGATAAGGAGCAACACCGGCAGGAAACTGCCCAGGATGCTGCCCGCGGTGGAAAGGGCGGAGATGCGCCCTGCCAGGGCACCGCTGCCCTGCACGTTTCGGATAGACAGTCGGATCGCAAACGGACTGGCACAGCCGAGCAGGGTCACTGGTATGGCGAAAAGCACCAGGATTCCCGTCATGCTCCCGGCCAACTGGCCTGCATTGAAGTCAGCCAGGCCCCGGCTGGCGAGCTGGAGCACCGGGCGAGAGACCGCCGGGACCAGCCCAACCCCCAACGCGCCGACAGCGATCAGCCGCAGCAGCGTCACTGGCTGCGGCGACCGATCGGCAAGGCGGCCGCCCAGCCAGTAGCCGGCGGCAAGGTAGAGCAGAAGCAACCCGATGAGGGCGGCCCACACGATCAGCGAGTTGCCGAACCAGGGATCCAGGAGTCGCGAGGCGCTCAACTCTACGCCCAACGTGGTGAAGCCGGCACTGAAGACCAACAGATACAGATATGGGCGGGTAATCTTCTCTTGCACGGGGGAAATTATACCCCGGGCGGGCAGGAAACAGCAAAGGCAAATCTCAGATGGCGAACAGGAGATGGCCGCTCTGGGTGCGCGTGACGATAGCGGCATTGATCCTGGGCATTCTGCTCGCGCCGGTTATCGTCTGGCGCGAGCAGATCGTCGGGATTTTCGAGCAACGCGAGCGAGCCGCAGCGATCATCCGAGGCGGAGGCGCTTGGGGACCGCTGATGATCATCGGCCTGACGGTGGCACAGATCATGATTGCGCCGATCCCCGGCCAGGTCGTGAATTTCGTCGCCGGCTACGTCTTTGGCTTCTGGCTCGGCGCGTTATGGAGCTGGTTGGGGACGGTATTGGGTTCTTCGCTGGCGATGATGCTGGCTCGATGGGCCGGCCGGCCGCTGGTGAAGCGCCTGGTGAGCCCTGGGCTATTGGGACGGCTTGACCGGGCAGCCACCGGGCGCGGGTTATGGTTCTTCTTCCTGGTGTTTTTGCTTCCCGGCCTGCCGGACGATGCGGCCTGCTTCCTGGCCGGCTTGACGCCTTTGCCGCTCCCTGTGTTGATCGCAATTGTGGCGGTCGGACGCATTCCCGGCGTCGCGGCTGCTACATGGGCGGGCGCATATGCCGAGCGGATGCCGTGGCAGGGCTGGTTTGTCATGGGCGGGTTGGTGATCGCGGCCGCGCTGGTCGCCAGGCGCTACGGCGTGCGGATTCAGGACGCGCTTCTGAGGTGGTTGGCGCGACGCTCGTAAGATGGCGGAGCCATTAAACACGCACGCCGGAGCTGGCTGGTAGCTCCGGCGTGCGTGCGCAAAGGAGGAGGAAGAATCTGACCCTATAGTATTACGGCCGGCTAAAAACACCAGTGATTTGGCTTACCATTCCCCATCGATTGGCGGCATCATCTGACGGTGATATAGCCCTTCAGCTTGTCAAAGGTCGCCTGACCGATACCTTTCACCCGCATGAGATCCTCGATGACACTGTATGGCCGGCCATCAACGATGCGTTGCGCGGTCGCCGGGCCGACACCGGGCAGCGTGTCCAGCTCTGCCAAGGTGGCCGTGTTGATGTCTACCAGCGAGCCTGCGTTGGCCGCGGCCTCAGCGACAACCGGTGTGGCTGCCGCCGGCGCAGGGTTCAGTGGCTGTGGCGGCTCGGTCTCGGCCTGATGAGGGATGTAAACCTGCATCCCATCCTGCAAAGGGATGGCCTTGTTGACCCGGTCGAGGGCAGCATCTTCGGCCGGGCCGCCCGCGGCCGTAATCGCATCGGCGACGATGCTGCCGGGCGGCAACGCGTAAACGCCCGCTGCATGGACAGCGCCGGCCACATCCACCCGCAGTGGGCCAGGCGTCGGGCTTGGAAGCGGTGACGGGGTGGGCAACGAGGTGGGCGGCGGCAGGATTTCGATGGGCTGCGAGGTAGGCCGGCGTGTGATGAGAAGCGCTGCTCCCAGAATTGCCAGCCAAGCTAACGACAGCCCAACATAACCGCGCCAGGCGCGCGGTCGATTCGGGCCGTTCATCGCTGATCCTTTCCGGGGGAAACGAAGAGGTTCTCAGCCTGACAGAACGATGATAGCAGCTCGGAAGGAATGGTGTGTTGGGACGAACGTCCCCGCCCGTCCCAACGCCGAGTTCGGCCGGTCGATAGCCAGCAGGTCTATGAGTGGGCAGCCGGCGTATCCGAATCTCCTTTCAGCATCCCGCCGAAAGCCTTCACAAGCTCCAGTGGAACCGGGAAGATGATGGTGGAATTCTTCTCCGCAGCGATTTCGGTGAGGGTCTGCAGATAGCGTAACTGGATCGCGGCCGGTTCGTGCGAGATCACTTCGGCCGCGGCAGTCAATTGCTTCGATGCCTCGAATTCGCCTTGTGCATGGATGATTTTGGCGCGCTTTTCGCGCTCCGCCTCGGCTTGCCGGGCCATCGCGCGCTTCATGCTGTCGGGCAGCTCCACATCCTTCACCTCGACGATGCTGACCTTGATGCCCCATGGCTCGGTCTGCTCATCGATGATCTGCTGCAACTGCTGGTTGATCTTGTCGCGATGGGACAGCAGCTCGTCCAGATCAGACTGGCCCAAGACGGAGCGCAGGCTCGTCTGTGCGATCTGGAAGGTAGCCCGTCGGAAATCTTCCACTTTGACGATGGCCTCAGACGGATCAACCACCCGGAAATAGGCCACAGCATTGACCTTGACGGTCACGTTGTCCTTGGTGATCGCTTCCTGGGCGGGGATATCCAGCGTCACGACGCGCAGATCCACCTTCACCATCCGATCGATGAACGGGATGATGAAGAAAAGGCCGGGACCTCTCGGTCCCACCAGTCGGCCTAGCCTGAAAATCACACCCCGCTCGTATTCCTGGACGACCTTGATGGCCGAAGTCACCAGCGTCAGGGCTGCCAGCAAGATGATACCAAGGGTGACCACCGAGTTGAGGAAACCTGCCATAGGGTTCTCTTCCTTTCTGAGATGGGCAAGAAGGCTATCAATGTTCGAGTGCAAGATTTCTGCCAGAGACTAGATACTGACATTGCAATTATACTCCCAAAACGCCAAACAGGGTAGTTGATCCAGGGCCATTCAGTTCTCGAGAGTGATACCGATCAGCGCCAAAGCGGTCCAGGGTTGGGCTGCAGAGCGGCGCGTGGGTGCGGCGATGTTGGTTTCGCCCGCCAAGCGCATAACGGAAGCTGAACTTGTTTCCGATGAAGGCGTGCGAAGAAGCACCGTAGAGACGTCGCATGCAACGTCTCTACGGTGCCATCCGCGCCACCACATACGCCACCACCGACCGCCACGGCACCGTCTGGCCCGTCAACGCGCGGCGGTAAAGCGCCTCGACCGCGGCGATCTCGGCGGTGTTGAGACGTGCAGCCAGGCGTTGACCGTAGCTGAGGCGCTCGCCGGCCGGCGCGGGGCCGAACCAGCGATCCAACATGGCAGGCGCGATGCGGGCCTCGGCGAAGGATTCGACGCCTTCCACCACGATTTCGGCCAGTCCTGCGTCTCCGAATGCCGTCCGCAGCTCATCTTCCGCCCAATTCACCAGTGGATCGTCCGGGTCGGCGTAAATGGCTTCCTCGGCGTCGCGCACCTTGCCCGCCAACGCATCGCCCAGGCTCGCCAGGTCCACCAGCGTGTAGAGGCGTTGAGTATACCGCGGCACCGGTTCGGCCAGGCTGATTGTGCCGCCGGGGCGCAGAAGACCGGCTAGTTGCACCGCAGAGACGCGGAGGACATTCGGCCTCTTCTCTGCGCCCTCTGCGTCTCCGCGGTAGGTCCGTTGTCGCGATGACGTAAACGCCCCGCGACCCACAATCGCATCGAACCGCACATCGCCTTCCCCGCGCAGCGTCAGCAGCTCAGGCAGCTCGGCCAGCGCGCCCTGGAGCACGACAGGCCGCTCGATCTCGGGCAGACGGGCGGCGATTTCTCGGAGCGCGTTCGCCTCGTCGGCGCGGAAAGCCAGCGCCCAGACGCCCCCCTCCGGCACGCGGCGCAGCGCCTCCCACGTGAGCAACCCGCTACCGGAGCCAATATCCAACACCAGATAGTGGCGTTGAAGCCGCGCGGCGTCTAGCACCCGATCCCGTAATACCGCTAACCGCTCGCCTGCGCCGCTGATCGCGCGCTGGAGCCAGCGATCGCGGTCTCCTCGCGCCAACTCGCCGGTGAAGGTCAACGCCTCGACAGCGCCGAAGCCCTCGTTGCCCTCCATCATGGCTGCAAGCTGCGCCTCGCGCCGCCGCTCAACCTCAGTCTTCACCTTCGCCTCGTATCCCAGGCCGCCCGGCTGGTAGAATACCCGCCCCTGCAACGCGTCGGGCAGGTATTGCTGCGCCACCCAGTGATCGCGGTAGGCGTGCGGATACAGGTAGCCCTCGCCGTGACCGAAGCCCTCCTTGTCCCGATTGGCGTCGCGCAGGTGGGCCGGCACCTCGGCCTCCTGCTCCTTCTCCACCGTTTCCAGCGCGTCGAAGAAGGCCATCGCGGAGTTGCTTTTGGGTGCGGTGGCGAGATAGAGCGCCGCGTTGGCAAGGTGAAAACGCCCTTCGGGCATACCCACGTAGTCGAACGCCTGGGCGGCCGCCATCACCACGCGCAGCGCGTTCGGGTCCGCCAGGCCGACGTCCTCCCCTGCGAAGACGATCATCCGCCGGAAGATGAAGCGCGGCTCCTCGCCCGCGTAGATCATGCGCGCCATCCAATAAAGCGCGGCATCGGGGTCCGAGCCGCGCAGGCTCTTGATGAACGCGCTGATGGTGTCGTAGTGGACATCGCCCTCTTTATCATAGAGCACGGCGCGGCGCTGGATGGACTCCTCGGCGATGGCGCGGGTGATGTGGATAACCGACGTGGTGCGTGGTGCGTGTTCCGTGTTGGACGCGAGGGGTTCGGGGGCGGTGGTCTCGACAGCCAATTCCAAGGCGTTAAGCACACCGCGGGCGTCACCGTTAGCCACATCCACCAGGTGCGCTAACGCGTCGTCATCGATCCGCACGTTTAGCCTGCCGTAACCGCGCTCCGGGTCGGCCAATGCCTGGCGGGCAACAGCAAAGAGATCGTCCTCGGTCAGCGGCTTGAGCTGGAAGATGCGGCTGCGGCTGACCAGCGCCTTGTTGACCTCGAAGTAGGGGTTCTCGGTGGTCGCACCGATCAGGATCACGGTGCCGTTCTCAACCCACGGCAGGAGCGCGTCTTGCTGGGCTTTGTTGAAACGGTGGACCTCATCCACAAAGAGGATCGTGCGCTGCCCGAACTGGCCGCGGCGCTCCTGGGCGGTGGCGATGGCCTGGCGGATGTCGGCCACGCCGGCCAGCACGGCGTTGATGGCGATGAAATGCGCTCGCGTCGTGTTAGCGATGATGCGCGCCAGCGTCGTCTTCCCCGTGCCCGGCGGCCCATAGAAGATGACCGAGCTGAGCTGGTCGGCCTGGATGGCGCGGCGCAGCAAGCGCCCCGGCCCCACGATGTGCTCCTGACCGATAAACTCGTCCAGGGTGCGCGGTCTCATGCGCGCGGCAAGGGGTGCTTCCTTCTCGGTCAGCTCAGCGCGACGGGCGTCGAAGAGATCAGAGGACTTGATCGACATGAGCGGATTGTAGCACAAAACAAGGGCAGAGGGAATCGGCCGCGCGCAATCTGTACCGGATCGTGGCGACATCAATCGGTTGCCCTGTTATGATTTATCTGGCTTGATCCCGCAACAATTTTCCAGGAGGACTCCTTATGTTTCCTTGAACATGAGCGGCAGGTACAGCCTGTGGGACGGCGCCGTAATCGGCGTAGCTATCCATGTGGGCGTCGCCATCACAGTGGCTGTTGACGTGGCATTCGGCGTCAGCGTAGGGGTGAATGTGGCCGTCAGCGTTGTTGTGCGAGTCGCGGTTGCCGTAAGTGTTGCGGTCATTGTGGCTGTCAACAAATAAGCGGGTGTTCCGACCCATTGGAGGATTTGTCGCCCCCAGCTCTGCGCCTGAACGACGGCGCCGTTCGCGACGGAAAGGGTACGGTTATCTTTGATGGTGACATCGTTGTATAAAACCCAATCACCACCGCTCCAGGTCTCATCAGCGAGAAGCGTACCCCCACCTGCTCGACGGACCACACCTCCACTACCTCCCGCGCCCCCACCTCCGCCCTCGTCGAACAGACCTTGCCCTGAGCCTGCCGAAGGGTCGATGCGCCGGGGGATGACGCAAGGTATTCTCCGATGTGGAAAATACTGCCTGACAGGCCGACGCACATCCATCAAAGGAGTGATTCTTACGAAAGCAGGGGATGATATTGAGGTATCAGAGGAATCTGCTGGCGGGGGTAGCCGCCTGTGCCCGATTTCGACGTCCCGCGCGGCAGTTCGTCACCCCGACCACGGATTCAAGAATTCCAAATGTAATCGGGTTCAGGGGTTGCACCCCCCGCCTGACGCCTTTGGTGTGGGAAGCGCCTCTTCGGCAGGATCAGGCTTCGTCCTGAGGCTCAGCCCGAAGGGACAGGCTCTCAGACGCTTGACCGGAGCCGCTGAGGCGGCTTTTCAGCTTGAGCCGGCACTTGCACCTGCACTTGCAGCGTAAGTGCAAGTGTTTCATCTGCCGACTCAGGACTGGTTCACCAAAGGTAGCCACATCTTGCGCACGCCCGGCGTGGGGGTAATGGTGGGCGTGGGCGCCATGGTGGGCGTCGGCGTCACGGTCGGGGTAGGTGTCGGCGGCCAGGGCACATCCACCTGACCATCTTCGGCGTTCACCTCCAGCACGGTCAGGGTGACATCAAACGCACCGGGGTTAGCAAAGACCAGCGGCCACGTGCCGTAGGCCACCGGCTCCGCCCGGAAAACCAGTTGCAGCAACTCGCCACCACCATGGACGCCGCCGGCCTGCACCCAGCCGAAGCGAATCCGGCCCGATTGAATCACGGTGGATTCGGGGTTGATGGCATACAGATCACTTTTAAGCATGAGACCGGGCAGGATGCGCAGCAAGGTGAGGTTGCCGGCGGGGTAGGTGAGTTCGAACGCCAGATGGCCGAGGTTCTGCGCGCCCGCCAGCGTGATCGGCACGGTGAATGTCTCGCCAGGTTGGACGTTCACCGGTGGGATGGCGAGTTGCGTCGGACCGGCGCTGTTGATCGAGGCCGTCGCCAGGCTCAGCGCCCGGGTCCGGACGCTGGATGCCCCTGCGTCGGGTTGGGTGTTGTCCCCCAGGGAGTTGGTCAGACGCTCCAGCGCGCCGCCGTTGGCATCCATGGCGTAGATCTCCTGGCCTGCATCCCGGTCGGAAACGAACAGGAGTTTGAGGCCGTCGGGGAGCCAGGCGGGGTCGGTGTCAGCGGCCGCATGATCGGTGAGCCGGATGAGGGTTGTGCCACCCGGGTCGATGCGGTAGATCTCGGGATTGCCGTCCCGCTCGGACACAAACGCGATCTGGCTGCAATCGGGCGACCAGGCGGGGCTATGATCGGCCGCGGGGTTGGCGGTCACCTGGCGGAGATTGGCCCCATCGCTGTCGATGACCCAGACGTCATCATTGCCGCCCCGGTTCGAGGTGAAGGCGATCCTGCTGCCGTCGGCACACCAATCCGGCTGGCGGTCGGCAAACGCATCGTCGGTGAGCTGTACTGTGTCGGGGGCAAAGTCAGCGCGGATCATGATAAACTCGGGGCTGGGCAGTCTCCACCAACCTTCGCCCGTGTCCAACCAGGAGCGATCGGATGCTTGCTGTCGAAAATCAAAGCCCAGTTTTGGCTGATCGTCCCTGTTGTAGCGCATGCCGACAAGGAAATCTTCGCTGACCTCAACGCCGGTGAGTTCTACGGTGTGCCAGCCCCTGATTTCGGGCGTCGCCTGTCCTTCGGCGATGAGCGGGCCCGGTTGGCCGTTCACCCAGTCGTACACCTGCCACTGGAACTCGGCCGGATCAGCGTCGATCCAGAATCTGATGGCGACTAACGGCTTTGGGGTGGCGTTCACTCCTTGTGCCGCAGGCGGTCGGGTGAAATGAACGCCATAGGCGTGGCCGGGCGGGGCGCCATAAGCAAATTCGGCAACGCCGTCGTCGTAGGCGAGTTCCTGAGTCGATCCATTGCCTTCTCCCAATCCGGCCGCGAAAAGATCCTGGCCATCGCTATAGGCGAACTGATCGCCTGAGGGTGAACAGGCCGGATCGAATTCGTCGCCGGGGTGCTGTGTGAGCTGTTCAAGCCCGGTCCCATCGCTGTTCACCCACCAGATATCCCACGAACCAAGCGCGTTGGAAGCGAAGACGACTTCATTGCTGTTCACACACAGGCGAGGACTGTTATCGGCGGCCGGACGAGCCGTAAGTCTCCTGGCTGAAGAAAGCCCCGATCCCATGAGATAGATCTCCTCATTGCCGTCGCGCGTCGAGGTGAAGACATAATCGGCCATCGGCGGGCCATAGAGATCGGCGGGGCCGAATTCGGAGGTGTTGCCGCCCGGATCGGTGACAGTCGCATGCAACTCCATGCCGGGCGGGACCTGGGTAGTCAAGTGGAAGTGTCCTCCCCACACGGCCGTCTGGCCCAGGAACAGAGCGCCTTCATCGCTCAAGTCGGCGAACACCCCAACGATGCTGCCGTCGGCCGCGTTCGCCGTGCCTTCGATATTCGAGCCGCGATGCGACAGCCTGGTGATGACCGGCGCTTCGATCCCTTGGTTGCCGCCGCTTTCCAGGGAAATACCCTCCCCGTCATTTTGAGTGATGGTATTGCGGGTGATAGTATTGCCACGCGCCGATTCTCCGGCGACCACGACCCCCGGCCCTTCGTTCGACTGAATGACGTTGCTAGAGACCTGGTTTGCGACCGCATCATCGAGGGACACGCCCTCGATCACAATGCCTTCGGCATTCTCATGCACCGAGTTCCTCAACAAAAGGGTCTTGTCGGCGCCTCCCAGCCATACGCCCTGGGCCGCGTTGGATTCGACGGTATTGCTGACGATCGTTGCGCCGCTGATGGCGTCGTACAAAGCAACGCCCACGCCAGCCAGGTCCGCGGTCGCTTCTGCCGGGTTCATGCGATGATTCGAGTATGGCCGTGGCCCATCGACGCGGCCGGGCAACATCCCTACCTGATCCCTGATACGGTTATTGGCGATGATTACCTGGGCCATGGATCCCGTGGCAATAATGCCGTTCTTGTTCGAGCGGATCACATTGCCTTCGTCGCTGCTGAAGCCCCCGATCATCACGTTGGTCGCGTCCTCCACGCGGATGCCGGCTTCTCGATTCTCGCGGATATCCCAGCCAGAAATGACGATATCGTCGCCGTCTTGACCGCGCACCTCAATCCCGATCCCATTGTCGGCGCCGATGTCGTTGGCTTCATCAGCAAACGCGATAAGCTGCACGCTTTCAGCATCCTCGATCTTGATCCCGGCCTCCTCGTTACCCGCGAATCTGGCCGATTCACTGCCCGCCGGCGAGAGCTCGACATCGCTCGCTTGCTTGATGTAAACGCCGGATCCCTGGTTGTCGGACGCACGCACGCCGGGCAAGTCGATATGTCGAGACTGCGGCCCAATGTAAACACCATGCTGTTGGTTGTTCGAGAAACCGGCATAACCGATCGTGATGTCTTCGGAGTCCTCGATGGATATGCCGGAACCGCCATTCTGGACGCCCGCCAGGTCATATCCGACCGAAGTCGGCTCGTTGCCGATGAAACGGACGTCGCGGCCGTTGACCAGAGAGATGCCGTTCCCGCCGTTATTAGAGGCATAGAGATTGATATCGGAATCCTGCAGGTTCAGAAGCTCGATGCCATCCCCGGTGCTGGAGATCACGCTGCCGCTGTTGAGATCGAAACGGGCGGGGTCTTCGCCGCCGATGTGCAGTCCAACCTGGTGGCTGTAGACTCGGACAGCGTAGAGTACGTCGGTACAGTCTTCAAAGTAGACGCCATATCCGCGCAGGCCGTCAATCCCCCGATAAGTGGGTAAACCTTGATCGGGGTATATCTTTTCGTAGCCGACACGGACGCCGCCGATAGTGATGAGGGGTTCCGCTCCGGCGGCCGCGACAGGCCGATTGACGTTCTGAACACGGATGCCACCACCCTCGTTTCGGCCAGCTTCAACATGCACTATCCGCGTGTTGGCCCCCCCATCTACGAAGATGCCGAAGCCCCGGTTGGACAGTGGCGTGTACTGGGAGGTCTGGCCGACTTGCATGCCCCACTCGCCACGAATCTGCGTGCCGGCGCCCAACACGGTGATGCCGTTGCCGCCATTTCCATAAATAAACAAGTCGCCCTCAACCATGTTGTCGGTGGCGTTCGAGTCAATGCGGATGCCATCGGTGCCATTTCCGCTGACCGTGCTGAATGCGCCGCTGATATTCCATTTCGTGATCGTGTTGTCATGGGCATCCTCGATCAGGACCCCATGCTGCCGATTGCCGATAATGCCGGCGCGGATGATATTATCATGCGCGCCGCCGCGTATCACCACACCGTTCTGATTATTGCCATAGGCCCCGTAGACAGCATTGTCGTGGGCGCCGTTCTGGATGACTATCCCATTCTGGCGGTTACCGATGTATTCGTCGTCCTCATAGAAGCGAAAGCGCACACCAGCGTTGCCGACCGCGTTGTGGTAGGTCGTTGGGCCCTCGATCACAATGCCATTCTGATTGTTCCAGATGCCTTCATTCTCGCCCCCTCTGAATGCGGTGAAAGCCGTGAAGCTGGCGCCGTTGCTCAAGTGCAAGCCATTCCCCTGGTTGCCCGCGGAAGTGATAGCGCCCAGGGTGTTGAGCACCGTATTATTCAGTTCGATACCATGGCTGCCGTTCGTTTCGGCATTGAAGCGGGTCACCTCATGGTTCCCACCCCCCTGAATGTAGAGGCCGCTGTTTGTGCATCCCGTGGCGCCGCCGCTGATGGTGTGATCCCACACATCCAGCAAGGCGACGCCGTAGCCGCTGCAGTTGCTCACCGTGACGCCGACCTCATTCTTGCTGCTATTGGTGACGCGCACACCGTCCCCTTTCGCGCCGTCCACCGATCCACCGACCGAATTCAGCCCGCCTCCCACGATTTCAAAGCCACGGCCGCCTGCACTTTCCACCTCCGCGCCGGCCCAACTATCCACCGTTTCCTTCAGATACACGGCGGTACTACCGGAAGATCGTACCCCACCACCATAACTATTGCGGCCCCCGCCCTCGATATACACGCCGTAGCCTCCAGGCGATTCGATCCACCCCGAACCGACCCCACTACCGACGCTGCTTATGATGTGGACGCCATCACCGCTCATGTTGCTAATGCTTTCCCGCACAGTTACGCTGTTCCCGCCTCCCTGCTCGATGTCTACGCCAACAGTCGCATTCCGTATCTCCTTGACCTCGATCTGATTGGCAACGGCGTTCGTCAACCTGATTCCTCCACTCCCTACCGTCTCGGCCGAGATGTGATTGAGCGCCCCCCTTTCCTTGCCGTCGCCGACGATGGCGATTCCCGCCACGCGTTCGATGCCCGAGGCGCTAACCTGATTGGCGTTCTGTATCGTGATACTACCGCTCAAAATCAGATCCCCGAGCCCTGTCAAGGTGTCGCCATCGCCCGGCTCGAAACCACCGCCATGATAGGATTCTACCCCAGGGTCGAATTCAATCAGATCGGCGTAACCCTGGCCTCCGTTGCCATCCGACCCGCTGCGGTATCCTACGAAATCCCCTTCTTCTGGACAGTCGTCCGCCACATACCGTTCATCACATTTGACTTCCTCATCCCAACCTGTCTCCGGCGCGTCCTGTAAGCCATTGATGAGCAGAACCGGATCGCTCTCGCCCCCCTGCCCGCCGTGGCATTCAGGCCGGAGGACGTTGATGCGCATGATGATCTCCTGCTCTGAGCCGGGATGTCCTCGCTGCCCGTCGAAGTCGTAGTTGTACTGTCCTTTGTGATAGCTGTAGAAAGGCCCTCTTTTGCTCTCCGGTTCAGCTTCATACAGACATTGCGCATTCTCTTGCCATACCCATTCATACACCGCATCCAGGTCATCATACGGCGGCGCGAAGGGATCGGTACCGTTGATGAAAGCGTTGGCGTCGTCAAAGGAAAGCTGATGACCGCTGTCGGCCTCATTCACCAGAAGGCTATACCCGGGCGGGAAATCCTTCTCTTCTGGCGGCGTCACAGGCTCGGGCGCCTCCAATCCTGCCTCGCGCACGACTGCGAGGGAGGTCGATGGCCCGGCTGGATTCCAGACCTGGACATTCAAGGAATCGCCGGGTTCACCTACGGTCGGCATCTGCACAGCCAGGGTATCGGACTGCAAATCGAGAATGGGGGCGACACCGCTCCCGCCTGCTCCACTGACCATCACCGTGGTCAGACCCTCTTTGAAATGGCCGCCCTGCAGGGTCAGAACATGGCCCGGTTTTGCGCTGGCCGGGGTAACGCTGGTTAATTGCGGCTTATCCAGCACGGTGAAAGTCAGGTGTTGTGATTCCGTGCCATTGTGAGGAGAGCGGATGTAGACTCTGACGGGCCCCGGCGGGAGCTGCGGCGCCTTCACCTGGATCGCAGTATCAGTCCAGTAGAATGCCTCGACCACCGTGTCGCCGAAGTGCGCCTCGTCCGGCTGCCCGGGGTTCTCGCCCTCGCCGGGCCGCAGGTTGCGCCCTGACAAGATGATCGATGTGCCATCGAAGTTGGCGTAGGGACCGCTATCATCGGTGGAGGGGCCATAGCCCTCGGCAGGAGTCATTCCCGTCAGTTGCGGCCGGCGCCTGACGTCCAGCACGTTCTCGAACTTGAAGGGCGTGGCGCGATAGGGAACCTTGATCCACACGGACCCCTGGCCAGGAGGCGCATCATCCGGCAGCTTAAAGCGTAGCTCGGCGCCGTCCTGGCTCACCGAAATGATATCGGCCGGCGTCGCTGAAGGCCACCAGTCGCCAATGCGCACCTCGTTGTTGGCCACGGACCGGTAATCGAAGTTGTGGCCCCGCAGCATGATCTCGTCACCCGGCGCAGGGTTCTCAGGTGTTACTTGTTCCAGGCGCGGCGTGTACGGGTCCCCCACCACGATGATCCACGTCTCCAGCGGCGACATGCGCCAGTTATAGCCGACCAGAGAAGCAAGGCGCTCCACGCCCTGAGCGCCCGTCGACACACGATAGAGTAGAGTCAGGGGATTGAGTGATTTTCCGATGATTTTGAGGGTTGCCTTGGTTATCCCTTCCCCAACCGCACTCGCGGCCGCGGCAGACAGGACATCTTTGACGACCTGATTGGCCACTTCCAAAAACAAACTCACACCCACAGCCGGTGACAACGCTCTGGGTGACCTGGCTATCGCCCGTTCGATGCCCTTTCGGATCGCCCTTTCCAGCACGGACTTATCCACAAAACTATGGAAGTTGATAGCAACGCTGATCATATCAACGGCGGCCCATGCCGCATTCTGGCCTAAGGCTACCAGATAGGTCGTGCGCCCATTCGGCAGCGAATCGTACACAAAGTCAAACTCTCCGGGATCGGCGCCGCTGTTCAGCATGCCGCTGTAGGCGCGCACCACGTACACCGCATCTTTGTCGGGATCCACCTGCAAAGTCGGCGTCAACAAGCCTTCAAGACCCGGGGCCGCGGTCGTCACTGCTTCACCCAATGCGTCCCAACCGGCATTGAAAGTCAGACCCCACAGATCGATGTATTTCAGGCCACTATCGGCTCGCGCGCCTGATAGACTGTGATAGGCGTCGCGCGGTAGCACTTGTCTGGGGTCCAACCTGGCGAGGCTCTGCTTGCCCTCCGGGAAAACACTATAGATGTCATCCACTTCCGCCAACTGCACAATCCAATCCACCGGATTCCCCTTCGGCACGCTGGGAACGATCTGTCCCGGCTGCAAGCCAGCTTGGGCCTCCGTATACGTGAAGTCGTTTTCCGGATACCACGCCTGCCAGCGCCAGCTTGAGGACGAAGTTGCGTCCGGCGACTGCGAGGCGAGATGAAAGAACTGGGCATCCCCGGCATCACGCGCCCCCAACAAGTCAAGGACAGACTGCGGCGGAGATACAACGCTTTCGCCACTGCCGCTTTGCCCCTCCGGTGACCCCAGATCGATCACCATGCCGGCGGGCAAACGGTTGAGCACCGATTCCACTGCCCGAAAATAAGCCTCGTCGAAGCGCGGGTCGTCCAACGGCTCCTCCGTCTCCTGGTACAGTTGCGCCAGCAGAGCGGCCAAGGCTTGCACCTGAGGATCGTCTGCGATCACGGCCATCGTCGCTTCTGCAAAAGCGACATCATCCGTGGTGAGATAGGGCGAGAGGAAAACCATGCCCTGCGCCGTCGTCAGCAAATCCATCACCGCTGGATCATCTGTCGTGGCCTGGGCCGCCAGCGCCTGCCCGCTGAGCACGTCCATATTCATGAGCATGCGCTCGTCCCCCTCGGCATTTGGCAAGGCCATTTGCATGGTCACCCCGTAGCTGTCGGTGGGGATAGTAAAGGCGCCGCCCGCATCCGGGTGGGCTTGGTCACCGACGCTGTTGGCAACAGTGAAATCGCTCGGGTTCAACCCGGCCGGCGGAACAAGCCGCCCGGCGTGTTCCATCATCACATGAAAATCGAGCGCGCTCCTGCCTTCACCCGCCGGGGTGATCACCCGCACCCTGCCGGTACTGGCTCTCTCAGGCACAGTCACCAGCAACTGCGTGCCGCTGGAATTTTGCACCGGCGCCAGCGTCTCGCCGATGTAAACGATGTTCTCGCCCGGCGATCCGGCAATGAAATTCTCTCCATAGACAGTGATCTGTGTTCCGGCCGGCCCGCGCAAGGGCTCGAAGCGCTCGACCATGGGCCATGATGCGCTGTAATCGCCCGTGATCTCGCCCTCCGGGATCAACCCCACCGAACTGCGCAGAATCTTCTCTGCGTCTTCCCGCGTTAACCTACCATCCCCTATTAACCGTCCCGCGGTCCCGGGCAGCGGATACACGTCCCCGCGCGCGACTTCCTCGGGTGTGGCGGTCTCACAGCCCTCTACCACCCGCATGATCCTGAGCGCGTCCCGGCCATCCACCACGCCATCGCCAGTGATGTCACCGGGCATAGGCGCTTCCTGAGCGACGACGGGCGCGACGGGCGCCACAGCCGGCAGGGCTCCGCTGAGGAGCATGGCCAGGACCACGTAAATGGTTGCGGTCTTGATCAGTGGCAATTTGCGTCCCATTTGAGGCCTCCCCGCTTGGGTTGTCGGCAGTCGTCTGGCGGTTTCCTGGTGGCCGCTGTGTCAGCTCAAACCTCGTTGCTGCTCTTTGCCGACGCGCCGGTCACCTGCGCCCGGATGAACGCGAAGCAATCCTCCAACGAAGCCAGGTAACGTTTCTCGCCAGAGGGGATATGTTCGATTTGTACCAGCCAGTCCCCACCCGAGGCGCCCCCCTCTGACTCGGGCTGTGGCTCGCGCCACAGGCGCAGCAGAAACGAGGTGTAGTCGGGTTTGGGTGGTGGCATCACTTGCATTCCCTGGTTGCTGCTCTCCATCTCTTCCCTGTACATTCGGGATGGAGTCATGCGGCTGGCGTCGTCTCAAGTATGACAAAAAAGACAACCCCTGTCGTGTGTCCCAGGTCATGTCTTAGTCACGATTCGGAAGGCAAAAGACCGTGACTCGACCGTGACCGGTCATGGGTATCTGGATTTCGGACTAGACGATGGAGAATGGAGATTGGAGATTGGTTACTGAAGATTAGAGACTGCTCACCGCTCACGACTCACTCTGGCAGACTCATCTCCAGACGGAAGCCGTCGGCTTCGTCTGGCCCCACCTCGAACCTGCCCCCCAGCATCGCTGCCCGCTCTCGCAGCCCTGCCAGCCCATGCCCGCCGTTCCTCACTTCTTCCGACACATGATCATCCCCCTGCGTGGATCGCGCGTTAACTACGGTGAGCGTCACAGCGTCTGGTTCGTAGCGCAACTGTATTGTCACCTGGGGCGTGCTGGCGGCGTGGCGTTGGATGTTGGTCAGCGCTTCCTGCACGGCCCGGTACAATGGCAGCGCCGTCCGCAGCGCCAGGTTCCGCTGTTCCCCTTCCACCCTCCACTCTGTGCGAATACCTGTGGCGTGGGTAAAGTGAGTGACCAGGCCGTCTATGGCCACGGGCAGGGAAAAGGACTCCAAGGCGAGAGGGCGCAGCGCGGCCACGGCTCGTCGCATATCGGCCAACCCCTCTTTGGCCAGGGACCGGGCCTGCATGGCGATCTCACGCCAGCGCTCGGTCTGGCCAGGGAGTGAGCGAGCCAGCAGTTCCAGTTGCACATCGAGCGCAGTGAGCGTATGGCCCACCGTGTCATGTATTTCGTGCGCCAGGCGAGCGCGTTCACGGGCAACCGCCAGTTCCTCGGCCTGGGCCGCGTAGGCCTGCAGTTTGCGATTGGCTTCTTGCAACTCGTCGGCCAGTCGCTCCACCTCGGCGCGCGCTTCACGTTCCCGCACGGCCACCTGGGTAGCAGAGACCACGAACACGATGGCTGCCAGATAGCCAATGCCGGCCAACAACGCGGCCTCCAGGCCACCGCCCAACCCGTAGGCGGTGCTCAGGGCCACGACAAGCAGCACACACACAGCCCATATCCAACGCCGTGGTAGTACCTGCACAGCCAGGCCGGCCAGGGGCAATATGATCAGGCCGGCGAGGAAGAAGCCGGCCGTCCAATAGACAATCAACCCGGCCAGGGGGATCTCAAAGGCGTAGAATGCGACCAGGGCGATGGCCGAACCGGTGCGGATGAAGAACTCAGCGCCGTAAAGACCTACCAGCAGATATGCCCCGCCCACTATGCTCAGTCCAACCATCTCGGCGAGACTGAGCGAGGGCCACAAGAAAGCGAACATAGCAAGATACACGGCGACCACGGTGGCGACAAAGGTCTTGCGTCCGGTGCGGATGTCTCGACGAGATGCCGCGTCCGCAGGCACCCTATTCATCTAACAATCCCCATTCCATCGCCAGGCGAACGGCGTGGGCACGGTCGCGCGCCGCCAGCTTGCCCAGGATGTGGCTGACGCAGTTCTTGACTGTCCCCTCCACCAGGCACAAGTGCTCGGCGATCTCGGCGTTGGAAACGCCTTCCGCCATCAATCGAAGCACCTCCCGCTCGCGAGGCGTCAACCGTTCGCTCATAACCGGCGCCGCTTCCGGGTGAGTGGCGCGGTGGATCACCTTCTGGGTGACGGCCGGATCCAGGATGGAATCGCCGGCGTGAACGGCTCGAATGGCCCCGGCCAGGTGATCGGGGTCGGCATTCTTAAGCAGATAGCCGGATGCGCCGGCGCGCAGCGATTCGAAGACGTATTCGTCGTCATCGAAAGTCGTCAGCACAATGACGCGCGTACCCGGATAACAGGCGCAGATCTCGCGGGTCGCGGCCACACCGCTCATCCCTGGCATGCGCACGTCCATCAGGATCACGTCCGGAGTCTGTTCGACCACCAGCGCCACAGCCTCGCGACCGTCGGCCGCTTTTCCCACCACCATCAGATCGGGAATCGGGGCCAGCAATGCAGCCAATCCCTCACGAATGAGGGTCTGATCATCGGCAATGGCAATACGAATAGTGCCCATGATTCACCTTCGTAATTCCTCAAGAGAGTGTTTTGGGAGAAGGTATGGGCCGGTCAGGGTCAGAGCAGCTCGCGAGCACTGGCAACAGCCTGCGCACGCGATGACACATTCAGTTTGCGCAGGATGTGGCTGACGTGGCTTTTGACGGTGTGTTCGGTGACGACAGGCTGCTCCGCGATCTGCCGGTTGCTGGCCCTGGCCGCTAGCAGCCGCAGCACCTCGACTTCGCGCGGCGTGAGGGTTTCGCCGGTCCCCGGCATGAGTACCGGTCGTGGTTCGACACGAGTCCAGCCAGAAATGGTGTCCAGTAACCCTTGCTGCAACAGAACAAAGCCCACCTGTTCGATGACCCCCACCGCCGCCTCCCACATTTCCGCCGCGAAGTAATGCTTGATCGCACGCAAGGGATCGGCCTGGCGGTGCAAGTCACGAACGCGCGTGGGCATCTCTTGCGTCAGGCGCTGCCGCAAGAATTCGGCGAAAAGCGCGTGATAACGGTACGATGGCGGTCCACTGACAGCAAACGACAGACGGTGGTCATCGGTCGGCGGTCGGCGGTCGGCAGTCACGAATAAATTGCGGCGATGCAGGTTTTCCAGGATCAATCCTGCATCCTCGCGTCCGGTCACCGCACGGCAGAGGTCAGGAGTGAGTTCAGACAGAATCGACGTCTCAAGCAAGAAGGCTCGCACGTCGGCGGGTTGACGGTTCAGCGCCTCATCCGCAAGAAAGTCGAAAACATAGCGGTCGGTCTGGACGAGGCCTTGAATGCAGGCGGTGCGATCAGTCGCCGCGGAAATGAAGTTGAGCGAGTTGCCCAACAGTCGTAGGCCGACCGGCCAGCCCTCTGTACGCTCGTGCAGAACCGCCAAGTGATCCAGCGCCGCGAAGACCGCCGGCTCGGTGATCAGGTGCAGGTCGTCCAGGATCAAGGCGAAGGGGACAGGAAGCGTTTCCAGGATGTCGTTGACGAGCACGCCGATGACCTGTCGCGTTTGTGCGGCGGGATTGGTGAGGCTCGCCAGAACAGTCTGAGTTGTGACACCGCAGGCAGGTTTCAGATGTCCCAAGGCGGCGATGAGAACAACCAGGAAACGCGTTGGGTCGTTGTCTTCCTCATCCAGCGTGAGCCAGGCCAGAGGCGGATCAGGGAACGCGTGGGACAGCGTGGCGAGCAAGGCAATTTTGCCATAACCGGCCGGGGCAGAGACGAGGATGAGCGGGTAGGTAACCAGGGCTTCTTGCAGGGCAGCGATCAAGTTGGAGCGCGAGATCACATCGTCCCGCGGGCAAGGGATACCGAACCTGGTTTGGGCTAACCAGCCCGATTCGGGTAGCTGCTGCTCCATAGCACACCCCCGACCTGACTGAAAACGAGCAAGAGCAAACTCAGGGAGATCGTACCACAGGTCCCCGTAAGGGTCAATGAGATCAATAATCGTACCCGGATCGCGGCTTGTCCGGCCAATGGCACAGTGCTATACTGGGTGTGGATGATGTCAGCTTGGGCGAAACACGGCCGACCACAGAGGTGCGAGATGGGTGACTCACCGAAGGCGACGCGCCGCCCGACCGATTACCGCGCTATCCGTCGCAAAACCGACCGCAACCTGGCGTTGGCCGTGGTAATCTTCCTGGTCGGGGTCGGCGGCACGTTGATCGCGCTGATCTACGGCGGGGGCGCGGCCGCGCTGGGGCTGGTCTGCCTGCTCGCCGGCGTCGGCCTGTTCGGGTTGATCTGGCTGATCTTGACGCTGATAGAGCGGTGGACGAAGGAAGATTAGGGATTCCATAGAGACGTTGCATGCAACGTCTCTATGGGGAGAAAGGGTCAACCGCCCACGAGTTTCACCTTGTATCCCAGCTCGCGCAACTTCTCCGCAACCTTATCCCGCTGATCGCCCTGGATTTCCATCTCGCCTTCCCGCAGGGTGCCTCCCGCGCCGCACGCGGTCTGCAAAGTCCTCAGCAGATCCTTGAAGGTCGCAGGGTTGTGTTGAAGGCCCGAGACCACCGTCACGGTCTTACCGGCGCGACGCCTGCGGTCGCGCTGCACATAAGCAGTCTGCTGGCGGGCGGGCAGGTCGATTTTGCCGCACACACACGGTTGTCGCCCGCAACGAGGACAAAGCTCCGCAGGTTCAGGGTCAGTAGAGTAAACGATCCTTGGAGACATAGCCATCCGTTCTCTACCCAAGTCTTCCGGGTGTACCTTAATTTCGGGGCGCAAGCACGCTTCGCGTGAGCGGAGTCCCGCCGCCCCTGAACAAAGCGCTGCGGCGTCGAAGGACCGCGGGACGTAGTCGAACGCTTTGCGTGCGGCCTTGCCGGGACCGCTTCGCACCCTTCGACTACGGGCTGCGACCCTCCGCTCAGGGTGCTCCGCTGAGGTATGCCTCAGGGCTATCCAGGCCGTTTGCCCCGCCCCCTTGCGTGTGCTAGAATGGAGATGCCTTCAAGGCAAAAGGGCAAGGCCCTGAAATCACGATACGGAGGTACCCGCTGGAAGCTTTAGAACTAACACATCTGATCGTCAACAAGCTGGAAGAACATCAGGCGTCCAGCATTGTCGTGCTGGAGCTGACCGAAGTTGCCTCGTTCACCGACTATTTTGTCATCTGCACGGCGGAGTCAGACCGGCAAGCCAAGGCGCTGAAGGAGACTATCGCCGAGGATTTGAAACACGAGCACTCGGTGATGCCGCTCTCAACTGAAGGGGAACCGGCATCGGGCTGGATGCTGCTGGACTACAACACCGTGATCGTCCACATTTTCTCACCGGAAGGTCGAGCGTACTACCGGCTGGAGGAATTCTGGAAAGCCGCGCCGGTTGTGCTTAAGATCCAATAGGCTCGCCTCAACCCTCTTACAGCCCGTGAATCTGTCGCACGGCACGTAACACATCATCGATAGGATGCTTGGGCCAGGCCGACGGCCCCAACGGATCGGGGCCCGGCGCATTATCGCCCAATAAAACCCGGCACGTGTCGGCGACGCCGTGCGACAGCACTGCAAGATTGTAACCGCCCTCCAGTGTCACAACCAATCGTCCCTGGCAAAGCTTATCGGCCAGGGCGACCACGGCCTTGGCGAGATGCCAGAAGCCGTCCAGCGACAGGCGCAAGCCCGCCAACGGATCGTCCCAATGCGCGTCGTAGCCGGCCGATACCAGGATCAGCTCCGGCTGAAAGCGCTCGGCCGTGGGCGTCAACACTTCATCGTAGATGCGCGCGAAACCCGTATCCCCCACGCCCGCGGGCAGCGGCACGTTGACCGTGTAGCCCCGGCCCGCGCCATCGCCAATCTCGCGCCAGTGCCCGCTGCCGGGATAGTAGGGATACTGATGCGTCGAAAAGAAAAGTACCTGCGACGAATCGTAGAAGATATCCTGTGTGCCGTTGCCGTGATGCACGTCCCAGTCCACGATCATCACACGCTTTAGTGCCGGCACGGCGCTCCCCTCTCCGTCCAACGCCGCCTGTGCTGCCGCCGCGATGTTGTTGATCAGACAAAAGCCCATGCCGCTCTCAGATGTGGCGTGGTGCCCTGGCGGTCGCACCAGGGCAATGCCGTTGCGCGTTCGGCCCGATAGCACCGCCCGGACCAGCTCGATCACACCGCCGGCCGCCAGGACCGCCACATCATAGCTGCGCGAACCCACGTAGGTATCGGCGTCGATCTGGCCGCCGCCACGCGCGGCAAGATGCTTCAGCGCCGCGAGATACGGTTCCTGGTGGATGCGCGTCAGCAGATCGAATGCCGCCGGTCGGGGTTGGATAGGCGTCATGCGTGCCAGCAGACCCTCGTCGGTCAACGTCCGCAGCACGCGCTCAAGCCGCACCCGGCTTTCAGGATGGCCCGGCAGGTCATGCTCCAGGAAGAGCGGATCGTAGCAGTAGGCAGTCGTCAACTCACGGCACCATGTAGCTATCAGGTCAGGTGAGATTGTTGTGTATCCCCACCGCCAAGTGCCACGGAATTATAGCTCCATTTCCCCAGACGTCCAACCAACCACATGCGCATTTCCTCTGATCCACCCTCGGGTGTATACTCTGCCTGCTACAGATCTCGAGCATCCGCAGAGCACCCTCAAGGCTGCGGCCATTTCCCAATGCGTACGTTTATTGCGAGCCTCCCAGTTGGAGAGGGCAGGAAATGCAGGTGATACCTTTTACCAAGATGTCGGGCGTGGGCAACGATATTTATGATCCTGAGCGGGCAGGCGCGGCCCTGGAGAGCTTTCTTGCGGACTATCCCACGTTCGAGACCACCCGGTACCTGGATGATCTGCGCGCCGCCGAGTATGCCCGTCTCGACGCTGCCGGACACGTTTACCTCGACTATACGGGTGGCGGACTCTACGCGATCTCCCAGCTTCGGCAGCACATGGACTTGCTGAGCCGCGGGGTCTTCGGGAATCCGCATTCGTCCAATCCAACCTCGATGGCGATGACGATCCTGGTTGAGCGCGCCCGGCGCTCCGTGCTCGAGTTCTTCAACGCATCGCCGGAAGAATACGTCGCGATCTTTACCCCCAACGCCAGCGGAGCACTCAAACTGGTGGGCGAGTCATTTCCGTTCGAGCCGGGCGACCATTACCTGCTGACGTTCGACAACCACAATTCGGTGAACGGTATCCGCGAGTTTGCACGCGGGCGAGGCGCCGAGGTCACCTATGTGCCGCTGGTGTTGCCCGAGATGCGTGTGGATGAAACCCGCCTGGAAGAATATCTCGGCCTTGCACGGGCAGGCGGCCACAACCTGTTCGCCTATCCGGCGCAGTCCAACTTCTCCGGCGCGCAACACCCGTTGGATTGGATTGCCCGCGCACAGTCACACGGCTGGACGGTAGTATTGGACGCCGCCGCCTTCGTCCCAACAAACCGCCTGGATCTGAGCCGCTGGCATCCCGATTTCGTGCCGGTCTCCTTCTACAAGATGTTCGGGTATCCGACGGGCATCGGTTGCCTGCTGGCCCGCCGCGATGCCCTGGCGCAACTCCGTCGTCCGTGGTTTGCCGGCGGCACTATCACCGTCGCCTCGGTTCAGGGCGATCGCTACTATCTTGCCGACAGTGAGGCGGCGTTTGAAGATGGAACGCTGAACTATCTCAACCTGCCCGGGGTGGAGATTGGGCTGAAGCACATCGAGAGGATCGGGCCGGAAACCATCCACGAGCGGGTACGCTGCCTGACCGGGTGGTTGCTCGACAACCTGCTGGCGTTACACCATGCCAACGGCAATCCGCTCGTGCGCCTCTATGGGCCTTCGAACATGCACTGCCGCGGAGGCACACTGGCGCTGAACTTTTACGACGTCGCCGGATACGCCATCGATCATCGCGTGATCGAGCGGCGAGCCAACGCCGCAAATATCTCGCTGCGCACGGGCTGTTTCTGCAATCCCGGCGCAGGAGAGATCGCCCTCGGCATTTCCCGGCTGGAGCTCGTCGCCTGCTTCAGCCAGCCGGAGCAGCACTTGACCATGGACGATTTCCGCATGTGCATCGACGGCAAAAGCTCCGGCGCGGTCCGCATCTCCGTGGGGCTGGTGACCAACTTCGCGGATGTGTATCGGGCCATGCAGTTCGCCGAAAGTCTGTTGGACAAGACTCACACTGAGTTGACACAGCAATTTCAAATGTGACCACCCTCGTGGACTGAGCGTAGTGCAGCGAAGTCGAAGCATGCCGGGGACCGGTGAAGAAACAGGAGCAGCGACATGACGGACGCGGATACGAGGGCAAAGCGCATTCGCTACGACCCACATCCCGGCCTGGTAGCCCTGGGCACCCGGGTGGAGATCGAGTTGGTGAACCAGGCAGGCGAGGCCGAGCGCCTGATCTTCGACATCGTGCCTGATCGGGCAGCCGATTTCGCGGCCGGATTCCTGGGTGCCGGCACCCTGCTGGCACGGGCGATCATGGGCCGGCCCGTGGGCAGCGTGATTCCCTATGCAGCAGGCGATGCAATGGAAGTGCACATCCTCTCGGTGGCGCTCAGCGAGCGGGAAGCGGATGACCGCGCCTCCGCGTCTCGCCGGGCAGCCATTCAGGAGGCCGTCAGCCGGTCGAATCAGGAGGAAATGGTGCGTCTGGCGCTGACGGTGGACGTGAAGTGGGGCGATTACGATCCCGAAGGCATCGCGCCTGAGTGAGCCTTCGACATCAAATGGAGGTGTCGTGAAATCACGTGTCATTCTGGTGGCTCTCGTGCTCATTGTCTGGCCGCTGGTCGCAGCGACCGTTCGCGGCACGACGGCTCCCGCCGTAACCATCGACGAATTTGACATCCCTACCGGCGACAGCCGACCACGGGGAATCACCGCCGGTCCCGACGGTGCGCTTTGGTTCACCGAGGAGTTAGGCAATAAGATCGGTCGCATCACGCCATCCGGCGCGGTGAATGAGTTTGCCGTAACAACTTACAGTGGCCCATGGGACATCACGACCGGGCCCGACAACAACCTCTGGTTCACAGAAAACTTCGGCGACAGCCTCGGCCGACTCACCCCGGATGGCGTCCTGGCCGAATTCGCGCTGCCCGTGATGCTTTCACAGCCCGTCGGCATCGCCACCGGACCCGATAGCGCGCTCTGGTTTGCCGAGTGGGAAAGAGTCGGGCGGGTCACCCTGGCCGGCCAGATCGAGGAATACCCATTGCCACAGCCCCTGGCGAACCTCGATAGCATCACGACAGGACCGGATGGAAACCTCTGGTTTACCGAATGGTCTCCCAATAAGATCGGGCGCATCACACCCGCGAGAGTCATCACCGAGTACGACCTGCCGGAAGACGCCGGCGCGCCGATGGGCATCACCCCCGGCCCGGACGGTGCGTTGTGGTTCGCCGCGGGGTACCAGATCGGCCGGATCACGACAGCAGGAGAGATCACCCTCTTTACCTTGCCCGATGGTCACAGTTCGGCTCAGAACATCTGCCTTGGGCCCGATGGCAACCTCTGGTTCACCGAGTTGAATGAGAATAAGATCGGGCAGATTACCCCGCTTGGAGCTATCACGGAGTTCAATATCCCGACGGCCGGCAGCGGTCCATGGGATATCGCGCCGGGGCCGGACGGCAAGCTGTGGTTCACCGAAGTGATCGCCAACAAAATCGGCCGGTTGGATGTGGGCATTGAGCCGCCCGCCGCCACCCCGACCGCCACGGCAACCGAGGCCGCGACAGAGACGCCTGCCCCGACCAGCACGGCGACACCGACGGCAACTGTGACGCCGGGCCGCGGACGCACCGTCTACCTGCCGCTCGTGCTAATGGGTGGCATGACGTCAGAACAACTCACGTCGCCTTCGGAGCATCATCCGTGAGACCTTCGTTCGGCCCTGGCGAACCGGGCGCGTCCGGCTGGAATCTGCGCTTGCTGTCCACCGCGGCGGAAATCGCCGAGGCTGAAGTGTTGCAGCGGGCCGTTTGGCCGGGTAACGACATCGAGGTCGTCCCCACCCACGTGCTTCTCACGGCCGCACACAACGGCGGACTGGTGGCCGGCGCGTTCGCGGAAGGCAGGCTGGCCGGTTTCGTCTGGGGCTTCCTGGGCACAGATACGTCCGTCAGCCCACCGCGCCTGAAGCATTGCTCACATCAACTGGGCGTTCACCCTGACTACCGCAATACAGGCATCGGTTACGCGCTCAAATGCTTTCAGCGCGAATTTGTCCTCAGCCAGGGGCTGGATCGAATCACCTGGACTTACGATCCGCTGCTGGCCCGCAACGCCCGGCTGAATATCGCCAGGCTGGGCGCGGTGTGCCGCACCTACTTCCGCAACCTGTACGGCGCGATGCAAGACGACCTCAACGCGGGGCTGCCGAGCGATCGTTTTCAGGTCGATTGGTGGATCGCTTCCGAGCGCGTGACGGATCGCGTGGCCGGGAAAGCAAGAGCGAGGCCAACCCTGTCCGCGCTTCTGTTGGCCGGCGCGACGCTGCTCAATCCACCGGCGAGCACAGGACGCCCTGAACCGCCGGATCTCGGCTCGGGCGCCGCGCTGGCCGGAGAGGTCCTGCTGATCGAAATTCCTCCCGATTTCCTGGCCCTCAAGGCGGCCGATCCCGCAATGGCCCTGCGCTGGCGGTTAGCTACGCGGGATGCGTTCGAGACACTGTTCGAACGGGGCTTCGCGGTGACGGATTTCGTTTCCGGCGCGGGGCCTTCGCCGCGAACGGCCTACGTTTTGACCCGCCCGGCCGATCCGTGAAGTTCGTAGAATTCGTAAGAGAAAGGCTTCCGCCTGATGCTGATAGAACGCGTTATCCTCTACCATCTGAGCATGCCTTTGCGCAGCCCGTTCGAGACCTCGTTCGGGCGCATCACCGACCGGGAATGTGTCCTGATCGCAGTTTACAGCGAGGGATTGATCGGCTATGGCGAGTGTGTGGCCGACCGCGACCCGGGCTACGCCTACGAAACGTCCGGCACGGCCTGGCACATCCTGCGTGACTTCCTCGTGCCGGCCGTTCTCGGGCAAGATGTAGCTAACCCGGCCGGTTTTCAGGCGCGGGTGGCTGGCGTGCGCGGCCATCCGATGGCCAAAGCCGGCCTTGAGCTGGCGCTGTGGGATTTGCTGGGGAAGCAACAAGGCAGGCCGCTGCGTGATTTGCTGGGCGGTAAGCATGATCGCGTCGCCGTGGGCGTGTCCGTCGGCATCCAGGCCTCGCCCGAGGCATTGGTGCGGACGGTGGCCAGCTACCTCGAACGGGGCTATGGCCGCATCAAGATCAAGATCAAACCCGGCCGCGACATAGCCGATGCGGAGGCCGTGCGCCGCGCTTTCCCCCAGATTCGCCTCCAGGTGGATGCCAATTCAGCTTACACCCTGGAAACGGCCGGCGCGCTGCGCCCGCTGGATGATCTGAACCTGCTGCTGATCGAGCAGCCCTTGGCCGAGGACGACATCTGGGACCATCGGCGCTTGCAGGCCGAGTTTCGCACGCCCATCTGCCTGGACGAGAGCATCCTGTCGGCGCGTCATGCCCGGCAGGCGCTGGAGATGGGCGCCTGCCGGGTGATCAACATCAAGGCGGGCCGCGTCGGCGGACTGAGCGAGGCGAAGGCGATCCACGATCTGTGCTACGGGCACGGCATGCCCGTGTGGTGCGGCGGGATGCTGGAGACCGGTGTCGGCCGCGCCGGCAACCTGGCGCTGGCGAGCCTGCCCGGTTTCATCTTGCCGGGAGACATATCGGCCACCGACCGGTATTATACCGAGGACGTCACGGAGGAACAGTTCGTCCTGAACCCTGACAGCACAATCACGGTACCGGTCAGGCCCGGGTTGGGCGTAACGGTGAAAGTCGAGGCCGTAACACGCTTCGCGGTGAACCGGATCGAGTTGGCGTGAGGTGAGGACGCCCGACACGGAAACCACGGATGGCACATCCACGTCTCGCCGTCCTCCGTGTATCCGTGTTCCGAATCCGTGTCGGGCGTCCTCCGTGTATCCGTGTTCCAAATCCGTGTCGGGCGTCCTCCGTGCATCCGTGCCCCAAATCCGTGTCGGGCGTCCTCCGTGCATCCGTGCCCCAAATCCGTGTCGGGCGTCCTCCGTGCATCCGTGCCCCGAATCCGTGTCGGGCGTCCTCCGTGCATCCGTGTTCCGAATCCGTGTCGGGCGTCCTCCGTGTATCCGTGTTCCGAATCCGTGTCGGGCGTCCTCCGTGCATCCGTGCCCCAAATCCGTGTCGGGCCGTCGCGCGTCCTTCTAAAACAACCTGTCGAACGGGATTTCCGCCCGCGTGTCCTGGGTGATCACCCGGCAAAGCATCCGCAGCAACGGCAATTCCTCGCGGCCCAGCACGCCGTGCGCCTCCCACACGGGCAGCGCACGGCTCAATTGCTGGATGACATACGCGCCTTCGAGCGTTTCCCCGGCCAGCTCTCCCAGCACCGCCTGGGTGTAGGTCTGACCCTGTCCCAACGCCCGTCCCAGGCGGATCGTCCGCCCGCCCACGCAGGTGACATACTGGTCGCCGACACCGGGGAGCCATGCCACATTCTCCGTGCCGCCGCCCATCAGCCCCACGATGCGGGTCATCTCGCGTACGCTGGCGCCGAACAGACCCGCGGCCAGGTTGTGCATGAATGCGCCCGCCGCATCCATGCCGCCCGCGCGTTCCAACATCCCGCTGGCGATCCCGACGGCGACCGTGTAGGCGTTCTTCAGCGCAGCGCAGGTTTCCACGCCGACGATATCGGTCGAAGTCCAGATGTGGTAATAGTCCGTGGCGAAAATGTCGCGCAAATGCTTCAACGCGGCCGCGTCCCGGCCGGTAAAGACCACCAGCGAATGCCGCCGGCCAGCCAGCTCACCAGCGATGCACGGCCCGCCGATGGCCGCCAGGGTCACCCGGTCACGTATCGCGGCCGGCAACTCGTCTCGTAGCACGTCGGGCAAGATGCGCGGATTGCCGTCCGGAGTCGCCTCCAACCCCTTGGTGACGGCAATAACCGTCGCGCCGGGCCACAGCAGCGGCCCCAGCGTGCGGCCGATCCAGTGCACACCCAACGAGTTGACGCCGCTAACGATTACGTCCGCGCCGTCCAGTGCCCTGGGCAATTCCTCGACGTAAAAGGGCACCACGCGATCGGGCAACTGCCGGCGTAGCCGCGGATGGAAGCCGCCTTCTTTGCATGATCGGATGATCTCAGCGTCCAGGTGCGTACCCACCAGCCGGACCTCGTGGCCGTTATCGGCCAGCGGCCAGGTCACAGCGGTGCCCATCAGACCGGAACCGAGAATAGTTATAATTGACATGAAAGATGTATCTCCGTGTTGCGTGTTGCGTATTGCGTGGGGGTAAGATTACGGCTGAAACACGATCTCAGAGTGTACCCAGGGATCGGTTTCGTCGGTCAAAGCCTGCGCCAAAGCTGTCTGTGCCCTCGCGCCGCCGATGCGCCCGAGCGCCCAGGCCGCGTGGCCGCGCACCAAGGGCTCGGGATCGGTCAGAAGGGATACCAGGGCCGGCACAAGATCCGCATCGCCGGAATTGCCCGCAGCGACGCACGCGTTGCGGACCAGCCCGCGGCGCCTGGCCCGCATCACCGGTGTGCCGCGGAACCACGCCCGGAAACCGGATTCGTCCAGGGCCAGAAGCTCCGACAGCGGCAGGCTATGGAAATGAACCAGACTCCCGAAACCTTGCGCGGTGGCGACCGGCGCCCGCCGGTTATACGGGCAAACCTCCTGGCACACATCACAGCCAAAGACCCAACCGCCCATCAACGGCCGAAGATCACGCGGGATGGGGCCGCGCAGCTCGATGGTCAGGTAGGAGATGCAGCGCCGGGCGTCGAGGATGTGCCCGGCGACGAACGCGTCCGTCGGGCAGGCTTCCAGGCAGCGTGTACAGAGGCCGCAGGTATCGAAACGCGCTGTACGACGCGTGACGCGCTCATCCTTCGCGCGCCATCCTTCGTCCAGCTTTTCCGGAACCATCAATCCCGCCAGGAATGTCCACGAACCCAGCCCTGGCGTGATCAGGCACGTGTTGCGGCCGATGAAGCCCAGCCCGGCCTCCTCGGCGAAATCGCGCTCCAGCACCGGCGCCGAATCAACGAAAACCCGACCGAACGTCTCTCGTCCCGTGCGCGCTCGGATGAAAGCGTCCAGCGCGTAAAGCCGTGGCTTGATCACGTCATGGTAATCAAGCCCCTGAGCGTAACGCGCAAACCGAACCGTGGCGCGGTTGATGGGTTCGTCGGGAGATCGAGACAACTGCGGGTTGTAATTGGCCACCAGCAAGATGATGCTCTGCACGTCGGGAGCAAACCGTGCAGGATCCATACGCTCGGCGGCACGGGTGGCCAGGTAATTCATCTCGCCATGATACCCGGACTGCAACCAGGCGGTAAACGCATCCCGGTGCCGCGGCGACCCGGCCGGAACGATGCCGGCCAGATCGAACCCAAGGTCGAGAGCATGGGTGAGGATGGTATCGGTAAGGGACATGATCGCCATGTGGTGCGTGGTATGTGGTACGTGGTTGCACGAGAAAGGACGAACGCTTATAGAGACGTACCAGTTACATTTCGTGCGCCGCTAACCTCAGCCAAAGTCATAATGGTGTCATTGCGAGGGGCCGCGGCCCCGAAGCAATCTCTGGCGGAAGAACGAGATTGCTTCGGGCTATTGCCCTCGCAATGACATGCCGTCGGCGAGCTCGGTCGAGCCGTCGAGCGCGTCAAAAGATGCCGTGGCTGCTCGGAAGCACGCTCCACGTCCTACGCTCCACGCATCACGCCCCACGCTCCACGCATCACGCCTCCTCTTCCCCTTCCAACTCATACAGCAGATCCAGCAACTCCTCGTCCAGCTTCGCAACTTCGTCGTCGTTACCGGCGAGTTTGGCGGCTTTGATCCGGGTGACCAGATCGGCTAAGCCGGCCAGGTCGGCAACGCCGTTGGTCAGCAAGCGCTGGGCGCGGGCCAGGAGCGGATCTTCCTCCGCGCCGGCTTCCTCACCCTCGGCCGTGGTTTCCCATAGGGCATCCAGGTAACGCGCCGACGCTTCCTTGGCGCTGGGGCTGAGCCGGGTGTGCGCGGCCTTGAGCACGGTCTGCCTGACCTGTCTGCTGCCGCGATCCGCCGCCGAAACTTTGAGGATGCCGTTCACGTCCAGGTCAAATTCGACGGTGACGCGCGGCGGCTCGCCGGTCACCTCCTGTTTCAGCCCCTCGAACATGAACTCGCCCAGCAGGGTGTTTTGCGAGGCGATGGGCGACTCACCCTGGAAGACCTTGACACTGGCGCTCGTCTGGTCCGGTGTCATGGCGAAGAAGATCTGAGCGCGGGTGGTGGGCAGCGCCGTGTTGCGATGGATGAGGACGGCATAACGATCGCCCACCGGCCGGCCAAGGAACCAATCGGCGACCTCGATGCCGATCGAGTGCGGCGCAACATCCACCAGGATCGCGTCCAGCGGCTCACCGGCGATGATGGCGGCCTGCACGCCAGCGCCCAACGCGACTGCCTCATCGGGATTGATTTCTACCATCGGCTCCAGACCGACATGACTGGCCACCATCTCCCAAACCAAGGGGATACGGGTCGAGCCGCCCACGAAGAGCACCTTATCCAGATCTTTGGCCGTCAGTTCGGCATCGGCCAGTGCCTGATCGAAGGCGGTGAGGGTGCCTTCCAACAGGGCGGAGATCATCTCCTCGAACTCGTGGCGTGCGATCTCCACATCCAGGTGCAACGGCCGGTGGTTTTTCTCCAGCAGGTACTCCTCCCGCACGCGAGCAAAAGGTTGCGTCGAGAGAGTGATCTTGGCCTGCTCGGCGGCGCGGGTGAGCCGGGCCAGCGCCTTGCGCTCCTGCCGCGGATCGAGGCCGTGCTCCTCCTGGAACTTGTCGGCCAGCCAGTTCATCAGCAAGTCGTCGAAGTCGTCGCCGCCGAGGTGCGTATCGCCATGCGAAGCGCGCACCTCAATGACACCCTGGTTCAGCTCGATGATGGACACGTCGAACGTGCCGCCGCCCAGGTCGTATACGGCAACCATCTGGTGCTCGTCGCCACGATCCAGGCCATAGGCCAACGCCGCCGCGGTCGGCTCGTTGATGATCCGCTCGACGGTAAAACCGGCGATCTCGCCTGCCTCCTTGGTGGCCTGCCGGGCCGCGTCGGAAAAGTAAGCCGGCACGGTGATGACCGCGCGGTTGATTTCGCTGCCCAGATTGGCTTCGGCGATGCGCTTCATCTCGCGCAGGATGATGGCAGAGATTTCCGTCGGCGTATAGACGCGGCCGTTAAGCGTCACGGTCTCGTCGGTGCCCATCTTGCGTTTGATCGAACGCACCGTATTCTCAGGATAAAGCACGTACTGGTTACGAGCCGGCGTGCCCACGATCAGCGCGCCGGCCGGGGTAAAACCGACGACTGATGGCACGATCCGCTCCGCGCCATTGGGCAGGATGACCGGCGCGCCCTTGCGCACATAACCAACCGCGGAAAAGGTGGTGCCGAGGTCGATGCCGATGATGGAATTCATAAGATACTCCTGTATTGCGTGGGACGTGATGTCTGCTGTAACCTGGTAGATTGGTAAACTGGTAAACTGGTGGTGCGTCACGCGTGATGCCCACTGCCTACCGTGCCACCACTACCTCGGCATAGCGCAGCACCGTCTCGCCGGCTAGATAGCCGCGACGGGTTTCGCGCACGATGGTGCCGGGAACGATGCCGTCAGCGGGCACAGTCTCGATGGCGACATGCAGATGCGGGTCGAAAGTGTCGCCTTCGGCCTCTACGGGATACACCCCTTCGGCTGATAGGATATCGAACAAGCGGTCACGGACGAACTTCAGCCCCTCCAGCCAGGCGGTCAAGGCGTCCGACGCAGCCGTCGAGGAGACCCCGGTCGGGGCAGCGGTTGACTCGGCTGGTGCTACAGAGACAGGCCCGCGCCACAACGCCGCCCACGCGCGTCCCAGGCGACTACGACGCCGCGTCACCGGCGCCCCTCCGCTTCTCTCTTCCTCCGCTCCCGCTTCTCTGTTCTCCCACACTCCAGCGCGCGCCTTGGCCAGCAGACGCTCGCCCGATGCCACGGCTTCATCCAGTCCATCGGCCACAGATAGCAGGCGCTCAATGACCTCCATGCGCCCATCGCGACGCGCGGTCAAAAGCCGCTCGCGCAGGTCCGCCAGCTCGTGCTCGCGATAGCGCTCAGCATCGCGCAATTGCTCCAACACGACCTTGACATTCTGCTGCTGCGCGTCGGCCAGGGCGTTGGCCTTGAATTGCTCCTTACCGGAGCGACCGATCTGACGCTCCAATCGGTCAATGGTCTCGCGCAAGGCACCGATCGTGGCCTGGGCATCGGATTGCGCCTGGGCAAAGCCCGCAACCGCCAGGCGCAAAGCGGCCAATTCTCCGGCGACATCGGCCGGTACGGGGTTAAGGCCGAGCCAGCGGGCCAGGCGTGTCCGCCAGCCATGAGGCCGTATGGATGAGGACATCTCTACCATTTGATCTCACGACAATCTTCCCGGAAATCGCGCCGGGACATCTCGGTCAGCGCGCGGGCGGCGCGGATCACATCCTCAGCAGCCACGTGCAGATCCAGGACCGGCTCCGCTTTGAGCCCGGCCGGCAAGGCCGGTTCAGGCCACGCCTGAACGCGCAACATATCGGCCTCCAGCCGCTTTTCGGGGCTGCGCAACCGCTCGTAGGCCGCGCGAATGAGCTTGAAAGCCTGCGGGTCGCTCTCTGGCGGGTGGGCACGCACCTGGGCAAAGTATGCCTGCTTGACCTCGGCATCGGTGGCCGTGGGAGCAACACCGAGCACGGCGTACGGATCGTCTGCCACAGGCGCTAGAGACGTATGTGCGGTTGCCATCAGAACAAATCCTCATCCGGCAGGTCGCCGATAAACGGCAACATGCGAGACATCATCCCGAAGAGCGGGTCATCCAGGCCACGACGGAGGGTTTCGATCTCTGCGATCATCTCAGCATCGCCGCGCTTGCGCGCGAGCTGGGCCGCCTTGCGCAGCGTTTCCTTGGCCTGGCGGGACTGATCGTTCAACCCTTGCAATAGGGCCAGCATCATCAATGCCACTGGATCATCGGAGAGCAGGGCGGCCGCCTTCTCAGCAAAAGGTAACACCAGGGCGGGGCGTATCGGCCCCAGCTCGGCGACGACGTGTTGGCACACATCGGCGCGATCGCCGCCGGTTGTCTGGACCTTTTGCAGCAGCAGGGTACCCAGCTCGCCCCAGGTGTCAGCCGACTTGAACGGCGTGACACCGCGCTTAAGAGGCAAGCCTGGCAGCGGTAGCAAGTCTAGGTCACCGGGCTGCGCCATGCGGAAGCACATGCCGGCCGCATCTACGTAGAAGTGGGGCGATGCAACCCCGGCCGCCTCAGCGCGGCCCAGGACGGCACGAAACTCGTCCAGGTTGCGGTAACTGGCCCAACGATCCATGACCGGCAGATAGGCGGCGGAGGTGCCCTGCGCCAAAGCAGCCTCGAAATGCGCCCGGGCGCCGGCCTCGTTGTTCAACACCAGCTCGGCAAAGCCGATCGAGGCCAACAAATCCACATCATCCGGGGCCAACTTGAGGGCCGCTGCGTAGGTGTCCCGCGCGGCGGCGTGGTAACCCTGGTTGAATTGCGCGTGGCCACGGCCGCGCAACAGCTCGGCCAGGCCGCGCCTGGCCGCCGCGTTATCTGGATCGGTGGCCAGCGCGCCGCGATACAGGCGCTCGGCTTCCCCCAGCTCGCCGCGCGTCAGGTGGAGCTCGGCCAACTTGGCGCTGGCGCCCTGGTGACGCGGGTCGCGTTCCAGGATGCGCCGTAACTCGTTGCGCCCCGCGATCTCCTGATCGTTGGCGATCAAGGCCTCGGCCAGCTCCAGGCGCAGGTCGAGATCGTCGGGATCTGCCTTGACCGCCGCGCGATAGTGTGTGATGGCCGCGTCGGGCTGGTCCGCCTTTTGGTAGCATGTGAGCACCCGCCGGCGCAGCCAGGCGCGTTTCTCGGCCACCGGCAACGCCGCGAGGCGATCGGCCGGCGCGTTGGTGTTCCCTTTGGCTTTCGACTGACGCCTGGGCAACGTGTTCATCAGGGATGTCCAGGTCTCTGCGGCCGATCCCCATTGTTCCGTTGCCTCGTACGCGATGGCAAGATTGTGGAGGATAGGTCCCCGCGGCCCGAAAGCCGGCGCCAGTTCCAGCAAGTCCGCCAGGTGTTGCCAATGGGGTATCGCCTCGGCCCAGGCACCCCGTGCGGCAGCTTCGCTCGCCAGCCGATTGTGGGCCACGAGGGCAGCCGTCAGCAGCTCCGGTTGTTCGACGGAAGGGCCGGTCAGCTTGAACGCCGCGTCGGTGGCCTTCAGCACATCGGCCCAATGGCCGGCGTCCAGCGCGGCGGACACCTGCTGCATGTAGGTGCCGGCGACGGCGTCCTGCAGGCGCGGGAAAGTGTTACGCTCCGGCAGCTTGCTCCATTCGGCCAGCGCGGCCGGTCGGTCGCCGGCCGCGGCCAGCGCCAACCCGCAATAGAAGAGGCGTACCGCTTCGGCATCGGCGGGCAGGGTCGAATTCGTGCGCATCCCCAACGTCGCGGCCGCCTGCACGGCGTCACCGACCGCGAGATAGGCCAGACCGCGCCACAGCACCGTCAGGGCGTCACCCCGGGCCAGCCCGCGCAACCGCTCGATCCAACTGTCGGCGCTCGTGTCCAGCACTGCCTCCGGTTCGCCACGCAACAGCGCGGCGATCGGGACAAGGGAAGAAGCATCCTCCGCTCTCATCGCGGCCAGCCGGCCGACCTCCGCGCGTGGATCACGTTTCGGATCACGCTCGACTTCGGCCAGGCCGCGCGCAAAGCCCAACGGTCGCCGCGTGAAACCGGCCGCGGCTGCGCGGGCGTAGGCCGCACGCGCCTCGTCCAACCGGCCGGCGCGGTGATGGACCAGCCCCAGGTGATACCAGAAGCGGCTTTCGTTCGGCGCCAGCTCCGCAGCATGCGTCAGATCGGCCGCGCGTTGCGCCGGATCGACAGTGGCGAGGCCGCGACGGAAATGCGCCTCGGCCAACGCTGGCCCAATGGACGGCTCAGCCTTGACGTCGATGTTACTCCACTCTTTGATGGCAGTGGTGAAGTCGTTGCGTTGGAACGCCCGGAGACCGTTCTGCTTCAGCACGCCTCCCTTGGCGGCAGGGGCAGGTTTGTTTGCGGGACGGATCGGTTTACGCTTTGACACCGCGATCTTTATTTCGCTTCCTGAGTTGAATAAATGCACGACGATTTTATCACAAAACGGCTGCCATACCCAAAGCAGGCAGTGCACGGGTTGCGGTTTATGGTTTCGCGTCAAACGGTGAACCTCACAGAACCGGCCCCAGCACCCTCAGTGGGCCCGTAGGGCAATCCGTGCGGCGAGCAGCCTCCAGTCGAGGAAGCGGGTTTGGTAGGGACCTCGTATCAGAGCATCCAGCGGCGTTCCGGTGCGCCAGTTGGTGGGGCGGCGACCAATGGCAGACGACTGACCGACCCGCCCCTTCGACTGGAAGTTCGCCGTCATGATGGTCGGCCGGTTAACCCGCTCAGGGTGCTGGAAGAGGCATGTTCAGGATGTTAAACTGTACCACACCCCCCACCCCTAATACCTGATCCGCGCGTCCCGACGGATTTCGCCTCACACGTTCTGCGGGTATAATGCCACCATGTCCGTCGAAGGTGCGCTACAGGCTTTGCGCCTGGATCTGCGTTTCATGCGCAATATCGCCCGGTGGGAGGTGGTGCCGGCGCGGCCGGCGCGGCCTGCACCCTTCCCACCTGGACTGGACGGGCGGTTGATCGCTGCGCTCGGGGCGCGCGGCGTGGAGGCACTTTACACCCACCAGGCCGCGGCCGTCGCGGCGGCGCTGCGCGGCGATCACGTAGCGGTCGTCACCCCGGCCGCCAGCGGTAAAACCCTGTGCTACAGCCTGCCGGTCCTCACCCGTCTCCTGGCCGATCCCAAAGCACGTGCGCTGTATCTGTTCCCGACCAAGGCGCTGGCGCAAGACCAGTTGGCGGAATTGCGCGAGCTGATCGAGCTGTTGAACGAGCCAGGGAACGGAGGAGCAGAGGAACGTGGAAGAACGTCTTCTCCCCAGCACCTCCGCCCCCCTGCTCCCCTGCTCCCCTGCTCAACCTACGATGGCGACACCCCCAGCGCGCAGCGACCCAAGGTGCGTGACGCGGCCCGCATCATCCTCTCCAACCCGGACATGCTCCACGCCGGCATCCTGCCGCAGCACACGCGCTGGGCAGGCTTCTTCGCCAGCCTGCGCGTCGTCGTGATCGACGAGATGCACGTCTACCGGGGCGTGTTCGGCTCGCACGTGGCGAACGTGCTGCGCCGGTTGCGCCGTGTTTGCGAGTTCTACGGGAGCCATCCGCAGTTCATCCTCGCCTCGGCCACCATCGCCAACCCAGACGAGTTGGCCGCGCGGTTGGTCGAGGCCCCGGTAACCGTCATCGGCCCGGAGTACGATGGCGCGCCCCAGGGCGAGAAGCACGTGCTATTTTACAACCCGCCGTTGGTCGATCCCGACCTGGGCATCCGCCGGAGCAGCAGTCTTGAGGCCGCCGATCTGGCGACCCACTTCCTGGCCCACGACGTGCAGACGATCGTGTTCGCGCGGGCGCGGTTGACCACGGAACTGATCCTGACCCGCCTGCGAGAAACTGAAACCGGCCAGGACCAGGCCCGTGATCAGCCATCTGCTATCAGCCATCCGCTATCGGCCAAAAGCCATCCGCCATCGGCCATCCGCGGCTACCGCGGCGGTTATCTGCCGTCCGAGCGCCGCGAGATCGAGAAAGGCCTGCGGCAGAGCGTGGTGCGCGGCGTCGTGGCAACGAACGCCCTGGAATTGGGCATCGACATCGGCCGGCTGGACGCGGCGGTGCTTGCCGGTTATCCGGGCACCATCGCCAGCGCGCGGCAGCAGATGGGCCGCGCGGGACGCCGGCAGGGGGTGTCGGTGGGCGTGCTCGTGGCCGGGGCAGAGGCGGTGGATCAATACATTATCACCCACCCGCAGTGGCTATTGGATCGCAGCCCCGAACATGCTCGCCTGAACCCCGACAACGAGATCCTTCTCGCCGGGCACCTGGCCTGCGCCGCGGCCGAGTTGCCGATCGATCCCGGATCTGCCGGGTTTGCAGCAAATCCGCCGGGCCTGGTGACTGGTCTCCTGGATGACCTGACCGAGGCCGGGCAGCTTTACCGCGCGAACGGCCGCTATTATTGGGCCGGTGAAGGCGCCCCCACGACCGCGCTGAGCCTGCGCACCAGCTCGCCTGACCGGGTCGTGATCCAGGCCGCGGACAACGCCGGCCACCCGCAGGTGATCGGCGAGCTGGATCGGGCCAGCGCACCCGGCTTTCTCTACACAGGCGCGATCTACCTGCACGAGGGCCAAACCTACCTGGTCGAGCGCCTCGATTGGGATGGTGGCATCGCCCACGTCCGCCCGGCCGAGGTGGACTTCTACACCCGGCCGATCGTCGGAGAAAAGATCGAAGTGCTGGCGGAACGCGAGGATCCAAATCCGGTTGCACCCGCTGGCTCGGTCGGGGCGGGAAACCACACCGTATGTAACTGGGCAGAGCAGGCGAAGAGAAGTTTCTACGCGCACTGGGGCGACGTTCGCGTCATCAGCCAGGCCACCGGCTACAAGATCCTGCGCCGGACGACTAACGAGGTGCTGGGTTTCGGCCAGGTCGATCTGCCCGAGCAAGTGCTGGACACACAGGCGTGCTGGCTGACGTTTTCCCAAGAGCTGGTGGAGCGGCTGAAGTCCGCCGGCCTCTGGTTCTCCGACCCGAACGAGTACGGACCAAACTGGCAGGCGCAGCGGGACGCGGCCCGCGCCCGCGATGGCTTTCGCTGCCAGGGCTGCGGCGCCCCGGAGATGGGCGGACGGCAGCATGACGTACACCATCGCATCCCGTTCCGCGCTTTCACAGCCGATCCGAGCCTGCGCGGCGGCCTCGCCCCGGAATTCGCCTGGAAAGCCGCCAACCGGCTGGAAAACCTGGTGACGCTCTGTTCCGCCTGCCACCGGCGGGCCGAGGCGAACGTGCGCATCCGGTCGGGATTGGGCGGAGTGGCAGCGCTGCTGGCTGGAGTCGCGCCGCTGTTCCTCATGTGCGACCCGCGCGACCTGGGTGTGTTGGCCGAGCCACAATCCCCCGGCTGCGGCGACCCGACGATCACGCTTTATGAGCAGGTGCCAGGCGGTGTCGGTTATGCCGAACAGTTGTATGAGTCGATGCCAGACGTGTTACAGGCAGCCTATGACCTGGTAAACGGCTGCCCGTGTGAAAACGGCTGCCCGGCGTGCGTCGGCCCGGTGCTGGAGCACGACTATGCCCTGGATGTCAAGGCGTTGGCGGCGGCATTATTGCAGGAAGTCTGTCACCCGGTTGACACGGGTACTTAAAACTCTTACCGTTTGCAAACCGGGGCAGCCGTGCTATAATGCCGCCATTCATCTCCCAATGAAACGCCAACGGCCTGATCTTCCAAAACAAATGGCAGAAAGGCAGACAAGTATGAGCGGCGACCTCCGCATCGAGTCAGTTACCGACAAACGTGGCCTTTTGGAATTTGTTGAGTTCCCCTTCAAGTTTTACCGCGGTGATCCAAACTGGGTGCCTCCCCTGATCGAAGAGCGCCTGGACATCTTCAACCCGAAAAAGAATCCATTCTGGGAGCACTCCCGTTACCAACTCTTCCTGGCGCGGCGGAACAGCGCGCTGGTCGGCACAGTGGCCGCGGTGGTCAATGACAACCACAATGCGGCGCACAACGAGAAGATGGGATCCTTCGGGTTCCTGGAGACAATCAACGATTCCGCGGTCGCTGCCGCGCTGCTGGATGCCGCCGAGGCGTGGGTCAAGGCGCAGGGTATGACCATCATCCGTGGGCCCCTGAACCCGTCCACCAACGACGAGATCGGCACCTTGATCGACGGCTTCAACGAGCCGCCGATGGTGATGATGACCTATAACCCGAGCTATTACCCGGCACTGATCGAAGGGTGCGGCTATCATAAGGCGATGGATGTGTACGCCTGGATCTACAATCTCAAAGAGGATCTGGAGAATGCCCCGGAAAAGTTGTCTCATGTCGCCGAGAAGGCCATGCAAAAGCAAGGCATCCGTGTCCGCAAGGTAAATATGCGCCACTTCGACAGCGAGGTCGGACTGGTCAAGCAGGTCTACAACGCCGCGTGGCAGCGCAACTGGGGCTTCGTGCCGATGACCGAACACGAGATGGATCACCTGGCCGCGGGCTTGAAGCCGCTGATCGACCCCAACCTGATCTATCTCGCGGAAACCCAGGACGGGCGTCCGGTCGGTGTCTCGCTGGCTTTGCCGGATTTGCACCAGGCGCTCAAGCGGTCCGGTGGCGGACACTATTTCCCGTTCGGGCTGCTGAAATTCATGTGGAATCGCCGCCACATCGACCAGTGCCGCTTGCTGATCATGGGCATGGTTGAGGAGCATCGTGGGCGCGGCGCCGACGCGGTTTTCTACCTGGAGACGGCGCGAGAGGCTCTGAAACGTGGCTATAAGCGGATCGAAGCTTCGTGGATCCTTGAAAACAACACGATGATGAACCAGATCATCGAGCGCCTGGGTGGCAAGCGGTATAAAACTTACCGGATCTACGAAAAAAACCTTTGAACTACAAACCTAAAGTGATCCCTCACTGATCTTTCCTCGCGCCAATGCGCGTAGCTTCGCGGATCGGTCATCGACAGGAGTGCGCGTGAGAGTTCTTGTTACCGGGGGCACCGGATTCGTTGGCTCGCAACTCATCGCGGCGTTGATCAAGCGCGGAGATACGGTGCGCGTGCTGCGACGGGCCAATTCCAAAACGCTGGCGCTGGACGGGCTCACCGTGGAACACGCCTTCGGCGACATCCTGGAGCCGGAGGCCGTGGCCGCGGCGGTCGCGGGCTGTGAGGTCGTCTATCACGTCGCGGCCCTTTCATCCTACTGGCGGGCGCAGCGGCCGCAGATCTATCGCGTGAACGTGGAAGGCACGCGCAGCGTGATGGAAGCCTGCCTGCGGGCCGGCGTGCCGCGCGTGGTGCATACGTCATCAGTGGCCGCGATCGGCATCCCCCGCGACGGCCGACCCGCCGACGAGACGATGATCTTCGACCGGTTGAGCGCCACTTTCGCCTACGCCGACAGCAAACACCGCGCCGAGGAAGAGGTATACCGCGCTATCGACCGCGGGCTGTCGGCTGTGATTGTGAACCCGGCGGCGGTTTACGGCGCCGGCGACCACAACCTGATCTCCGGCAGCATGGTAGTGGAGATGGCGCGGCGGAGCGTGCCCTGCGTTCCACCTGGCGGCCTGTGTGTGGTTGACGTGGAAGCCGTCGCCCAGGGGCACATTGCCGCGGCCGAACGCGGTCGTGTGGGTGAACGCTATATCCTGGGCGGCGAGAACCTTACGCTGCGGCAAATTGCCGCCACCATTTGCGACATCGTCGGGCGTCGCGCCCCTCGCTGGGCCGTGCCCGCGTGGATGCTGTATCCGGCCGCGCTGGTCGTGGACGGCATTAATCGGCTGAACTTCGGCCCACCCGTGATCAGCGGTGAGCAAATCCGCCTGGCCGCGTTCAATATCTTCTTCGACTCCAGTAAGGCTGTGCGCGAGCTAAACTATCCGCTGCTGCCTTTCCGCGACGCCGCAAAAAAGGCATACCTCTGGTACAAGGAACATGGGTATCTGTAGACGCAGAATTCGGAATGCAGAACGCTGAATTGCGGATGCTGGACATTCTGCATTCATCATTCAGCGTTCATCGTTCAACAGGAGGACTTATTCGTGGATCTTTTTGACAAGTGCTACGGCTTCACTGAAGCCAAAGAAGCCATCGCTGCCGGCATCTACCCCTACTTCATTCCCCTGACCGGGAATGAAGGGTCGGTAGCCATCTTTCGCGGCCGCCGGTTAATCATGTGTGGCTCCAACAACTACCTGGGACTGACCACCGATCCCAGGGTGCGCCAGGCAGCCATCGACGCCATCCAAACCTACGGCACCAGTTGCACCGGCTCCCGCTTTCTCAACGGCACCCTCGAGATGCATGAGCAACTCGAACATGAGTTGGCCGAGTTCGTGGGCAAGGAAGCCGCCCTGGTCTTTTCCACCGGTATGCAGGTCAACCTGGGTGTCATCAGCTCACTGGTGGGCCGGGGCGACTACGTCATCCTGGACAAGGAAGATCACGCCAGCATCGTGGACGGCGCCAAGCTCAGCTACGGCGAGCCTAAGCGTTTTGCCCACCAGGACATGGCCGAGTTGGAGCAGTTGCTCGCCAAGCTGCCACCGGGGAAGGGCAAGCTGGTCGTCGTGGATGGCCTTTTTAGCATGGAGGGCGACATCGCGCCGTTGCCGGAGATAGTGCCGTTGTGCAAGAAATACGGTGCACGGCTGATGGTCGATGATGCCCACGCGATCGGCGTGCTGGGCGGCGGCCGCGGCACCGCCGCTCAGTTCGGCATAACCGATCAGGTCGATCTGATTATGTCCACCTTCAGCAAATCATTCGCCTCGTTGGGCGGCTTCGTGGCCGGCGATGAGCCGGTGATCCACTACGTCAAGCACCACGCGCGGTCGTTGATCTTCAGCGCCAGCATTCCGCCCTCCAACGCCGCGGCCGCGCTGGCCGCGTTGCATATCATGCGCGATGAGCCGGAGCGCGTGCAGCAGTTGAAGGAGAACGCCGATTACATGCGCGCAGGGTTCCACCGGCTCGGCTTCGACATCGGGAATTCGACCACGGCCGTCATCCCGGTCATCATCGGCAGCCAGGATCGGACGATCCTGGCCTGGCGGATGCTCTTCGACGCCGGCGTTTTCGTCAACCCCGTGCTCTCGCCGGGCGTGCAGCCGGGCCGCGAGCTGCTGCGCACCAGCTACATGGCTACCCACACGCGGGCGCAGCTCGACCAGGTGTTGGGTGTCTTTGAGCAGGTGGGCAAGATGCTCGGCCTGATTTGAACAAGGAACCAGGGATTAGGGATTAGGGATCGGGGATCGGTTAACCTGTCACCTAGCCCCTAGTCCCTAGTCCCCAGTCCCTAATCCCCAATACCCAATCCCCCAAAAGGAGCCGCCTATGACCCCGCCCCAACTGATCCCCAACGGCGTGCCGCTGTCCAGTGTGCCAGGGCTGACAGCGGCACAGATCAAAACACTGAGCGACTCCTGGATTACTACGGCACAGGAAATGGTAGCGCTCGCCAGTGCCAACGAAGCCCTCCGCAATCGGTTGGCAGATGCGCTCGCGGTTGACCCTCCGACGCTCGATGGCATCGTGCAAGCGGCACAAAAGCTGATCCCCGAGACACGCGATCTTCGCAGCATCGAGCTGGAATCCAGGGCCGCGCAAACGCGCTATAGCCTCGGTGCGCGACTGGACGAACCTGCCGAGGTGATGGAACAACGCTTGAATCTGCCTCCCTATACCCCTCTTGCGGCCCGCGCGGTGCTCCCTTCCACCTACAGTCTTCTCGATGAGCTGCCGCCTGTACGCAATCAGGGCAGTCGCAGCACCTGCGTGGCCCATGCGGCCGCGGCCGTGCGCGAGCAACTGGAGATCGCGGTCGGCAGCACGCCCGATATCGATCTCTCCGAACAGTATATCTATTGGTGGTGCAAGGGACACGACGGCATCCCGAAAGCTCCCGGCACCTATGTGGCGACGGGCATGCGCTGTCTCAACGAAACCGGCGCACCGTCGGAAGCCGCATGGCCGTACACGGGTTGGGAAACCGGCGATGAAGGTCAGGGGCCGCCGCCGGCCCTTGCGGCCCGGGGTGACCTGGCCTTCCGCACGCTGCGTACGCAGGAGTTCAATCGGCGCGACATCACGGGCATCAAGACCTGCTTGAGCGAGGGCCGGGCCGTCGCGTTCTCGGTGCCGGTGTTCGATAGCTGGTACTCGTCCTCGGCCACCTCGCGCTGGGGCAAGATTACCCTGCCCCTGGCCGGCGAGAAAGAGGATGGCGGCCACGCGATGACGCTGGTGGGCTTCCAGGACGACCCGGATGCGCCCGGCGGCGGTTATTTCCTGGTGCGTAATTCCTGGCAGCCGTGGGCATGGGCCGGCGTCTGGCAGGAAGGCTACGGCTATATCCCTTACACCTACATCACCCGCCATGCCACGGCCGTGTTCAGTGCTGTGCGGATCGCCAGCGCGAGAATCTACCTACGGGACAGCGCCGGCGAGGCGCGGCCGCGGGTGCCCACTGGCCTTTCCTGGAACAGCCCGGACATCTGGTTACGCCGCGTAGCCGACGGCGGAATCGAACCGCAGACGCCCGTGCCCGGCCAGGCCAACGCGCTCTACGTGCGGGCCACCAATCTCGGCCAAGCGTATGCCTACAAGGTGCGAGCGGATGTGTTCTGGGCGCCGGCAGCGCCCTACGTGCGCCCTGCCGACTGGCAGCCAGCCGGCCAGCTTCAGGCCCGCTGGCTCAAGCCCGGCGAGACCGTGCTCGGGCCGCTCGCCTGGACACCGCCGGGAACCGGCCCGTATGCGTTGCTCGCCCGCCTGTCCAGCGTCGATGATGCGCCAGGGGACGTCTTCGATCCGGCCGTCGATGACAAGATCGCGCAGCGCAACCTCTGGCAAGTGGGAACCGCGCCCGGCGGCACGGTCGGGTTCGCGTTCGATCTGGTCGGGGTTTCCGGCAAATCGGGGGCGGTGAGCCTGCTGGTGAACCGCGGCGATCTGCCGCCTGACGCGGTCGTATGGCCCATCAGCATCGGCCCGGCGCGCGATCAGGCGGAAGAAAGCCGGGGCATCGTGGACAGCGTGATCACCGGCGCCCTGACGGGAGGGGTCGTGCTTGGATTGGGCGAACGCCGGCAAGCCAGCCTGAGCGTGACCGTGCCGCCTGACGTCGCGCATGGGGCGAGCTTCACGCTAAGCGTCGTTCAAAACCAGGGAACGGAGATAGCAGGGCGGCTGACGGTAAGGGTGGAAGTGGCGTGATTTGTAGCGAACGCTACCCATCACTGGTTGTGTTTATAGTCCACAAACCGATATCCCACTCCGCGCTCGGTGAAAATATAGCGCGGGTTGGCCGGATCCGGCTCGATCTTCTTGCGCAGATAGGTGACGTAAAGCCGCAATAACTGGTTGTCGTCCCGATACTCTGGCCCCCAGACCTTCGACAGCAGCGTTTCCTGCGGGACGATCCAGCCGGCGTTCTCTACCAGGTGCACCAGCAGCTTGTACTCCGTGGGGCGCAGCTTCACCGTCTCGCCGCGCACGGTCACCGCGCGCCGCGGGAAATCAATCGACAGGTCTTGATCAATCACCAACGGTTCATCGGCGCCAGGCTTGGCCGGCTCGGCGCGGCGCAGCACGGCGCGGATGCGGCTGGACAGTTCGCGCGGGCTGAACGGTTTGGTCACGTAGTCGTCTGCCCCCAGATCCAGGCCGCGAATCCGGTCTTCCTCGTCCCCCTTGACCGTCAGCATGATGACCGGCACCGACGAGACTTCGCGAATGTGCGCCAGTGTCTCGAACCCGTCCAGGTCGGGCATCGCCACATCGAGAATGACCAGGTCGGGCATATCATCGCGCACCCGGTCAAGCGCCTCCAGGCCGCTCTCCGCCTCCATGACCTCGTAGCCTTCCAGGTCGAGGTTCATGTGCACGAAGCGGCGCATACGGGGTTCGTCATCGACGACGAGGATTCGTCTTTTCATCAACCTTCCCCCTCCGCCAATGGCAGCGTGAAAAACACCGTCGTTCCCTTCCCCGGCTCGCTGCGCAGCCAGATGCGGCCGCCGTGAGCTTCCACGATGGATCGGCAGAGGTATAGGCCCAGGCCGGCGCCCTGCGTCTTACGTCGCAGACTGGAATCCACCCGGTAAAAACGTTGAAAGAGCTTGCCCTGCTCGGCCAGGGGGATGCCGATGCCCTGATCAGCGACGTAAACGGTGGCGGAGGCACCATCGCTCCACCCTCCGACACGGATTTCTCCGTTCTCCGGCGCGTACTTGATCGCGTTGCTGACCAGGTTGTTCAGGACCTGGCGAAGACGTTCCTCATCGCCAAAGACCGGCGGAAAATCGGGCGGGAAATCCAGCACGAAGTGATGCTGGGCCGCCTGGACGCTGAAGCTCTCGACCACGCTGGCCGCCAGCTTGGGCAGCGCCACATCCCCCCGCTCCAGCTTGAACCCTCCGGCCTGGATGCGTGAGGCGTCCAGCAAGTTGTTGATCAGGCCATTCAGCCGGTCGCTTTCCTCGTTGATTACCTGCAAGCCTTCCCGCAGCGTCGCGGCATCCCAGTGTGCGTCGTCACGGGATAGCGTGTTGGCGTATCCCTTGATCAGCGCCACCGGCGTCTTCAGCTCGTGCGAGACCACCGAGACGAACGTGGATTTCAGCTCCTCCGCCTCCCGGAAGCGCGTGATATCGACCACGTTGGCGATGATGTGTGCCAGCCGGTGGTCCTCGTCGTAGAGCGGCGAGTAGGTGATGCTGACGGCAATGCGCGTGCCGCCGGGCCGCGTCAACATGCCCTCGGTCACCAGGGGCTGTCCGTCGGGGAAATCCGCTGCGTGCGGCTCGGCGCCGCAGAGGTTCTTCCCGGTGACATCCTCCAACGCCAGCACCTCGTAACAGGGCCGGCCGATGGCTCGCTCCGCCGGCCAGCCGGTCATCTGGCTGAGCGCCCGGTTGAAGACCTCGATGCGCAGCTCGGGATCAAGGATCATCACCCCGTCGGCGCTGTGCTCGATGATGGCGTCGAGCTGCCGCTTTTCCGTGCTGACCTGCTGGTAAAGCTGGGCGTTACGGACGGCGATGGCGGCCTGATCGGCGAAGGAAGCGAGGACGTCCTCGTCGTTGGCCGAGAAGGCGATGCTGCCGCTGCGGAACAGGTAGATCACCCCCAGCAGCCGCTCCTGGATGACGAGAGGCAGCGCCACGACCTGCTGTAACGGCAGCCGGATGGCGCGCGCCACCAGGCTCAGCCGGCCTTGCAGATCGGGGATCGCATATTGCTCGGCTTGCAGCGGGAAATCGGTGAGCAGGGGGCTGAAACGGGGCAACAGGCCCACCGGGATGCCATAGCTGGCATGGATCGCCATCGTCGCGGATTGTCCCAGGCGCAAGGCAATCAGCCCGGCCTCGGCGCGCACCAGATCGGCCGCGCTGGTCAGGATCAGGCGCAACAGCGACGGCAGATCGAGCCGCGAGGTCATGGCGCGGCTGATCTGGAGCAGGTATTCACGTTGGCGGAGCTGGTAGCTAATCATAGCTACCCATGATAGCAAAGACCCGCCGGGTTTCCAAAACCCGAAGCTTCAGGGTGCGGTCACCAACCGAATCGCTGTTCCTTCCAGGGATCACCGTCCATGTGGTAGCCGTTGCGCTCCCAGAAGCCCGGCTTATCACCGACCATGAACTCGACGCCGCGCAGCCACTTGGCGCTTTTCCAGAAATACTTTTTCGGCACCAGCAGGCGCAACGGATAGCCGTGATCCGGCTCCAGCGGGTTGCCATCGTAGAGGAACGCCAGCATCGTGTCGTCGTCGTCCAGGACTTCAAGGGACAGGTTGGCGGTAAAGCCATACTCGCAATGCGCCATCACATGCGTGGCCTCCGGTTTCACCTTGATCAGCTTCATCAGCTCGCGCCAGGGGATGCCGGTCCAGGTTGTGTCGAGCTTGCTCCAACGGGTCACGCAGTGAATGTCCACCGTCTGCGTGACGGTCGGCAGCTTCATCAGGTCATCCCAGGTGAAACGCAGCGGTGTCTCCACCAGCCCAAAAATACGAAAATCCCACTTGTCCAGGCTTTGATAGATCGGCACCGAACCGTAGTGCAATACTGGGAACTTTTCGGTAAGAAACTGGCCGGGCGGCACGCGGTCATCCTCGCTGGCACCTGGGATGTTCCTGACGCGCCTCAGGCGTTCTACTCGCTTCAAGGGGTTCTCGAAATGCATGGGTCCTCCGAGGTGGGGTTACGGTTGGCGTATCTATTCTAGCAATCCAGGGAGGGCAGGTAAGTAAGCCGGGCGACGTTCCAGCAACGACCTATCCCCAAACCGTTAGTGCGGAGCGAAAAACCGCCCGATGGTCAGGCGCGCTGCAGCAGATACCAGGCCGAAAGACGTTGCCGGTCCCGACCGTGCTGGGACCATCGGAGGACAAAGAAAGGCGCGAACAATGCCAGATCTCCCGCTCCGACCGGAGACGGGTCGTCATCCTCAGCCCGCTGTCCGGGCGAAGGCTCGAAGGCATACAACAGGTAAAGGGCGCCAGGCACCAGGTGGCGGGCCAACGAAGCGATGTAAACGGCCCGCCGGGTACAGGGAATCGAATGGAAACAGCCGACATCCACCGCCAAAGATGCCTTGATGGCGAGAAAAGACAGATCGCTGACATCGGCCAGGCAGAAATACGCCGGCAACCCCTCGGCCCGGGCAGCGTGGCAGCCTCGCGTCAGCGCCGCGCGCGCCAGATCTAGGCCCACCACCTGAAAGCCATGACGTGCCAGGTATCGACTGCTCAAGCCGCTGCCACACCCCAAATCGAGCGCCCAGCCTCGCTTCGACAGTCCTGATTCAATCAGCGCCACGATCTCGGGCGGCACGATGCCGGTATCCCAGGGAGTATCACCGCTGAGATAGCGAGCATCCCACCAGTCCGCAGAGCCTCGCGCTTCATCCATCAGTCAAGCTCCGCCACCACGGGCAAGCGATCGGAAGCAGCTAATTGCAGATCAGAACCTTCACCGCATCCCCATCTCAGGCCACCATCCGCTCAGGCCAGCCCCATTCCACCAGTAACGGCCGATGATCTGACACGTCCTGGGTCACGGCCCAATTCAATGTCCGGGCAGCCTTCAGGCCACACGCCCATCGGCTAGGCATGAACAGGAAGTCGATTCGCACGAGAGGCGATTGAGACGGGAATGTGCGTCCATGTCCCTGACCGACAGCGTGAAACGCGTCCTCGTAACCCGCTCGTCGCAGCATCCGCAGAACGGGGGGCAACAGCAGCCGCGAATTCGCGCCGAGGAACCCCGGCGTATTGAAGTCACCGACAAGGAAATGGGGGGCAAAACACTCGATGCGTTGAAGGATGCCGTCCATCTGAAAGAGCCGGGTTCCTTCGAACGCATGATCCAGGTGGGTCACGAAAGCGGTCAACCCTTGAACAGGGCCGGAAGCCAATGTGGCCCCCAGCAGAGACCGCTGTTTAGTACTAGGCAGCCGCGGCAACAGCGTGTTGGCAACTCCGGCCAGCGGATATCGACTGAGCAGCGCATTCCCGACCGGACCATGCCAGGTCGGTCCCCGATCGATCCAACCGCTCGGTCCGAATGCGTAAAACATACCTAGTCGCTCCGCCAATTCAGCCAGCGGAGCATACGTGCGATTGCCGATGGTGACCGGGTGCAGCACTTCGTTCAAGCCGATCACATCGGCATTGGCGGCTCGGATCACACCTGCCAGCCGGTCGAGGTCTAGCCGCCGGTCTCGCCCGGCCCAACGGTGAATATTGTAGGTCATCAGACGTACAGGGGTGCCATCGCGATAGGTGTGCAAGATACTTCGACTCCTCACAAAGCTGTGCGCTGAAGCTTACGGCTCCAGCGCACAGGGAAGGAGTATACCACGCGTGATACAATCGCCAAAACTGCGAAACGTCCTATCCACACCTGTCGTGGATAATCCTGGGGATGATGGGCGCAATTATCCACACTTATTCAATCAACGAAAAAAGCGCCGGAAAGGTATCACTCCCCTGACAGCAGTTCAGTCCCACAGCATATAGATAGCAGAAAATCGCAGCCCCTAAATGTGGTCATGAGCCAACGCCTGCCCCCGAACGCGGCCCAGATCCGAATTTCTGACCATCCACTGCCAACCCACATCTTGATAAGCACCTTGCGCCGAGTGCATCCTCTACATCTAGGGGAGACGAACATGCCAGACTCTAGCGCTAGGGCAAGCCGCGTTATCGAGTTCCGCTTATCCACATACCCCCAGTGTCTATGACTACGAAGATGATTCATCTATCAGGATAATAATACTTCTTATCGGGTAATTGTATACTGGTGAGAGACGTGGTAGACAGATTGAATGGCTCACGCCAAGACGCAAAGAACGCCAAGACTGCCTTTGTATGGATTCTTTGCGCCCTTTGCGCCTTTGCGTGATGCTCTTCCAAATCCAACAGGTCATTGACCATTACACTTTTCGGGTAATTGCGCCGAGAGGACGCAATAATGCCTGCCCAGCTTAATTTTTTGAAAAACCTCTTGACATGGTGATGCAAAAAGTCTATAGTATGGGTGCCATCGGGAAGAATGATCAACGATTGTTCGAACGGTGGTGAGAGAGCCCCGAGAAATCGAACGGCGAATCTAAGCTCGAAGCACACCAGGAAACTGGAATCTCGCAGGTCCAGAGCAAGTGCTAGCATCCTATCGGTGATGTAAGGCCAGATCCGGGGACCAAGCAAGCGAGAAAAATGCGAGCTACGAGACAAGAAAGCCAACCGGTTGCTTGGGGCCTCTCTGTTTAAAAAAGCGTTTTCACGTGCCAGGCACTTTTCGGAAGTGTCCGGCATGTGATTCAGGGGCTGCCCTGGAGCGCCTCCCCGGCGGATACGTAGTACATGTTAAGCCGATTCGCGATTTGTAACCAACTGGCCAGTTCTGTGCCAGGCACTCGGGGGATATGGTAGGCGTCGAATAATGGAGTAAGAGGAGAGGGCGCGAATCCACCGCCCGACGACACTGCGGCCTTCACGTCATATTCATTTCCGTCATATGGCACGCTTTGTACTGCATTAGCGTCTGCTGCGCGCCACCCCTCCGGCAGTGACAGCGGGGTTGCTTCGTAGCCTGGGACCCATGTAGATATTTGCCAAAGGCACCGCCCGATAGCAAGTCGCGCGTCTTCGGCGTCCGATGTGCCAGCCATATCCTGACCGGCAGGCTGGATGCCGATCTCCATACCCCAGTCGTTCAATAGCTTCAGCTTCGCTCCGGCTAATTCGGGAGTGCCGAACGCTTCTGCGCCGGACTCTTCGCAACGCACGAAGAAGGTTGCCTTGAGCGGCCAATCTGCGGGATGGGCAACGTGAAAGGCCATCAGGATGCCGACCGCCGTATCGGGATCGAGCGTGCCGTCGGAGCGCAAACGAAATTGTCCCGCCGTCGCATCATCGAACGTGAGGACGACCGGTCGCTTGCCGGCAGGCACCATATTGAGCTTCCCGATGGCCATATCTCGCAAGTTGACCGGATAGTAGCCTCCTGTCAGAAACCGCTCCAGATCCGTGCGTAGCTGGTCGGGTGTACGCACCCCCGGGCTCTTCTCAGTCGAAATATCGCGATAGGCAACTACCAACACATTGCCCGCCAGGTTTGAAGGATATGCTGGCTGCGCGGACACCAGTGCGTCGCGAGTATAATTCGCGGCCGGATCCCATAACAGCCAGCCGCGACCACCTCCTTCGCGCGCACCGTTCATCTGCTGGCGGATTTCGCCGGGGGTGTAGGTCCGGCGGTCAAAGGCATAATCCTGGAAATCTTGGAGCCAGGGACGGACGTCGATCTTGGGATTGACAGCCTGCGCCCGTTGAACTGTGTGTCGGGTGCTCTTGTAGACGATGTCATAGGGGTAGGCGATGGCATCTCTGTACTGGTCGGCCTCGCCGGGTAGCCCGGCATTGAACGTGGAAGGATAGAGCATGGGGGACAGCACGTCGAGATAGGGCGCCAGTGCTTCGATATCTTGTCCGATGCCCAAGTCGCCATCCACCCAGGCTGCGTAACCGAAGACATCTGCTGCCAGCTTGACGTGTTGCGGTGCCAGCGCGTCCCTGGCTTGTCGCAGCAAGCCTGTAATGGCTGCGTTCCGATTCTCTGCGATGTTCTCGCTGGCAAACCGGGCCGCTCCAACATTGCCATCCGTAGGAAAGCGCACGTAGTCGAACTGGACTTCGTTGAAGCCCAGCCGCGCTGCTTCCACAGCCAGGGCAATGTTGTAGTCCCACACCTGTGGATAGTTGGGATCCGCCCAGCCCATCCCTTCGGGATCGCGCCAGACCTCTCCCGTACCAGCGTTTTTGACCGCCCATTCAGGATGTGCTTGCGCCAGCATGTTGTCTTTGAAAACAGGTATACGGGCGATGGTGTAGATGCCGCGATCGGTGAACCACCGCATGAACCCGGTCACATCCTGAATCATCACCTCGCGGTCGGCGCCGATCTCGTGCGCCATGTCGACTTGCGTCGGGAACGTCAACTGCCCCCGATCGCTTTTGAAGTCGAGCACAACGGCGTTCAGCTCAGTAGACTCCAATAGATCGCGGACATGCTGGACGAATCCGGCGTCGCCGAGGGCCGCGTGGGAGACATAGATCCCCTTGATGTAACCCGTCTGGTCAGGCTTCTTCCCTGCGGGCATTTGGGGCCGCGCGGCCGCGTTGCGATCAGCATCCGGCATTCCCGGCGCGCAGGCCGGGATTACCGCGAGGGCGTGCAACAGCATACCCAGGGAAATGACAAGCAGCCAACGTTTGATCGTCAAGGATGTGCTCCGTTGAGTCTTTTTTCGATGCGGCGATCTCTTATTATACATCAAGCGGTTGCCTGCCTTCAGACCAGTTGCAGCACTTCGGGCCGCAACTCGGCGATATAGGGAAGCTGGCGATAGGCTTCCCTGTAATCCAGTCCGTAGCCGACAACAAAGCGGTCGGGGAGATCAAATCCTTTGTATTTCAATGGGGTACTTGCTAACCGATGCTGCGGCTTGTCGAATAAGGTGCAGACCTCCAGGCTGGCGGGGCCGCGAGCTCGCAAAAGACGCAACAGGTAGCTGAGGGTCAATCCCGTGTCGATGACATCTTCTACAAAGATCACGTGTTGTCCTGTCACATTCTCGTCTAGATCCTTGATCAGACGCACCGAACCTTTGTGGCGCTGTTGCGGATCGTAGCGCGAGATGGCCATGAAATCCAACCTGACCGGGATGGTGATGACATGAAGCAAGTCGCTGATAAAGAAAATGACGCCTTTGAGCACGCCGATAAGTAGAGGGTTCAAGCCCGCGTAATCCTGGCTGATCTGTTTCCCGAGTTCGCCGACGCGTTGATGAAGCTCGGTTTCAGAGATGATGATCCGCCCGAGGCCGCGCGTGAGATCGTCTTGTTGGGCGGGAGGATTGAGGACAGATGGATCCATGAATGAACTCCTCGGTCGAGAGGCCACACAGCTATCATGAGGTCATGAAGGATGGCGTACCTGGCGCCTTGTGATAGCTACAGCTCGTTATGGAGTAAATCTGGCTCATCGATGCCGAACTTGAGCATCAACGAACGAATATCGCCACGCTTGAAGAGCTTGATGTTGATCTCCGGATACAATTCGCGCAGGCGCCTGATTTTCCGGTTCTTGTGGCGGATCTGGGTTGCCTGCATGGTGGTCAGCTCGATATACAGATCCTGGTCGGGCAGGTAGAAGTCCGGGCTGAATGCCTCGGTGATATTGCCCTGGTCATCTCTGGCCAATACAAACGTGCGTGGCTCATAAGCCCACGGGATGCCATAGAAGTCGAGGATGCGTGCAAACTCCACTTCGGCGGGGTGGGAGAAGGGCGATGGCAAGTCTACCGACATTCGCAACCCTCGGCTTCCGAAGTCAGGAGGTTCTGCAATCGTTTCTCGTCAGGATGCTCCAGGCGTTCGGATGCGAGACATATCAGATCCACGGCGGTGAGCACGTCGAGGTGTACCATGTTGAGCACCAGATCATACAGTTGAGGATCCTCCCAGTAAACACCGTAGTGACGTTTCAGGAAGTCGGCGCGTGCTTTGTCCGAAGCGTCGATGCGCGCCGCGGCGATCTCCGGCGTCACGTGACACCGTTCCTGCACCAGGCGGATACGCGTCTCGCGCGGGGCCAACACACGGACACGGAGCACATCCGGCCAGTCGGCAAGGACGATCTGCCCGCTGCGTCCTACGAGCAGCACGTTACCCTGGCGCGCGAGCATCAAAATGGCCTCGGTCACTTTTTCTCGATACAGTTGTAGTGCGGCCGGGCCAGGCTTCACGCCCAAGAGCCCCAGCTCGTCGATTTCGGCCAAGGCGACTTCCGGCGCGCCCGCCTCTCGGGCCGCGCGATTGATCAGCTCGCGACCGGCCAGCTTCAGCTTTAGCCGCTCGGCAACGGCCAGAGCGATGGTATCTCCATGGCTGCCCATTTCGCGGGATAAGGTGATGACGGGCATGTGAACACCTCCACCTGGGCCTTCACTGCGAATCGCGCGTTACTTCGCTTGAAGCCGTTCCGCCAATCCCGAATACCTCTCCTTTGCTTGGTTGTTGCGCACGGCAATGCCGATAGCGCGCGGCGATCCCACCAGGACCACCAGTCGCTGGGCGCGTGTGACCGCCGTGTATAGCAGGTTGCGCTGTAACATCATGTAGTGTGTCGTCAGCAGGGGAATCACGACCGCGGGAAACTCGCTGCCCTGCGCTTTATGCACACTGATGGCGTAGGCGTGAATCAGTTCGTCTGCCTCTAAGAAATCGTAGGTAACTGTGCGATCATCCATCTTCACGGTGATCGCCTGGTCTTCCAGACTGATACCCGTGATGCGGCCCATATCCCCGTTGAAGACTTCTTTGTCGTAGTTATTGCGAATCTGCATCACCCGATCGCCGGTCCGATACGTTCGCCCCCCCACCTGGCGCTCGGGCCGATCGGGCTTCGGCGGGTTCAGCGTTGCCTGCAACCGTGTGTTGAGTGCCGCCACCCCGACCTCTCCCCGGTGCATCGGGCTGAGCACCTGAATGTCATCTGGCTTCAGGTCGAATTTGTGGGGAATGCGCTCTGCGACCAACTCGACCACCAGGTCCGCTGCCCTGGCTGGATCTTCCTCGCGAAACAAAAAGAAGTCCGTCGCGTTGCGATTGTCCAGCACGGGTATTTCGCCCCGATTGATGCGATGGGCGTTGGTGATGATGTAGCTGCCTTCGGGCTGGCGAAAAATGGTGTTAAGCCGGACGATAGCGCAGGAGTCAGGGATCAGGTGGCAGGAGTCAGCAGTCGGCAGAGAGGACCCAGACTGACCCTTGCCCCTTGATCCCTGATCCCTGACTCCTGATCCCTGCTCTATCGCCTCGATGATGTCATGCAGCACATCTCCCGCGCCGACGCTGGGCAACTGATCTACGTCTCCCACCAGCACCAGGTGTGCGCCAGGTGGGATGGCCTTCAACAGGTGATTCGTGAGCAACAGGTCCAGCATGGACGCCTCGTCCACGATCACCAGGTCGGCTTCCAACGGGTTTTCCTCGTTCCGCTGGAAGGAAAATCCCTCGGCTGGCTTGAACTCCAGCAGGCGGTGGATGGTCTTCGCCGTCCGGCCTGTCGTTTCGGCCAACCGCTTGGCAGCACGACCGGTCGGCGAGGCCAGGACGACCCGTGCACCGGCCGCCTCGGCAATCCGGATGATGCTGCGCACACAGGTCGTCTTCCCCGTCCCAGGCCCGCCAGTGATCACTGTGACGCGTGAAGTGAGCGCTGCCTGGACTGCCTGCATCTGTTGTGGGGTCAGCGCGACCTGGGGCGCGCTGGCGGCCGGCCGATGGGCCAACGCGGCGAAGGCCGCCGGCCAGTTGAAGGCCTGGAAGGTGCCGAGCAAGTCGTTTGGCGCCTCAATCAACCTTCGCAACCGATGGGTGACGCCGATCTCCCCATAGTAAAAAGGGATCAGGTAGACGGGGCGGTCTTCCGCGAGTTTCGAGGAAGGGTCTTTCACCGCGGTGGAACCTTCAGTCGCGTCACCGCCCTCCACCCACACCCGCTCGGCTTCTTTCAGCGTCCGAATGCCTTCTGCCGCCTGGGCCGGCTGGACGTTCAACAACTCTGCGGAGCGTGCGGTCAACTCGCCGGCGGGCAGGTAGATATTGCCCTCGTCGGCGGCCTGGCCCAGCACATAGGCCACGCCAGCGGCAACCCGCTCCGGTGCGTCCGCGGCGATGCCCAGCTCGCGCGCGATCTTATCAGCGGTCACGAAGCCGATGCCGTACACATCTTGGGCAAGCCGGTAAGGATCGGTCTTGACGATCTCAATAGAGTCGTCCCCATACTGCTTGTAGATTTTGACCGCCAGGCCGGTAGAGACGTTGTGGCTTTGGAGGAACAGCATGACCTCTTTGATTTGTTGTTGCTCGGACCAGGCGCGGGTGATGATATCCACTCGCTTGCGCCCCACGCCAAGCACTTCATGCAGCCGCGCCGGCTCTTCCTCGATCACCCTCAAGGTGTCCAGCCCAAACTTGCGCACGATCCGGTGCGCGGTGACGGGGCCGATGCCCTTGATCAACCCGCTGCCAAGGTACTTCTCCAGCCCCGCAATCGTGGCCGGGAGCACCGTCCGAACCTGGTCGATTTTGAATTGGCGGCCATATTGCGGATGTGCCGTCCACGCGCCGGTGAGCAGGACCGATTCACCTACGTTGATGCCCAGCATGTTGCCGATAACTGGCACGGTGTAGCCCTGGCTGTCCGGCATCAACTGAGCCACGGTGTAACCATTTTCCTCGTTGTGGTAAGTGATGCGTTCGATAGTGCCTTGCAACGTGTCAGGTGCCACGATGTCGCTCCTCGATGCACATTTTACCAGAGGCGCCGCAGAAGACAACCCGTCGGCCCCTGGGATTTCTTCTGAGCCAGCGGGGCCGCATAGCCGATGTGTCTTTGAAAAGTCGGTGCGTGGAATCGATTTCCCGTGCGCGTGGAATGCCGTCCCTGTGTTGCACAAGCATGGTATAATGCGAAGTGAGATGTTCCCCCACTTGAAGGCTGTCCGATCTGTTCGCTGTGAAGGAGGCTTCGATGACCGAAACCGTCTTGATTTATGCTTCGCGTCGCCAACGCAAGCAATTGACCCAGCAAGGAATAGAAATTCTCACCGAATATCAAGATTACGTGCTGGCGCAAGCCACCGATCAGCAAGTGAAAGCGTTGCAAGCGAGCGGATATGAGGTCGAGATTTACCAGGCGGCGCCAGCGTCGACGCGGGGAGGTAGCCGGGGAGTATCCGAGGCTGCCTCTCAAGGCCCGCCACCGTTGGCCTACGGCCCCGGCGCGCATCACTACGTTGTCGAATTCGTAGGCCCCATCAAAATTGACTGGCTCACAGAGATCGAGGCACATGGCGGTCGGGCCCTGGAGCCGGTGCCCCCGGCAACCTACATTGTTGCACTGGATCAGCCTGCCTACGAATGGATTACGTCCGGGCCGCGTTACGTGCGGTCGGTGACTCATTACGGCGCCGAAAGACGCATCGATCCAGGTCTGGCCGATACCCTCAACCAGGACCCCCTCCTATCTCGTGGCCGCGTGCGGGCGGCCGCGGAACCCGGCGGTGGACACCCCGGTCCCGAGCGTATGCCCACGATCTTCAGCGTGCGTTTCTTCGAGCCGGCCGATCTGGCGCAGGCATTGCCACAGATTCGTGATCTCGGGGGCACGCCCAGCGACCCGACACCCGATAGCACGGTGATCACGGTCAGTTTCGATCCTGATGGCGTGGCAGACAAGGTCGAGAAAGTGGCCAGGTTGCATGGTATCCGTTCGGTGGAACCCTATACGCTGCGGCAGCTTCGCAATGATGTAGCAACCGGGCTGATGGGCGCCAAGGAGGTGTCGAACCCCACGGGGTTAGGTCTTAGTGGCCGGGGCGAGATTGTTGGGGTGGCAGACTCCGGGTTGGATACCGGCAACCCGGCGACCATTCATTCGGACTTCAGCGGGCGCGTTGCTGTGATCTATAGCTGGCCCGTGGCATCCGATTGGGCATCCGTCGTCACGAATGTGGGCGCGGACGATGGGCCATCCGACACTCGCTCCGGCCATGGCACCCATGTGACCGGTTCCGTCTGTGGGGACGGCACGGCTTCAAAGGCGGTTCAAGCTGATCCCGTGCGCGGCCTGGCGTTCGAGGCCGGGCTGGTGTTTCAGGCGGTCGAGCAGACCCTGCAGTGGACTACGGCATACCGCCAGGACTATTACCGCCGGTACAAGCGCTACCCGCCCGATTCCGGCCTGGCAGGCCTGCCGGCCGACCTAATGCTGCTTTTCCAACAGGCCTACGACGCGGGTGTGCGCATCCACAACAACAGTTGGGGCGGCGGCGATTTCGGCGCTTATGATGACTATGCAGAGGCGGTGGACCGTTTCATGTGGGAGCACAAGGATTTCCTGATCTTTTTTGCGGCGGGAAATGACGGCTCGGATGGCAACGGCGACGGCATGGTGGATGAGAGCAGCATCACGCCGCCCGGCACCGCCAAGAATTGCGTCACTGTCGGCGCGGCCGAGTCGGTGCGCGACCAGGGCGGTTACCAGGCGCCGTACGGTCAGCTTTGGCCGAGCGACTACCCGGCCAACCCACTGAAGGGCGACAAGCCCTCGGATGACGCGAACGATATCGCAGCCTTCAGCAGCCGCGGGCCGACGCGAGATGGCCGTATCAAGCCCGATTTGCTGGCTCCCGGCACGAACATTCTATCGGTGCGTTCCCAAAGCCTGCCTGCCGGCGCCAATCCCGGTTGGGGTTCATGGCAGAAATTGCCGGCCAGGTACATGTTCGATGGCGGCACGAGCATGGCGACGCCGTTGACGGCCGGTGCTGCCGCCGTGGTACGTCAGTTCATGCGTCGCGTGCAACGCCGTGGCAATCCCAGCGCCGCATTGGTGAAGGCTACCCTGATTCACGCCGCGCAATATCACCAGTATCGGTTCGTGCCGTCTGCGGGAAACACCGTCTATGACTGTGCGCAGGGCTGGGGCCATCTGGATCTGAGCAGCGTGCTGGCGCCGGTCGCTCCCATCCAGGTAAAATGGTACGATAATCGCAGCGGCGTCAATACCGGCGAGAGCTGGCGTTGGTCCGCCTGGGTGGCGGATACCAGTGTGCCGTTGGCGATCACCCTGGTTTGGACGGATTACCCCGGCAGCCCAAACAGCTATCCCAACCTGGTGAACGATCTGGATCTGGTCGTGACCGGCCCGAGCGGCGCGCTCTTCTACGGCAACGGCGTGCCGGGCCAGCCCGGTGGCAACCCCGATCGCGTCAACAATGTGGAGCGGGTCATCGTGCCCGCGCCCGAGGCGGGCAGATACACGATTCGCGTCCGCGGCACCAACGTCCCGCGTGGGCCGCAAGGTTTTGGGCTGGTGTATTCGGGAGGAATTCGGTAGATTAAAAGGTCACAGACCGGGTTTCTGCGAGAGACCCGGTCTGTGACCCCGCAAATGCACAATGCGTTTCAGCGCACTTCTGGTATCAGGCGGTGATTTCAATCACCGCACTGCGTTCGCCTTGATCTCAGCCTTGGCCCTGACCCTCGCCTCAAACTTCGCCAGGTCGATCAACGCCCGCTCATGCACCCCCTCGCCGATCAGATCGATCCCGTCGTGAGCGCTGACCCTGAACGTCAGGCGACGCCCGTCTACGGCCGTTAGCTCAGCGCGAGAAGTGACGGTGGCGCCGATCGGCGTGGCGGCAAGGTGCTTGACGTTGACCATCGTGCCGACCGACTGCTGGCCGTCCGCCAGGTACGGCTTCAGCGCGTTCACCGCCGCGCGTTCCATCAGGCGCACCATTTCGGGCGTGGCGAAGACGGCCACTGCACCGCTGCCCAGGTGGCGAGCGGTCAGTTCAGCGACAACCTGTATAGTGGCGTCACCGGTCAGGCCGATAGGAAATTGCTCTGACATTGCTCCAGACTCTCCGAGATTTACTGTCAGCGGATTAGACTACCGCCTCGAGCTGAATCTCACGCAAGATAGCTGCTACCTCGTCTTCTGAAGGCAGGTGACGAGCTAAAACCTGTGCCGTCGTTTCGATGACACGATCTGAAAACAACCGCGCCAGATCGTGTCGCAGCCCCTGCCCCACATACAACTTGAGCAACGCTTGCAGGGACATATCGCGACTGGCGGCTACTTTTTGGAGCGAAGTCAGGGTATCAACCGGCACCTGGATGGAAACCGTTTCGGTGGGCCGTGGTTGTATTCTCATTTCGAAATCATCCTCATGCTTCTTCATACAGCTTCCTCTCAGCGCGGGTCGCTTGGCGGGCGGAGATGATGCGCATACGTCTTCCACGCTCGACATGCACTACCAGGAGAAGGTTCTGCGACAACGAGTATCCGATGATAAAATCCCGATGCTCATCCGACACGGAAGCGTCGCCTATTTGGTAAAACGGATCGAAGAAGACCTCTGCTGCTTCCTCGAAAGTGACGCCGTGCCTGTCCGCATTGACGCGCGCCTTGTCTGCATCCCACTCGAACTCGAGACCCAGAAAGCGGAAGATGACCTCCATGTCATCCCTCTCTCACGCATGACTCACATCACGCGGGCGCGGGCCATGGCGCCGGAGTCCCGGCCTGGCGGTCGCTACCCTGGACGGGTGTCCCCGCGGGCCGACTGGATGCGGGGGTCTCGGGTGTGGGCGTAGGACCGGGCTTGCGCGGCGGCACACCCGGCACGCCGGCGAAGAAGGCTTCAAATTCTTCGGCGTCCAACGTCTCAGCCTCGATCAGCCGCAGGGTGATGGTGCGATGGAGATCGCTGTATTCGATCAGGATGTCGCGCGCCCGATCGTAAGCCTTGGTGACGATCCGGTTGACCTCTTTATCGATTTCGCGGGCTACTTCTTCACTGTAGTTGCGCTGCTCGCCGATCTCGCGGCCCAGGAAGATCAACTCGTGCCGCTGGCCGAAGACCATCGGACCCATCTGGGCGCTCATGCCGTACTGCGTCACCATCGCGCGGGCCAGCTTGGTGACCTTATCCAGGTCATCCACTGCTCCGTTGGTCACATCATTGAAGATGATCTGTTCGGCCACCCGGCCACCCAGCATAGCGCTCAGATCATGTTCGAACTTGGTCTTGCTGACCAACAGGCGGTCGTTCTCGGGCAGCGACATGGTATAGCCCAGCGCCAGGCCCCGGCTGATGATGCTGATCTTATGGACGGGATCGCACTTGGGCAAGATGCGGCGCACGAGAGCATGGCCCACCTCGTGGTAGGCGATGATCTCCTTTTCCTTGGCCGAGATGATCCGGCTGCGGCGCTCCGGCCCGCCGATCACCCGCTCGACCGCTTCCTGGAACTCAGGCATGCCGATGGCCCGCTTGTTCCGTCGCGCGGCCAGGATCGCCGCCTCGTTCACCAGGTTCTCGACATCCGCGCCCACGAACCCCGGCGTGCCCTTGGCGATTGTCCCGAGGTTGACGGTCGGCTCCAGTGGCTTGCCCTTCACGTGCACCTTCAGGATCGCCTCACGCCCCTTGGCGTCCGGCCGATCCATCACCACCTGCCGATCGAAACGCCCCGGCCGCAGCAGCGCCGGATCCAGAATGTCCGGCCGGTTGGTCGCCGCGATCAGGATCACATTGGTGTCGGTGTCGAAACCGTCCATCTCCACCAGGATCTGGTTCAGCGTCTGCTCGCGCTCGTCGTGGCTGCCCCCCAGCCCTGTCCCGCGCTGCCGGCCCACCGCATCGATCTCGTCGATGAAGATGATGCACGGCGAATTGCGCTTGGCCTGGTCGAAGAGATCGCGCACACGGCTGGCGCCGACGCCGACGAACATCTCGACGAACTCCGAGCCGGAGATGGAGAAGAAGGGCACGCCGGCCTCGCCGGAGATGGCCTTGGCCATCAGGGTCTTGCCGGTGCCGGGCGGCCCGACGAGCAGCAC